>ERZ1292630.5335-Hain-H41-02um-R3-5335-length-10569-cov-4_pt1 | contig 10569 bp, 11 predicted proteins | sample MGYA00564408_ERZ1292630 | MGnify/ENA primary metagenome ERZ1292630 (study PRJEB36523, sample SAMEA6512641) | groundwater metagenome | collected 2019-01-08 | study: AquaDiva: Metagenomics assemblies of 32 groundwater samples
TGCTGCTTCGTTGTAGCGGGACTTCGCTGGATTGGATTTATGCCCATCAGACAACAGAACACTTTCAAACGTGTGGTCGTCAAGGGACGTTCGAACTGTTGCAACGTTTTCGCCTTGTAGATTGATACTCTCCGCTCCGCGATACTCCACCTTGACCTGTGCGAGATCGCCGCTGGATGAGGCGATCAGCTCTTCCTGCAAACGACCATCTTTGGCGGACAAAGTAACATCTACCCCCGGATAGACGCCGCGCATGGTAACAGCGCTGTAATTCGGCACATCGGTGTGCCACTTCGCGGGCTCATTGCCGATGAAGTAGTTGCACTTGTATTCCAGCTCCTCAAGGCCCAGCACTTCAACCGATTCGCTTGCACCGATAAACTCGGCCTTGATCATGGTGGTCTCGATGGAGTCGCGCTCATGACTGAATTTGCCACCCACTAAACCTGGGGCAGACGGGATCCCGCTTATTGGCGGGACCGCCCACGAACCGGAGGAAGGGGGTACCGCCCACGAATCCACGGGAATCCCGCCAAAGGCGGGACCACCGACGGCAGTGGCGGATGCATCGATCTTTTCCACCCGTTGGAAAAACTGATACCAAATACCATTCTTCGTGAACCACATCGTGGCGCCATTCGCAGATGCCCGAAAAAGAATCGAGTCGGGCCACTGCCCCATGTTTTTGGTGAAGGGCAGGGGAATGGAGGCATCGGATTGAAATGCATCGATTTTGGAATCTGAAGCTTGGATACTAAGTGAGGTGCAGAGTGCTACCCCCACCGCGAAAAGAACGTTCTTGATCGCCATCGCGACTCCCTTTTGTTTGAAGTACTTTCGCAAAATACAAAAACAATACTAAATCCGTCAAGTATTCTCTTGGCTAAAGTCAAAAAAGACCCATAAGGATTGGTTATACTTCCGCTAATTGTTAGGGAGGCGTGAGAGATTTCGGGAGTTGCCGGTAGTTTACCAAGTTTAGGGTCTCGAGAACAGGGAATCACCAACAGTAGATAATATTGTGAATCGTTTCACGATGTAATTACGGAAAGTTAGTCGAGCATTGCGGTTCGATATGTATCCCATGTCGCCCGCCATAAGCTTGCCGAACAAGACTCGATTTGGCGAGTCATACCAAGAACAACCTCAGATCTTGCAATATCAGTGAGACAGTCATTTAACGCGGCAGGTTCAAAAACGTGATTCCATGGAGAATACATATTGAGACTGAGTGCCTGCCAGACGAAGTGTGTTTGAAGCTTCTAGAACTCACAGACACCAAAGTCGATCCATTTTGGGACGCTACGAAGAAAGGAGATAGCTCATTAGAGTCGAAAAAGTTTGGAGGGAGAATAGATTACACAAATCACACATTTCTTCTTATCCCCGAACCGTATTCGTTATTTGCAAACCTCCGAATTAGATCTATATACCAGGGAAGGGTAAAGGCTGAGGGAGGCAAATGCCATATTGTCTTTTGGGTTCGCCCTTCGGCTAGGGGGATGTTTTATACCTTTTCACTCATAGTACTTACGATAATCTCATACAGACAGATTGTTACTCATGCCTGGGGTCCAGATTGGCAGAGAGTTATAGCGATTATGGCCATTGTTTGGGGAATTTTTGGTTGGTGTACTGTGAATGATGTTAAAGTTGCCCGCGTTACATTCAAGTCGCTATTTGGCAAGAGAGGAAGAGACAATCTAACCAGATTTCAGCCGCTTCAATGAGTTTACTGAGATCTCAAGAGTGAAGATAAGATTTCCGGAAGTACCTTGACGAGAGTTCATAGTCGCTCAATGTCCTGTTGGGTTACTTGAACCCCACCCCCCTCTTGATAATCAAGGCTCCTTTCGCCCGCATGTCCTAAAGAAAACGGAGAACCATTGCATGAAAACGCAAAACTATTCCAACCATCGCCGGATGATTCTTCTCTATCACGGCCTGCTGTTTTTAATGATCCTGTTGAGCCTTATCGGGTCGAGCATCAACCTTGCCAAATCGTGGGGTGACCCAACTCGGTTCTACAGCGCGGCTCTGCTTGTGGTCGCGTTTGTTTGCTTTGCTCTGCTTTTTATTTTCACCCGAATGTTTGCCCTAAGAGCGCAGGACAGGGCGATTCGCGCCGAAGAGAACCTTCGCCATTTTGTCATGACCGGCAAATTGCTCGACAGCCGCCTGACCGTTCGTCAGATTGTCGGACTCCGTTTTGCCGGCGACGATGAGTTTTTGGCATTGGCAAAACGAGCTGTCGACGAAAATCTTTCAGAGGAAGATATCAAGAAAGCGATCAAGAATTGGCGGGCGGATACGTATCGGGTGTAGTTCTGCCAATTTCGTCGGTCTTGAGTAGGTCAAAACCCCTGCGGTTTTGACTTCTTGGAATGAGAAAGAAAAAAGTCAGGAGCACAAGGCTCCTGACCTCTCAACTGCAAGCCTATCTCATCCTCGTGGCCAGAGCCAGCCGAATGTTCCGGCGGGCACCAACGCGTAGAGAAGGCCATCAAACATCATTCTCATGGTCGTGCCCCAATTGCGCATGTACCAGATCGAATTCGGAATCTGCGCCAGGGCATATCCCATGAACGCGGTGCATCCAACAACGCGGAAGACAGCAAGATAGTCGGCCCCAGGGTTGACAGTGTGACTTCCGATATATGCCGCGAAGAAGTTGACCACGACGATATAGACAAACCACTGCAAAAGACATTTGCCCATGTTAATCGAACCGGGTCTGATAATAGTAATCAGTGCCATTGGTCCCTTTTTCATCTTCTCCACATACTCCGGTGATTTCATATCCTTGGGGCTTTCACACAAAGGCATGCTATAGTCGCCCGGTGGAATGCCTAACTTTCGCAGTGCATCCATAACCGCATCTTCATTCGGCATTTTCTTGAAGTCGGCTTTGTGGTAGGTGAATACCATGTGGATGAGCGAACTCACCACAAAGGCAATGACCGCCGAGAGAAGGATTGGAATCCATAATGCTGAGACAAAACCCATGACTCATACCTCCTGTTAGGGTGCGCCTGGCACCATCACGTGAATAACGTCTTGAAGGGGCTTCTAATCAGGAAAAAATAGAGCAGTTTAGTCTTCTATGCAAGTGATGAATTTTGTATGTGATATTGGATTGATTACGCCAGACTCTAATAGAAAAGCCCCGCTCGTGCGGGGCTTTTTCTTTGAATCATTGCTGAGATGCCTATTACTGCTGAACGGGATGGGTTGGCTTGGTATCGGTGCCATAGGTCTGAATCACCACCCGTGGTCTCGGGCGCGAATTCGACGAGTCTCCCGGCATCACTTTAGCGGTAATCACGGCAAGGACACCCGAGGCGCACAACGCCACCCAGAATCCTTCCACCCAATTGACCTCCAGCACTCCCATCATCTCCGATGGCATCTCGCTCATAAGGGTCGACTTAAGGACAAAGAGCAAAACCGCCGTGAGACCGGCGCAGATTGCCGAGGTCATCATCCCTTTTCTGGTGGCGCCAAAGGATGCAAAGAGCGCCACAATTGCGCAGGCCAAAGCACCCATGGCAATTGGATTGGCGTCGATCTTTCCGTCTCCTGAGCCGGAGCTGGAACCAAATTCTTCCGGCTCGGTGGTGGAATAGGTTTGGTTTCCGGTGCTCAATGTTTCACCGGTTTCGGAGTCGGTCATGACATACGGCATGCTACCGGTTGATTGCTGGCTCGACTGACTGGAGAATCCGTCTGAACTCGACAACCCTCCCTGACCACCAAACATATCGGGCTTTTCAAGCTTCGTACCGGTAACAAGATCAACCCCACTCACCGATGCAATCTGCTGACCGGCGCAGGTAATCTTGAGAAACGGCAACAGGAAACAAATCAGCGCTATTCCTGCCAGCGTCGGCCTTATGGCTCGTTCGTGTTGTTCTAACATGAATTCCTCCTCATTTGAGTGGGGTAGTGACCCCGGAGCAAGTTCGAGATTATCTAGTCAAGTATATCGGAATACCCGACTAGTTCTTGAGGAGGGTGCAGAATCAATATGGCCTTTACACTTCAGAGCCCATTCACCTGAAAGGGAGCCTCTTGTAGACGGTCTTCGTAGGTCGGCGTTCCGATCCCCGCTTCAAGCGGGAAGAGAAACCCGACGCAACTCTCATCAAAACCGCTTCTGATAGACATGGCAGTATGGCTCCTTGCCATTGCCGGCATAGTAATCTTGATGATATTTTTCCGCCTCATAGAACGGCCCAGCGGGTGCTACCTGCGTGACAACCTTGTAGCCCTTGTCTTTCAGTATACCAATCAATTTTTCAGTGACGGTTTTCTGGTTGTCGTTCGAGTAAAAGACCGCCGAGCGATATTGGTCGCCGACATCGGGCCCCTGACGATTAACCTGTGTCGGATCATGGATTTCAAAGAAGTATTTGGCAAGCGTTTCAAAATTCGTTTTGGTAGGGTCAAAGATAACCTCGACCGCTTCGGCATGTCCGGTGGTGCCGTCGCACACTTCGCGATACGAGACATTCTTCATCGTTCCACCCATAAAGCCCACCCGTGTTGAAAGGACACCTGGTTGCTTCTGAAGCAAATATTCCGTCCCCCAGAAACAGCCGCCGGCAAAATAGGCAGTCTCGGTTTTCACTTCAGCCGATGCTGGTACAAAATCAAGGGAGATCGAGTTGACGCAGTGGCGCACATTCTTGTCGGTGAATCTTTCTCCTTCGAAGACATGCCCAAGATGCCCGCCGCATTTGGCGCAGGTGATTTCGGTGCGCATGTCATCGGCGTCGGTGGTGCGTTTCACGGTCCCGGCGATTTCGTCATCGAAGCTCGGCCACCCGCACTCGGATTCAAACTTGTCACTGGAACGATAGAGGGGCGCACCACATTGCTTGCAGACATAGGTTCCGCTATCCTTGTTGCTCACATACTTGCCGGTAAAGGGAGCTTCCGTCCCCTTATGAACAATAACCCGCTCTTCTTCGGGGGTCAATTTTTTCAAAGCCACTTTGCTCTCCTCTGAGTTTCCTGAAATAGTAAGCAATCCCACACCGGCTACCAATAACAATCCTGCGATCATAATAATACGCCAAATCGGTCGAATCTTTTCACGCATCTGGAGCCATCTTTCCTGTCATGTTTGTTGTCGAAAAACCAGATTGACTGGTCATGTACATAGTAAGACACAAAATGCCTGATTTGGTTCCCGAGAAAATGGCGAATGGGGCGTTATGTGTGGGCGGTCCCGCCTTGGAGCGGAATATCGTCTGCCCCGTCTCTATCTTGGTAGCACACCGGAACGGTGGGTTCCTTAAGAATAAGTAGGGCAGGATCGTCTTCGCATCCTGCCGTCCAATATTCAATTTCTGGGTAAAAGAATGGCGGCATTGAAGACAATGCCACCCTACTTGCGCAAGGATGCGCCTCTTCGTAGGTCGGCGTTCCTAAAGAGGCGAAGCCGAATGAGAAACCCGACAACCATCCCGTGGGCGGCAGACGTCTCGTCTGCCCCAACTTGATTTATAAGCATGAATTGGCGGGTTCGAGGACGGACCCGCCCTACCAGACGCAATCATATGCGTCCTACTTAGCCGTATCGATGACCTTCGTTTTGCTATCTCCAACCGGCGGTTCTTCTTCAATCGCTGGTTCCACATTCCCGGCCCGAAGCGCGACCAAAGAGTCGACATGTTTGCTGACCAACTCGACAAACTTGGCATAGGCCTCGGCCTCATCGGAGTAATGAGTCAGGAATTCCTCAAGCTCTTCACGGGTGTATCCCCTTGCGGTCAAAATCGAATCGCGGCAGACAAGAAATCGCTCCGGAGCGTCGCGATATTCAGCCGAGGCTACCCATGCCGCGGCGGTTATCTGCGAAAAAACTTCCGCCTTCTCTTCAAATCCGGCCAGCCGGTATTTTCTGTAGAGCGGCCAGGCCACCACGATTGCCACGAGAACAAAAACGAAAATCAGACGTTTTATCCAGACCATGAATCCTCTCAACTTACTCTTGATTGAACGCGTATAACGCTGTACGTTACCGCAGTCAAACCCCAAAGGTCAAGCAGATGATGGAATTAAAATACAGCGGCCAGCGCCGCAAAAGCAAAGTAGTAAAAATCGGCGAAGTGTTGATTGGCGGTGGATTCCCCATCGCCGTTCAGACTATGGCCACCGCTGACACTCGCGATGTCGAGTCAGCTGTCACCCAGATCAATCAGCTCTACGACGCCGGGGCCGACCTTGTCCGCATCTCGGTGCTCAACCACGATGCTGGTGACCAGCTCGCCCAGATTCGCAAGCGGGTGAAAAAGCCTCTTATCGCCGACATTCATTTTCAATATAAACTTGCTCTTAAAGCAATCGAAGCGCGGTTCAACAAGATCCGCATCAATCCCGGCAATATCGGCGCGGAGTGGAAGGTGCGCGAAGTCACCAAAGCCGCCCTTGATGCCGGAGTCCCGCTTCGTATTGGCGTCAACTCCGGTTCATTGCCGAAAGACTTGCTCGAGAAATATGGTCACGACGATCCCAATGCTTTTTGTGAGGCGGCCCTTCGTGAGGTTGCAATTCTCGAAGACATGGGCTTCTACAATACCGTGATCTCTGTCAAATCGACCAATGTCAATACGGCTTTTTGGGCTTATCATCTCCTTTCGCAAAAATGCGATTATCCGCTTCATCTTGGGATCACCGAATCGGGCATCCTTGAACCCGGCTCGGTTAAAAGCTCGGTGGGGATTGGCGCCATGCTGATGACTGGCATCGGCGACACCATCCGCGTTTCCCTTGCCGCTGACCCGATTCACGAAGTGCGGGTGGGCAAACGCATCCTTGCGTCGTGTGAACTCCGCCATGAAGGGATTGACGTTATCGCCTGCCCTACATGCGGACGATGCCAGATTGATCTGATTCCTTTAGCGGAGTCGATATCAGAAAAGGTGAAGCATATCAAAACGCCGCTGAAAGTGGCGGTGATGGGATGCGCCGTCAACGGTCCCGGCGAGGCCGCCGCCGCCGATGTCGGCATTGCTGGCGGGGATGGCAAAGGGATGCTTATCAAGAAGGGGGAGATTGTGCGAATGATGGATGAAGCCGATCTCGAAAAATCTCTCCTTGATGAAATCGAAGCCATGACCGGCGAGACAATCCCGCGGTAATTCTATTCTAATCCCTCCCCTTGCCCCTCCCCGAAATGGCGACGGGGGAGGATGCGATTGGCGTCATAAATACGCGCCCCAAGGGGCGCGCTGGGCGACGCAGTTAAATCATTTTCATTTGCTTGGTAGCCCACCGCTTCGCGGTGGGTCTGCATTGTGGGCGGCAGACGTCCCATCTCGTCTGCCCCGTCCTCCTTGTGACATTCCCCCCCTCTTTTGTCATTCCCGCGAAGGCGGGAATCCAGTCTTTTTCTTCCCTATCTTTGACTTGGTACTCCACCGGAACGGGATTGTTGAAAAACCCGTCAATTCTCACCGCACCCTCACAGATGTCACTCCCGCGAAAGCGGGAGCCTATCTAACTCCTTGTAAGACAAGATGGGTTCCCGCGTGCGCGGGAATGACAGAAAAGAGCATTTCGTCAAGGCGTACTTTTTCAACAAGCCCGAACGGTGGGTTCTTCCAGAATTAGTAGGGCAGGATCGTCCTCGCATCCTGCCAATCTATTCTTTGTTTTGTAGGGCGGGTCCGTCTTCGAACCCGCCAATGCACCCATACGAATCCTGGCAAAGATGGCGGGTCTGAAGACAAACCCGCCCTACTTTAAGTCAAAGAGTGCGCTTCAAGCTTGCGCAAGGATGCGCCTCTTCGTAGGTCGGCGTTCCGAATGAGGCGAAGCCGAATGAGAAACCCGACAATTTCTTAGTCACCAGCCGTCTTGCTTTTGGATGAGTTTGTGGCTATCTTTCGTCTTAGAGACTTATGTCCAGCGAAATTAAAAATTACACTGAGGCCAAAAGTGCCAAAGGCATGGGGGTAGCCGGTTGCTTAGGTGGAACTGGTTGTTGCGTCTGGATAATTGCAATTGGTTTTTTGCTGTGCTTCACAGGCATTGGTATGTTGATAGGCATTCCTCTTATTATCGCAGGTCTACTGATGCTGATATTGGCTCCGCTTGTTGCTTTCGGAACCTTAAAAGGAAAATGCCCTTGGTGCGCAACAGAAGTCTACTCTACGAGTCCAGAAGGATTCAATTGTTCGGCGTGCAAGAAGCGCATAGTTATTAAAGACAAGAAATTCTTTAAGATCGAATAGTTCTATTGATGTTGTATTGCGGGCGGGAAATGTCTGCCCGCGTCATGGATCGAGAGAGTCAAGTCCTGATACGAGCCACTAACAAACGGGAGGAATATGCAATCAACAAGCCAGGTGGTTTCTGAAATAATCTCAAGACTACAGAAGAAAGGCTTTGCTCAAGGCCGTGTAAACAGATTTGGATTCATAAGTAAGTCAGATAGCTTTGTCATGATATCACGCGAAAGAGGCAAAGACACCAGAATCCCATTTCACAAGATCGCCGACGCCATTGTAGCCGTTCGTAAAGATCATAAAGTCTACTCCGAAGGACCGTCACGATTGCGAAAGCATGGATTGACACATATCACGTCGCCTCTCTGGGCATTACTACATCTTCTTACACTGGAAGAGCTGAAAGCCTAAATGCTCCCAGACGTCGTAGTAGAAAATCTCAAGATAGTCTTTTGCGGTACAGCGGCGGGCAAAAGGTCAGCCAAGCTAGAGCTCTACTACGCCGGAATTGGAAACAAGTTTTGGAATATACTTTTCCGAACCGGTCTGACTCCCAGGCAATTATTGCCCATTGATTATTTAGAGTTGCTCGAGTACAAGATCGGCCTTACTGATTTGGAAAAAAAACAATCAGGAGGGGATAAAGATATAGCATTCTCCAATCAGGCGTCGCAGACTTGAGAATGAAAATTCATGAATTTCGACCTGAGATTCTTTGTTTTAATGGAAAGAAAGCCGCAGAAACGTTTCTCTCCACGTCTGTTACTTATGGGCTACAAAAGGAAACCATTAATCAGACGAGACTTTTTGTGGTTCCGTCAACTAGCCAAATGGCCGAAAAGCATTGGGATGAAATGTGGTGGTTCCAGCTGAAGGAAGTATCTAGGAAATAATTCAACGTGAGTGTCGGGGTTGATGATGTGCCATCCCCTCCTCACTCCGCTGAATCCGTCTCCAGCTTCATCGGGCGAATGATAATTGGCAGAGTCTTGTTGCCCCGTTTGATATAGATAGTCGTTGCACCTCGATCATATCCCTCAAGAATCTTTCCCATCAAATGAAGTTGGTTAGGCGAGGTCTCTGTTCCCACCCGCAAAATCTTGTCTCCCTGACGAAGGCCGCAGGCGAATGCCAGACGGGTCGAATCAATTTGCTCAACCCGATAGATATTCTTCTCCTCTGATACCAAAATCATTCCCAAAAGACCTTCAAGGGGAATGTCGGTATTAATCGTCACAGCTGTCGCCAATTGCGATTCCGGGCGTGGAGGTGCAAAGGCGCGCACCAAATCGGAATCCCAGGGTTCATCGTCGAGCCATCGCAAGAGGGGCTTCTCGGCGGTCAGTTTCCAATTAGTGCGGAGATAGAGATTGCAGGCATCCCACGACACGAACTTCTGCCTCCAAAACGGCGACTGCCAAATGGCATGAGTAGAATCAACGCCGAAAAATTGTTCACCAAGTGTGAGCGCCAAGAGCATCGAAAGATTATCGGACTGCCATGCCCCCGGGCGCATCAAGGGATGATCGACAATCGATCCCTTCACACGGCTGTCGCCGGCGGCTTCAGCTACTGCCCAACGCGAAATTTGATAGAGCAGATTAAACAGTTGCCGGTTTCCACTCGGCAGAGCCACCGTCCTATCCGATGACCTAACCCCGCCAAGGGGTACTATAATCGGATAGCCGGAGCCGGTCGAAGGGTAGAAGCGCACCAGATGCACGCGCACGTCGGAAGGCGGGAGCAGAAACCCGGTCAGGCGGGTGATTGACGCCATCATCGAATCCCCGAACTGTGTCACAAACGATTCCAACAGCGAATCGTTTTTCCGCACCCAAGCCATGTCCTTTGATGAGGATTCCCGGCTGTATATCTCGGGATACATTGACTCCTGGAGTGTACCGGAGACCGTCAAACTGAGGTGAGGGGTCTGACCCTGGGCGAAAGAAGAGACCGCGCTCAGAAGGACAATGCAAATCAAAATAGTTAATCGCATAGGGGTAAGGTTCAATTCTTCCTTCATTCGCGCAAGCAAATGTTTTTGCCCCATTTTGCAATGGGTCAAAGGTCATTCGATTTTCGCCAAAACCCCCGAAGATGTCACTCCCGCGAAAGCGGGAGCCTATCTTGCTCTGCGTAGGGTGGAACATGAAGGGTTCCGCCTCTTGATGCTTCTGTTGAAGATGGCAGAACCCTGCGGGTTCTTCCCTACGAAGAATAAGACTGGATTCCCGCCTTCGCGGGAATGACAGAGTAGTGCGGGAATGACAGTCTCTTCGTAGGTCGGCGTTCCGAATGAGGCGAAGCCGAATGAGAAACCCGACAACCATCC
>ERZ1292630.5337-Hain-H41-02um-R3-5337-length-10565-cov-7_pt1 | contig 10565 bp, 3 predicted proteins | sample MGYA00564408_ERZ1292630 | MGnify/ENA primary metagenome ERZ1292630 (study PRJEB36523, sample SAMEA6512641) | groundwater metagenome | collected 2019-01-08 | study: AquaDiva: Metagenomics assemblies of 32 groundwater samples
CCCCCCCCCCCCCCCCCCCCCCCCCCCCCCCCCCCCCCCCCCCCCCCCCCCTTGCTTGGGCCTACATCCCGCTGAAAATAAAAACCGACTTAGTCGTTGTCGTCGTCGTCTGAGCGGGACAGTCCAGAATGGGCCTCGTCGGAGTTAGAGGGCTCCTCCCCAGATGAAGGAGTCGTCGTATGGCTCTCGACGGAGCTCGAGTCGCTGTCGTCGTCGTCGTCACTTCCGTTGTGCGAGGAGGTGTCATGTGATGACGTAAATGCGGCTGCGGCTGTTGGGTGGTGAGCCACCCCTTTCGTTTCGAATCGGGAGAGAAGCACATCAAGTTTCCGCCAGCGCGCGTCCGCTTCGGCGGCAGCCTCGGTCGCGTGCCCTTCAAATTCGCCAGTCTCAATCCCGCTGTCAGCACGCAGCGAGCCGACTCGCTCGAGTTGCAACTGCTTCCACCGCGCCTGGCCAAGAGGGTCCGCCCAGTCGGTGGGTGCCTCGAGCGCTTTCGGTGTTGTATTTTGATGGGTCGCGCCCAACGGCCTGTGGTCCAACGCGGCACATCGGCCGGGCATTGGCCGAGCGTCGCCTACTCCAGAGGCGGCAGGAAGCACACCTGCGCCTTTTGCCGTTGAACTCGACTCTGCCAGTTTGGCGTCGTTTCCATCAGGCCGGAGTCGATCGCCCTGTTCCGCTTCCTCCACCCCAAACGGGGGCACCGTCAGCGTTGAAGCAGACGACGAGGAGGAAGACGCGGATGCGCTGGAGGAGGTGGAGGCCGAGGAGGTGGAGGCGGCGGTGGGTCGATCGACGTTAGTGCCATCGGTGGGCAACGACTGCGCCACATCGACGATCGGTGGCGAGAGCAACGACCCGCCACTAGAGCGCGCTTCTTCGGCCGCACTGCCAGCCGTCGGGGTGCGTGGAAGAGCACCTGCGCTCGTGGCGGTGGCGTGCGGCTTATCATCGTCCTGGTCCTCGGCTCGTCTTTCCCGCTCTTTTGTCACTCCCTCTAGCTGATTTCCTGCTTCTCTATCAATCACCGTCGTTCTTTTTATTTTTGAGGTCGGTGAACGCCTCCGTCGACCGTCCGCAGGAGAGGAGGATGCCAGGCGGTGTGACGGCAAAAACGCCGAGGAGACGTCGCTGCCTGACAGCTCGGTCGGCGGCGTGACGTAGGGATCCAGCAGCTCGGTCAGCGTCGGCAAACGCCACGATGACAGAAACCGTCTTCTACGCGCCTCCCAGCTCGCGCGAGTGGCGACCCGTTTCGCCCGCTTATCGGCAACACTGTCGCTCGCTGTGCTCGTCGATCGCGTAGTGCTGGCACCCCCGCCGGATCGCTCGTCGATCGGCGACCTTGTTGGTGGTGCTCCGTTGCGCTTTCGATGGACAGCTGGCGACTCAGCGGCGGACGACGACGACGACGGCGATCGCTGACGCTGCCGGCGAGTTCGAGGCGACGCCTTGTCGTAGTCCGATAGTGACTCGCTGTCGGAGCGCGCGTGGCTGCGACGAACCGTTGGACGCACTGCCGCGGGGTCGTCCCTTGTCGGTGATCGGAGGCGATGGTCACCGTGACGAGGTCGGTCCCCACCCATGTCGGAGTCAGTGGCCACCTCCTGGGTTGGCGCCGCCATCTTAGGGTCGCCAGTTTCTGGCGGTGGCTTCTTTCTCTCCGCGGCACTGGGTCTTTCTTTGGGGCGGCGGCCCCCCTCTTCACCGGACCCTGATGACGAGGAGCGCATGCGGCGAGTAGCCCTGGCGGCGGCACTGTCTGGTACGACTCGATGGTCCACCCGCGACCCCCGCCGGGAGTTGCTATCGTCGGATGCTGCTGCTGAGGTTGGCAGCGAAGAGGATATCGACGATGCACTGCCGCCGCGAGGAGGCTCAGCGACGCCATTTTGTGTCCCTCGGTTACCGCCAACTGCTTCGGTCTTCACGGCAGCAGCTTTCGATGACTCCTTGGCGGCAGTTGTCCCGATGCCAACCACTCGGCGCCGGAACGCGCCACCCATTGGCGACTCCGCGTCCGGTGATCCAGCAGCCTGCTGCGGCTGCCAGGTGGAAGGGTGCAACGGCGAGTCCATCTTGCTCTGGTCACCGTCGACTTGTGATTGTCGTCGCCGATCCTCGCTGTCTTGGCTACCGTCAGTCTCCTCGTCGGTCGTCGCTGTTGCCAAAATTTCTTCAAGCAGCTCCTCGTCGCCGGGCCGGAAGCGAAACGGCCCCTTCCCGCGTTGACGCTGGCCCTTCGCCTCGTACTCGTCGTTGTCGTCGTCGTCCATTTCCTCGTCGAACCCGTCGCGGAACGCCGGTGAGTCATCCCCTCCTCCCTCAAGGAGGAGTGCGTCGTCCTCTGGGATGCTGTCAGCGTCGTCGCGTCCTTCGTCGTGGCCCCACGGCAAATCCTCGTCGATGGCGTCTTCCGCGCCGGTGACGTCGAGGCCTTCATCCACGTCGCCAACCTCGTCATCGATGCCGTCGTCGTGGCTCTTGCCCTCGCCACCGCCGGCGCTCGCGCCCCCAATCAGCAGTTCGTCTTCGGGAACATCGCCGTCGAAAGCGGCCGCGGCAAGGCGAATGGCGCTTTTCGGGCCAAGCCCCTGGCGTTTCAACCGTTCGACAACCGTGCTGAGCGGCAGTGTCGAACGACCTCCGCCTCCTTGCAACTCGCGTTCGGCATCCAATATGACCCGCAGCTGGAAACGAAGCGCCGCCTTGCGGTCCTGCTTCACGCGTTCGAGTCGCTGCGCCTCCAGCTGCAGAACGCCCCGGCGCGCGGCAACAACTTGATGAAATAGATCATTCACCTCTGGATCGCGCATAAGGTATGTCTTCAGCGCGTGATGCGCTTTGCTAGTCGTTTCCGTCCCGTGGGCCTTCGCTAGGTCACGCGACCGCCAAGCGTCGCGAGTTGCAGCGGGGGCAGACGGCTGCGCAGCGATCACCGTGCGACTTCTCGAGGGGGTCCCCTGCCGACCGATGGCCGTTCGCGCCAAATGGCACAGATGCGTCAACTCCGCTAAAAGGGTCGCCACGTTCCGTCGCTTGCGGTGCGACAAATGAACGTCTTCGCGCGAGTCGACCGTCGTGGTGATGGAGGAGCTGTCGTGGCTCGCCGACGTCGCCGGTGTGCGGCGCGTGTGCAATGTACGCCGCGACATCGCCCTATCACTGATGGATTCGGTTCCACTCGACGCCACGACTCGCGCCTCATCGAACGACGCCACGGAGGCACTCCGGTCAGCGTGGCGAACCACCACAACGCGCGGCGCTGCCTCGCTCGGCTTGTCGTTGTGCGGCGGACTGCGAACCACACTGTCAAAGTCGTCGTCCAACCGGCTGCTGTACGCCACCGATGCGGCGTCGGCCGCGTCGCGCAATTCCTGCGCTTGGAGTGAGCGCCGGCGGAACGACGCCACCAAGCCGCCGCCTCCGCTCGCCGGGGGCGACGGGGAGCTCGACCGGCTGACCCGATGCGTCCCCCCACCGCCTATCCCAGCGGCCCTCACCGCGGAGGGAGTACCCGCATGGTTGGCGTTGAGCGGAGGGGCGCATCGGTAGCGACGGAGATACGGCACGGGCGGCGCATCAACTTGGCGAACGATTTCGACCGCTCGGGCTCTGCCTGCTGCCTTCCTTTGCGTCGTCGGTATTGTCCTTGGCGCCGTCACCGTGGTCGCAAGTTGCGAAACTGGCAATGGCACCGACAGCGGCGGCGATAACGGCACGTGGCCAAACGCCGCGCTGATCTGAGTAGTGGTCGCAACACGCTGCACGGCACGAATTTCCGTCGTGATTTGTTGCGCGTCGCGCAACGCGGCGTTGAGGGCATTGTGGAGGGTCATTTGGCTGCGGAACTGCTCTTGGAGCCTATCCACTCTGCTCGCAAACGATGGTGCGCCATCTTCCTGGAGTCCTCTTGTCGACAGATCGATCCCAGTCACGGCGGCCTCTGCTCGCTGCCTGAGTCGAATCAATTCCGGGTCTTCTTTATCGATAGCCGGTATGTCTGGCAACACGTCGGTGTCGACCGCGCTGTTGATCCGCGCTGCCGTTAAAGCCGTTCGAAGAGGAGTGGGTCCATCGTCGCCGTGACGATACTGAAGGTGCATGGTTGGACGACAAGCCGCAGGGTTGGCGCTCGCGTCCAGGGGATTCTCGCGATCCCCAGCTGGCGCCGACGACGTGGTGGTAGTGGTGATCCGGGCAAAGGTAAGTCGGGTCTCGGCGCCCGTGTACCTGGTGGAGTGGCACACCGGCGGTCGTGACCAGACGTTCCCAGCCAAAATGTCATCAACGAGTCGTCTGTTCCCACCGCTGCTGCCCTCTAGGAACGGCGACAACGAGGCGGATGTCATTCGTACCCGCGCGAAAAGAAAAATCTATCGCTCCAGAGAAGTAAAACCTCGAAGCGAACACGACGTCAACAAAAGCAGCATCCATCCACTATCGCGTGAGTCACCCCATCATCTCGGTCCTCCGCGGAGACTGGCGGCGGTGCGACACACACGACACACGACAAACGCCACCGTACAAGAATGTGTTATCCAGAGAGAGAACTTCCGCAGACCGGCGTACAAAGACAAAGAACTGAGAGGGACAGCAACCTCTTCCACAGGTCGCACGAACCCACGTGGCAAGGTGGATGGTGTCCTACAGGCTGAACACGGAGCGCGGAGACGCACTACGCAAACGAGCCGACGCCGCCCACTTGCTCGCACCAGCTTTAAACGCTGGAGAAGCAGCGCTCGGCGGAGTTGCGGACGCTTGCACCGCGCGCGTCTGTGAGCCCGTCACACTCGTGGGCCCCCGCGACCTGCGGTCCAGAGAGGAATCCAGCGCTTCGCGGCGGCGCGACTGGTCGTGGAACTGAATGACGCCGTCCCACACCTCGGCGGGCAGCACCGGTGCGTACGTGCGCCTGCCGTTGGTCATGACGAAGCCCTCGGACCAGCCGCGCGACGCGGCGCTCTTTCCCCCCACCGTTGTCTTCGAATGCACCGAGGACGATCGCAGGCGCGTGGCCTGGCCGCTGGCGGCGTGTTCGAACACAAGTGGGTCGTGCAGCAAGGTGTGCGCTTTGAGTAGGTTTCTCGTGAGCGTCTTCCGCCGGCGCTCTTCGTAGCGCTTGGCCTGCTCCGCGGCGCGCCGCTCTCGTTCCTGCGCCTCCCAGAGGAGCTGACTGCGGCGCAGAGATGCCGCGCGAGCGCGGTCAGAGTCCGCCTGGGTGGCGAGCTCCTGTCGCACGCTACGCCGAAACGATCGTTTATTGCGCATTTCGAGGTCTTGTGACATTTCGGCTTTTGCTTTCTCGTGCCGCTGGGCAAGCGCCTCTCGCTGTTTGCGCTGCTTCTCGCGCAGCTCTTCCTGGATTCGCTGTGTCAGCTCAAGTTCAATGTCGCGCATCGTTAGGTTCTCCTGTGCGTGCAGCTCCATGGCCTCGCGATTGAGCTGCGTCTGTTCGCGGACGGCCCGACCGCGCTCCTGATGCTCCCAAATCGATTGACGAATCTTTTCTCGCTGCGCCTCGCGCGTCATCAGGACCTGCTCCAGGCGTTGCTTTTTCGCCTCCAACTGGGCTTCCACCATCAGCTTCTGGTCGTCGCGGTGGGCCTTGATAGCCATGAAACGCTCGTGAACGCGCTGCATCTTGCTGAGCCGTTCGACACTATTGGCGCTGCCGGACAGCTCCTTGCGTACCACCGCATCGAACCGCTTGCCCTGTGCGACTAAGCGCTCCTGGATGCGCGCGGTGATGCCCTCGAGTGAACGCTTTTGCGACTGTCGCAGGGCCACGCGCTGCTCCTTCTTTTGCTCAGCAATCGATCGGGCGATGGCATCGCTGATGATCGTGTCGTGCGCGTCCTGCTGGGCGGTTTCCATGGCCACCACGTCGATCCACGCGGCCTCGGCAATGCTCCGGCGGTCGCTCGACTCTCGCTCTTGCAGCTGCAGCAGCGCGTCCCGGGTGTCCTGCGCCCCTCGGATGCGTTCCCGCTGCCAGCGAAGGATCGCCTCTCTCTCCGCCTGCTCCTGCTGCACCGCACGCTCCACGGCGACGTGCAGCGCGAGCGCCACCAGTGCCGAGTGGATGCTGCGAAGGCAGTTCTGCACCTTGATCACGCTGCGAGCCGTAGCGTCTCTCAGCGCTCGTCGTAGTCGTACTAGCCCCGCGCCATCCACGAGAAGCTTGGTCGCCCCTGGAAGCGCGCCAACCTGGCCGGCCAACGACGCGGAACCCACAATTTCCTCGGCACGCTTTCGAACGTCGTCCGGGTCCGCCGCAGCCCCGCCGGCCGACGGCTGATGGGCGGCCGATCGTTGAATGAGCTTCGCAAAGGTTGCGACAATGTGATCGTAGGGCACGGCGAGCAATCGGCGCGGGAGGGCTTGCCGAAGTTGGGTGCAAGCCGCAACGCGTCGGAGAACGAGGGCGTCTTCGACAAAGGCCCCGCGGAATCCGCCGCCTTCGGGAAGCTCGATGCGGTGCAGCGACCACAGTACCGTCGCCTCGCGCTGCAGGACCTGCGTCACGATGGTGTCGAGCTCGCCGCGTAGCCGTCGCATGACGTTGGTAGCGTTGGAACTCGTGGCACTGCTGCTTTCACCATCGCCGCTGGATGCACCGTCGACAGGCGGCGCTGAAGCCTGGATTTCGAGGTACATGGCCTCCTGCGTCTCGACATCCGCGCAAGAAAGCACGAATTCTCGGGCCTCACTGAAGCACGGAGCCATGAACGTGAGCCACGTGGCCGCCTCGGCGCTGCCCGCGGTCGACAGGTTCGCGTCAAGAGAGCCGTCGGGCTGCAGCTTCGGAAGCGGCGGCATCTGATAACTGGCGGTACCGAAACTGTGCGGAACGGCGACGGCCTGCCCTTTCGCATCATACTTCACGGATCGCTTTTTGGACAAACCGTTAAGCACGCGCTGTGATAGCTCGTAGTCACGTGCGAATGGCTCTCCCTCGCGGTGCACCTGCGCGCTGTACGCACCGCACGCGAGCTCGATGGCGTGCAGCACGCCGCCTTTGGCGCGACACAGGCGCAAACTTTCGACGTTGTCGGCGTTCTGACACGCGACTTGGGCGCTGCGCGGCACGACAAAGCCTTGCATCCGTTGGCCCTCGTGCGCATCAAGCTCGAAGGCACGCACCACCGCCTGAACGCACTCTTCGGCAAGAAGGTTCCGGAAGAGCCCATGAGGCATGAGCGGTGAGCCGGCAAGGCAGCACGGCGAAGTCGCCGCCAGAATGGTGATGACCACCGGAGGCAAGGAGGTGGGCGATTGACTTTCTCCTTCTGGCAGCCGACCGGACGTCGGCGGCAGCTCACTGGTGGCAGCGACGGCATCCAGCGGCAGGATCGCGCCGGTCGGGTCCAACGCGGCGTTCACGTAACGCAAGATGAGGCGCACGACGCCCGAATACAGCAGGCAGGCGATGGCCTCGCAGTGAGCCTTGGACGAAAGCACCTTGGACAGCGCGTTGAAGTCGCAACCGATGAGCTTCGCGGCGGACCGCATCGCACTCAGGTTCCGGGGCGACCCATCATCGTCGTTGAACTCAATCGTGAGCAGGTGCACCACCGCGGCGACGCGGCCGAAGATGGTCATTTGTGCGTGTGTGTCCAGCTGGAAGTCGCTGAAGAGGCGCACGGTCTCGTAGTACTGTAGGCGGAGGCGCTCAAGCAGTTGCGCGCGCGGATCGAACGAAGGAGACATCGCCGTGGCGTGGCGCAGCATCGTCGACGCGTTGGCATCGTCTTGTCCCGCGGGCACGACCCAGTCTAAATTGGCGCACGCTAGTCGGGCCTCCGGAGTCGCTGCCTTTCGCGGAAAGTACCAGCGCTCTCTGTCGTCTGGGGGCACGGCAAACGCGATGTGGCCGAGAATGGAAAAATTGTTGCCTGACGGCGGCGCTACGCTGCTGCCTCCTCCTCCTCCTAGTCCTCCTGCTGACGGCAACTCCGATAATTGCGGCGGCGGCACAGCGTGCGATGCTCGGCCGCGGCACAACAGGGACATGTCCAGCATACTGACGTCAATGCGGCTGGCTCGTAACTCCAACGACTCGCTTGCGAGCTTTCTTTCCGTCTGTAGCCGAATCACATGCGACGCGAAGCACTTCCCGGTGAAGTCGTGGGTGAACGGGGTCAGCAGTTCTAACGCGCGTTGGACCAACCGTCCTTGGCGCTGCAAGTATGGGAGGGGCGCGTCGGCCGCCAAGACCGCCGCACTCGCGGCCCGTGGGGAGAACAGGCTGGAACCCCTGGCCGATTCCGGAGGTGGAAACGAGGATGATGAGTTCGGCTGTTTGGTGGCAGCTCCGTCGGCTCGCAGCATGCTGTTGATGTGAATATTTTCAATGATTGCCGCGGCGACGTCCCCTGCCACGGCGACGCTCGAAGTGTCGTCGAAGGTCACCACGCACTGAGGTCGGGAAGTGGCCTCCGCGGCCTCAATGATCCGTGGGCCGAGCGTGCATGCCGCTGAGGTGGATGGACTAGACGAGGCCTCGCTGCTTGCCCCTGCCGCGACGTGGCGGCGAGGAGGCCCTGCGGTGTAGGCAGCCGCCTCTCCGCCAGGTGGCTCGACAATTTCAACGGCGACGTCGTCACCCAGGTACGAGACGTGCACGCCGTGGTCGTAGCGCACCCTGAGGCATTCGACCACGGAGGCCATGTGGGACAGGGGCGTCGGCACCATGCGCGCAAGGTCCTCGCGGTCAACGTACTGCGGGTCGCCACTCATGTGAAGCAAACGAGTGATGTTGTTGATTGCAGTCACCGACGCGTGGGCGGGGCCGGGCGGGGGGGCAGCGTTGTGCTCGTCGGCCTCAGTGGCGGCGTCGTGCGCCGCCGCAGCATTAGGCGGATGGCGGGTTGGAGGGTGCAAGTCAATGACATCGTGGGGACGCACCGTGTTGACCAAGCCCGTCGCGCGGTCCACGACGGTGCACGCGCCCTCGTTGCGGAAGCCTTCGAGCTGCCCGACGCGCCAGCCGTCGTGCGCGTCGCGGTAGAACACGTCAATGAGGGGCCCTCCGGACGACATGGGCAATCAGTGGGGGACAGGGAGGGACAAAAATAGGGGAATGTGGCACAACAGTTGTGTAAGAGAAGACCAGGGAAGAAGTCAGGAAAAGGTTTCTTCGGTTTCGCAATTCGAGGCATTTTCATCGCAAGAGGGTGTACAAAACGATGATGGTCGTTTAAGACGCCGATGCGGCCGAGAACAATGAGCTTTGCTTTACCACCAACGCGTTCGTGCCTCCCAAGTCAACGCGTCGTTGATCGCGCGCGACGCGCACGCCGCGCACCACTCGTCGCCACACTCGTAGGCGGCGGCATTCGCGATGAGAGAGAGCAGCTGTGACGGGGCATCGACGCAGTTGCGGTTCTTCATCGCCCCGTTCGTATCCTGCACGAAGGGGGGTTGAGGTGCCGGTGGGGGTGCCATGGACCGCACCGTGTGCGCGGCTTGCATGGCCGCCCAAGACATTGGAACGACGATGCCGCGAGCGGCAGCGGCTGTGCCGGCGGCTGGTGACAATGCACCGGCGATTAGCACATCCGCTTCGTCAGCCGGCAGCGACAAGCCCGACCATGGGTCAGGGGCGGTGGGCCCGATCGAGGAGGGTCGCTCCAGCCGCGCCCCGTCAAGGGACAGAGGAGCGAAGCACATCGCAGTGGGTGAGGTGGTGGTTGGAAGCACTTGTTGCTGCGCGGCAGTGCGGCGGACGGCCGCTGCCAGCATTCGCGCCCCCGCCTGCGTGTGGGCAATCCAGATTCCGGTGCGGTCGCAAACCACACGCCCGGAGAACGCTGCTAGCCGACGAGCAGCAACTCGTGAACCCAGGTAGACTTTCACGTGACTCAGCCCTGCCGGCGAAAGCTGCGGTGCTGTCGCAACAAACAGGGTGTCGAAGCCGCCCGTAAGCATGTCGCAAATCCAAGCCACCAGCGCCAAGGATCGGCGGCCGGGACCTCCTAGAGCCAACTCCATCCCGGAGGCGGCGAGCACAGATACGTGGGAATGAGGCGGTGTCCCTCCCGCCGGGAGAGCAGGGCCCTCGTTGGCATCCGGGTCGTCGTTGTCGTCGTCAGATTCGACGCATCCGTGTCCAAGAAAGGACATCGCGGATGCCCTAACTGCTGCCCCTACTGCTGCCGCGTATGGATCATCTTGCTGACCGTCTGCAATGGGCTCATAGCGTGCAAAGGATGCAGAAGCTGGGTAGGCAACGAACTGCAGGGCGCGTCCTCCTCCTTCGCCGGCTTCGTCGAGCTGGGCTGTATCAATGAACGACTCGAGTGACATTGATGAGCCTGTTCGGGGGGGCGGGCTGTTTCAGGAAAGGGGAGGTGATAGCAACAGTCACTCGCACACGTCACTAAGCGTGAGACGTCGCTACCCGAGGGCGACCCGGCTGTTTGGAGCTCCACTGCAAATGCCGCCGTAATGTGTCTCGTGGCGCACGGGGGACGGAGGGGCTAGGGGTGACGGCGGAGAGCGGGGATGACACCGCACAGACGTTGCGAACGACAGATAGGATTCACACGATACCACGC
>ERZ1292630.5338-Hain-H41-02um-R3-5338-length-10565-cov-7_pt1 | contig 10565 bp, 6 predicted proteins | sample MGYA00564408_ERZ1292630 | MGnify/ENA primary metagenome ERZ1292630 (study PRJEB36523, sample SAMEA6512641) | groundwater metagenome | collected 2019-01-08 | study: AquaDiva: Metagenomics assemblies of 32 groundwater samples
CGCCGGTGTTATCGATTTTGCGGTGTGGGGCGGCCCCCCCCCCCCCGCCCCTTTCCGCCTCCCGATGGTTCCCCGACCGTTGTGGTGTGGGCGATAATCGATTCCAACCGCCCCTTCGGCACAGAGAGAGAGAGAGAGACGGTCAATTGTGACTGGTATTTGTGAATCTCCACGAGGGCGTTAGAACCCATTTTTGGTGACTCCCTTTTCGGATCATTCGCTCCTCTCTCCAACATTCCTATGCCTGGATTCGACACCGGCCTGTGCGCCTGCATGGACGACAAGGCGTCGTGCATCGACGTGATCTGCTGCATGCCGTGCCAGTTCGGCCGCCAGTGCAACGCGCTCAATGATCAAGTCAACGAAGGGAACCTCATGTACTGCTGCCTGGGCTTGATTTGCTACCCTGGCATGTACATCTTCGCGGGCGTGCTTCGGTGCAAAGTGAGCAGCAAGTACAATCTCGAGGAGCACTGCTGTGTTTCCGCGTGCCTTGGGTGGTACTGCACGCTGTGCTCCCTCTGCCAAACCCATCGCCAGCTCACGCTTCGCAACGCGTGGCCGGGCGGCGTGTGCGTGAAGCAGCCGTACTCGCTCAACATGTCGTAGAGAGGCAATGCCTTTTTGCCGAATTTTTGCGCGGAAGGGGGGTGCGGCATAAACAAACAACGAACGAAGCGAATGAAAACGTGTGACGTCATTGGCTGGGGTGACAAAAGGGACGGGGAAACCCGGAAGAGGACTCCGATTCCCTATTTCTTGATCTGCCCTCTTTGCCCGCCGTTTTTGCTGCTCAATTTGTTGTTTTGTCTCTGTCCCACACTGACCATCTCTCCCGCTTTGAACGAAATGTATTCGCCTCCCGGCAGTTGCTCCAAAAGTCGATGCTTTCGGGGCTACTGGAGATCGCTCCCCCTCTCCCCTTTCCTTTCGCTCCCTTGTTCTCCCCTTTCTTTTCCCTTCCAAATGTGCATTCCGTTTCGCCGACGCATTTTTTTCGTCACCTTTCGTCCCCCCCCCCTCCACGTTTTGAAAAAAACACATCAGGGGGAGCCAAAAAACAAAGGTGGCAATTCGGCGCAGCGTGATGCAATCCACACCGAGACGCAACCCGACGAACATGTGACATGACCACCCCACACCCGCGGACAACGGAGAGGCGGCAGCAGGGGAGAAAAAGGACTGTCCCAATTTTGCGAGTCTGCTCCGCGGTTGCAGTAACCGAAGACCAGCAGCGACAGTCCTTTTCCTTCCTTTATCCCCTTTTCACTGTTAAATCCACGACCGAGAGAGAGCGATAATGTCGAAAAAGCAGTTGTCTAAGGCCGCTATCGACGAGGACGACGCCGGGGCAGATGACGGCGGCGGAGCGGACGACGCGGACGGTGGTGACGTCGCCACGACGCCGGTCGACACCACACTCTTGTACAGCGCCGCGTTCACGTATCCCTTCCTGGCGGGCGTCACCACGTTAGGTGTTCGCCGGCCTCGAACGGTGCATATTCCAACGGCGGACCTCAACAAGATGACCGGGATGGAGCGCCAATACTGGGAGATCAAGCGCCGGCACTTCGACGTGTGCGTTTTCTTCAAAAAGGGGAAGTTTTATGAACTGTACGACTGCGACGCCGTTATTGGCAACCGAGAATTCGGCCTCCGGATGACACAGGACTTGAGCAACCGGGGCAAAATGCGCATGAGCGGGGTGCCCGAGCAGTCATTTAGTGAGTGGGCGAGGCTTTTCGTCTTCAAGGGGTACAAGGTGGGCCGCGTGGAGCAAATGGGCACCGGTGAGGATGCGGGAAACCAGAAAGACAAGTGCGTGCCGCGCGAATTGGTGAACATCTTGACGCGCGGTACGCTGACCGACGCCGCGATGCTGGCCGGGCAGCACGAGGCCAACTACGTCCTCGCGGTCGTTCCTTCAGAAGGAGACGACGGCGCAACGACGACGACGACGACGCCCTCGCCGCGCGCCTTCCTGGACTGTGTCGCGGTAGATCTATCTCGCCGCATTTATCTGCGTTGCCCTTGCACCACCGAGGACACCTTTGTTGGCCTCCTGAAGCACCTAGCCCCGCGTGAGCTCATCATCCCCACCGGTACCTCCGCGAAGTCGCCACGATCTGCAACGGCGCGTTCTGGAACGGCGCGTTCTGGAACGGAACAAGACGATCAGACCGGTGCATCTCGTGACCTCTTCTTGGACAACATCGCCAAAATCGCACGCGTCGTGATCAACGACATTGACGTCAATGCTATTGATGACCGTGAATCCAATCAAGCGGCTCCTCTTGCACCCCTGCCGGATGACGGCGCGACGGAGGACGACCGTGGGGCGATGCGTTGGCCTGCATGGAGACTCCTCGCCGCCTACTTCAGCTATTTAAAATTGCCTGTGAGTCAAGTGTTGCCGCAGGGCGTGTCAAATCCCGTCATGGGGAAGGAAGGATTTGAGCGATACCTCCGGCACGAAATGGATCAGCGCCAACAGCACGACCGTCACGACAACGCCTTCTGCTCTTCCCCAACCGTTTCGTCCCCTTCGCCGTCCTCCGCCGCGACGAGCGCCGCCGCCATGGAGCGCGACGACGAGGGATTGGCAATGGATGCCGCCGCGGTCGACGCGCTGGAACTTTTGCAAAATTTACGCGATGGCACTTCGCAGCACACGATGATCGAATACGTCACAGGTGGGGGGAAGTTTCTCGTCACTCCAGGCGGCAAACGCCTCTTCCGCCAGTGGCTGCTGCGCCCCGCGGCGGATGCTCGGGTGATCCGGGCACGGCAGAGCGTCGTCGTGGCGTTCATGGCGTCCAGCGCGGCGAACCTTCGTGGGGTGAGTGTCCGGCACCGTTCATCGGGGACCCATGCGGTCGCTCCCTCTTCTCCCCCACGAACACCCTCTGGAGCGACTGCGGGGGGCGCAAAAATGGGGGAGCAGTTGGCGGCACTATGGGAAAAATACAATTCGCCTCTTGCAGGCACGTCACAGGGAGACGGTGCATCTCAGTCGCCGCGGACCCCTCAGTCCAGCAGCGAAGGGGGTCGGTCTCCTGGAAGTCCTCTCGGTGGTCGAGGGGGCAGCCGGCACGCCACCACGTCCTACTTTTTGCCCTTTCATCTCTGCGACTTTGAGAGACTACTCAGCCGCGTGACCGAGTTCAAAAATGAAGACACCCGCGTCGTGTTTACGGACCCACTCGTCATCTACCCTAAGCGTCGCGAGGCATTGGAGCTACTCATTCGCGGCGTGCGAACGACAGTGGAATTTTTGACCGAGCTACGCGACGATGTGCTGCAGACTGCTGGGGGTGGTGCGGCGGCCGCGGTGAGTCGCCGGCCCTCATCAGCGCTTTCAGCCGTGCCGCCCGATGTTGTTGGCGACGACGAGGACACCGACCGGGAGGCCAAGGCATACCTGTCCGAACTGTTCTCGCCGTGGCTCCAGCCGTTGCGGCAGCTGCTCGAGAAAGTCTCGTCCATCTACGACCCTCCTACGATCGGCACGGGTCGCAATACCTTGGACGCGAGCAACGGCATCGTGATTCCGCGCCCTGGCCAGTCCGCTGCTTACGATGATGCCGTCGCGACGATCGCTTCCACCGAGGCGACGTTGCAAAAGATTCTCGTGGAATACCAGCAAAAGTTGGGGTGCCAAGACCTGTATTACTCGGATCTGGGCAAAGACCTCTTTCTGCTGGAGGTTCCAATCAAGTTCGCGGCCCAAGCCCATCTCGTGAAGAGCGGCATAAGGGACAGCGAGCTGGCCGAACGGGCTCGAACCGCGAAAACGGTAAAATTTTCAATGAATAAGTGGGCCGACGTTATTGCCAGTCACAAAAAAGCCATCACTGCAAAGGGAAATGCCCTTGTGGCGTTCCTCCGCGAGGTGGCGTCGATTCTCGTGGGCAACGGCTTTCATCTCATCTTCGAGTGTGCCTCCAGCCTGGCCAAGCTGGATGGCCTGTCCGCCTTGGCCAGGAGCGGAGAGCTGCAGCTGTCGCTCGGTGGCAGCGTGTGCGTGCCAACCCTGGTGGACCTGGAGTCCCACGGCATCGGGATCGACGAAAAGGAGGACCCCGCGGCGGCCTCCCATGTGTCAAAGGTGACACCCACGAAACAACAACAACAGACGCAACGGACGGGATCCTCCTGTAGAACGCAGACGATGCCGCCCTCCGCCGCGCACGATGCCGCCCCGTCCTTCGTCTTGGCACGGGGAGTGTACCACCCAGTGGTACGGAATCTCAAGGGCGTCAGTGTCCCGAACGACATTCAACTGGGATCGCCACCGCCCAACACGACGAACGAAGCGAATCCGCCGGAGGAATCCTCTGGAGGCGCCGACGTTGGCCGAGTTCTGGTGCTGACGGGGCCCAATATGGGCGGCAAGAGCACCCTGATGCGCACCGTCGCCGTCGCCTTCATTATCGCACAGCTGGGTGGCGTCGTTTGCGCCGAAAGCTTTCACTTTCGACCGGTCACGAGAATTTTCACGCGCATCGGCGCGCGGGATGCGACCCACAAAGGCCAGTCGACGCTTCACGTCGAATTGACGGAATTGGCGACGATTCACAAAGTGTGCAACCAACGCTCGCTGTGCCTCATCGACGAGCCCGGCAGGGGCACCTCGACGCATGATGGGTACGCGCTCGCCCACGCCTCGTTGATGGCGCTGCTCAACGGGCCAATGCGAGAAGGAGGAGGAGGAGGAGAAGGAAATCGTGGTCATGGATGGATCGCGCCGTTGACGTTGTTCTCGACGCACTACCACGCGCTCGCGCTCGAGGTGCAAGAGCAGCTGCGGGAAGCGACGGAGGAGGCCTCCGCGGCGCCCAGCGCCCAAATAGGCTACATGGACTACACGACGACTGCACCTCCTCCTTCCCGTTCGGAAGCGGGTGCATTGGCCATGGCGAGCAGCGTGACGGGCGTCACGTTCCTGTATAAGCTGGTCCCAGGTGTCTGCAGCCGCAGCTACGGCGTGGAAGTAGCTTACAAAACGGGCATCGCCCCGCACGTCGTCGAATATGCCAAGCAAATGAGCGAGCGCTTGCAACTCTCCAGTCTCGACTTGCAGCTCGCCACGGCGCTGCAGTCCGCCGTCGCCCTGGCGCGGCAGTCGCACCCGCCGTCACCGCCCCACGCCGCCCCCTCGGATACGACGAGGGACACCGTGGGATCAAAGCGGTGCCGAAGCAGACAGGAGGAGGTGGAGGCGGAGGAAATAGAACGACAACGACAACGACGCAGCGGCGGCGGCGGCGGCGTGCCTTTGACCCTAGCCTTGGTCAAGGACCTCGTGCGGCGGGCGCGGCTGCTCGAGGGCCTTGCCATGAAGGCCAGAGCGGAGCAGCACTCGGCACCCCCCATGATCATGTAACACACGTGTGTGTGTTGACGGGAGGCGATGATCACGGCGCACGCCCCCGCAGAGGGAGAGGGAGAGAGATAGAACTCAACATAGAGACAAAGCGAATCACACGTCTAACCCTCACAGGAAATCGATGCTATTAACTCTCTGTCGCGGTAATGCCGGGACCGCGGGCGACGGTCGGAACGTGTCCTCTCTGTGAAGTCTCTCAAAGGATTTTTTTTTGGATACGTTTATGTCGCCGCGGGGTTTGCCACACTCCAGTCGTTAAGGGGGTGCCATTCGCCCCCTGCGTCATCCATTGCTTGAACCGACCATATCCCGATGCTCAGTACGGTTTTACCAACGAGTCGTCCTTGCTCGGTGATGTTGCTAGCGGCATCACTGGGCCTTTACGACTCGTTTGACCGTTCTCCGCCGCCGGCGTTCAAACTCCGCTCCCACAACTCACCACCTTCACCCCATCCCGCGGGTGGGGTCGCGATCTTCTTGCCGATGACACAGCTCGATTGGCGCGGCGGCTCTCAGTGTCTTGTTATGATCCTTGTCGGAACACTGCTCGAACCACTTTTAGCTGGCACCAGGAGCTCACCGAAGCGAGTGCTTTCTCTAGTTGCTGCGCTGAATGTGAAACCAACCTGCGTAAAAAAAGGGGGGTGCCTTGGGCCACCACGACGTCTCCTTTCCTCTCGAAGCCTTCCTGTTGTGAGAAAGAGGCGCTGCGCAGACCGCAGATTCGTCCTGCCGTTTCACAAGGAGACGCTTTCTTGTTTTTTCCCCTCCCCCCGATCGATGCCGCTTGCATTCGGGCCTTTACGCAAAAGTGCAATTTTGATTATCGTTGCAGTCGTTTGCCTTTGCTGCTCGACAGTGGTATCGGCGGTTCCTTGTCGTAATTTTGCAACGTGCGGCACGTGCGTGCGCCCCATAAAGCTAGAGTGCTACTGGGATGCTCGAAGAAACTTTTGCATCTCCCTTTGGGATCCAACGTTTCGCTTGAAGGATACAACGGAGAAGTGCATTCCGAGCGGCCAGCCCCCAAGCGACGATGGGGGACTGGTCGTCCCTTCGAACCCTCAACCGCCTCCGACACCACCCCCAACGCCATCCCCCCCGTCAAAGCCACTTTGTTCAGCGTTCGTCACCTGTGCCAGCTGCAAAGCTTCCGGCAATGGCTGGTGCGGCTGGTGCGACTCCGGAAAAGTGTGCGTCTCTGGCACGACGACCGTCTCCGCGAGCGTGTGCGCTTCGAATCAGTACTTTTACAACACGTGCCCCGTTGTGGACTGTTACGCTCCTCAGTACGCCGCGTGCGAATCTTGCGCGTCAGCTGGTTGTCCCTGGTGCGCCAGCCTCCGAACATGCGGGATGGTGAACTGCCCGGTCGCCGTTGTGACGAGCGCCGCCGCTTGCACAACGGCTCGCAGCTTCAAGTTTTGTGATTACACACAATGCGTCGACTGTGTTTCAGATTCCATTTGCGCGTGGTGTGACCGCACAACGTACGGCACGTGCGTGTTGCGTTCGGGGTCGCCCTGTCTCAACACGAAGACATCAACGATGGACTGCACAACCTGCTACTACTACACCAGCTGCTCCACTTGTCTCTCCGGTCACTCACAACGCGAGGTGTGCTCGTGGTGCCCGGCGTCGAAGCGATGTGTCCCGACCAGGTTGTCATCGTTTAGTCAGTGCGCCGAGTGGAGCACCGCCTTGCAACAATGCTCCGAGAGGTCGAGCACCAATTGCGATGCATTGCCCTGCGATCAATGCGTAATGAGCTCTCAATGCGGATGGTGCGCCTCGTCGAACAGTTGCCAGCGAGGGGAAGACTCCGGCTCGTATGCCGTTGGTGGATGCAGTGGCTCCCATTGGAATTATTGGCAAATAACGTTGTGCCCGACGACGACGACGGCACCTCGCCCCGTCACGCCGACCGTCACGGCGACGGCAACGACGCTTCCTCCTGGACCCGATCCCTACCGCGCCCCTGGGGTGCCCGGCGGCGAAATATTTAACGAAACGCTGCTGAGATGGGGTCATCGCTCAAACGAAACACTTCGTTTTGAGGACGCCTTCCGCTTTTGCCGCGAATTCGAAAGCTCTTTCCCGTTCTCCAATGCAACGGACAAAGTTGCACCGGGTGTGCGTTGGTGGCGATTACCGTCCGTGTATGAACTCCACTATCTCTACTCACGAAGGCTCCTTGGCACTTACGGTATGCACGCGTGGAGCACAACGGCTAGCGCGGAACCGTGGACGTCCGGGGAATCGCCTCGCTACTACCTGCATCACGACAATGGCGGTATCACCACAGAGGACGCAAAAGTGTGCGCGGGAGTGGCGTTTTGTGTGAGAGAAGTCGTCGACCCCAACGAACGATTGTCATCCGAAAGTGTGTTTATCCCGAATATTATTCCCGCGACGGCCAGCTTGGACCTCGCACCGTTTCGGTCTCAAACATTCGCGAGCGTTGGCCGCCTCATGTGGTACTATACCGATGGCATCTATACCGCCCACACGTTCGACACTGCCGCCGCCTTCTGCGCCACGCTGCAAGCTTTGACGCTCACGCCGGTGCCGTGGCGGATTCCCACCGTTGCCGAGTTGTTGAGTTTTAAGACATTCATGGGGGTCGACTCACCTTACTGGAAACGCCAGGACTGCCTGACTCGATTCAACGACTTTCGCCAGACGTGGGAGGACTATCAGTGCAAAGTGGTACCTTCTGTGTACTTCTCGTCAGAGATGACGGCGGCCGGCGCGCGTTGGGTCCTGGACGGTTCCTCCGTAGCGGTGACGACCGTGCCCAACGATGCCTCCCTGCAATACTTTTGCGTTGCCGACTATGTGCCGCTGCCGTCGCGGTGCGCCGCGACCGCGATGAACCCGCCGCTGCCAACGGGCGCCCTGTCGTTGGGGTGGCCGGACGCGCTGTTGCTATCACCGGACGACACCCCTCTAGGGTCGTCGCAAATCGCAAACCTGTTCATCACCGAAAAGACGGGTCACGCCGCTTATTATATCACAAAGTCACTTCAAATTTTCATTGTGCTGCACCGTGGCCGTTCCGGAGTGTTTCGGGGGTGGAATGCGACGCTCGACGATGCTGTGTCGGGAGGTCTATCGCGGCATCATTACGCTCCGTTTATCGACCAACACCAATCATTTGGCAACCTTGCTCGGAGCACGATGATCCCAGGAGCTCCCGACGCGTTTTCGTGCCGCGACGGCGATAGAGATGTCGTTTTTCGACCGACGGCGAACGACGTGAATTCAAGCTTCTACACCGACGGTGCTAACGTGGTGCAGCTGCTTCACGACGGCGAGCTGAGGGGACCGCGTGGCTGGCCCTGTACTGGAAAGACCTTCGCCAGAGACGCGGCCACCTTGCGACCCTTGTCACTTGTTATCTCGCAGGAACGTGACTGGTTGAACGGTACGGGCATCACCGCGGGATTTCCCGATGCGATCAACTGCGGGGGGTTGTTCTACTACTACGACGCGGTGTCGGTCTGGGGGGCATCATCGCTCCCGTCGTGCCACCGATATCAATTCGGGATCCAATGGAACGGGTCCACGACGTCACTGGCATTGATCTTCGATGCAGAGGGCCATCCGCTCAACCGACCAAACTACGCGGACCACAACTGTTCAGTGTTCCCCGAACTCATCAATTCTGACAGCGAAGTGATTTTTAGCGTCATCGCCGCCAACGCGTCCTGCGAGTCGACATCCATCTCGTCATTTTACGCTACCCGCCGTGCATTCAATTTGTTCAGGCAAAATGACTCACTGGTGCCCAGGTACGTTGCCCCTCCAACAGTGGTCGCCACCAAAACACCAACAACAAGCACCACGACGACGACGACAACTGCGCGGTCGGCCATGTCGACCGCGGTACCGCCAAGCAGTAGCAGCGCTGACGCTGGGTCCCAGTCGGTCGTCGTGGTTGCGTGCATCGTCGCGGGTGCAGTGGGTGGCGTCATCGCGTTGTGCCTTTTCATTCGAAAGTCGCGACGGTCCACGGGAAGTGCGTCGTTGTCGTCGCCCAGCGTTTCAGCCCTGGGAACCAATCCGCTGCTGACCGTTCCGCAATGAAAAATGGCATTCTCCGGATCTTCATCAACATGGGAAAAAAAAACGTCGACGTGTCTATCGAGATTTTCCGGGTCATCAAAAAAAATCTCATACCTCCGTACCCATTCCCCGCCAAAAATGAGAAGGAGCTATTCGCCACCCGGAATAGCCGACTGGCGCCACAAAATATTTTTTTCGGACTCAAAGCATGCAAAATAGCTTGCGTTTGGTCTTCCCCTCCATGTTCGGATTCGAGTTAATCGCGAAGACGACATCAAGCAAAATATTGGCCCGGACGTCTTCGCGATGATGTGTGCTGATGGTGATGTCACACGTCACTACTGATGTGTCCTCATGCGTTCAAAAGCATAGAGTTTTTGAATTGAGCATCATGAGTGAACGGGCAGCGCGCTTTGGACCATTTGCTTTGCGTTTTCATTGATGCAAAATAGTGTTTCGTGTCATTTATTCGCGTCCCTCTTCGCTCAAGTCACAACGTTGAACAACCACACGCGTGATTCCATCTCCCTCGAACTATGTTTTTGCAGCCGGGGTGCTAAACAACTATGTATGTTGGCAGCACGCGTGATCTTTAGATTGCTCGCCGACGTGCGCGCTTGCGGCTTGGGAAGAACCTGGACGCGATCATCAGGCGCGGGCCGCCCTCGCACGGTTCACGTAGCAAGCGCCGGGGCACGTGAAGTCGACCAGTTCGGCGGATCGGCGAGGGGTTTCTGACCGCGGAGCTCAAGGATCATCGCCGCGGCAAACGTCGGCCCATGACAGCGCCGGGACTCATGTGATGGAACGCCATTGACTAATCCAAGCCGCGTGGCGCCATGAGGCAACCAGAAGGCCGGTACATAAAACAGACAGGAAGAGAGGGGAAGAGTTAGCAGTTGTGTACGCGAGTTAGGGAGAGCTGTTGGAGGAAAAGGGGCCACGCGCAACACCCGCTATGACATTCGGGGGGGACGAATTCGGGTGGGTATCTGTGTGGCCCCCTTTGCTTTCTGCCTCTGCTCATGACCAGGATGATGTCGTCGTAGGCGACAAATTAAAGTTGGTAGAAGAGGAGCGGATGGGTTCAGCCGATTGCGATCTCGGT
>ERZ1292630.5340-Hain-H41-02um-R3-5340-length-10564-cov-7_pt1 | contig 10564 bp, 10 predicted proteins | sample MGYA00564408_ERZ1292630 | MGnify/ENA primary metagenome ERZ1292630 (study PRJEB36523, sample SAMEA6512641) | groundwater metagenome | collected 2019-01-08 | study: AquaDiva: Metagenomics assemblies of 32 groundwater samples
TTTCAGGAAAAGTAACCTGCTCACGCACATCCAGCGGCGCAGTATTGTGATTAATACCGAAGGCGAATAACTGCATGAAAGATAATGTTAGTCTATAAAAGCAATTGGTAAGAAATAACTGAACATTATAATATTAGGAATCCTTAAATACCATCAATCAAAAACATTTATTTTTATATTCCTTGTATACCACACAACGATTCCATTAGTGCCATGGTGTAATCGGAATAATTGAAATACTATTTTTAGGCGAACCCTCAATAATCCGGTCGCTATAAGTCAAATACACCAGAACATTTCTTTTTGCATCATAAAAACGAACTACTTGTAATGATTTGAACAATAATGACGTGCTTTTTTTAAACACTTCTTTACCATCTTCCTGACCATTCTTAACTTTCTCCGGCAAAGAAATTGGTCCAATCTGGCGACAAGCAATAGAGGCATCAGAGGTATCTTCGGCAATACCCACTACGCCGCTGACTCCTCCGGTTTTAGCTCGACTTAGATAACAGGTCGCTCCAGCAACATCGGGATCATCAAATGCTTCAATAACAATCTTATCGTTGGCCCCCAACATCTTAAATTTGGTTGAAACACTTCCAATTTGATCAGCCACAGCGATGCTGGATGTGAGTAGTACTAAGCTCAGAGTCAACACAACATTCAATGTATTCTGTTTTTTAGTATTTACCTGGTACTGCATAAATTATCTCCTTGTAGCGTGACATTTTTTTCAATATTGACATCGAATGCGGTTTCTTTAAACACACATTGCATAACAATCGCTGAATTTGTCGTTGATCATTAGCTCATTGAGTCTTTGGAATCCAGTTAGTTTCATTCTCGCATTCTTGATCATTGAAATTCACAAAACAGTAATCTCGATACCGTGTTCTCAATCTGATCAGTGTGCGCAAACAATGCATCGGTTTAGTTATGCGTCCACTGATGATTCTTAACTGGATTAAATTGAAATAACAGGATGGTAATAACCAAATAGCTGGTAGGCGCGATTGGATTCGAACCAACGACCCCCACCATGTCAAGGTGGTGCTCTAACCAACTGAGCTACGCGCCTGGGAAGAGCGGATTCTAACCGAAACAGCTAGCTGCTACAAATGATATGTGCATTTGTAGCTAAAAAATAATATTGGCAATTACACGTTTCAAGAATCAAGCGATAAGTTCAACTTATCAACTATTCAAATGGTATATTGCATCCACAATGCGAATTTTATTTTGGTTTTGATAGAAATTCAAAATGGGTATTTTATTTTTTTACTCTTTCGGCTGTCAGGTGACCTTCATTGCAGTTACATTAATCAATCGGCTGTGTGATGTGTCATTAGCCACTCTGATTGCGGGTGCAATTGCACTGAGCAGCCACAAGGAAAATATTTGTAACGATCTATCGTTAGACAAGATTAGATTTTCGCTAGCCTTTCAAAGAAATTATCAGTCATTTTAATTTAAGTAGCAAAATCGACTCGCTCTGTCTTTTCTTTTGGTTTATTATTTTTATGTATTATCACGCAAAACCAAATTGCCAATAATGTCCAAAAGCTGAATTTCGAGTATACTGCCCCGCTGCAAGAATTATCCAGTAAAAGAAAAAATTGATCTGGAAGCAATGCGTTAACACAGAATAAGAATTCTACATTTATAAATAATGAATTGGCATTTGCCAGGGAGAACATATGTACAAGCTATTACCAAGCATTTTACTATTTTTGATACTTACCATGCCGTATAGTGTCTTTTCCCACGAAGGGGAAGAACATGCGCACGATGAACCCGCTGCGGCGTCGCCAGAACAATTAGAGAGTGGCAATGGGTGGCGAGTTATTCGTTCGCTGGAAATAGGCACTTCCGGAAAACTCGTTCATATGGTACTTATTGATCATAGTGTGTATACAGATAAGACTATTTATAGCGCTGCTATCAATAGAATTTGTCCTCCCGATGCCGAATTTTGCAGAATCAGATTCTGGAGTCAAGAGCGTTTTATACCGGAAAAAGTTTCTCTAACAACCGAACAAAATAAACATTTGAGAGCTGATTATTTAGTGAATAAAACTGCAGGCACTCATCATTTACGTTGGTCTTGCAGCGTTGATCCCGATAAGAAACATTGCTTCTAGAATTAAAACGCCGCAATTACACGCAATATACCTGGATAAGTAGTGCAGAAATAAAAGAAATTACGCTATTGTAATTTTAGATATGCAAAGCACGCTTATCCACGCCAAGGGCAGCCTCATGAAACACTTCCGATAGAGACGGATGAGCATGAACAATGCAAGCAATATCCTCACTGCTGGCTGAAAATTTCATTGCCATTACCGCTTCCGAAATGAGTTCTGAAACATGTGGCCCGATCATATGAACACCCAATACACGGTCGGTCTTTTCATCTGCTAATATTTTAATAAATCCGCTGGTATCGCCCATAGCACGCGCACGCCCGTTAGCGATAAAGGGAAACTGCCCGGCTTTATAGGCGATACCCGCAGCTTTCAATTCCTGTTCATTTTTCCCCACCCAGGCAATTTCTGGCGCAGTATAAATAACCCAGGGTATGATATTGAAATCGACTGCCTCATTCTCACTCACTTGCCCTTTCTCAAGGTGCATGATCATTTCGGCGACGACCACCCCTTCTTCAGATGCTTTATGCGCCAGCATTGGGCCGCGCACCACATCTCCCACCGCATAAACATTAGTCAGATTGGTACGACAGTATTGATCAACCACAATAAATCCACGCTCGTCTAGTAGCAAGCCGTTATCATTAACACCCAGTCCTGTGGTATTGGGGATTCGGCCAATGGCGATAATTAATTTATCGACTTCTAAGCTCTGCTCCTGATTGCTAGAATCGTTGTAATTAACAACTACTGCATTCTTGGATGTTTTGATCGATTTGATGTTAATTCCGGTATTGATCTGCAAACCGGATTCTTTGGCAAATAGGCTCTTAGCCTCTTTGGCTACCTGCTCATCAGCCGCCATCAGGAATCCTGGCATAGCTTCAAGTATGGTAACTTCTGCCCCTAGCCGTCGCCATACACTACCCATTTCCAGGCCGATAACACCTGCACCGATAACCCCCAAACGGTTGGGTACTTCCGTTAACGCTAAAGCACCGGCATTATCCAAGATCCTGTCATTATCGATCGGTGCGAATGGTAACGATCGTGGTACCGAGCCAGTTGCTATGATGACATGCTTTGCTTGAATAGTTTCTGTATTGTCGCTATTGTCAACTCTGATCTGCCAAGTATTTGCGGATGCCTCTCGCTTTAATAATGTTCCTTTGCCGTGCATCGATTTAACTTTATTCTTCTTAAATAATGCGGCAATACCGGTAGTAAATGTGGTAACAATTTTGTCTTTGCGTGCAATCATGACCGGAACATTCACAGATGCACTTTCCGTTGTGATGCCGTGAGCGGATAATTTGTGTTTTATTTGATAATAATTTTCTGAAGATTCCAACAAAGCTTTAGATGGGATACAACCTACATTTAAACAGGTGCCACCGAGGCTTGCCTTTCCTTTCGAATTTTTCCATTCATCAATACAAACCGTATTCAAGCCAAGTTGCGCACAGCGGATTGCTGCAACATACCCTCCTGGGCCCGCACCAATAACTGCTACATCAAACGTTTCTGACATGATTAAAACCTTATGAAAATCTTATTAATGATGGGATGATTGTAAATTAAAACAGATGGTATTGTTTATGATTCGCTATTGATCAATAAACCACAAGCCTACTGAAATGGCAGTTCCCGACTTTCGCATCCAATCGCACCAATCTCCCGCACTGCTTGGACGTATTCGCCATGCTCGTGCAATTTTGTCAGTGAACCAAAATTATTCCTGGCGTGCATACGAGCAAGACGGGAAATGCTTGTCGCCGGCATCTCCCAATGCAATCCGGTTAAAATTTCATCTGCGCCGGCGGGATTATTGCAAACCAGTATCATGTCACAGCCTGCGGTGAGCGCAGCTTGTGCCCGCAAAAGCATTGATTCCAGATAATCGCCAGCGCCACGCATACTCAAATCATCACTAAAAATACACCCTTCAAATTGTAATTCTGCACGTAAAATTTTTTGTAGCCAAATTGTCGAGAAGCCAGCAGGTTTTTGATCAATTTCTGGATAGATCACATGTGCCGGCATTATTCCAGCCAATCCTGAATCAATCATGTGTTTGAATGGCATGAGGTCATTCATTTCAATATCGATATACCGACGCTTATCAATTGATTTTTCCAGATGCGAATCGGTCTGGATATAGCCGTGACCTGGAAAATGTTTTCCTATCGCCAGCATGCCGCCCTTTCTAAGGCCAAGCATCAAATTATGCGCGAGATCTGAAACCGTATTGGGATCATAGTGGAACGCACGATCACCGATAACACAGCTTTGTCCATGATCAAGATCCAGTACCGGCGTGAAGCTGAAGTCCACACCGCAGGTGTTTAACTCTGCAGCCAGAACAAAGCCAACCTGTTTTGCAAGATGGCGTGCACGGGTGGGTTGCTTATCCCAGATTTTCCCAAGTTCACGCATGGCAGGCAATCGTGTGAAGTCTTTCTGGAAACGCTGAACCCGGCCACCTTCGTGATCAACTGCGATCAGCAAATGGGGATTTCGTAACGCATGAATCTGCTGTGTTAATTCTGTCAGCTGGCGATTGTTGGAGTAATTTCGTGCAAAAAGTATGACGCCACCCGTGAGCGGGTGCAAAAGTCTTTTTATGTCATCTTCGGTTAGTTGTGTCCCAGCGATATCGAGCATCACTGGCCCAAGTGACATAATTACTTCTCCAGTACGACAAAAGCGCAAGCCATATTTATTTCATCACTGATGGAGAGATGATGTTGCGTAATACCTTTGTCGTTGATTAATTGATTGAGATCAGGATGAAATTCAAAAAACGGTTTTCCCAAGCTATCATGAGTAATCGTAATATAAGTCAAATTAACCGGATGGCGCAAACCTGTTCCCATCGCTTTAGACAGCGCCTCTTTGGCAGCAAAGCGGCTGGCTAGAAACAAAACGGGCTTACTGCTTGAGTGATATTCCGCCCATTCGCTATCGGTTAATATACGTCGGGCAAACCGTTCCCCAAAACGATCCAGCGATTGTGCAATCCGAGACGATTCGACGATATCAGTTCCAATGCCATAAATCATTCGCGCGCCTCAAGCATGAGTTGTTTCATTTCGTGCACTGCTTGCCTAAACCCAACAAAAATAGCTCTGGAAACAATAGCGTGACCGATATTCAGCTCGGATATTTCAGACAGAGCAGCAATTTGTTGAACATTTTCATAATGTAGACCATGCCCGGCATTTACTTTTAAACCAAGATCAATGCCCATTACAACTGCTTTTTTTACTTCAGCAAATTGCTTTTCTTGCGCCTCCGCAGTCACTGCATCAGCAAAACTACCCGTATGGATCTCGATGACGGGTGCACTGGCACGAGCAGCTGCATCAATTTGTAGCGGATCGGCGTTGATGAAAAGTGAAACGCGTATTCCCGCTTCCCCCAATTTTTGGCAGACACGTTTTATCTGATCAAAATATTTCACGACGTCAAGCCCGCCCTCTGTCGTCAACTCCTCACGCCGCTCAGGCACTAGGCAAATATCATGCGGTTTTATTTTAAGTGCAATAGCGATCATTTCTTCAGTCACGGCACTTTCAAGATTCATTCTTGTGGTTAACCGGTCACGCAGAATCTCTACATCGCGATCCTGAATATGACGGCGATCTTCACGCAAATGCAATGTGATGGCATCAGCACCAGCTGATTCAGCGATCAGTGCCGCTTCAATTGGATCCGGATAGTTGGTTCCACGTGCCTGTCGTAATGTAGCCACATGATCAATATTGACGCCCAATTCAATCATAATTTATGTTTCCAAAAATGCCAGCCAGTAAGAATAGCTGAGATCTGATTATTCATAACCTAGATTTCTTAATACACTTTCACTATCAGCCCATCCACTCTTAACTTTAACCCAGACTTCCAGATACACTTTCCCTCCCACTAACAGCTCCATATCCTTGCGTGCCTGGCTGGCTATCTGCTTTAATTTTTCGCCTTTCTTCCCAATAATGATTGCTTTCTGATTCGGTTTCTCAACAAGAATTGTTGCATAAATTCTGTATAAATCGCCTTCTAGGCTAAACTGATCCACCACGACACTGGTTGAATAGGGAATTTCATCACCGACTAAACGGAACAATTTCTCACGAATAAATTCTCCCGCAATAAACCGCTGACTGCGATCTGTTATTTCGTCCTTATCAAATAAGGGTTGGTTAACTGGCAAATAGGTGCGGATTGAAGTAAGAAGCTCGGGTAATTGCATTTTATGTATAGCGCTAACCGGTATAATAGCTGAAAATTCAAATGTTGCTGCCATCTTACTTAAGAATGGCAACAATTGATTCTTGTCAGCCAGTTTGTCGATCTTATTCATCACTAAAATAACCGGAACATTCTTCGGAAGAATCTTTAGAGCAGCATGATCACGTTGATCAAAATGCATCGCTTCGATAACAAACAAAATAACATCCACATCTTGCATACTCTGCGTTACCACGCGATTCATCGCAGTATTTAAACGATTAGTATATTGCGTTTGAAAACCAGGGGTATCAACAAAAACAAATTGTGTTTGCGCATCCGTTAAAATGCCGTTAATCCGGAAACGGGTCGTCTGTGCTTTCTTGGATGTAATACTGATTTTTTGCTGCAGCAATTTATTCAGTAATGTTGATTTACCAACATTTGGACGACCAATAATGGCAATGTAACCAGTGCGAAAATCGGCCTCAGTGACCATTCTGACAAATCATAATTAGTAACGTAATAACTTTCATATTAGGAATAATCTTGATGCGGGCATGCTTCTTCATAAGCTAATTTTGCTGCTGCTTGCTCTGCACTACGGCGGCTCGCTCCTTCGCCTAAGGTGCGAATATTAAACATCGGTATCACACATTCCACTTTAAATTTCTGTTTATGTGCTTTGCCGCTAGTTGTAACCACCACATATTCCGGCAATGCCATTTTCTGGCTTTGTAAGAATTCCTGCAATAAGGTTTTTGGATCTTTGCCTTGCGTTTTGAAATCAATACCTTGCATCAAAGGTAAGTAAAGTGCCCTAATCACATCCTCAGCCCGGGCATAATTACTGTCCAGATAAATGGCACCCAATACAGCTTCCAAGGCATCAGCAAGAATGGAAGGGCGATGACAACCACCGCTCTTTAGCTCGCCTTCCCCTAATCGGATCAGCTTATCCATCTGCAGACTCAGCGCCATATCTGATAATGCCTGCTGATTAACAAAATTAGCGCGAAGCCGTGATAAATGTCCTTCCGGCAAGTCCGGGAAATATTTATAAATTAACCCGGCAATCGCACAATTCAATACAGCATCGCCCAAAAATTCGAGACGTTCGTTGTGAAATGCACTATGACTTCGATGCGTCAATGCTTCTTGAAGTAATTTAAACTGCGTGAAAGAATAGCCTATGCGCGTACAGTATGTATCCAGTAAAAATTGATAATTACTTTGTATTGCGTCATTTGGCATCGTATTGCCTAGCATCAATCGCTAATGGGTTCAAAATCAATAGTTAAGGACAGGTTGGCGATGAGTGGAATTTTTGTTGTATATTCTGCGCTCAAAACAATACGGCCATTCTCTTTATTGATTTTAATATCTTGCCCGCTAATAGATTTAATATTATCTATCTGGGCACGCCTATTAAACGATAGTCTTATTTGGTTCAGATCCATATTCTGCGAATTAGTATCTTTGACTATTGCTGTTAAGTTTTTTTGGATGGTGGAAAATTCAATATAAGCCGGGGCAATTCTCAAACCGGAAATGGCAATCAGAATCAAGATCACAGACCACACCAGCAAACCCGATAAACTAATACCTTTTTGTTTTTGTAGCGTCTTGCGATACTTCATGCTTCCCTCCTCTCTCAAGAAAAAGCTTCAAGCGCTATCTAATGGGTAATCCAACTCGACCAAAATCACCAAAATTCCACCAAATAATAAAAGCTTTACCAACAATATTTTCTTCCGGTACAAAACCCCAGTAGCGGCTATCACTGCTGCTATCGCGATTATCACCCAGAGTGAAATACCTTCCTGCCGGTACTTCACAAGTGAATCCTGTGCGATGATACTTGCAATTGTTTCGAAATTCGAACTCCCTGACATTGGAATATTGAAGCCCTTTCACTTCCTGATTAATGAGAATCGAATGGCTATTTTCATTTAAGTATTCAGAGAATCTGTCGGAATAAATATATCCAAACCCCGATTCAACGTATTTGTAGTCGCCCTCGTATTCCATTCTTATCACCTCACCATTAACAATTAATTGTTTATTATGATAAGTGATAACATCGCCAGGTAAACCAATAACACGTTTGATGTAATCAATTGATGGATCCTCTGGATAGCGAAATACCAACACATCGCCACGCTTGGGCTCATTCATATCCAGAATTTTTTTGTTTAGGACTGGAAGCCGGATCCCATAGGTGTATTTATTGACTAGAATGAAATCACCGACTAATAATGTCGGTATCATTGAACCAGAAGGTATTTTGAACGGCTCAATTACAAATGATCGCAGACTAAAAACAATCAGAATGATTGGGAAAAAACTTTTTGGATACTCGATCCACCAAGGCTCACTTTCACCCGCAGCGCGTTTTTTTTTCCAAAACAGATAATCTAATAAACAAATACTACCGGTAATTACAAGTAGTACAAACAGAATCAAAGGAAAATTCATTTTAATTCCTTTGGTAACACATTCGATATCGCATTAAAGCAATTCAGCTTTAATTCAAAATTAGATAAAAGAACCCTATTTTTACTATTCATTATTTATTATCAACCTGCAAAATTGCCAGAAATGCTTCTTGCGGAATTTCTACGTTACCAACTCGCTTCATTCTCTTTTTACCTGCTTTTTGTTTCTCCAGCAACTTTCGTTTACGACTTATATCGCCACCGTAACATTTTGCCAACACATTCTTACGTAACGCCTTAACCGTCTCACGCGAAATAATGTGCGCGCCAATCGCTGCCTGAACGGCGATATCAAACATCTGACGAGGAATTAATTGGCGCATTTTTTGCACTAATTCGCGGCCCCGATATTGACTACTGCTTCGATGGATAATCAGGGATAAAGCATCGACTTTCTCACCATTGATCAATATATCCAGTTTTACTAAATCTGAGGCGCGAAATTCTTTGAATTCATAATCTAATGAAGCATAACCACGGCTAGTCGATTTCAAACGATCGAAAAAATCCATGACGACTTCGTTTAGAGGCATTTCATAGGTCAACATGACTTGCTTGCCCATATATTGCATATTCGTTTGATTCCCGCGCTTACTAACGCACAATGTAATCACTGCGCCAACAAATTCTTCTGGTACTAAGATCGTTGAAGTAATAATGGGTTCACGAATTTCAGCAATTTTAGAAAGATCGGGGATCTTTGATGGGTTTTCAATTTCAATCATCGTCCCATCCCGCATCAGTATTTGATAGACCACTGTTGGTGCAGTAGTAATCAAATCCATGTCATATTCTCTTTCTAACCGTTCCTGCACAATATCCATGTGCAACAACCCGAGAAAACCGCAACGAAAACCGAACCCAAGCGCTTGGGATACTTCCGGTTCAAAATGCAGTGACGAGTCATTCAGTTTCAGTTTTTCCAATGCTGAACGTAAAGCGTCATACTGGTTGGACTCAATCGGGTACAATCCGGCAAATACCTGTGGTTTTATTTCTTTAAAACCCTGTAACGGTGTTTCGGCTGGGCGGATTGCTAACGTTACCGTATCACCAACTTTCGCTGCATCCAGCTCTTTGATGCCGGAGATGACAAAACCAACTTCTCCTGCACTAAGCGTTTCACGATAAAGTGATTTAGGCACAAATACGCCCACATGCTCACATGTTTGCACTGCCTTACTGGCCATTAGCAAAATCTTATCACCCGGTTTTAAGGTGCCATCCATAACTCTGACCAATATGACAACGCCAACGTAATTATCAAACCAAGAATCGATAATCAGCGCTTTTAACGGTGCATTGGGATCTCCCTTCGGCGCAGGAATCTTTGCAATCAATGCTTCTAAAACATCTTCAACCCCTTCGCCAGTTTTTGCGCTGACTCTAACCGCATCCTGCGCATCAATACCAATCACTTCCTCAATGTTGCTGATAACTCGCACGGGGTCGGCAGCCGGCAAATCAATCTTATTTAGAACTGGTACAACCTCCACACCCTGCTCAATTGCGGTATAACAATTTGCAACCGTCTGCGCTTCAACACCTTGCGATGCATCCACAACAAGCAGTGCCCCCTCACATGCGGCTAGAGAGCGAGAGACTTCATAAGAAAAATCAACATGCCCGGGTGTATCAATTAAATTCAATAGATATATCTCACCATTTCTTGCTTTATAGTGCAATGCA
>ERZ1292630.5341-Hain-H41-02um-R3-5341-length-10562-cov-4_pt1 | contig 10562 bp, 7 predicted proteins | sample MGYA00564408_ERZ1292630 | MGnify/ENA primary metagenome ERZ1292630 (study PRJEB36523, sample SAMEA6512641) | groundwater metagenome | collected 2019-01-08 | study: AquaDiva: Metagenomics assemblies of 32 groundwater samples
CACGCAAGGCCGCAATCTGTCCATCAGGCTGCGCCCGCCGATGTTGGATGATTTCGGACTCCCGGCCGCCCTGCGCTGGCTGGCGGATCAACACACCAAAACCACCGGACGCCCGGTTACGTGTGATCTCACCGAGTATCACGGTCGCCCCGAACCCATGCTCGAGACCGCTTGTTTCCGCATCGCCCAAGAAGCGTTGACCAACATCAGCCGCCACTCCGGGGCGCAAAACGTGAACGTGGTATTGCAAAGTGATGCGGAGAACTTCACGCTGGTGGTACGGGATGACGGCGTGGGTTTTGATTTCAATGCCGCCGCCGCCCGCGCCCATGAGGGCAACAGTCTGGGTTTGCTCGGCCAGCAGGAACGCGCGGCCTTGGTGGGAGGAAAGGTGGAGATCATTTCCCGTCCCGGTGCCGGCACCGAAGTGCGGGCGCAGTTCCCGTTGGGAACGAACCCGGACCTAACTTAGGAGCTATGAACAAAAATTTCCGGTTATTGCTGGCAGACGATCATGCGCTCGTGCGCGCGGGGTTGCGCGAGTTGATCCAGAAGATTCCCTTCGTCGAAGTCATCGGCGAGGCCAGCAATGGCCGGCAGACGCTCGAACTCATCCAGGCCCACACCCCGGACCTCGTGCTGCTCGACATCGGCATGAAAGAATTGAACGGCCTGGAAGTGGCCGAACGCATCACCCGCGATCATCCCGGCGTCAAGACGCTCATCCTTTCGATGCACGCCAATGAGGAATATGTCCTCCGCGCCTTGCGGGCCGGGGCGAGCGGTTACATGCTCAAGGATTCCGCCATCACCGAACTCAAGCTGGCGATCGAAGCCGTGTTGTCCGGCAAAACCTATCTCAGCCCCACCATCTCCCGCAGCGTCATTGACAGTTATCTCCACCGCACCGGCTCCGGCAAGAAAGCCGCCCTCGAACAACTCACCCCCCGCCAACGCGAAGTCCTGCAACTCATCGCCGAGGGCAATTCCACCAAAGAGATCGCCGCCAGCCTCAACTTGAGCGCCAAGACCGTGGAGACGCACCGCGCACAATTGATGGAACGCCTCGACATCTACGACGTGGCCAGCCTCGTGCGCTTCGCCATGCGCGAAGGTTTGATCCAGCCCGAATAAAAAGCGGCGCTCCCTAACTTGTAGTGACGACGTGAGGAGTCGTCCGGGACGGCACTCCTCACGTCTTGCCCTACATTTGATACAGCACACCACCCAAAAGCGATCATCTCCGCCGGGGGGAAATTTCCCCCCGCGCCGCCCACTCAGGAATTTTGCCGGATGAAGTAAGGTTTTTCCCGACTGCCCTTGGCCGCCGAGTTGCGCCTACAGTCGCAACATGATCACCAAGGACAGCAACGCACCAGGCACTTCGGCGCAGTCTGCCAACGGAGTCATCCGCATCATCATCGCCGATGCCGACACTGGATTCATGACCAGCATTCAGGATTATCTGCAAGCCCAACCCGGGTACGAAGTGGTGGCCCGGGTGGAATCCTGCATGGACACCTTGGTCTGGTGCGAGGAACTGAAACCGCAAATTCTTATCCTGGACTGGCACCTGATGTTTGAAGGATTGCTGCCAGCGGAGCAAAAAGGCGTCACCTTTCTGCAAAAGATCAAAGCATTGAAAAATCCGCCCGCCGTGATCGTCGCGTCCCGGCTGAGTCTGGATGACCATCGCGCTGCCGCCCTGGCTGCTGGCGCGGACGAGTTCATGCCCAAGACCAAATTCCCGCAATTGATTCGTCCCCTCATCAAACAACTCGTGGCAAAAAGCTGAACCTTTCCGGACCCAGTTCCCGCTCACAATCAGACACTGTCCAGATTACTCCGCACTGTCTGCGCGAGCTTGGCGGCTTGGAACGGTTTGCTCAGGAAGTTCACTCCGTCCTGCAACGGAAAATCCTTGCCCGCGATCTCCCGCGAATAGCCGCTGGTATAGATCACCTTGAGTTTGGGATCCTGCGCGATGAGTTGTTCTGCCAACGCCTTGCCCGTCATACCGTCCGGCATCACCAGATCCGTCAGCAACAACCGGATGTCCTGTTGATGCTCCTTCCAGACTTCGAGCGCGGTGTTCCCGGTCGTAGCTTCCAACACGCGATAACCAAGCCGTGTCAGGACATTGCGCACCAGCACGCGGAGTGATTGTTCGTCTTCCACAAGCAGAATGGTCTCGTTCCCGCCGCGCAATTCTGCGGCCACTTGCGGATCGCCCACCACCTCCGCCGCGGCTTGTTGCAGCGGCAGATACATGCGGAAGGTCGTGCCTTTGTTCACCTCGCTGTAAACATTGATCCAGCCATGATGCTGCTGCACGATGCCGAACACCGTGGCCAGCCCAAGGCCCGTGCCTTTGCCGATGTCCTTGGTGGTGAAAAACGGTTCATAGATGCGCGGCAACACTTCGGGCGGAATCCCCTTGCCCGTGTCGCTGACGGTGAGGCAGGCGAATTTGCCCGGGCGCGCCTGCGGCCGTTGCGATGCCGCAAAGTCATCAAACACCGCCACCGACGTCTCGATGACCAGCCGCCCGCCATTGGGCATGGCATCGCGCGCGTTGACGGCGAGGTTCAACAACACCTGATCCAACATGCCCGAGTCCGCGTGGACCGGCAGCGGTTGCGGCGCGTAACTGATGTGCATGCCGACATCCTCGCCGACGATGCGTTGCAACATCTTGGTGATATTGGTCACGACCGCATTGAGATCAAGGTCGCCCTTCAACGCCGCCTGCCGCCGGCTGAACATGAGCAGTTGTCGCGTGAGATCGGCGGCGCGGCGGCTGGCCTTTTCGATGTCCATCACGGATTCGAGTTGCGAAGCCGAGAGCGGATCACCGTGCTTGAGCAGGTCCAACTGCATGTGGACGACGGTGAGAATATTGTTGAGATCATGCGCCACGCCTCCCGCGAGCTGCCCGATGGCTTCCATCTTCTGGGATTGCCGGAACTGCTCCTCCAGCTTGCGCGTCTCCGTGGTGTCACGTGAATTGACGATGATGAACCCTTCCTCCGTCTCGCCGGGAATGCTGCGCCCCAAGGATTGGAGATAGCGCCACGAACCGTCTTGATGGCGGAACCGATATTCGACAGATACGGGCAATCCCGGATTGGTGACCGCCCGCTGGATGGCCGGCCCGATCCGCGGCGCATCCTCGGGATGCATGTAGTCAAAAGCGCTGTGCCCGATCATCTCTTCCGGACGATAGCCCAACATCCGCACCACCGAGGGACTTTGGAACCGCAGGATGCCCTGATTGTTGATGACCGTGATGAGGTCGGAGGCGTTCTCGATCAGCAACCGGAAGTGTTCCTCCCGCTTGCGCAATTCCGCCTCGGCCTTTCTCCGGTCGGTCACATCCACCATCACACCCCGCAAGATCACTGGCTTGCCCGCCTCAGCCACCACCACGACGAAATCGTGGATCCAAACCACGCGCCCGTCGGCGGCGATCATCCGGTATTCCAAATCATGCCCCTCGCCCCGTTGCGTGTGCGTCACCGAGTGCGCCACCACCTTTTCCCGGTCGTCCGGGTGGATGTGGTTTTTCCAAAAATGTTTTTCCGTCAACCACTGCTGCACCGGATAACCGAGGATGCGCTGCGCCTGGAAGCTGACAAAGGTCATGTGCCCCTCCGTCACATCCGCCTCCCACACGATGCCGTCAATGTTGTTCACCAACCCGGCATATTGCCGTTCGGACGCGCGCAAGGCTTCTTCCGCCTTTTTCCGCTCGGTCAGATCCACGTCCATGCAGACGTATTGTTTCCGGCCATCGGGAGCGGGGATGGTGAACGAGGTCGAAAGACAGATGCCCTGGGTGCCGTCACGGCGACGGAAGATGTATTCCACCGGCCCGATGGGTTTGCCGGCGAGGCCTGCCTGCTTCAAGGTCTCCAGGAATTCTTCCGCTTCACCGGGTGTATGGATCAATTGATCCAACGTCTTGCCGATGGCCTCGGCCTGCGACCAGCCGAAGATTTTTTCCGACGCCGCATTCCAATAGATCACCCGGCCCGCTTCGTCATACCACTGCACTGCCACGTTGGGCGTGTTATCAATGCACGCCCGTAACCGCTCCTCGCTCGAACGGAGCGCCACTTCACTGCGCTTCCGGTCACTGATGTCCCGCACCACCGCCACGATGTAGTCCCGGTCCAACCACACCCATTTCATGCTCACTTCCACCGGGAAAGTGCTGCCATCTTTGCGCCGGTGCAGACTCTCCACCACCAACGCGCCGGAATCCCACAACCGCTCCTTGTTCCGCTTGAACGTCGCGAAGTCCATCTGCGGATCCACATCCACATAATTCAGCGACAACAGATCCTCCCGCGCATAACCCAGATCCGTGCAGGTCTTCTCGTTGATGTCGAGAAACCGCCCGGTCTCCGGATCAATCACCTCGATCGCATCATTCACCCGATCCACCAGCGTCCGGAACATCTCGAGCGCGTCCGCCGCGCGCTTGCGATCCGTGATGTCCCGCGCCAACGAGTGATAGAGCACCCGGCCCTCCGCCTCGAATGAACCCAGCCGCACTTCCACCGGAAACTCCGTCCCGTTCTTGCGCCGATGCGTCCCCATCATCGTCCGGGCCTGCCCGGGCTTAAGTTGGTGCAATACCTTCTCCAACGCAGCTTGATCAAACTCCTGCTCGATGTCGGTCAGATTCATCCCCACTAATTCTTCCCGGGGATACCCCAGACTGTCACACGCCCGGCGGTTCACCTCGATCAGCACCCCGCGCTCGTCATGCACAAAAAACGAGTCCGCTGCCGAATCCGTCAGATTGCGATACCGCTGCTCGCTCTTGATGAGTGCGAGCCCCGCCTCCTTCTGCTCCGTGATGTCCTGCGTGATGCCCAGCACCCGACAGGGTTTCCCGCACGAATCCCGCTCCACCTCCGCCCGCACCAACACCCAGCGGACTTGGCCCGCCACCAGAATGCGGTGTTCCACATGATAAGGCGCTCCCGCCAACGTCGCCTGCCACTCGCCCAAGACTCGCTCGCGATCATCCGGATGGGTCAACTCGCCCAACTTCTCAAACTTGTGCGCTCCAGGCGTCCAGCCCACCACCGCCGCACTTTCTGCCGACGCATGAAACATCCCGGATTGGATATCCGCCGTCCAACCACCCAGGCGGGCGATGGCTTGGGCGCGCTTCAAAATCTTTTCGTTCTCCCGTAACGCCACTTCCGCCGACAGCCGCCCCGTTTTCTCCTCCTCCCGTTGCCGCAAAAACCATCGCACCGCCACATACAAAAGCAGCGCCGTCACCACCACGAAACCCAGCCCCTTGTAAGTCTGAAAATGACTGATGCGATGCGCATCCGGCAGCAACCGCTCCACCACCCGATCGGAAGCCAGAATCCAAACGGCCCCCACCACCCCGTAGATCAAACCGATCCGAACCGCCGCTTGTTTTGCTTTGTCGTGCATGAGTCGGGAAAAATGAATCCGTGAACCGCGTACCGCGGCGCGATTGTTACGCAACCCCTAACGCTTTGCAACTGCGGCCTATCGCGCGCCCCCGGTGGAACTCCCCACCGCGCAAAACTTCCGCTCGCCTCCCCGCGCACCGCTCCGCTAGTCTCTGCCCCGACGGCGCGATTCCAATTTATGAACCCAGCGAAAAACTCCCGATCCAACGCCCTCGGCAGCTTCATCTTCCTGAGCCGCTGGCTCCAGGCGCCGCTTTACGTCGGCCTCATCATCGCGCAGACCGTTTACGTCTGGCGTTTCCTGATCGAGCTGTGGCATCTCATCGGGTTTGCGCTCCTCGGTCATCCCGCACCTGACTCCGTTCCGAAAGGGGTGGTTGATACCGAAATCATCGTCATGTTGATCGTCCTCGGATTGATTGACGTCGTGATGATCGCCAATCTCCTCATCATGGTCATCGTGGGCGGCTACGAAACTTTTGTCTCCCGCCTCAACCTGCAAAACCATCCCGACCAGCCCGAATGGTTGTCCCACGTCAACGCCGGCGTCCTCAAAGTCAAACTCGCCACCGCGCTCATCGGGATTTCCTCCATCCATTTGCTCAAGACGTTCATCAACGCCAAACAACTCGAACAACACGAAATCTTCTGGCAGGTGATGATCCATCTGACGTTTGTGTTCTCGGCCTTGGCGATGGCGTGGATTGACCGGCTCACCTATCGGCCCCTAAAAGAACCGACGGCAGCCGCGCATACCTGAACGGAGCGAAACCAGACCCGCAGGGTCATGGTCGGAAGAAGTAGCGGACGGCCGATCGCCGCCGCTTTGATTTGAAGCATCCCAATGAATCCTAATTCTGCCGCCGCAAAAATCAGGAAGCTTTCCCGCCTGCGCCCCACGCTCGCGCTGGTGCTCGGCAGCGGATTCAAACATGTGCTCCAAGAATTCGCCGTGGATGCCCGCGTGACGTACGCGAAGTTACCCGGCTTCCCCAAGCCCGGTGTGGCGGGACACGATGGCGAGTTGCTCATCGGCAAACTCGGTGATACCCCCGCCATCGTCCTGAGTGGGCGCGCCCATTTCTACGAAGGTCACGCGATGGAGCAAGTGACCTTTGCCGTGCGCGCCCTCGCCGCGTATGGCATCCGCGATCTCTTGCTGACCAACGCCGCCGGTGGCATCAACCGAAAATTTCGCGCCGGGGATTTCATGCTCCTGACGGACCATATCAATCTGATGGGAGCAAATCCCCTGCGTGGTCCGGAGCTTCCGGGACTCCCCCGCTTTGTGGATATGACCCGGGCGTATGATGCGAAGTTAAGTGCATTACTCGCCGCCGCTGCCCGGACCGCGAAAATAAAATTGCAACGCGGTGTTTATCTCGCCGTGAGCGGACCGAGCTATGAAACCCCGGCAGAGGTCCGCGCCTTCGCCCGGCTGGGGGCGGGCGCCGTCGGCATGAGCACCGTGCCCGAAACCTTGGTGGCCCGCCAACATGGCCTGCACGTCGCAGCGCTTTCGTGCATCACCAACCTCGCCGCCGGGATCAGCAAATCGCCGTTGTCGCATGCGGAAGTTTTGGAAACCGCCGAACGCGTGAAACTCACCGGAGCACGCCTCCTCAAGGAATTCGGAAAACTCTATGGCCAGCATCAATAAGTCCGCCCTCATCCAGGCAGCGGCGCAGGCGCGTAAATCCGCCGTCGCACCGTATTCCAAATTCCTGGTCGGCGCCGCCCTCGTGACGAAGCGTGGGAAGCTCATCACCGGGGCCAACGTCGAGAGCGCGAGTTATGGGCTGACTTGCTGCGCCGAACGCGTGGCCTTGTTCAAAGCGTTGACAGAGGGTGAAAAAGATTTTATCGCCGTGGCCGTCGTCACCCGGGTGGCCGGAGGCGCCCTGCCCTGCGGCGCGTGTCGGCAATTGTTGGCGGAGTATGCTCCTGCGGCAACCGTCTTCGTGGCCGACAGCGCGGCCTTGCGCAAGATCCGCCGCTTCACCGTGGCCAAATTGTTACCCGGAGCGTTTCGGGGCGATGCGCTGCCGAAAACGAAGTGAGGCGTCAGCGTTGGCCGACCAACTGAACCGTAACCGTTCCGGTTTTCAGATCATTAGCTTGCGCCGTGAGTTTGATCTTCCCCGATTGCCCGGCTTTGCTGCGAACAACCACAAGGCAAAGTCCGTTGAAGGCTTTCCGCGTCGAAGATTGAAATGACTCGAAGCTGGTCGGATCACCGTTATCTGTGGCGACGATTTCGCCCGGGCCTTCGATGGTGAAGTGAATGCGATGGTCCGCTCGCGGTGAAACCAACCCGGCTTTGTCAGTCACAGTCACGGTGATGAAGGACAGGTCAAGGCCATCAGCACGAATCTCGTTCCGATCCGGTTCAAGTTTGAGTTTGGCAGGTTCGCCCGCTGTCTTTGTTTCCGCAGTCGCCCACTTTTTCCCGCTCTTGTAGGCAACCACCTTGAGTTGCCCCGGCTGATACACCACGTCATCCCAGCGCAAGCGATATTCGTATGGTCCCTTCTTTTTGCGACCTTGCGATTTGCCGTTGAGGAACAACTCACCTTCTTCGCCGGAGGTGAAGACATGCACCGGAGTCACCTGCCCTGCTCGCTCCGGCCACGTCCAATGCGGCAGGATGTGCGCGAATCGCAGATCGCGCCGCCAGCGCGATTGATAAAGGTAGAACCGGTCCTTCTTGAAGCCAGCCAGATCAATGATGCCGCAATACGAACTGCGCGAACTGTAGTAAGGCGTGGGCTCCCCCAAGTAGTCCCAGCCGGTCCACACAAATTCACCCGCAACGAACGGATGACGATCCATTGAACCGAAGACCTTGTCCGCCGTGGAGCCGAAGTCCACGGCGTGAAGTTCGTAGGCGCTCACCTGGCGAATTTTTGAATCGCCGCCCCGACCATCACGCACGGGCGCGCTGACGAGCGGTGACACCGGAAACAAATAAACACCGCGGCTGCTGAAAGCGGACGCCGTCTCAGAGCCAATGATCACCTTGTCGGGAAACTTCGCGTGGAAAGCGGGATACTGTGGAGGAGTGCGGATGCGATCCGTGCCCTCGAACTCAGGTTCTTGCCGAATGCCCTCGCCTTGATAGTTGAGGCTGATGACATCCACAACCGCCGGCAGCGGCATGTCGGGTTTGGCCCAGTTCATTGCCGTGGTCGTCGGGCGCGTGGGATCTTCTTCCTTCGCGATGTCGTGCAGCCGTTCCGCCACCGCCGCACCAGCGTCCCCAGTGTATTGCTCACCGACTTCGTTGCCGATGCTCCACAGGATTACCGACGGATGATTGCGATCCCGCCGGAGGAACGCACGCAGGTCCGGCTCGTACCATTCGGGAAAGATGAGATAGAAGTCCAGCGGTGTCTTCTTCCGTTCCCAACAATCAAAGATTTCGTCCACCACGAGAAAGCCCATCGCATCGCACAAATCCAGCAGCTCCGACGCGGGCGGGTTGTGGCTCATGCGGATGGCATTGCAGCCCATCTCGCGGAGAATTTCCAGCTGACGTTGTGCCGCGCGATGATTGTAAGCCGCCCCGAGCGCGCCCAGATCGTGATGTTGGTTCACGCCCTGGATACGAATGAGTTCGCCATTGACCAAGATTCCCTGATTGGGATCAAAGCGTACCTCGCGGATGCCAAAGCGGGTTTCGCAGCGATCCACAACCTTTCCGTCCTGCGAAATAGTCGTGACGGCCACGTAGCGATTCGGTTGCTGTGTCGGCGGTGGCCCCCAGAGCTTTGGCTTGGTAACAATGGCTTTGCCTTCGGCAACCCCAGATTCGCCCGATGCGATTTGGAGAGAGACCGGAGCGATGTTCGCGACTGCCGCGCTGCTTTGATTACCATTCGCATCCAACGCAAAAATATCCGTTGCCACGCTGACGTTCGCGGAATGCTTGGAATCATTGTCCACCGTCACCTGAAGATTCACCGTGGCACGCTCGCGCGAAACTTCCGGCGTGGTGATATAAGTTCCCCACTGGCCGACGTGAATAGGCTGCGTCTTCGTCAGCCAGACGTTGCGATAGATTCCGCCGCCGGGATACCAGCGCGCCGAGTCCGGCGGATTGTCCAAACGGATTGCGAGTTGATTCTCGCCACCCGGCACAACGTACGGCGTGAGATCAAGTCGCCATGACGCGTAGCCATACGGCCAGCCACCGACGAGATGGCCGTTGAGCCAGACCATCGCGTAAGACATCGCGCCGTCCACATCGAGGAAGATGCGCTTGCCCGCGTCACTGGCCGGGATGTCGAGTTTCTTGCGATACCAACCAATGCCCGGACTGGGCAACCGCCCCATCCCGCCGCCCACGCCGTCGGCGCGATTCACATTGAACGGACCTTCAATCGCCCAGTCATGCGGCAGATTCACTTGCCGCCACGAACGGTCATCGAAGTTGAATTGCGCGTAGGAAACATTCGTGGCGACGTTCCCCGCCGGGCGGACATGACGCTGGGCCGGGTCTTTGATGAAATCGTTTGCGGTCGGTAGAATCCACGGCTTGAGCACGACGCGGTTGGTGGCGGCGATTCTCTCGGCTTCGGTTGGTTCACTGTCCGCGGCCTTGTCATCCCGCCGGTCTTTCACGTCGGGACGCACATCGTAAATCAAACCGGTAGAATCCCCGTTCGGATCGCCTTTGCAAAAACGCCAGTTGTCATTGATGGAAATCCGTTCGCGCGGCGCGTCGGCGCCGACGGCAACTCCGGTGGCTGCGAATAAAATACAACTCAACCCACAAGCGGCTAGTGTCGGGATAGTTGGTTTAACGCTCGCCCTCCCCCCGGCCGTCTCTCCCGGAAAAAGGGAGAATCGTCCACTGGCTCCGGCGAAAGCATGCGGCTGAGTTGACCACGCTATCATCCGAAAAATCAAAGCGCGCGATGTCTTTTCCCTCTCCTGGGGGAGAAGGTTGGGGTGAGGGGCCGGCGACGCTGGTGGTCTCCTTTGCCGACCAGGGGCCGGGCGTCCCGGACGAGATCCGGGACCGCATCTTCCATCCCTTCTTCACCACGCGTACAAAGGGCACGGGCCTGGGGCTCGCGATCGTGCATAAGATCG
>ERZ1292630.5343-Hain-H41-02um-R3-5343-length-10561-cov-5_pt1 | contig 10561 bp, 11 predicted proteins | sample MGYA00564408_ERZ1292630 | MGnify/ENA primary metagenome ERZ1292630 (study PRJEB36523, sample SAMEA6512641) | groundwater metagenome | collected 2019-01-08 | study: AquaDiva: Metagenomics assemblies of 32 groundwater samples
TTCCAAGCATTAATTTTTTCATCCTGAACATTTGTTGGCGCAAATATACTTATAAAATAGAATATAAGGCCCAGTCCAATATGAACAAGTTCTCTTTTGGTGATTTTATATCTGAACTGAAAAATTATCCAAAAAGCAAACCCTAACCAAGCCGAACGGCTTCGACAATACAATATAAAAAAAATCCAAATTGAGAACAATGAAAGCTTAATCCAAACTGGGATTTTATCTTTATAGCGGGTCCAATAAAATAAAAATGGCAGCGCCAAAACCAAAAACTCAGCGAACATATTTACATTTCCAAAGGTTCCTAAAACCGCCAGAATATCCGTAGATAACTTAACTATTCTGTTCAGATAGAATTCATAAAGCGAAACCCCTAATATCGCCACAATTGTAATAAAAATCACATAAGTCGTTTTTTTATAAATTTGCTCTAAGTCGTGGTTTAAAGAGTAAAACCAGAGCACTAAAGCTGCAAAACTTATAAACTCACCAAAATTCAAGTAATCATAAAAACTGAACATATAAGTATGCTTTACAACTTGAAACCCAATGATACCCAGCACACTTATAAGCATCGCCTTGGGCAATTTTGGTAAAGTTACTTTTTGAGGTATGGCGAGCCAAGCTACAGCTCCAACAAGAAACAACAAAGTAAGTTTAGTTGAGTAATAGTTGGCATTAAGTCTGGTCCACCAGGCAACTGGTATAACAAAACATAAAAAAACAGCAAAATAATGTGCAATTTTAATTACCATAGTTTATTTATCACCATGTGTTTGAAGTTCATTAAAAGTTTAATTAAAAATTTTCTTAGCTTTTTTAATGTCATCAACAAAACTTTTTATTTGTGACTGAACAAAGTCAATTTTTTGAATGACTGATTTAAAATCTTTTTCTTTTCGTTGTTCACTTCTAAGCGCAAACTTGACATCTTTTAATGCCTGCCTTGCGCCTTCAATTGAAAATTTATCTCGATATAATAATTTTCTAATTAAAAAAGCGTTCTCAACATCTTTTTTAGTATAAAGTCTTTGATTATTAGAGGCCTTTTTAGGTTTTAGTAACTCAAACTCTTGCTCCCAATAGCGAAGCACATATTGTTTGATACCCAGCAAATCCGCTACATCTCCAATTTTAAATCCAAAGCGATCCGGAATTCCCGAAATTTCTTTAAGTAATTCTTCGTCTATTAAAGCTCCATGAAAGTTGGTTGTGGCTTTAATATCAGGAGTAACTGGCGTTTCACTTATTACGGACTCAAAAAATTTATCTTCAAGTGAGAGCTCGATCTCAAGATTAAGATTGTCATTGATTTTAGTTTGGCTATTCAGATTATTATTCATCGTCATCTTCATCATCCTTGAGGTGAGCATATTCTTCGCCGTTGAGCATTGCTTTTAAAACCTGACTGGGTCTAAAGGTTAATACTCGTCTGGCTGATATTTTTATTTGTTCACCAGTTTGTGGGTTTCGGCCGATGCGCTCATTTTTTCCACGCACCACAAAATTACCAAATCCAGAAATTTTAATTTTTTCGCCAGCTTGTAGCGTCTTTTTAAGTTCAGCAAATACTAACTCTACAAGCTCACTGGCTTCCTTTTTAGAAAAACCAATGGTCTCATACACTTTTTCAACAATATCTGCTTTAGTAACTGTTGAGTTTCCGACATTCTGTCCTACCATGAGAAATCTTCTCCTTAAGATACTAAAATTCTAGCAACTATTTGAAATGAATCAAGTTTTTGAAACTTTTTAGCAGAATATACCGCAAAGCGCAAACAAGCAACGCTACAATTAACGTAAAACAGCATTTACCGATTTCTGGGCAGCTTCAATTAGTTTTTGGCTTAATTGCTGTAAATCCGCTTCCGATAACGTTGTATCCTGTGCTTGAAAGTTGGCTCTGATCGCTACTGACTTCTGCCCATCTGGTAGCTTATCACCCTCATAAATATCAAACACTGTCAGTTCTTTCAGGTTCGCACCGCAAGCTTTTTTAGCTTCCTTTAACAAGTCCCCTGTGCTTTTTTGCGCGTCCATTACAAATGCAAAATCCCGCAGTGATGGCTGAAACTTAGAAAGAGATTTAAACTTGGCCGGTCTTGGCTGTCCCTTTAATATTTTTTGTAGATCAAGTTCTGCAATTGCGAGTGGAACTCTAATTTTTTCATGATCAAGATAGCTTGGATGAACAGTACCCAAAAATCCAACAGCTTGGCCTTCAACGATGACCTGGGCCCATTGTCCCAGATGCAAAAACGCCGGTGGCTTAGCGACGCTCACAAAGCTATAAGCTGAAATTTGCAGCGACAACAACAACTTTTCGATTGCCGATTTGATATTAAAAACTGGCGGTGTATTATTGGCATAAATACCAACTGAATCACCCCAATTAATTAAGGACAATCGACTCTGTTCTTTATAATCGGACTCATTTTTAGAAAAAACTGAACCGATTTCAAATAGTCGTCCTTCATTATTTCCTGAACGAATATTGTCGATCGCATTTCGATATAAACCAAAAGATAAAATCCTACGCATCACATTTAAATCCTCACTGAGAGGATTTTTAATTTTTATTGCGTGCTCATCTGTAAATAAGCCCTGATTTCGTAGCTTTTCTAAATCAGAAATCCAATTTTTTTCTGGCTCACAACTTGTAAAGGCGTAATTAAAAGCCTGATTGTAACCTTCAGCGCGCATATACTGAGAAACTTTTTGATTCATCATATACTCAGAATTGTGGGCTGTTGGTTCTGCTTTTAAAGCCGGAATATTTTCTTTAATATGCTCGTACCCATGCAAACGCGCATATTCTTCGACTAAATCCATATCTTGTTCTAAATCAAATCTGAAAAGTGGTGGCGTCATCAGATACTCACCGCGACCTAGTTCCTCAACCTTAACTTGCAAACCCTTCATATAACTTAGAAATAACTTCTCATCGGCACTATAGCCTAGACGTTCGCTGATCATCTGAATTGATATTTTAATCGCACTTTTAGTTTGCCGACTTGTTTTTAAGCCTGAGTTCAGATCATAGGCCTCATCAAAAGCCTCACCACCTGCTACCTGTTGAATTAATAAACTCGCGCGGTCCATAATAGCCGACGTCTGACTGGCATCAACTCCTCTTGAAAATCGATAAGCCGAATCTGTTTCAACACCATGAACCCGGGAAGATTTTCGTACCGACATGGCCTTAAACGACGCGCTTTCTAAAAAAATATTTTTAGTTTTTTCTGAAACTCCCGAATTAATACCACCAATGACCCCAGCTAGAGCAACAGGCTTGCTTGCATCGGATATAACCAGTTCATCGCCTGATAAAATAAGTTCTTGCTCTTTAAGAGTTTTAAATTTTTCTAACTTACTGGCATTTCGAACCGTTATAGCAGCACCCGTAATTAAATCAGCATCGAATGCATGGAGAGGCTGGCCCATTTCAAGCATCACATAATTTGTAACATCGACTACATTATTAATTGAATTCTGACCTACAGCCTCTAGTTTTTTTACCAACCACTCAGGACTGGGTCCGATTTTAACATTGGAAATATAACGACCACAATAACGTGGACACAACTCTTGATTTAAAACTTCGAGCTTAATTTTTTGCTTCGTTGAAGCCGAAGAAAATTTTGTTAAAACTTCCGGAGTTTTAACAGCTTTATTCAATAAACAACCTAATTCGCGCGCTAAACCAAAATGACTTAAACAATCAGCCCTGTTGGGTGTAACTTTTAATTCAAAAGTCACATCATTATAACCTGCAAATTCAGCAAAGCTCATTCCAGCTTTTGCCTGAGGATTTAAAATAGCTATTCCATCAGAAGTATCTGCTAAAGCTAATTCTTTATAAGAACAAAGCATCCCGTTGCTTTCGACGTCTCTAATTTTAGATTTTTTAATAGCAAAGTTTCCAGGTAGTACGGCCCCTGCAAGAGCTGCAATGACTTTATCACCCGCTTTATGATTTTGCGCACCGCAAACAATTTGCATCACTTGACCAGAGCCCACATCAACTTGGCAAAGTGAAAGCTTATCGGCATTCGGATGCTTTTCTTTTGAAATAATGTGTCCCACAACGACATTGGCATAATCACTGGCGCGATTTTGAATTTCTTCAACCTCTAAACCAGCCTTCGTTAAAATATCAGCCAGCTCCTGGGGTTTATTTAAAAACTCAGTAATATCAACAAAATCATTTAACCATTTTAGCGAAATCTTCATGCGACTACCTTATTGCGTGCTTTCAGCACGACCTTATATCTTAGTTATTAAAATTGTTTTAAAAAACGAATATCGTTGGCCGGAAAAAGTCTTATGTCATCAACACCATATTTTATAATGGCCATTCGTTCCACACCGAAACCAAAAGCAAAACCCTGCCATTTAGGATATTCAACTTTGGCGTGCTCAAACACTTTCGGATTAATCAAACCACAGCCACCGATTTCAATCCAGCCCGTCTGTTTACACATCGAACAGCCCTTGCCTTTACAAATCGGGCAAGAACAATCAACCTCAGCAGATGGCTCAGTGAATGGAAAAAAACTGGGTCTAAAGCGTGTCTGTAAACCCGGCCCAAAAAATTCTCTTACAAAAAAAGAAATTGTTCCCTTTAAATCCGACATCGAAACTTTCTCATCAACACACATTCCCTCAATCTGGTGAAAGTTTGGCAAATGTGAAACATCGCTATCGCATCTAAACACCGGCCCCGTACCAATAATTCTAAGTGGCGGTTTTTCATTCTCTAATGAATGAATTTGAATAGGTGAAGTATGAGTTCTTAACACATGGGTTTCATCAACAAAAAAAGTATCTTGCATGTCTCGCGCAGGATGATTAGGCGGTATATTCAGAGCTTCAAAGTTATAATAATCTTTTTCAATTAATGAACCGGTTCTTAAGCTATAACCAAGTCTTGCCATAATTGAAAAAATTTCGTTGGTTACGCGATGAATTGGATGCTCTTTACCCTGCTCGCGACTGGCGATAGGAAAACTCAAATCGAACCTCTCGCTCTGCATCTGTAAATCAATTTCTTTGTTTTTAAGAGCCATCTCAGTTTGAAGATACTTCTCTTCAAGAAGAGTCTTAACTTGATTAACAATTTGCCCAAAAGCTGGCTTTTCCTCTTTAGGTAAGCTTGCCATGACTTTCATAACCTCAGTTAAGGCCCCGGTTTTACCCAAGTATTTCACCTTAAAGTTATAGAGTTCCTGCGTATTTGTGGCAGACTCAAAGGCCTGTAATGCTTCATCTCTTATTTGAAAAGGTATCTGTTGTGACATAGCCTCTATTATCTGTAATATTTTCAGTCTTTTCAAGTAATTAGCCATTCGCTTAATAAATTCCAAGCAATATGATAGTTTACTTTCATAGGTATATTGTGGCGCACAAAAATAAAGAGAACTATTCCCCATATAAAGCACGTAAAGAAAAAGCCGGTATCAGCTTAAAAGGCCAAGTTGTGGGCAGCAGACGCGATTTTAAGCCCGAAAAAATCTATAGTGTTGATGAGGCCAATGATAGGTTTGCAGATATTTTCCGCAATCACGAGTTTAGCTGCAGCCACGAAGAGCGTAAAAAATTGGCAGAGTTTTATTGTCTGCTCATGAAAAATCAAGAACAGCAAAATTTCACTCGTCTATTAAAACTCAAAGACGTCGCCATTAAACATTACATTGACTCGATGATAGTAGCTGAATTAGTTGATCTTAAATTTCCGCTGATGGATGTCGGCACTGGCCCCGGCTTTCCCGGAATACCACTAAAAATTCGCTACAAAAAAGAAAAAATACTTTTAGCCGAAGGTGTACAAAAACGAGTTGAGTTTTTAAAAGCAGCCAGAGAAGAGTTAAAACTCGAAAATCTTGATATCATCGGCCGCAACATCAACGAGCACTTTGTCTACCCGGTTCAATCCGTTATTACTCGCGCTGTTGAAGATATTCCAAATACCTTAAGAAATGTACTGAGTTGTGTGCAAGAAGGTGGCTACGTTTACTTTATGAAAGGCCCTGGCGTAGACTCCGAAATCAAAATGGCTGAAGGTCTGAAAGAGTTCTACAAACTCGAAAAAGATATCACCTATGATTTAAAGCACACTGAAAACCACAGACGCCTTGTCGTCTATCGAAAAATTAAAAATGCACCACTGCCCGAAGACCCAGATGAAGAGGTTGAATAAATGCAAATAACATCGCAAATCACTTCTGACAGCAATAACCAATTTAAAATCTGGAAATCATTGACCACCTCTAAGGGAATTAAAGAACATCGCCAGTTTTTCTTAATGGGAGAAAAACTCGTAGAGGAATTTTTAGAGAAACCCACTGAAGGTTTTAAAGCCGAATACATTATTCACGACGCAGAAATTCCGCATAACACAAAAGTTAAAAAAACTTTTTTAGCTAAAGAATTATTTAAAGAGCTAGATGTTTTGGGAACAAAATCTCCAATGCTAATCTTATCATTTCAGGACTTTAAAGAGAAAAATTTTTCTACCGCAGCACAAGGCCTAGAGCTTATTTGTCCACTCGGTGATCCTCGAAACTTGGGAGCCTTAATCAGATCAAGTGTTGGTTTTGGCGTTCATGAGATCATACTAACCAAAGAGTCCACACATCCCTTCTTACCCCACGCTATCAAGGCTTCAGCTGGTGCTGCGCTTAAAGCTAACTTCAGTAAGACCTCTTCTGCCATTTCTGAGATACCTTTAATCGGAGAAAATTATGCTTTGGCTTTATTTGGTGAAAACATCACCAAGACTCAGTGGCCAAAAAATTTAAGATTATGGGTTGGCGAAGAAGGCCCTGGACTTAGTTTAGAGCACTCACAAAAAAGAATAATGAAGTTTATAAATATCCCCACGACCGAAGTGGAATCTTTAAATGCAATGCTTTCAACTAGTTTAGCTATTTGGGAGTGGAGAAAGCAGCAGACTTAAACTAGGCGGCTTTTTTTATGTGCTGCTTTTTAATCGTAATTTCGAATTTTAAGCCCGCTCTTCTGATAGAATCGCTAATTACGCATTGAATTGCATAAGCCTCAGAAACATCAAACTTTTTAGCAATTTTGGCTGCCAGCTCAATGCTAACAAATTGTCTACCCTTTTCAATATCGCAAATACTGCTTTTAGAAAAACCAATTTTTTTGGCCATCTCAGCCTGAGTTAAATCGTTCATTGTTCTAATCGAACGTAAAAAACCACCGAAGGTAGGAGGTCCTAATTTTTTTTCTAAAAGTTTAACTAAATCTCTAGTACTCATGCTTGCTTACCTCAATAATAATAATTTCTAAACCTTCGATACTTTCCTTATATATTGCTCGATAAGAACGATTTAATCTTATTGAGCGCTGTCCAAATCTGTCTCCTTTAAGAGGTTCATCATGATATCCAGAATGCTTTCGTGTTTCACGAATACCCCTCAGCTCAACAGCCTCTGCCCAACTCTTCAACGCTTGTACAATGTACTTGGGCAGCTTTCTAAGCTGTTTTTCGGCATATCTAGCTATTATGACCTTAGTTATTACTTTCGTAACGACGGTCATAAAATGCCATTTAGCTTGTACTGTATTTTACAGTACTTTTTATTTTTGTCAATATTCATCTGCTATTTTATAAGCAAAAATTAGACCCTTGAGGGCTACCCTTAAATTGCAGAAGAATTTACTGATGTCCGAGAATCGATACTTTTTTGGAAAATACATTACTTTTATTCTTGCAGAAACTTAACCTGAATATAATTATAACGTTATGAGAGTATCCAAGGTCCACCAGTGAATGTTCGTTGAACTTCGGCTTACTAACTATCGGTATCTGAACTCAGTGCAGGTTTTTCTGAAGACAAAAAAACTTCCTTAGTCAGTTGATTAAGAAAACTGCGCATAAAATAAACGCGCTCTTTGGCTTCGATTTTTGCTGCTTCGGTATTCATGAGATCCGGAAGTTTATAAAGTTTAGTAAAAAAATGATCGATAGTATAGGCTTTATCATTGAGGCATCGCTCATGTGCGATAGGCTCGGCTGGATCATAGTAAGAAGCTCCAAGTCGACAACCGCTGCTTACGGTTCTCATGACCCCAATCGCACCAAGGGCATCGAGCTTATCAGCATCTTGTAAAACGGCGGACTCAATTGACGTTGGCTTGCACCCTAAAGAATAACTATGCTCAGTGATGATTTCCGCTATCTTATCGATCTCGAATTCGCTATATCCAACTTCAGCCAATACTTGACGAGATTTCTCTGCCGCCATCTGACTGGCTTGTAAACGTTCGGGATGATTCTTAGGTAAGTTCACAACGTCGTGGAGAATAGCTGCAGGAAGTAGAATCTTGAGATTTGCCTGCACCGCGTGTCCCAGCCGCCTGCAATTTTCAACTACGCGAAGAATATGAACAAAATCATGTGATGGATCGCCGTTGTCATAAAAGATTTTGGCTTTATCAAGCAACACTTCAATTTTTTGCATATCTAAGGCTAATCTATACTGGTCTAGGAATTAAGGCATCCTACTTTTTCATAATCCTTTTTATTAGACGCTATGCAGATCAAAAAGGGAACTGTTACCTGATCACCTGATCACCTGATCATCCAAACTTTGTAAAAGGCCTCGAGAACAATTTTTAGCGACATTTTACTTTGGCCAACCCGGCGATCTTCAAATACGATAGGGACTTCTTTTACCTTATAACCGCACTTCTGCGCTTTGTACTTCAGCTCGATCTGAAAACTGTAACCATTTGACTGAATTGTATCTAAACCAATGTCTTTTAAAACCTGGGACTTCCAACCATTAAAACCACCCGTCCAATCTTGTACGGGATAACCTAATATCATTCTAGAATAAATTCCGCCACCGCGAGAAATCATTTTGCGAATAAGACCCCAGTTAATAGTTTCACCACCGGGTACATAACGAGAGCCAATAACAACATCATCTGTATCAAGTGATTTTAAAATTTTGACTAAATCCTGTGGGCGATGTGAAAAATCAGCGTCCATTTCAACTAGGACATCATATTTTTTTTCTAAACCCCATTTAAAGCCAGCGATGTAAGCCTGGCCGAGGCCATTTTTTTGTTTTCGAAGTAATAAATTAACTCTTGGATTGGTTTTTGAAAATTCAATAATAAATTCGGCTGTTTTATCCGGAGAGGAGTCATCTGCCACCAAAACATCAAATTCTACATCCAACTTCATAAGCTCTGGAAGCAAAGCCTTCATATTTTCAAGTTCGTTGTAGGTGGGAATAATGACAAGTCTACGCATTAAATTTTATCTCATTTCTACTCAAAACAGTCCATCATTTCAAATGGAAGTTCTATTGCTGGTTTACTTTCCCAAAGGCTGAGTACATACCCGCCACCACCTGAACCCGTTAATTTAACAGCCAATGCTCCAGCATCCAGCAATTGGTTCTGGTGTTTTTTTACATTTTCAGTAACAAGTCCCCACTGCTCAAAGCAATGATTAGATTTTTCCACCGCTTTAATCCAGCCTGATGAAGTATTACTTTCAGTTAACAGTTTTTTAAAATCTAAAACAGCCTCTTGCATTTCTTGATCAATAATCTTTGCGAGCTCCGGCTGTGTATGTCCTAAATTTTTAACTTTTTCAATGCAATCCCTAGTTACTCCACGCTCACCTGAGTAGGATAGATAAAGTGCAGGCATAGAACTAATTTTAAGATCTACAAATCCATTACTACGGGTGAATACCAACGGCTTTTTAAATAAAGTTACGGCTACATCAACTCCGCTGCTTTCGCCATGAAATAGGTTTTCTAAATTTCGCGCAAAATCGAACATCTCATCATTTTTGATATATCCCAAAAAGTGAAGCCATTCTGTTAAAGCCACACATAAAGTGGCTGAAGCCCCTACTCCCCCGCCTAAGGCAATAAAAGATTGTATTTTGACAAGGCCAAAAATATGAGAACGTTTAACATTTAAAATACTAAAAGCTCTCTCTAGCACCGACCATATAATCAACTCGAGTTCTTGCTTATTCTCACCTTCAATAAAAAGTTCAAATTCAGACTCAGGGTTTGATTCATTTTTAAAATAAAATAATTTTAAATACCTCGAATAGAGGGGAAAGGCCAAAGCTTCGCTGCCGCGAAGCACAGCATGCTCTCCCGCCAATATCCATTTACCCGGAACTTTAATTTCAAAAACCGGTTTAGACTTTAGCAAGGTACCCCTCATCAGTCCATAAAGACATTTTTGAATTAAATTTTTTAATCACTTCCTTATATTGAATTTCTTGATCTGGGCGGTATAGCAAATGAATATTACTTCCGGCATCCATGGTAACAAGCGGACCATCACCAGTTTTGATCCAATTATTATGTAACGTTCTTAGAGCACGAATTGTTGTTTCATTCATATACATAAAAGCCGGCACGGATGTATGAAAAAGCAAATGCATATCCCAGAACTCATTCCAACAAATTTCAAATGATAGTTTCCAGTTTTCAGCGCGCAAGGATTCAACAAGTTTTTGGATTACCGCCACGATTGATGGAATCGAGCAAAA
>ERZ1292630.2515-Hain-H41-02um-R3-2515-length-16862-cov-8_pt1 | contig 10558 bp, 6 predicted proteins | sample MGYA00564408_ERZ1292630 | MGnify/ENA primary metagenome ERZ1292630 (study PRJEB36523, sample SAMEA6512641) | groundwater metagenome | collected 2019-01-08 | study: AquaDiva: Metagenomics assemblies of 32 groundwater samples
GCCAAAACAGAAGAACACAACCGCTTCAAGTGACGGACAACGCTTTTGCACGGAATGGAAGGAGTAAGCACACAGCACCCCCCCTCTTCGCCAAAACAACAACGCGGGGACACACCGAGACGAAAACGATTCATAGCTGCGCGCTGATTGATGTCGGCGCGAGGAGAAACGTGGCGGCGCCCACCGCGACGGTGCGTGTGCTACTGCCCTTCGTAGAAGCCAAAACGACGAAGCGAGTCTGTGCGGTGTGACTTGATCCACCGTCGGTCAACGGACCCCGTTTCACCGTCAGCACGTCGCTTGGAAGCACGGGCGCTGAAAAGCGCATGGACAGGTCGGAAAGCGACGCCTTGGGAGCGGCTCGGCTAGAGGGAGGTTTGGAATGGTCTCCACCCTCCCCTCGTGGCGAGGCGACGCTTTTCAAAAGAAGGCGCGCCGTGATACCATACGTGCACAGGCCGTGCAAAATCGGCCCCGGCAGCCCAGCTTGCTCAGCCACGACGGGGTCGATGTGTATCGGGTTCGTGTCACCGTTCAGCCGATAGAGGGCTGCCTGCGCGGGATGGACTTTCGCAGAGAGCGTCACAGACGATTGCTTTGCATTAGCGTTGTCCCCTCCTGTCCCAGCGGCCAGTTTTGGCTTGGACGATTTGGAGCCGGAGGAGGGTTTCGATGTGCGCTGCACGTCGTCCGCAACGTCAATCGTTGCTCCCATTAAGAACATGCTCGATGTCATGGTGACCAACGTGCGCCGCGTCGCAAGCTCCACGATGTCGCTCTTCATCCTTACGACCACACCACTCCCTTTGGGCTCCACGGCCATCAGGGACTGCTGGAGCACGGCATCGGTGAGCGTCGCGGGCAGCTGCGGCGTGAGTAGCGACGTGGTTTGCTCACCATGAAGCAACCTAGCTGGATCGTAGCGGATCCACTGATGGAGCGGCGAGCTCGCCGTCCACGGAGGGTCGCGCTGGCCTCGGAACAACGCGGCCGTGGGAAAAGTTGGGAACACACGTTGGCCGTCGGCGTGCGATTCATACAGGTAGCGCAATCCGCTGCCTGTGGGCTCGAGGCCGATGCTCAACGCATAGAGCGAGGCCCAGAACGGGGTCCACGAAATCGACGTGTCGGGGAACGCGATGGGGAGCGGTGGGAGGGGCGAAAGCGGAGCCGCCGTGGTTGTCATTTTTTTTTCTGTGTGTGAACTGCACTGCGACAATGTGGTCGCCCTGACGGCGACAAAGCCGCTGCTCAATGCAAATAGAGGCATTGGGTTCAATGTTCACACCGCACATCATTCCATCAACTCGACCAACGGTGGCCCTGGTTCCTGTCGTGTGATCAAATGCCACCGTACAACGAACCCTAAGGAGAGGGGAAGGAAGGAAGGAACGACTGAGAGAAAGGGGAACAGGAAGCAGCGAACCATGGCACTCGTCTAAGAAAAAAAAACCCGCCCTCCCAAACTGAAAAGAGGAGTGCACAGAGGTCAGACAAAAAGTGTTAAACGGTTAGAAAAATCGATGAATCGTTTTTTCGAGAATGTGTCAACCGGGGGGGCGGCACGAGATCACTCGTCGAAACCATTGATTTGTCTTCTTGCGACGGACAAACGATCATCGCAATATCGGAGAGAGGTTGTTGACGCTCTGGCCAGGGACGTAAATGATCCGTGCTCGTGGGTGACTACGCGCTAATGAGCTGCGACTCCAGCGGGCTGGTCTCGGGTCCATCCGTCTTTTTCCACGGAACGTTGCCCTTTAACTCTTTGTACGCCACACGCGCCACGTGCGTGTCCGTCGCGAAGAACCGCCGCTTGACGACCACGACGATCACCTGCGGTCCCAAAATGACCACCACGGCAAGCAGCAGCGTGAGCCACTGCACGAGGTCGCCGTAGCTGTACTTTGGCACCCCATAGTATGCCCCCACTCCGAGCGTCGCGGGAACCGAGCCGTAGATGAAAAGAAAAACAACGTAGCCGACCAGGCTGACGGCGATGCTCAGCACGTGAAGATACGTCCAGGATAAGAATGCTAACGCCGACTCCAGGATGATCACGAGCAGCAGCAAGTTCATGATCCCTGTGCCGCTGCTCCACATGCCTCTGGCGGTGCCATTGGGCTTCGCCGGCTCGATTTCGAGGTCCGCTTTGACCGATATGTAAAACACGAGCCATGCGTGGGCGACCGCGATGGTGAACCAAGTGGCGCTCGTCACGCGACTCATACGCAACGCGAAGGCACTGCGCAGTTCGGCATACAGCTTTGGCCGAGCCATCAAAAAATCCGCGCGAATGTCGAAGTCGAACATGCCCATCACGAGCGGCGGGAACAGCGTGAAGCTCATGTTGAAGAACGTGAGCACCCAGGAGTCGAATACCGTTTGCCCGGAAAAGCCGTTGTAAAACGCGTAAAAAATCTGGACCATCGAGTACGCGATGTTCTTGTAGAAACTGTACTGGATCAAATTGCTGTTCCGGAAGAGACTGTAGCGGCCGTGAACGGCGAGCAGGCGCCGCAAGTGCCGGAATCGTGGTATGGCGTAGTCGGCCGCGCGCTCCGCCTGTGACCCCTCCAAGCCCATGATGCCGACACCGACACGGGCTTCTTGGATCATCGAGACGTCGTTCGCTCCGTCACCGATGCCTAAACACGTGGATCCCAGCTGTTGGAACATCCGCACCACCGACGCCTTCTGCAGTGGTGTGACACGGCAGCACACGGCCGCGTTGACCTGCAACCCTAGCTTCCGGAACGAATCGTACAAGGGCCCTTCGACTAGAACCGCCTCTAAGGTCTTTCCGTCGATGATAAACTGCACCTTTCGTCCGGTGCCGCGAGCCTCCTTGGCTTGCTTCGTCGCCGACTCAATTTGATCCATCACTGAGTCCTTAAACGCACCGTCGATGTGAATCACCAAATCGTGACGGGGATTGAGAAGCCGGCTCGTCGCGGCGATGTTCACCGCCGTTTCGCGTTTATCGCCCGTGAGAATCCACACGACGATGCCACACTTCAGCAAAAAGTGAATCGTTTCGGGGACCTCGTCCTGCAGGCGATCTTCGATCGCGGTGCAACCCACAAAGAAGAGGCCGCTCTCGCCCAGCAAGGCTGCTTCGTGAAGCAAGCGACTGCGATCCGGCGAGATGTTCAGCATCGCCGAGTCCCATGCCGCCCGCCACGTGGTGTACTCTTGTGGCGAAAAGACCTTTTCGGCGCACGCAAGCGTCCGCAGGCCGGTGTCGGCACAGCGGTCTAAAAACTTCTGCGCCACTGCCAGTTGCTGGGCGTCGTTATTCGGCGATAGGCGAGCGAACAGGAAGCTATCCGCCCCCTTCGTGTAGATGCGCATTTCCCCGGTCTTTTCCTTGACGACGACGGACATCATTTTGCGCTCCGCCGTGAAGGGAAGGATGGCGACGACGTCGGCGACTTGCACGCCGCGACCGACGACGTCCACCGTCATACTGTCGCTGGTGCGCGATACGAGCTGGTGCCCGTTGTTGCTCGCCATGTCGACGAGCGCCACCTCGTCGGTGCTGCTGCCGTCGTAGGTGATGATGCCCTTCGCGTTCTTGTTAATCACCACCTGGTTGCAGAGGCTGAGCAGGCGTAAGAAATTGGACACCTGCCCTTCCGCCTTCGACCCCTGATTGCTCTCGACCCAACGGCGGGTGGACTTGGGCTGCTTGAGCTCGTCAAAATCCACGCCGCCGGCATGACAGAGGGCGAACCGCATCTGATTCTCCGTGAGCGTCCCTGTTTTGTCGCTGAACACGTACTGCACCTGCGACAGCTCCTCATTGAGCGACGAGGTGCGCGCCTTCATGGTGTGGGGACCGTTTACCATTTGTTCATCCCAGTCCATCGTCTTCGCTTGGTAGGTCTTGCAAAACTCCAGCGACACGAAGAGCGAGATTGGAAGCATCGACGAAAGAAGGACGAAATACGTGAGGTACGTCAGTAGGAAGAGCAATCCCGAGTTCGTCGATTGAATCGTTTCCTGAAAGAAAAAGGCTTTCGCTGCCGCGTGTTGATCCTTGAACCCCACCGCGAGGCCGCAGATGACCATCATGAGCACCTGCTGCAGGGCGAGAATAATCATGATGAGGCGGTTCAACTTTTCATCGAGCCGGCTGATCTTCGGCGGTGTTTGGGTCAAATTTAAGAACAGCTTCGTATTCACGCCTGTATAGGTCACACAGGCCATGACCCAGTCCGTGTTGCGAATCACACAGCCTCTCAGGAGAAAATTATCCATGTCCAAGGACATGTCGCCGATGCCAGGAACGTTGAGGGTGCCGAGCCACTTGTGCATCGACACATTCGGTGCGTCGCAGTTCATGTGCCCAGACAGCTGTCGGATCGACGTATGCGTGTTGTACTGCTTGTGGATCGCAAGCTTCGCCTGCTTGGGCTTGAGGTTGGTTTCTCCATCCAGTTGGGCGGTTTCGACGAAGCATGCGCCATCGTCCATGCTTGTGCTAACGATGAATGCGTCAGCGGGGATCTCCACGCCGCGTTCTAACAGCATCACGTCGCCTACTTGCACCTCGTGACTCTCGATCGTCGTCAATATGCCTTGATCGTTGACAATCTTGACCGCCGCGCCATTCGCGCGCCTGTCGGAGGTAAACCGCTGATAGTCCTCATAGGCGTCTCGAATCGCAGCGACGGAAAGCACAAACACAAGCGGCATGATGGTCGTCGCGGGGAAGACCGGACTCACGCCGGGTATGATGGCGATGATCATGTTCACCAAGAAGAAGATGTTGCTCACCTTGTGGAACTGGTAGAAGAGGTTAAGGGGCACGAACGTGATCAGCGTGTACTTCGTGGTGCGGATGTAGTTTGTCGGATATTTGAGCGGGGCGTTAGCGGAGCGGCTGTTGACGACGACCTTGATCGGCTCGGCCGGCTTTGGCGATCCCGGGGCGACGGCCATGTTTGATGGAATCTGTCGCTCTCTTCTTTATTTGTTGCGACGGCCACTACCCCTTTGGTCACAGCGCAACAAAGCTCCCCGTTTTCAGCGACAACACATCAATTTAGAACTGAGCGACGAACACACACCAAAATCACGAACCCATACAATCCGAACTATCCTTTTCGTGTGCGTTGTAACCCACTGTGATTTGGGAAGAAGCAAGGCGGCCACGGCTGAGGCGATCACAATCAAAGATACTGCAGCGTGGTCACTCCCCGCAGGGCGATGTGATGGTTGAGGTGGTGTCGCTCCGCGATGCGAGAAATGACGGTCACCGTACCACGCCGTTCGTGCTCCGCGATGGCGGCATCGACGCAGTAGCGCTGCTGACAGTTAGTGTCGTCCACGACGAGCACGTGAAACCGACGGTTGCGCAATTCGCGCATATTGGATATGTCCGCGACCGCGACGGCGTGGGAGTGCCCGCCGTCTACCGACAACAGATCACATTTTTCGGACGGAAATGCAGAAAAAAATGCCGGAACCGTGATAAGGGATGACCCTTTGATGATCCTGAACCGTCTGGAGACGTTGCTGAGGCCGAATCGCTCGCTCAGCTTGCTGCGAAGGAAGTACTCCGCAAGCGGGGCATAATCGTGAGCCCACAAATCAAACATCAGCACCTCGGCTCGCGGATTAGCCAGTAGCCAAAGAGCCGCGCTATGCCCTGCGTTGAAACCAATTTCGCAAATGCGGCGCACGTTAGGCATTTGCGCGAGGCGGACGTACAGCTGGCGCTCATACGTCAGCTGCAAGGAGCTGCCTTCTCGCTTGGACGCATTGCGTGCGGACAGGAAGCGCTCGATGGCCAACCCGAGCGTGTCATACGGCGCGAGGTCCACCGATCGCCAGCTCCCAAGCGCGATGCGCCGCAGAGCATCGTTCAATAACGGTTCCTTGTGAATGCCGTGCCTTCGTGCCGCGGAGGTGAACTGTAGTAATGTGACTCCGGTTTTCCCCGGACTCTCGTTCACCCGTGTGACTATGTCCATGGTGTGCCGGCGCTGATGTTCTGCGATCGCGTGTTCGAGATTGGACGGTGTGTCTGGATGCGTCGTGACATTAACGGCCGACGCGGCACTACTTATGGTCGAGGAGGAGGAGGAGACACTGGTCGCGCCTCCACAGCAGTCGCTGGTGACCACGAATAATCCCCCCTGGGCAGCGGTGAGGCGGCGCAGTTCCCTCATCCGTGAAAATAACATGATGGCTCCTGCCGCACTGCTCACGGCTTCGGTCAGCACCGCGATCAAGTCGCATTTTGTGCCCGGTTGTGCCGTCAGCATCGCTAGCACGGCAGATTCTGCGGTAGCGGCTGCCAGGACCATCGTGGTGGCACCCGTTGACAGCCGGGAGGGGCTCACCGTGGACGACGCACTGAGGTTGGCTCGACGCGCCAAGAAGAGCACCAACTCCACCGACGAGTTAACGGGCAGCACCGAGCGCCACCATCGTAACACGCCGTGAGCGGACCAGGCGTCCCTATCGTCCACCCCCAATGGCGCACGGGGATCCCCGATTGCGGCACAGACGCGGTGAATACCGGCGAGGCGGATCGTGGTGGCGAGCAGCTGTCCCGCCGCTGGGCCAATAGAGCTGTCGGCGGCATTGATTAAGGGCTCCTGCGGCCAGGATCCTTGGCGAATCGCCTCGAGCGCCGAAGACGCCAAGTCAAGCGAAGGGGTGCCGTTCTCGACGTAGCCGTCGCCCTGTTCGGGTCGTCGTCGCCGCATCTCCGATGACGAAACGGCAGGTGGCAGCGGCGACTCAACGGAGAAGCGACTGCCGATGCACAGGACGAAGGCCAACACGACGACGACGACGATGCAGCCGATGGGAAACGCGCCGGATCGGATGCGCACCATCGCGCGTGGACTGGCCCCTGCTGCTCTTTCGTAGAAGTAATGATCGAGAGCGGCCCACACACGTCACTAAAGTCGTTGATTCATTTCCGCTGCCGGCAGCTCGATTGCTCACTTGGGTATTTGTTGCCAAAAAACTCGTTTGAAAAAAACGGCAAAAATGTATTTCGTTCGGGAGCTCCCTTAGGCAGCACGGTTTAAATTTCAACGGCTTCCAACAAAAAACGAGGGGTGGATAATTTCCTTCAGGTGGTGAATAACCGCAGTTCACGAAAAACCAAACAAAGCAAAACGTTTCGTTCACGAAACAAAAGCAGCAAGAAACATCAAGGCCGACGCGAGGGTAATCGCAACGATGAAACGGTGATGCACGAACATGGTCGCGCTGTTGCGCAGTTGCGACGCACTTGTCAAAGGGGGATGAACGTCGTCCAGCCGCGTCAAGGTTGTGAGGTCGTTATCAGGGCTGCGACAAACGGCTCGGTATGGTGGGCACTCGATCGTGCCGTCAAATCGCCTAGCAAGCGCCGCAGGCAACGTGGCCAACCCAGCGAGGCCAGAGGGCGGGCACTCGATGTCGGTGCCGTCAACTGTGACGATTAGCATCGCCCGTGTGGTGTTGCACCTCGTGAGAAAGCACCGAACTTGCCGCTGCACGTCTTGCGAGACCAACGCTGTGGGCCAAGAAAATAGAGAGACGTTCGATTCGCCGCTGCTACGTCGCACCAAATTTGAGCGGTAGCAACGACTGCCGAGGCCGTATGTTTCCCCACGAAAGGCGGCGAGGTCACCACTACCACCGCCGTTCAAGTCCGCGTGTCGGGTGTCGATGCATGCCTGCGACTTCAGCCGCTCCACGATAGGGCAGTAGTCGCGAATGTCGTTGCTCGAACCAAGGCGAGAGTCATTGAAGTACCGCTCGTTCGAAGGCAGCAGCTCGCTGTGCGACAACATGTCGCAGTAGCCCTTGCCCATGCGCTCGTGCGTGCAGTACTCGTGCGCCGTCACGACGGCCGGGCGCGAGACACTATCACCGCTGACTAAGGTGAAATTGTCAAAGCAGAATTCTCCATAGTCGGGATCCACCCCTTTAGCCAAATTTCGGTTACTGCTTCCTCCGCACGAGTCGGTCAAGAAGGCACAGCCTCGCTTGTAACCCCAGGTAGACTCAGTCGCCTGTGCGTATCGGTAGTCCACTGTGTACCAGCCTGCATCCTCTAACATGGCCATGGACATGGGCGTGATGAAGCTCATGATGGACGTGTCCTGTCCGTTCATGAAATCCTGATCAAACAGGCGCTTCTCCCAGTGTGAGCCCGCGGTCCCACCGCCCCCACCATCCTCGATTTCGACCCCATCGAGAGTCGGGCAAGCGAAGAACAGCCTCGCTTCGCGCAGCACGCGTGGTGACTTGATGATAGTCACGTCTTTGTTCAACGCGGGCCGCCGCACGGTGTCATACCCGGACGAGGACGGCAGCCAGCTGCCGCCATCGAGGCTCGGGATCCCTAGGGGATGCCGGAACCAAGGGCTGTCGAAGCCGAGGGAGTGCATCATCTCGTGCACCATGGTCAAGGCGTCGTTGTACTCTTTGATTGGGTCGTACAGACGCGAGGCGGGGACGGCCGTCGCAGGGCCCACGCTGACGGCGAGGGGCGGCTGGGTGGCCGGCCCACCTGTCGGGCTTACCGTCCCCGTCACTGTCGACGACGGCGTCATGGTTGCCAAGGGGATGGCGTCCCCATCGGCGTACAAGGACTGCAGGCGCACGGGATTGAAGTTGATGTGCCCCGCATACGGCCGACGGTCCGTGAAGTCGTAGCGACAGTACCCTGCCCACGCGATGCCGCCTGGAAACGGCGAGGCGGTGATATAGAGGACGAAGTCCGCGTCCGGAACGCCGTTGTTGCGATCCGACTCTCGCATGGGTGTTCCGCCGCAGGAAGCCGAGCCGTCCAGAAGGAGGCTACCCTGCACAGGGTTCAATATTTTCACCGCCCGCTGTAGAAACGCCTTCGCACGTTCGGTCAGCCGGTCAAGGTACCGCCGTTTCGGTGTCGTCAGGATGTCGTTGTCCGTGCAGGTAACGGTCGAGCCTTGAAAGTCGGTAACCCGTTGGCCTGCGCGCGTGCAGTGACCGCATACTTGGACTCCGGATACGAGCTCGTGTTCACAGTCCCCAGCGTCAAAGATGGTCACCAGTCGCATGTTGGAAGCGGCGGTTTGCTGCAACGCGGCGAACGTGTGATTAACATGGGGTGGCCGGACGTGTCGGGATGGCCGACCAGCCTCGGCGGTGAGACCGTAGCCGGTCATGGTCCTTTTGACGATGTCGTACATGCAACCGGACGGGGCTACGACGGTCTTCTTCGTCGTCCCATCCGCACGATGAGGTGCCATCGCGGCGGCCGAGAAGTCGAAGCGGCACCCGATGACCGCGACCATGACGAAGAATGCAACAACGATCATTGTCTTGACACGGAGGACGAAATGACTCCTCTGCGACACACCCTCCTTTGCCCAGCATGAACACAACAACATGCCGATCAGAGGGGAAGCTGAGAGTGTAAAGTGGCCCTTGTGTCGAGGCTACCTGAGGTGGACCTGGCAAGTGGGATCGCGCCTCTCCCTCACGTGGATGCGAGTGAGTGGGCGAACAGAGCAAAATGAGATCGCGCTCCACGCGATCCGGCGGCAGCCGCGAGTATCGATTCAAGCAACATCCAAGCGACCGTAAGCGTCGTGACACCGCCCGTCTTCCTGCAAGGGCGGCACGACGCCGGCGACATGCCCCACGCGATCCGCCATGTTCACGGCGCCGTCGATAGCATCGTCATCCCCATCCGCGGCGTAGAGCGCGCGTCGACTGCCATGATGATGGTGATGCAGCGGCAGTGGCTAGGTTTTCGCGACATCCCCTCCACGTTCGTCGTCGGCGTCGAGCTCACTGGCGGATTGGTGGGGCCGTGGCTCGTTGATCGAGTCACGCACGAGCTGCGTTTTTCGCATCCGATCGCGACGCAGCTTTCGCAGGACGATGACGGCCGCCGCCGCGAGGAGACCCAACACTCCAATGACGACGATGGCCGCGATAAGGGCGGTGGAGGGCGGCGGGGAGGAGGCAGACGGAGGAGCGGCAGCTGTCGTCGTTGGCGGCGGCATCGTTTCCGGCCGCGGCGTTACCGGGGGGCCGTCGGTCGGCGCCGCCAGTAGCGAAGTCATATCGAGCTGCACCAGCGTCTCCGCGTCGGCGGCGGCCCCACCGGCCAGTGCGACAAGCTGGCTCTGTGCGGCAGCGCCTTCTGGTGTGCTCGTAGCGATCTGAAAACGAATGATCCCAGTAGTTTCATTGAAATCCAGGACGACGACGTCCGCTTCAGAAATATTCAGCCATTTTGCCAACCCCGCCGCGAAGCGCTGCGGTACGGTGGCGGCTAGGTCCCCAGATCGAAAGTGCTCTGCGACGGTGGCCGTGAACACGAAGGACGTGGCGTTCGTGGTAGACGGAGAGGGGGTAGTCGTTTCGTTTTCTGAAGATGATGAGGTCTTTAGAGTTGTCACTGGCGCCGTGAGGCGGGTGGTCGAGCTCGCAACCTCCGACGTTTCCTGTTTGGTGTCCGTGGGGGTGATGGTAGTCGTCGTGGACGGCATCGCCGTTGTCGTCGTCGTGACGGAAGCCGTTGTCGTCGTCGTGACGGAAGCCGTTG
>ERZ1292630.3440-Hain-H41-02um-R3-3440-length-13924-cov-52_pt1 | contig 10558 bp, 9 predicted proteins | sample MGYA00564408_ERZ1292630 | MGnify/ENA primary metagenome ERZ1292630 (study PRJEB36523, sample SAMEA6512641) | groundwater metagenome | collected 2019-01-08 | study: AquaDiva: Metagenomics assemblies of 32 groundwater samples
ACAAAAACATTATGGATTCAAAAGCCCTCCCAGGGCTTTTGAATTTAAACAATAATACCTATCAAATTTCTAAATTCTTCTTTAAAACTCAATCCGTGCTCTATTACATTATTCGTAAGTTCTGCAATGATTAATTTTATTTTATGTTTATTTGCTAACCATAAAATTGACTTGACTGCGTTTTGTCCTTCAACTGTTTTCCCTTCGTATTTTTTTCTTGCATCTTCCACTAACATTTTTGATAAATCAAAACCAAAACTATAATTTCTGCTTTGTTTTGTAGAACATGTAAAAACAAAATCTCCAATTATTCCTGACAACGCGAGAGTGTCATATTCAAATTCCATTTTTTGGGCTAAAAGTTCATACTCTCTTAACGCAAGTGTAATAATTTTTGCCTTCGTATTTGTGCCAAAATTTAGCCCATCAGAAAAACCGCATAAAATTGCATAAGTATTTTTCATTGCCGAAGCCAGTTCTAAACTTTTATAATGTGGCGTTTCTTCAATACTAAAATATTTTGTTCGAACAAGTTCCTTTATTGTTTCTGAATTTATTTTATCTGAATATCCTAATGTCATAAGGGTGGGTTGTTTTTCCATTATTTCTTTTGCAAAAGACAGTCCGACCATAGTATTATAATTTTTTGTGCCTATTGTTTCTTCAACAATTTGAAATGGTAAATATTCTGTTTTTTGTTCTAATCCTTTTGAACAATTTACAAAAATTGTTTCTTCATCAAAGCTACTTTTATTAAACTTCAGTGCTTCTCTTATAAAATTTGCTGGCACACAAATAAAAACAACTTCGGTTTTGTTTTGAATTTTTTCACCAACATCTGCACGCGAAAATTCAATTTTATTTTCATTTAAAAGCGAACCAATCGCCTTTCCCAACTCTCCATATCCTAATATAGAAATAATTTTCATTGTTTCCATTCTAACACAAGAGATAAGAACCACCGACTAGTCGGTGGCTTTTCTTTGTTTTTATGATTTTGCTTGCCCCGTGAAATCCGAAGGATATTTCACTGGGGAGATTTGGTGATTTTATGTTTTTTTTGCTACTTCTTCCTTGTTTAGCGCAAGTAATAATGCTGGAGCAATAAATATTGACGAGTAAGATCCCGCTATAACTCCAACAATCAGTGTTAAAGCAAAAAGTTCTGTGGTACTTCCTCCAAACAAATAAAGAGAAAGTAAAACAAGAAATGCTGTAAAAGATATATTAAAAGATCTTACATATGTTTGACTCAAGCTTTTCCCAACAATGTCCGCAAAAGTTTCTTTACTGTGATGACTTTTACTATTTAAATTCAAATTTTCACGAATCCTATCAAAAATAACAATCGTATCACTTATGGAATAACCAAGTATGGTAAGAAGTGCGGTAACAAAAAGCACATCAATTTCTGCTCCCATAAATTTTCCTAAAATAACAAAAACCCCTGTTGGGATTAAAATGTCGTGGAAAAGACATAGTATTGCAATAATTCCATATTTCCAAGAAGAAACTGGTTTTGAAATTTTTCTAAAAGCAAAGGCTATAAACAAAATCGTCATCAAAATAACAAGAGCAATTGATATATATGCCTTAGTTTTTAATTCTTCCCCAATCACAGGACCTACGGAATTAAATCTTTCTTCCACAACTTTTTCAGAACCATTCAGAGAAAGAGAATTAACCAGAGCAACTCTTTCGTCTTCATTTAAAAATCTAGTCCTAGCAACATAATTATTATCTCCAATTGGACGAATTGAATAATTTCCTATTGGTAAATTACTCAACCTATTTTGTACTTCTGTCATATTGGGTCTTCCGTTTGGATAAGATACTTCTAAAATTGAACCGCCAACAAAATCTATTCCTGGAGTAAGTCCCCAAATAAAAATAAGCACAAATGATGCAACAACTAAAATCGTTGTGAACGAAAGAAATATTTTTCTATATTTTATTACAAACATAATTTAATTTTTTACACCTGAACCAAATAAAAATTTTAAAAATCGTCCTGAATTTTTTTTATAAATTGCTAATAAAAATGTCCTTGATATTAAAATTGCACTTACCATACTTACCAACACTCCTATTCCGAGAACGAGAGCAAACCCTTTAACCATAGAGGTCCCAAACCAAAAAAGAACAACCGACGTTATTAAGCCAGAAATATTGCTATCTCTAATAGAAAGCCACGCTCTTGAAAATCCATTTTTAATTGCTTCTTCTGTGTTGTCTTTTCCTTCATTAAATTCTTCTTTTATTCTTTCAAAAATAAGAACATTGGCATCAACTGCCACTCCCAAAGACAAAATGAATCCAGCTATTCCAGCAGCTGTTAAAACGACTGGAATAAATTTAAACAAAACCAACATAATCATCACATACATTGCAAGGGACACAACTGAAATAAGTCCTGGTAATCTATAAACAAGAATCAAAAATATTGAGACAAAAATCATTCCAATAATACCAGCATATGCACCTTTGTTTAAAACATCTTGACCGAGAGATGCACCAACACTATTAGTAGATATTAACTCTATGGGCACCGGTAGTGCCCCTAGGTTTAAATCTCTAACTAATCCTTTTGCTTCCTCTGCTGTAAATTTTCCAGTTATCTGCGCACTTCCATCTGGTATTTCTTGTTGTATTACTGGAAGTGAAATCGGCTGTCCGTCCAAAAATATAGCTAACACTTCTCCAATATGTTCTTTTGTAATTTTTGCAAAAAGGTCCGTACCTTCACTGTTAAAACTTAGAGAAACGATTGGTTCGTTCGTAAAACCCGCCTTGGAACCAAACTGTAATTGTGAACCCTTTAAAAGTCGCCCCGTTAATCCTGTGTCTATAAAAGCGTCTTTTGAAACAATATTATTCTTTTTCTCTTCTTCTGTTGGAACATAATTTTTGTTAAGTAATTTAAATTCAAGCAAAGGTGTCTTTCCTATCATCGCAATGGCTTTATTAATATCAGTAACACCCGGGAGTTCAACTATTAATCTTTTTTCTGCAGAATTTCCAAAACTTCCACTTTCAATTTGAACAATAGGTTCAGAAACTCCAAATACATTTATTCTTTTTTCTACAACATCACGAAGTGCCTGCATTGAACTCGAAATATCAGATTTTTTAAGTTTGGATGTGTCTGCCTTATATTCCAAATGTGTTCCGCTTGCAAGGTCTAATCCTAATTTAAAATGAAAAGTTGATGTTGGACTTGTTTCACTATTATATAGAAAAAGACCGATTCCAATTCCGGCCACCAACAAAATTACTGCTATTATTCGCGTCTTTAACATATTTATATAAAAGTATAATGATTTTGAATAAAATTACAAATTTTATTTTTGTAACATAACCAAATTTTTAAACAAAATGGCTATTGTTATTGGACCAATTCCTCCTGGAATAGTTGAAAATAAGGACGCTTTTTCTGAACAACTTCTATCTATATCTCCCATTATTTGACCATTTAATTCACTTGTCCCGGAATCAATAAGAATTACACCGTTTTTTATCATCTCTGATTTTATCAAATTTACACTGCCCGTTCCCGAAATTATTATATCTGCATTTTTTGTGTGTTTTAAAATATCATCTCCTTTTTCTAAAGTTATGTGTTCAATATTTTGATTTGAAAACCAAATTGATATGGGCAATCCCACCAACTTTCCTTTTCCAATAATAACAATTTTTTTATTTTCTATCTCTATCTTATATCTTTTAAAAATCTCCATCACTGCACCGGCGACCGGTGGTAAAATTTCTGATTTTCTTTTTTCAAAAAAATTAAGAGCGTCTTTCCCTAAAACATCCGGGTCTTTTTCTTTTGGTATTAAATTTAAAATTGTTTCTGAATTTATGTGCGAAGGTAGCGGTAATTGTATAACAACTCCGTTTATATTTTTATCTAAAACTATTTTTTTAACTTCTTTTTTAAGGTCTTTTTCTAAAATATCTCCCAAAAACTTTTTAATAAATGATTCTACGCCTATTTCATCAGCAAATTTTTGTTTTAAATTAACAAATTTATTTGTAACCAAATTTTCACCGACAGAAACAAAAACAATGTTCGACTTTTTGCCGAGTTTAGAAATTTTTTCTTTGAGGGAATTCTTTATCTCATTCGCAATTTCTTTGCCGTCAACAATTATAGCTTTGTTGATTTTTTGCTTCATTGTTTTTTTGTTTCTATATCCCCGAACGAGAAATCAAAACTTTTATTGTTTTTAGCGCAACTTTGAGGTCAAGAAAAATCGAACAATTTTTTATGTAGTATAAATCGTATGATAATTTTATTTTTGTCTGTTCAGATTGCGCTTGAAATTTGGGCGGGGTGTTTTGATAAAGTTGTGCCCAGCCGGATAGTCCCGGTTTTATAAGATGTCTGGCGTTGTAATAAGGGATTTCTTTTTCATATATTTTCACAAGGGCGGGCATTTCAGGTCTTGGTCCAATTAAAGAAAGGTCGCCAGTTAAAATATTCCAAAGTTGTGGTAATTCATCAATTCTTAATTTTCTTAAAATCTTTCCTACTCTGGTTATATTATTATCTTCCCCTGTTTTTAAACACTGTTTCCCTTTATCATCTTTATTCATTGTTCTAAATTTTACAATTTTTATTTCTTTATTACTTTTACCTATTCTGTTCTGTTCAATAAATATAGGTCCACCATCATCAAGTTTTATAGCGAGCATTACAAATGGATAAAAAACAAGTGATACAACGCCCAAAATAAACGAAATCACTATATCCATAGTTCGTTTTAAAATGTTGTACATCATTTTGGGATAACTAGAAAGATTTTCCAAAAACCAGCTGTGTTTTATTAGCGAAATCGGAATGCGGTCAAATATTTCCTCGTAAATTTTATGTAAATCAACAAAATGCACCTTTGAAGAAAAGATTAAACTATAGAATCCAAACAACATTGATTCCAATTTTTTATTTTGCATATCAACAATCACAATTGATATATCTGTTTTCTGAATAAACTCTAAAATTTTTGCTTCCATTTCTTCGTTACTGATTTTATCCGGGTCAATTAAACCAATTAATTTAATGCTGTACCGTTCATTGTTGTTTATTTCCTTTTCCAGTTCATCAACGTCTTCCCCACTTCCTATAATAATTCCGTTTTGTTTTTTTGTTCCGCCCAATAAAAATATTCCATAATTTCTCCAAAGAGAAATCAATAGAAATGAAATTACTAAATAAATTAAAAGATTAGTTTTCGGAGTAATACCAAAATACGGAATTAAATAAAAAAACAGCATAGCGATAACGCTGTTCATAATTTGCGCGTTTAATATAATATTTGGGAGTTTATTTTTTAAAATTAGAGTGTGTTTTTCATACAATCCAAAAATAAAAAATACAAAAATCCAAACCAAAAAAAGTATTGTGAATGGCGATAAATGTTCTGATAAAATCTTCCAGTTCGGAAAATTAAAATACCTAATTAAAAGCGCAATCCAGAGGGATGCAAAAAATATAATAAAATCGCCAAACAGCAATATTATCGGCTCTTTTCTGTTGGGTGTATGCATGTGTAAATATAATACAACAAAAAAACAAGAAAGCAAGAAAGCATGAAAACATAAAATCATTAAACCAAAAGAATAAAAAAACTATTTTCTAATTTAATTAAATGGTTGAATAGTTAAAAGTAAAAATAAAAAAATTTTGTGTTTGTGTTATTATTTACTTTGTGAAAAATAAGGATAAAAAAGAAAAAAAGACCAAAATTATATATGTAATTACTAAAGCCGTTTGGGGTGGAGCCCAGAGATATGTATTTGACCTAGCCACAAATTTACCAAAAGATAAGTTTGATGTTTCTGTTATTATTGGTGGTGAAGGTTTGCTTAAAGAAAAACTTCTTGAAAATAAAATAAGAGTTATTTCATTGTCTCAAATGGAAAGAGATGTAAATTTGTTTAAAGAAATTCAAACTTTTTTTTCTTTCTTAAAAATTTTTATAAAAGAAAAACCGGACATTATTCATTTAAACTCATCAAAAGCTGGTGGGCTTGGTGCGTTCGCGGGACGAGTTGTTAGAGTAAAAAAAATAATCTTTACAGGACACGGCTGGGCGTTTAATGAAGACCGTGATTTATTTTCAAAGATTGTAATCGCCATTTTACACTGGTTCACAATAATTTTAAGCCATAAAACAATTGCCGTATCTCAAAATACAAAAAAACAAATAACAAAAGTATTACCTTTTGTTTCAAAGAAAATAATCGTAATTCATAACGGAATTAGGGAGTTAGGCTTTTTTTCTCGTGATGAGGCTCGTGAATTTTTATTTCAAAAAACAAATTTATTTAATGCCGATATAAATTTATGGAGTTCAAAAACAGCTTGGATTGGAACAATCGCGGAGCTTCATAAAAATAAAGGAATTGATATCGCAATAAAAACAATTGAGAAACTTTCACAAAAATTTGAAGAACAAAAACAATCTTTTGTGTATTTTGTAATTGGTGAAGGAGAAGAAAGAAAGGAGCTTGAAAAGATTATAAAAGAGAAAAAATTGGATACAGAAATTTTTTTGATTGGAAATATAGAAAACGCTTCAAAATATTTAAGCGCCTTTGATATTTTCTTTCTACCATCAAGAACAGAAGCCCTTCCTTATGTGTTGCTCGAATCCGGAGATGCTTGTGTTCCTGTTGTAGCAACAAATATTGGTGGTGTATCAGAAATTGTTGAAGACATGAGGACAGGAATTTTAGTTGATAAAAATAATGAAGAAAAAATGTCTGATGATTTTAGTAACGCTATATTGTCATTACTGAAAGACAGCGAATTACGAGGAAAAATGGGTTATGATTTAAAAAATAAAATTGAAAAAGAATTTAGTTTTGATGAAATGATTAAGAAAACGATTGAGATTTACAAAACATCATAAGCATTCAATATAAGTTTTTCTGTATCTACCCATGAGATACACTCGTCGGTGACAGACATACCTTTTTTTAGATTACCCCGATAATCTAAAAAAACTAACTAACTGTTCTCAAGGAACCTACTATTATTTTCTATTTGTATGATAGCATAATTAGATTTTTTTGTCAAGCGTTTAAATAAAATGTGGCTTAATAGAGCCCTGCTTTCTAATTCGCGCGAATTAGAAAAGTTGTAGATTTGAGATTTTTACTTTTCAACAATTGAACAGTTGAGCAATGAAACAATTATGAATGAAAATTGTCGCTTAACGACAATTTTCATTCACGCATGCTTTCCGCTCTTTCCATTCCTAAAAATTCTTTTTTCATATCATCTTTATGAATCGCACGAGAATAACGACGCATTCCCATTAAGATTCCAAGTCCTATAAATTCTGTAAGTAAGTGACTTCCGCCATAACTCAAGAACGGGGTGGTTGTTCCTGTTACTGGCAAAAGTCCTATATTCATACCGACATGAACAATAATGTGGCTTGAAAAAAGTATCGCCAGTCCCAAACCAAAAAGCACTTCAAAATTTGTCGCTCCGTGCGAAGATATTTTTATTATTCTATAAATAACAACTCCATACAATAAAAATATTATTAATACTCCTGTAAATCCCCATTCTTCTGCAAATGCTGCAAAAACGAAGTCGGTTTCATATTCGGGTAAAAATTGGAGACGTGATTGTGTTCCATAACCAAGCCCTTTCCCAACTAATCCGCCAGAACCTATAGCTATTGTTGATTGATAGGCGTTATACCCAGTCCCAGATATGTCTGTCAGTGGATAAATGAAAGTCAAAATTCTTTGTTTTTGATATTCAGCTAAAGAAAAAAACCAAAGAAAAGAAAAAGTTAAGGCGAGTAAAAGAAGTACCAAAAGAAAATGTTTTTTTGATAGGCCGGAAACTAAAACCATCCCCAACCAAAGCATAAAAATTATTATTGCCGAACCAAAATCGGGTTGTAAAAAAACCAAAACGACAACCACAAAAATGTAGGCTCCTGAAATTATAATGTGTCTTATGTTCGCAATCTCTATGTGTCTGCGAGAAAAATATTTTGCCAAGAGAATTATAACCACAAGTTTTATCGGGTCAGACGGTTGAAATGAAAGTTTCCCAAAATCAAACCAGCTCTGTGCGCCTTTTGTTACAGTGGCAAATAAAAATAAACCTAACAAAACAAGAACTGAAAAAGAAAAAAGTCCTACTATGACACTCGTATTATTCAAAAATCTAAAATCAACAAAACTTAGCAAGAAAAAAACAATGAGAGATATTCCAATCCACATCAATTGTTTCTCAAAAAAAAGATTCTCGCCCACAAACGAGTACATCGTCACAAGACCCGCCCCAAGCAATGGAATCACAGACAAAAAAAGTGGCCAATCAATTAGGTTCACAATAGACCTGTGTTTTTGGTTTAGCTGAGACATGGAAAAAATTTCAATACCATAATGAGCCAATAAAATTAAAAGTCAAAAATTCAAAATAAAAAAATGTAGAGTCCGCCGAAGGCAAATTAAAAACACAAAAATATTACTTGTCCCGTGAAATTTGAAAACTATTTCACTGGGATGGATTAAAAAGTTCAGAAATCTGAATTAAAATCTGACACGATTCTTTAAAAGCTCATTAAGAGTTTTTAAAGTCAGAGTTTTTTAATTTATTTTAAAGCAGAATATCCTACGGGTATTATTTCAATTTTTGAAACTAAATCCGCGAATTCATACGGCCATGTGAATACGACTTTTTCACTTGAATCTTTTCCAATAAAATCAATCGCTGTTTTTGATGAGTTTATTGCATTTCCATCAATATCAAATAATATAGAAATAACTTTAATGTTTTGAATTTGATTTAATGTTGAATTTTCCAACACAGCTTCCAATTTTGTAAAACCACCTTCATTCTTTATTGATATATTTTTTATGTTTGGTTTAATCTCATCTTGCTGTATTTTCACCCAGTTTGGTAATGATGTGAATTCAAAAGTCGTTCTCTTTGGAATTCTGTTTTTTGTTTGCATTGTTTCTTCAAAAATTGGAATTATTCTTTGTGCCGAAATATCAGTTATACCTTTTCTTTCATAAACAAGTATTCCGTTTTCGTCATAAAGTTTAAATATGTATGACATTTTTTTTGCTTCAAGATTGATATTTGGATTTTCAACATACGCCAACGCATTGTAAATACCTTCTTTAACAATAAAAGACCTGCTCCATTTTATGACAGGGTCTTCTGTTGAAAATTTACACACACTTGGGCACTGTCCTCCGCAATCAATTCCCTGCTCGTCTTGGTTTTGTTTTCCATCAGTACAAGTTGCGCCTTTAAAATCAACGAAAAAAAGTATAAACAATAAGATAACAATTAAAAAAATTGTTAAAACATATTTTGTTTTTTTTCTTTCAGACCAGGACATAATAAAATTTTAAATCTAATATCTAAAATCTAAAATCTGTCATATATAAATTATATCTTAAAAAATAAAATAAAAAACACCCAATTTATAATTCAGTGTCTTTTGAAAAATTAAACGCTCTGTGTTGGCAACTACCTACTTTCCCCGTAAAGAGTATCATCGGCACTACGATGCTTAACTTCCGAGTTCGGAATGAGATCGGGTGTTTCCATCGCGTTTAATCACCAACACAGAATTTTCAATTTTTTATTTTCAAATTTTAGGTAAATTCTATAACAAGGTCTACATATTAAACCATTATAAAAACAAAGTCAACATTTTCATTTTCTTGATAATTTATTTGTGTATGATAATCTTCATATTAGGTCTTGAGTCATCTCTTTGGGACCATCATTTTTATGTCACCACTGGGGGCTTAACGACCTAAAGGAGCACAAAGCTCGCAAGATATTTTTTCACATCTTGCGAACCTTTTATTTAATAGAGTAAATTTAATTGCCCTACTTGGAAGCTCAGCTTCCAAGTAAAATATCAAAAATTTTTTCTTTCATATTCCCCGCTATCAAATTCCAATCATACTTTTCAAAAACTAATTCTTTTGCATTTTTTACAATTTCATTTTTTATTTCCTTATTGTCTAACAAAAACTGAATTTTATCCGCAATGTCTCTTGGGTCTGTAATATTAACAAAAAGTCCTGTTGCTTTTTTGTTTGGATTTTTTTGTGCATCAAAAATAAAATCTTTAATACCACCAACCTGTGTTGCAATGACAGGAATACCACTTGCCATGGCTTCTATAAAAGAATTTCCGAATCCTTCTGACAAAGACGGGCGAATAAAAATATTGGAGACCTTCAAATATTTTGGAATTTCATCATGTTCAACTTGGCCCGCAAACATAACTCTATTTGAAACATCTTCTAACTCAACAAGATCTTTCAAACTTATTAAATCTGGTCCAGAGCCTAAAATTATAAATTTAACATTAGTATTTAAATATTTTAGTGATTTTATAACATCATCAACCGCGTTCTTTTTAACAAGCCGTGAAGTTGTAATTAAAAAGACATCGCTTTCTTTTTTATTTAGTTTAAGTTTAAGTTCGTTGAGTTCATTTTGAGAAAATTCTCTTGAAAATTTCTTTGTATCAACTGCGTTTGGAATAATTTC
>ERZ1292630.5344-Hain-H41-02um-R3-5344-length-10558-cov-5_pt1 | contig 10558 bp, 6 predicted proteins | sample MGYA00564408_ERZ1292630 | MGnify/ENA primary metagenome ERZ1292630 (study PRJEB36523, sample SAMEA6512641) | groundwater metagenome | collected 2019-01-08 | study: AquaDiva: Metagenomics assemblies of 32 groundwater samples
TTCGAGGAGGCCCTGGAAGTTTACCGGCAGGATTTTTCCGGAGCGCATCACAAACGCATGGCGGAGGTCGGAGATATCCACTGTGGTCACGGCGGAACGCGATCGTCGGGTGCCGCCCGCCTGCGACAGGGCTTCGAGCAAAGTGGTCGGAGCAGCCGCGGGATAAAGTCCTGGTTGTTCGAGCGCTCCGAGCATCCAGATGTATTTGCTACCGACACTGCGCAAGGTCAGCGAAACCTGAACGCCAGCGTTGTATTGCTCCAGATTTTTTTCCAGCAATTGCTTGGCCTGCCTGACGGTCAAGCCCCAGACGTCCGTGCCGGGGAGCAGGTCAAAATAGATTTTACCATCCGGACCGACCGTGAGGTCGGTGCGGCTGGTGGGGCGACCAATGATTTCTGCCTGGACTTGATCGCCCGGCCCGAGCGTGAACAGATCGCGCCCGGGTTGCAGCAAAGCGGGGTCAATCTTGCGCGCCACGTCGAGGTCGGCAGCGGCGTTGACGAACACCCCACTGGGGCGGGGCTCAAAGCGCGGGGCATTGCTCTGCTTGGGGATCTGGCAACCGGCAGCCAACAATCCGATGGTGATAGTGGTTAAAGCGAAAATGTTTTTCATGGGATTCCATCAGTTGGAGGTTTGATCCACGGGCTGGTTATCAAGGGGCGGATGTTGAATCCGACGGCGGTCACGACGGCAGACTCGATGAAGGCCGTGGTGGCGTTATCCAAAATTTCCTCGGCGCGGGCCCACGGCCGGCGGGATACGTAAACAATGTCCTTGGGTTGCAGACGGAAATCCGGGGCTTCACCGGCCAGGATCGCTTTGGCATCCACCACGATGCTTTCCGGCTTGCTGAGCGAACCGCGAATGATCAACACGCGACTTTGATACGCTTTGTCGGCGAATCCGCCGCGGGCAGTGATGGCAGAAATCACACTGGAGTTCGGAGTGAACGGAACGACTCCAGTGCCGCCTACCGCGCCGATGACGAAGATCTGGTTCGCCGCCGCCGAAGCGAAGTACACGTAGTCATCCGGTTCCATCGTGAAGTTCTGACTGAGATCGCCTTGTTGAAAGAGGCGCTCAAAATCCACCGGCAAACGTTTGCCGCCGCGCACCACAAAGCTGTGCGACAGGTCAGCCAGCTCCACGGTATTTTGTTCGAAGACGCCTGTTTCCAATCCGCCCGCCTGCGCAATCGCTTCGATGACCGTGGTGGGGCGATTCAAGGGAAAGACACCTTTGCGACTGATGGAGCCAAGCAGGTAATATTTTTTGCTGCGATAAGCAGCCGGGGTGATGATGGTGCGGGCGCCGGTGTAAAATTCCCCCAGCTTCTTGTCGAGGGCGGCGCGCAATTCATCAATCGTCAAGCCGGTTGCCACGATGTCTTCCGCTTGCAGGAAAGTGATGCGTCCGTCCGGGCCGATCGGCACCGCGGTGATGGCGCTCGCCGGTCGGTCGTAAAGCGAGATGTTCAACACATCGCCCGGACCGAGGGTCAACCGGCGTTGCCATTCTGCGCGTTGGTTCGGATTTGTGGCGAACAGTAGATTTGCGGCGGGCGCGGCGGCGGAAGTCTCGGGGGGGGGCGTGGTGAAGGTGGCGTCTTGCGCTTGTGTCGCCACGACCGTGGCCGTCATCAGGCAGCCGGCCAGAATAAATTTTTCCATTTTCATAGTTCGCAAAGTTTGGCGGTGAGATTCCGCACAGCAACCTCCCATCCATCCATGACTGACGTCGGGCAAGCTAAGGCGAAGCCAGCGCGAACGAAATGTGAATAGAACCCTACTGCGTTCCGGGAGATTACCGACTGAGGGAAAGACTATTCGGTGGTGACGAACGGGGGCATGGGGCAGTCGAGCGTTTCCGCAATGGCCCGGAGCAACTCGGCTTCATTTTCCTGGATCACGCCGTCGGCGCCGACGATGCGCACACAAGCCTCGAGCAAATTCTTTTTGATCTGCGGCACGGCTTGGCCGAGGCGGTCGAGGGAAGCGTTGATCTCGATCAAGCCGCACTCTTCCCGGGAGCGCAAGGTCAACGGCACCCCTGTGGCGCGCAGGTAGGGCGCGCCAGATTGAAATGCCTTCGCAATCGCGCCGGGATCGGTCTGCCCGCTGTGCGTCAAGGCGGACAACAGCACTTCACAGTCGGGCACGAGTGGTTTGATGGTGTAATACTGGGTCGGCTGAGGGCGGGTGCGGGCGAAATGCGGTTCGATCTGCCGGCGGATGATTTTCTGCAGCACAAACTCAAACAACACGATCTGCTCGTCGCTTTCGATCAGCCAGTTCAACGTCTGGCTGAACGCGTTGAATTCATCCGGGCGCAACTGACGCAAGGCCGGCAATGCCAGATTGACGAGCGGGAGGCGGGCACGTTGCGCAATCGCGGCAACTTCCGGTGCGAGTGCTGAAATTTTCTCGTGCGTCGCCGCGCCCGCGCGCCGGGCCAGTTCTTCCAGTTGAGTTCTTCGCAGGGTTTCATCGTCACTCAAGAGTAACGCATAGAGTAACGCGCAAGCGTCCTGCGGATGATGAGCCGCCGCGCGGATGTTCTCTGGAAGTGATTCGCGGAACTCGACCGCATAACGCAGGTGCAGCGGAGTGGGATTGCCCAGATTGGGCATCACGCTGTCGGCTTGGATTAGGGCCGCCGCGCCAGCCAGCCCCGCTACGCCCAAGGGAAAGCCCGGAATGACCGGGGGCAGGGGCGATCGAATGGGTTTCTTGGTGATTAATTCGTCGGCTACTGCGGCGTAAGATGGTTTGGGGAATGTCCCATCCCATTGGGGGTTGATGGCGCGGATGCGTTGCTCGAGCGGGGGATGCGTGGCGAACGCATTGAACAGGGAACTCTTCAGCGCGTTCCCGAAGAACATATGGCTCGCTTCGGCGGCATGTTCATTCTCGATCCGGGAACCCGCGTGGGCTGCACCGATCTTTTGGAGGGCGCCGGAGAGGCCATCCGGGTTGCGGGTGAATTGCACTGCGGCGGCATCGGCAAGAAATTCCCGCTGCCGGCTGATGGCCGCCTGGATGAGTTGTCCGAAGAAAACACCGACCCAACCCAGGATCAGCAAGATGATGCCGAGAAAGGGCAGGGGATTTTTGTCGCGACTGCTGCCACCGCGCGAGCGCAGCAGGATGCGCCCAATCACGGTCAGGCAAACGATCCCAAAAATAATCCCCATCAGGCGCAGGTTGATCCGCATGTCGCCATTGAGAATGTGACTGAACTCATGGCCGATGACGCCCTGCAATTCATCCCGCTTGAGCGAGGTGATACAACCCCTCGTGACGCCGATGGCGGCGTCATTAATGTCGTGGCCGGCGGCGAAGGCGTTGATGCCTTGCTCCTCGTCCATGACGTAAACCTTCGGCACGGGCACGCCGGAAGCGATGGCCATTTCCTCGACGACGTTCAGCAGCTTGCGTTCGTGGGGGTCATTGGTGTTGGAATCCAGCAGGCGACCGCCGAGCGATTCGGCCACCGCACTGCCGCCGCGGGAAAGTTGCGCGGTCTTGAACAGGCTGCCTCCGACAATGACGGCGAGCGTTCCGCCGGCCGCGAAGAGGAAGATTTTCGGATCCCAGAGTGAAAAATTGATTGGCACCTGGTTGCGCTGCCGATACTTCGTCGCGCCTTGGAACATGAACAGCGCTGCGAAATAGACGCTGGCGACGATGAGCACGACCGCGATCACGAAGTAAAACGTGAGCAACTTCGTGTTCTTGCGGGCTTGGTCTTGTCGCGCGAAAAAGTCCATGTGCTTTTAATGAGTCAAACGAGGAACGGTCGGGACCGCTCGCTCGTTTGACTGTTAAACCAAGGTGGAGGCGGAGCGGTCAGAATGAAACCTTCACCGCTTCACGTTGCTCCGGAGCTTCGACGGAGAACAGTTCCGCCGGGCCGAAGTTAAACATGCCCGCGATGATGTTCGTGGGAAACACTTCACGGCCGGTGTTGTAAGCCATCACGCTGTCGTTATACGCCTGACGCGCGAACGAGACTTTGTTTTCCGTGGAGGTCAATTCTTCCATGAGTTGATTCATGGACGTGTTGGCCTTGAGATCGGGATATGCCTCCGTGAGCGCGAACAACCGGCCCAACGCGCCCCCCAGTGAACCTTCGGCGCTGGACAACGCCTTCATCGCTTCGGGGTCGCCGGGATTACTCGAGACGCGGTTGTTGGCCGACAAGGCGGAATTGCGCGCCGCGATGACGGCTTCGAGCGTGCCGCGTTCGTGCTTGAGATAACCTTTGGTCGTCTCGACGAGGTTCGGGATCAAGTCGTAACGGCGCTTGAGCTGCACATCAATCTGCGCCCACGCATTTTTGAAACGGTTGCGCAGCGTGACCAGGCCGTTGTATTTGCCGATGACGAACAGCGCAACTACGACGACCAGACCAACCAAGACCAGCAGGACGATAGGGATCATAATAACCTTTCAGTGTTGTTAACGACGCATGAGAACTAGGGCAAACCCACCAGAGGGGCAATTACAAATTCGTCCGCGGATTCAAGCCTGACACACGGCGACGAGTGGCTCAGCGGCTAAATTTTCGTTCCCGCAGCCAGAACTCGCAATCCTTTGTCCATGGATGAAACTTCGCCGTGTCGAAAGTTTTGTTCCCGAGTCCGATGCCGTGCGGTCCGCGCTCGTAAATGTGGAAATCAAACCGCACCCCGGCGCGTCGCAGCGCGGCTGCGAGTTGCAGGCTGTTTTCCACGGGCACGGTTTTATCTTCCCCCGTGCTCCAGATGAAACTAGGCGGACTGCTCTTGTTGACCTGCAATTCAGCCGACAGTTCGGTCACCAAGTCGGGCGGCGGATTCGTGCCGAGCAGATTCGCGCGAGAACCTTTGTGGGTGAACGGATCGGTCATGGTGATCACGGGATAACACAGGATCACCACGTCCGGCCGGGAGCTTTGCCGCTCGATCACGTCGGCGGAATTGGTGTCGCCGGCGTCCCAATGCGTCAACAGCGTCGAGGCCAGATGTCCGCCTGCTGATGAGCCGATGATGCCGATCTTGCTGGCGTCCAGCTTCCATTCTTCGGCACGAGCGCGAACGCTCCGCACCGCCCGGGCGGCATCTTGCAACATCGCAGGATGCCGGTAACCGTTTGAACCGAGGCGATATTTCAGCACGAAACCCGCGATGCCTTGCGTATTCAACCAGCGCGCATAATGCGAGCCTTCGTGATCCGCCAAGTGTCCATAGCCGCCGCCGGGACAGATGATCATCGCCGCGCCCGTGGCTTTTTCCGGTGCGGGCAAGAAAACCGTGAGCGTCGAGACATCCTTCGCTTCCTTGCCCAGCGCGCCCGGAGCGCCTTCGGGCCAGAGTGGAAAAGTCATGTTGGTTTGGGCGCTGACGCTGAGCGTGGTCGCCAGCAGGCAAAACAGCTTGGGCAAAGGATTCATGGTTGCGCCAGCATAGAAGTCTGGCGAACTCACTTCAATTCCCGAAACTGGCCGGTCACGGATAAGTCAGCCGCCAAAACACGCTGTCGTTCGCCGGATTGATTGGTAGCAAGATTTGATTCGTTTCGGATGAACCGCTGACGGTGAACCAATTCGTGTTCAACCCGACGATGAGATTGTTCGTCTGCACTTCGAGTCGCCAGCCGAGGCGGTCGGCGGGCCACGATAATTGAAGGGAGTTGCCAATGACCGAGGCCGTGATGTTGGTCGGTGTGGTGTTCACCGGAGAAATCACGGCGAGCGTACCATCAATCGTGAGCTTGTTGGTCCAGATCAGATTTCCGTTTAAGGTCGGCAAGGCGATGCTGCTGAACGCACCATTGTAACTTCCCGCGTTGAAAAGCTTGAAACTGTCGCCCGCTGCGAGTGTGCCGCTGAGGTTGGTGAGCACTAGTCGTCCGCCGTAGCTCACGCTGGTCATGCCCGTGAGGAGATCGTTGGTGTGACTGGCGGCATCCAGTTCCATAACGTTGGTGCTGTTCGCCTGGAAAGTGAACGTGCCAGAGACGGTGAGCGTGCCGATGGAGGATCCGGGCGAAAGAGTCGCGCCACTCGCAACGGTCACGTTGCCGAGGATGCTGCCGCTGCCGCGCAAAGTTTTCCCTGAACCCAGCGTGATCGTACTGTCGCTCCGGCCCGTTGCATCCAGGACGGAATTGTTCGTGAGGATGATTTGCGTGCTGTTGGGGATTGAACCTGCCGCGCCCAACGCGAGCGTGCCTTGGCTGATCAGTGTGATACCGCTAAAAGTATTGTTGCCATTCAAAGTGAGTTTGCCCGGACCGGCTTTGGTCAAGCCACCCGCGCTGCCAACACCAATCGCATTCGCAAAGATGACAATGTTCGCGCCGACATCAATCGTCGCACCGCCGGCATTGATGCTGACGGGCAGCGCGGAAATATCGGACGCGTTGCCCGGCGCCCACTGCAATCCCCCGCCGTTGAAGTTGAGCCGCGTGACTGCCCCGAGACTGCCGGGGAGATTCGTGTCGAGTGTGCTAAAACGCACCCGGCCGCCATTCAGGTTGATCACGCCGGGATAAGTATTCGTGCCAGCCAGCGTCAAAAGGCCCGGGCCGAACTTGGTCACCGCGTAATTCCGGCCATAGCTGCTGGTGACGCCGGCAATGCGACCGTTGACGACCAGGGAACCATTCGGCGCGGAGACATTGAAAAAGCGATTGGTGGAGAAATGGTCGGCGGCGTAAGTGAAGTCGAGGTTCAAGTTGATGGTCTGTGTCGCGGAACTGTCGTTGGTGATGCCGCCGCCAAGATTGAGGGTGTTGCCCCCAAGAACAAATGCCCCGGCGTTGTTGCTGAAGGTGAGATTGGCGAATTCACTGTTGGCCGAGTAGTTATTGTTCGGCGTCAGTCGGGTTGGGCCGGCGAAGGTCAGCGTGTCATATTCCTTGGGCGCTTCGTTATAGCCACCCGCGTAGCCCCAGTTGGCGGCGGTGTTCAGACTATTGTTCGCCCCGCCACCGTCCCAGATCTTCGGCGGGATCGGAACCGTATCCGGTCCGGGTGCGCCGGCGCCGTTGGTGACGAGACCAGGAACATCGGCCGTCGCATCAAGTGTGTAGGCGTAGGGCGGGATAAAAACGCTGTCCGTGCCGGGATGAATCGTGCCGGAGCAGCCGGCGTAGGTGTTGCCGCTGGTCTTGATCTTGCCATTGGTGCCGGAACTCACTCCAACTGGATCTTTCACGCCGGAGTAATAGTTGTTCTCAATATTCAACTCCGCCTCCTCGCGGGCATTGGAGCAATAGGAGTTATTCGTGCAGTTGAAATAGTTGTTGTAGTAATGGACCAAGGCGTCACTGGTGGCCGCCATCCGCTGGTCTGAACCGGTGCTCCACCAGTTGTGGTGCAGCGTGATGTGAGCGGTCAGCGGTCCCAAGTCCTTGGGGCCGTCAGCAATCATGGTGAACTTGTGCTCCACCTGGGTGGGATAGACAAATTTGCACCAGGACACCGTCAAATAATCCGCGCCCACGCTCATGTCGCATGCGCCGTCGCCACAATCGTAGAAGGTGACGTGGTCAATCCAGACATGATGCGAACCGGGATTTGCGCCGCTCTCGCGGATAGTGATGCCATCGCCACCGGGGTTGGTGACGCGCAGATTGCGGACGATGACGTTGCTGACGCCGGAGATGTTCAGGTTGCCAAGCAAGGCCGCGTCAGTGCCGAGACCGATGATGGTTTTGTTCGCCGTGGTGGAGACACGCCCGATGCTGATCGGCCCTTGCACTTGGATGATGCGCGCTCCGGCGATGTTGATCTGCGTGTTGAAATCCGTGCCGTTGGTGACAGTCACTGTCGGCCCGCCGGCGCCGCCGGTGGTCGTGCCGTTGACCATGCAGAAACCGTCCTGCGCCTGACTGCGGATTGCACAGGCAAGAACAACAAGAGCCGTGAAACAAAACCGGTTCATGAGGGAATTGGGTTCTAAGCGGTAACTTATTTTTCTCGCTGCGGTGACCAGCCGTCTTTGCCTTTGAGGATGCGCTCGACGGTGTAATCCTTCGCTTCAGCATCCGTGAGCTGTTTGGCCCACTTGACGCGAGCTGCCGGATTTGCCCCCGCGCCGGTGCTGTTATATTCGGCGTAGCGGGCGGTGATTTCATTCGTGGGGTTGCCCCAGTTGTGCCAGCCCTCGGGTCGAATGTGAGCCCCAATCTCGCAATTCAAAAACGCCACACTCGCGGAGGAGCGCCACGGACGACCGAGATAGGCCTTCACGTCCGATTTTTCAAACTGAGTCTGCCCGACCGGTGGATTCCATGGTTTTGGATCGCCCGTCAGCTTGCAGTTGAGGAAGACCAAGCCGAATTCCTTCTCCTTGGGCGTGCTGGCGGCGGTGATGTAGCCGCCATTCTTGCTTTGAATTTCACAACGATCGAACACCGCCGTCGCCGATCCGTAAATGAAATCCACCCGCCCGGCGATGAAGCAATTGGTGAAGTAATGCCGTCCATTGTTCACCATCAAAGTATCCTGCCAGCCGAGCAGCCGGCAGTTCTCGAACACGGCCCGGTCATTGTCCACGCGCACCGCCAGGGCCTGACCATGATCGCCCGAGCTGTTTTCAAATGTCAGATTCTCCGCGCGGAAATCATTCCCGACGACCACGAATCCCGGGTCAAACTGATAGGGTTGATTGGGTTTGCGGTCATTGACGTTGTAAGGCCAGGTCAGAACGGTGGTCGCCCGATCTTCACCCACGATGTGGATGAATCGTTTGGTTTTGGGAATGATGACCTGTCCTTCATAGACATCAGGTTTCACGAGGATGATGAACCAGTTCGTGCCGTTGTCGGGCGCTGCATTCACAGCTTCCTGAACGTTGGTGTGCGATCCCGATCCGTCAAACGCAACCACGGCATGGAACTTCGCTTCCTTCGCGACCGGATTCGCATTCGCTGGCTCGCTGCGCAGAACAAGCGCCAGCTCCGGTGCGCTCTTACGCAGTTCCTCCACGACCAATTGGGCGAACAGCACATAGCCTTTCGCATTCAGGTGCGTGCCGTCGAAGCCGCCGGTGTTGGTGCCGTCCACCACTTTGGGCGGACTGAACTCCAGACATTTTTCCGGGCCGAGCGATTCACAAAGTTCGATGCTGCGCGCCTGCAAGTCCACAAGCGGCACTTTCTTCTCGCTGGCGATCTTGCGGACTTCTTCGGCGTAGGGTGCGAGGCTGGATTTGATCTTGCCGGGATTTGCCTTGTCCCACTGGCGGCGGGTGAGGGGCGTGACCAGAATCGGCTTTGCCCCAATGGCGCGGGCGTCGTCCACGTATTGTTTCATGTTGGCGACGAACGTCGGCATGTCCGTCGAGCGACCCGGCTTGCCCGGCTCGTTGTTGTGACCGAACTGGATCAGGTAATAATCGCCCTTGAGCGCAAGCGCGTTGGTCCAGCGGCCTTCGGTCATAAAACTCTGTGAACTACGCCCGCCTCGCGAGGTGTTAAGGCACTCAACGTCGGCGGTGAGAAACTGTTTGAAGCCCAGCCCCCAGCCCGCGTTGTCGGTCACGGTGGAATCGCCAACGAGAACGATTTTGATTTTACCCGCGGGTGAATTGGTTTGGGCGGTCAAAGCCGAAGCGGAAATAATCAGAACCGCGAGCAAGCTGACAATGGTTTTCATTCTCATGGGTAATTGAGTCTCAAGAAGACGCTGCCGTTGGCTGGGTTGATCGGCAGAGACATTTGATTGGTTACAGAAGAACCGACGACCGTGAACCAATTTGTGTTCAGTCCGGTCGCCAGGGAATTGGTCTGCGCTTCGAGGCGAAAGCCGGTGCGGTCGGCGGGCCACGACAGATTCAGCGCGCCATTGGTGAAGGTCGGCGTAATCGGTGCGGGCACAGCGGGGATGGTCAGCACGGCGTTGCTGCTGGTGATAGTGCCGGCGGAGTTGGAGACGATAATGGAGTAAGTTCCGTTATCCGAAAGCTTCAGACTGGTGAACGATAGCGTGGCATTTGTCTGCGCGAAGAGGTTCGTTCCGTTCTTGCGCCATTGATACGTCGGCGCGGGCTGGCCAAATGCAGCCACAGACAGTGACGTCGCAGAACCCGCGCTCGCGGTCTTGTTTGTCGGCTGCGTGCTGATGGTCGGCAACGTCGTGGGTCGCCAACTGCCGAGGCCGTAGTAGGAATGACCGAAGATGGCATCGAGCGTGAAGTCATTCGTGTTGACCGCGACCGCCACGCGATTGGTCGGGCCGTTCGGCGGAATCAATAAACTCATTTCCGGGTCAACGTCCGGATCAATCGAAGGATCGTTGACGTAATCAGGATCAATGGTGTTCAGCCAATACGCACCGGCAGCCTGGCGCTGGGCCAGAGTCACCGTGCCGCCGCCGATGAGCGTCGTGCCCGCTTCCCGGGCGCGACAGGTCGTGTGACGATTGCCCCATTCCGCCCAGCCTTTCGTGGACATCTGGCTGCCGAGGGCGCAATTGATGATTGCGGTGTAGCCGTCCTGTCGCCAAGGGCGTTGGAAGGTGGTGTTGGCCGTTCCGACATTGTAAGGATAACCGTTGGCCGTTG
>ERZ1292630.5347-Hain-H41-02um-R3-5347-length-10556-cov-4_pt1 | contig 10556 bp, 9 predicted proteins | sample MGYA00564408_ERZ1292630 | MGnify/ENA primary metagenome ERZ1292630 (study PRJEB36523, sample SAMEA6512641) | groundwater metagenome | collected 2019-01-08 | study: AquaDiva: Metagenomics assemblies of 32 groundwater samples
TGGTTTTCGGCGCTATCTTTTTCGGTCAAATTTTGCGCTGACAATGCTTGGGCGCGAGCTTTGGTAACATCCTCTAAAACATTGCTTTCGTGCGCCATGTATCCTTTCACTGTTTCTATAAGGTTGGGAATGAGGTCGTGGCGTCTTTTTAGCTGAACATCAATATCGGACCAAGCCTCTTTGGAGCGATTTGTTAAAGTGATGAGCGTGTTATATGAAAAAACTGCCCATACTACGGCCAGCACTATGGCGGCAACTATTAAATATACTAAAGACATATTTATTTTTTTTACCCCGTTAAATAATTTTGCTTTCAGCAAAATTCCTGCCACACAGGATTTAACAGGGTGAATTTAATTGGTATGTTCATATTCTACCATATGTTGTGTTAATAAAAAAGAAAACGACCCTGGCACAATGTGCCAGGGTCGCCGTTTTGTTACTTGCCCGATGGGGCGAAGGGTTGAGGGGTCGGGGTTGCGGTGACGACTTCCAGTTGCGAGCGGAACGGATTTTCGTCGATGTCTTTTCTTAGCTTATCGAGTCGATCCGTTAGCTCCGCGATTTTCGTCATATTGGCATCGATGCAATTCTTGTAATAACTGATGTTGTCATAGTAGTTGTCAGCGCGTTCGTTGAGCTCTAAGAACTCCTCGTGAAAGTCCTCGGCCGCCGAATCTAGGTCGTGGACTTTTTCGTTGATGCTGTCGATGTCCGTCAGCGTCTCCTGGATGGAGTCGTTGTAGCTTTCAATCCGCTCTCCTAGCCAGTCGATATCCTGGTTGATGCTTCCCAGTTGCATTTCGCGAGGATCTGCGAGCGGACCGTCACCTTTTGTCGAAGAAGAGCTTGCAGATGATGTGGCGCTCGCAAGATCATAAGGCATCATGCCTTGCGCGGAAGCGTTGAAGGAAAAGAAGGCCGCGAAAAAGAAGATCGCAAAAAGCATAAACACGAAACTCCTGAGCCTAAACATCGCAACCTCCTGTTTTCAAAGGGCGATCATTCGTTTTTGGTAGTAGGGGCTCACCATGAGTCCACTGCCAGTGTGCCTTCGTAACGTTATCTTCATTATACTCCTTTTTGGCAACTTGTCAAGGATTTTATCCGGCACCTTTCGAGCTGTTTAAAAGGTGCTGGATTGTGATATAATTTCGTTGTACAAGATTAATTTACCCTGTTAAATAATTTTAATTTACAGGTTATATTAAGTGCGTGATGCTAATTTGAAAAGATAGAAGTATAAAAAGTTATATAATAAATTAAAATTAAGATTTTTCTAATTAAATTATTTAAAGGAAAATCTTATTTAACAGGGTGAATATGCCTAAAAAGAATTCAAAACAAAAAGATTTAGAAGAAGACTTGGATGAGGAGGTGCCAAAATCTAGAAGTGCTAAAAAAGAGGGAAAGAAATTTTTAGATTTGCATCCTGAGGCCCAGCGCTCTGTTTGGGGGATTGTGCTTTTGGCGTTGGCCCTGATAATGCTTTTGGGGGCATTTGGTTGGGCGGGAAGCGTGGGAGATTTTTTCTATGAAGCGATGCAGAAAGTTTTAGGAATAGGGTTTTTTCTGATACCTATTATTTTTATAGTGGTGGCTGTTTTATTTTTAACATCACAAGATGAGCATAGTTTGTACAAAACATCTTTAATCGGTGGTGGAATGCTTTTATTGAGTGGTCTGGGAATTTTTCAATTGATGAACGAGAGCGCAAGATACGGCGGATATGTTGGTTGGATAGTAGGAGCGCCACTCACGAAACTTTTCGGAAGCGTTGCGTCGTGGGTATTTTTGATAGCGGTAGCAATAGTTTCTTTGATTATCATTTTTAATATATCTATCGCTCGCGCTTGGAACGACTACAAGAAAAAAGAAAACGAAATTTTAGAAAACGCGGAAGAATTACAATTAAATAAACCGGAAAAATCTCACGGCAATGTTCAGCAAGAAGAAATAAAAGAGAAGAAAGAAGCCGGCCCAAGGCCGGTCGGACTTGGTCCGAATGAAAAAAGCTTAGAAAACAAAAAAAATAAAAAACTTTACGCATCCTTTGCCTCCAATTACCCCCTGCCCCCTTTAAATCTTTTAGAAGAAGATAGAGAAGTTCCATCCAGCGGAGACACCAAGGCATATTCAAATATTATAAAAAGAACGCTGGAGACATTTGGCCTTTCGGTTGAAATGGCCGAAATTAATGTGGGGCCAACAGTAACACAATATACACTAAAGCCGGCACAAGGAGTAAAGCTTTCAAAAATTACTTCATTGCAAAATGATTTAGCTTTGGCTTTAGCCGCGCACCCGATAAGAATTGAGGCGCCTATACCGGGACGGTCGCTTGTAGGGATAGAAGTTCCCAATAAAAGTGTTGCGCGAGTTAGAGCTAGAAATCTACTGGCGGAAAAAACGTTTTTTGAACACCCGTCATCTTTGCTTTTTGCCTTGGGACGTGATGTTATGGGCGGAGCGGTTTATGCTAATCTTGCTAAAATGCCACACCTTTTAATCGCAGGCGCCACAGGTAGCGGCAAGAGTGTGGCCTTGCATGTGGTTATAAATAGTTTGCTTTACAGAAATTCTCCCCGTACTTTAAGATTTTTAATTATTGATCCCAAAAGAGTTGAAATGTCTGCCTATAAAGATCTTCCGCATTTAATAGCGCCCGTGGTAATTGAAAGAGAAAAGGCGATACAGTCGTTGCGTTGGGCGGTAAAAGAAATGGAAAGAAGGTATGAGGTTTTATCCGAAGCGGGAAACCGTGATATAGATAGTTATAATTCGCAGATTATAAATAGTGGAGATGACGCTTCGCTGGTATTGCCATATTTAGTGGTAGTGATAGACGAGCTAGCCGATTTAATGATGAGCTTTCCAAGAGAGGTAGAAGGTTCTGTTATTCGTCTTGCGCAAATGTCTCGCGCGGTAGGAATTCATTTAATGATTTCAACCCAAAGACCATCAGTGGAAGTCATCACTGGGCTTATTAAGGCAAATATCACCAGTCGCATCGCTTTGCAGGTGGCGACGCAAGTTGATTCACGAACTATTTTGGATATGTCAGGCGCGGAAAAACTTTTAGGAAACGGAGATATGCTTTATCTTGCTGGCGATACTTCCAAGCCACGACGTATTCAGGGGGCGTTTATTTCAGATGAGGAAGTGAAAAAGGTGGTGGATTACTGGAAAGGTTCGGCAAAAAAAATGAAAGACGAGCTTGGTGAGCAGATAGATTTTGAGGAGCAGAAAAATCAGGGAGAAGTAAATTTTGATGATGTGTCGGGAGAATTTGACGATGAACTTTTGGAAGACGCCAGAGATACTGTGATAAAGGCAGGGAAAGCATCCACTTCACTTTTGCAACGTCGTTTGCGCGTGGGGTATGCTCGCGCCGCGCGACTGATAGATTTGTTGGAAGAACAAGGGGTCGTGGGGCCGGGCGAAGGCGCCAAGCCGCGCAGGATTTTGGTAGGAAAGGAAGAGGGGTTTGGAGAGATAGAATCAGTGTCACAAGCCTCTGAACCAGAAGACGATTCAAAAAAAGAGGACGAAGATTTTGGATTGTAGGTTGCAAAAATTTATTTTAATAATATACTTACAAAAAGATTAAATAATTTAATTCACATCTATGAAAAAAGAAAAAACAAACGAGGCGAAAGACGAAAGAGCAAAAAATTTGGAGGAAGCGGTGAAAGATATTCAGGAGAAATTTGGCGAGGGATCAATAATGAAATTGGGAGATATTAGAAAGGTGGATGTGGATGTAATTCCTACAGGTTCCTTGTCTTTGGATTTGGCTTTGGGGGTGGGCGGAATACCGCGGGGCAGGGTGGTAGAAATTTATGGACAGGAATCTTCGGGCAAGACCACGCTATCTTTGCACATCGCCGCACAAGCGCAGAAAAAAGGCGGGGCGGTGGCTTTCGTGGACGCCGAGCACGCCCTAGATCCTGAATATGCCAAAAGAATTGGCGTGAATGTAAAAGAGATGTTTATTTCTCAGCCTGACAACGGCGAACAAGCGCTGGATATAGTTGAGAGCTTGGTAAGGTCGGGAGCGGTGGATGTAGTCATAGTTGATTCAGTGGCGGCATTGACTCCAAGAGCGGAGATTGAGGGCGATATGGGCCAACAAAGCATCGGACTACAGGCGAGATTAATGTCACGTGCCTTACGCAAACTTACTGCTATCGTTTCCAAAACAAATACTTTGGTTATTTTTATAAACCAAATCCGTATGCAGATCGGTATGATGTTTGGCAATCCAGAAACGACCACTGGTGGTAAGGCGCTCAAATTTTATTCCTCGGTCAGAATTGAAATGAAAAGAATCGCGCAGATTAAAAAGGGTGATTTGATAGTGGGTAATCGCGTAAAAATTAAAGTTGTGAAAAATAAAGTGGCGCCACCTTTCAAGACTGTGGAAGTGGACTTGATGTTCAACGAAGGAATTTCTTATGAAGCGGACGCGCTAAATTCTGCTTTGCGCTATGGCTCGGCAGAGAAAAAGGGTTTGACTTTTTATTTTGGAGAAAATAAATTAGGCGCAGGCTTTGACAATGCCCGTCTATTTTTAAAAGAAAATAAACCGATTTTAAAAGAAATGGTTGAGGCGGTAAAAAAATCCGCGCAAGCAGGTCCAGTGGCAGAAGCGGTGGAGGAAGAGAAGGAAACGGATTTATCCGCGAAAGAGACAGAGGAAAAAGAATAGATATTTATTTAAAAACCTCCGCATCGCGGAGGTTTTTAAATATGGATGAAAATTTATTTGCTCGTCGGGCCGTAAGGCAGTAAGGCTAAAAATCTCGCGCGCTTTATTGCTTGAGCGACTTGGTGTTGGTGTTTGGCGCAGGTGCCGCTTCTTTTGCGTTTGGATATTTTGGATTGCGCGCTGATGAAACGTTTAAGCAGATCTGAATTTTTATAATCCAGCATTTTCATATTTTGCGTGCAAAAGTAGCAATGTCTTTTTATTATGTTTGTTCTGGTTGGAGTGTACATGAACTTAAATTTCTAATTTTTAATTTCTAATTTCTAAACAATTTCTAATTACTCAATTTCTAAATATATTTTTTAAAAGTTTGAAAATTAATTCACTGTAAATTTTTTGAAAATTGAGAACTGAAAATTGAAAATTTGTTAAAACGGTATATCTTCTAAGTCGGCGGCTGGTGGTTCGTCTTGGGAAATAGTTGGGATTTCTTCTACGGCCGAGGTCTTACTGCTGGCTTCGGGTGAATAATTTCCCGTGCCACCGCCTGATTTCGGACCCATCTGCATATTTTCCGCAATAATTTCTGTTTTGTATTTTTTCTGTCCGTCTGGACCAGTCCATGAGCGATTTTCTATTCGTCCTTCAATAAAAACATTCTGACCCTTTTTTAAATATTGCGCGGCTATTTCTGCCAAGCGTCCCCACAAAACTATATTGTGAAATTCCGCTTTTTCTTGCTTCTGCCCCGCCTTATCTTTCCAAACGCGATTGGTGGCTAGACCAAAAGTGGCAACAGTCTGTCCGCTGGGAGTAGTGCGCACCTCCGGGTCGCGAGTCAGATTTCCCAATAAAAAAGCTTTGTTTAAATTCATAGTGTATTTTTATTTATATGTTTTTACCTAAAATTTCTTCAAGCCGTTTATCTATTTCTTTCAGGCTTTCTTTGTCCATCGCCTCTTCTTTTGGCGTCGCTTCTTTTGTTGGTGCCGAAGACGTGATAGTGGTTTGTGCGGACGACAAGACTGGCTCTCTTCTAGTTCTAATAGTTCTGCCTTGTTCCAATTGATCGAGCTCTTTTTGGGTATAATTTACAAAAAGATGCCTCAGTATGCTATTTTCTACGATAATTTTTTTATCTAAAATTTCAGGAGCGCTTGATGGCCCTTTCATGAGTAAAGAAATTAAAAAGGCCGATTGGAATTTACCAACGCTGTATCCCAGCTTTCTTTTTTGCATCGCGCCCTCTTTTATTATTTCACAACCCGTTTCTTTTGCCCAATTCCTTACTTTTTCTACCAAAGCCAAAAGTTCCTCTTCCGGAAGCGAGGGGTTTGCTAAAAAAGCGAGTTCGTAAATTTTTTGTTTATCATCTGAATCCATATACTTTTTAAAGTTTAGCAATATTATTTATTTAGTCAACCCCCCGATAGAAGTTCCGGCAAGATTACCCGAGATTATTGACTAATCACCACTCTTTTGTTATGTTTTTAATGTTCTTTTAAAATAAACCAAGGAGGAGTTCATGGACGCGAAGAGAGCGAAGCTTGTGAGCTTGATGGATAGAATTTTGAAACTTGTAGATGATGACAAGCGCGACGCGAAAGAGGTTTGTCGCATATTGCAGATCATCAGAAGCGATCGCAATTTCACAGAGTGTTTGCTTAGTGATAGGGTTTTTGAAAAAATCTTTAAAGATGACATTTCTCCCGTTGCTCTTCCGGCCATTCTTACACAGCCAGACTGGGCGATAGAGCTTGTCGAAGATGCCGAATTTCCATTTGCTATGCGAGGGGGCCTGATTTTGGATCTTGTAGATTTTCTCTTGCCCGAAGAAAAATACATCCCCGAAGAAAAACCCATCAGGGGTGAGCTTGCAATCTCTCGTTCAAGAAAAAAGGGATATTTGGCTGGTGGTCGCGCTCTCACTTTTCTCATGCATCACCCAAAATATATCCCGGAGGACTGGAGGAAGTTTAATCTGATTTTTCCGGGAACAATTTGGTGCGATAGTAAGCATAGGAAAGGTGTTCAGTATATGTATTGGCACGCTGGCAGGTGGCGTATGAACTATTGCTGGCTTACTGACGATTTTTCTGCGATTGTTCGGGTTGTTCGTATCCAAAAGCCGTCCAAAAAGGCGGCCTAGGCAAATTTAATCCCCCCGCCCTTTTGGCGTAGTACCAAAAGGGCGGGGGGATTTTCTTTTTTATTATAATATTGATTTGTGTCTTTGAGCTAATTTGCAAACTTAAACTCTATCACATCACCATCCTTGACTACATATTCTTTGCCTTCTGATTTTAACCATCCTCTAGAGCGAGCCTCTCCCCACGAACCGGCTTCAAGTAATTTTTGCCAGTTTATGACATCCGCCCTAATAAATCCTTTTTCAAAGTCTGTATGAATTCTGCCTGCCGCTTGAGGCGCCAAACTGCCACTTGTTGTAGTCCAGGCGCGAGTCTCGTCTTCGCCCGTTGTAAGAAAAGTTATCAGATTTAAAAGTTTATATCCTGCCTTGATTAAATTCTGTAGACCCTCTTTTTCGCCGTCTTGGCCTAGAGAGGCGCGCATCTCTTCAGCTTCTTGTGCGGATAAATCCGCGAGTTCCGCTTCAAACTTTAAGTCAGACGCTATGACAAATTCAGGATCTATATTTACCTCCTTGGCCAAATCTTTTTTTATTTGTGAAAGCTCGCTGGTGTTGGATAAAATTTTTTCATCGGCGTTCAAAAGAATCATCAGCGGTTTTTGGGTTAAGAAAGAAAAGCTTTTTATTAAAAATTTCTCTTCATCTTGAAAAGTTAGCGCGCGGATGGGCGAATTGCTTTTTAAGTTTTGAATAATTTTTTCTAAAACTTTTCCAGCAGCTATAGATTCTTTATTTCCGGCACGAATATTTTTTTCTAAATTTTGTAGCGCTTTCTCGGCGCTGGATAAATCTGCCAAAATCAGTTCAAGTTCTATCGTTTGAATATCTCTTTTTGGTTCGGGCTTGCCTTCCACGTGGATTATATTTGCATCTTCAAATATACGCACCACTTCCACTATCGCGTCTGTTTCTCTAATGTGGGATAAAAATTTATTTCCCAAGCCCTCGCCCAAATTGGCGCCCTTCACAAGTCCAGCAATATCATAAAATTCAATGGCAGTGGGCACGATTTTTTTTGAATGGGACATAGCGGCCAGCCTTTCTAATCTTTCGTTAGGCACCACAACCACGCCCACATTTGGGTCTATGGTGGCGAAAGGATAGTTGGCGATCTCTATGTTTTGATTGGTCAGCGCTTTAAAAAGTGTGGATTTGCCGACATTGGGCAAGCCCACAATTCCGATGGATAAAGACATAGTAAAAAATTAAAACAACTTGTTAAAGAAATTGTAATGTTTTAATTATCAAAAATCAACGCCTTCAAAGTTTTTTGGCTAGTACTTTTATAAAAAGCTTTACAAACGTACTGGTTCGGAATATTTTATTTGCATAAAAAATTAAATCGTGTTATAAATGGTTAAAAGTTCAGGGAGGCGAATATGTTAAAAGACGCGCTGGGAATGCTGGTTTTTTTTGTAGCGTTTATTGCTTTTTGGCTTTGGCTGGCCTACAGATTTATAATGCCAAAGATTGCCAAAGAAAAATCTCGCGCCTGGGTTGAATGGGTTTTGTTGGTTGCCATTATCATCTCTGCGTCTTTCGCCCTTTGTTTTTTTAATGATGTGATTTCTGCTCTTTTAAAAAATATTTTTAACTTTTAACTGATTAAAAATCCCCGCAACAAAGCGGGGGCTTTATTTTTGTTGAGGTGAGTTTTTTAAAATTTACCCCGTTAAATAAAATTTGCTTTTATTTTTTAATAAAAATTATTGTCGATTTGTGTTATAATTTATTGTGGAGATAGATATTTAAAATAGCAAATTTTAATCTTTAATTTTTATAAAAATTAAAGATTATTTAACAGGGTGAATTATGAAAATCAATCCAAAAATTTTTAAAGCGTATGATATTCGCGGCAAAGAAGGGCAGGATTTAACTTCCGAATTTGCCAAGCGTTTAGGCGAGGCCTATATTCATTGGCTCAAGAGCAAAATAGGCAAAAATAAGCCCCCACACCTAATGCATTTTTTCCTACACCCCATTGAATATCTGAGATGTAGGTGTGGGGGTAAGCCCAATGTGGTGGTTGGTTTTGATGCCAGAGAAATGTCTCCGGTTTTAGCCAAGAGTTTGGCGGAGGGCATCGTGGGGGCGGGTGGTGATGTCTTGTGGTCCGGATTAAATTCTACGCCGATGTTTTACTTTGCGATAAACCAAGCGGAGACAGACGGGGGCTTTATGGTGACAGCATCACACAATCCCAAGGGCGACAATGGTTTTAAAGTTTGCCTTGCTCGCGCTGTTCCAGTGGGTCTGGGGTATGGCCTGGAAGAAATACAAAAATTGGTAGAAGGTGATGAAGATTTTTCTGCAAACGAGCGGGGCCAGATGAAAGAAAAAGATTTTTTGATTGACTATGTAAACTTTTTTCAAAAGAATGTCGGAGACATCAATCTGGGCGACAAAAAAATAGTTTTTGATTGTGCAAATGGAGCGACGGGCCCGATAATGGAAAAAATCATTCCACTTTTTAAATTAAACGCTGAAAAATTATTTTTTGAACCAAACGAAAATTTTCCCAATCACGACCCCAATCCTTTAAAGCCAGGCGCGCTGGAAAAATTATCAGCAAAAATCAAAGAGGTGGGAGCTGAAATGGGAGTAGCATTTGACGCCGATGGCGACAGAGTATTTTTTGTAAAAAAAGACGGTTCTTTGGTGGGCGCCGACGATATCGCTATAATTTTTAGTCGGTATTTTTTAAATAAGAAAAAAGACGAAAATATTGTTTTGGATTTAAGAATGAGCCGAGGCGTTTCAGAGGAGATACAAGAAAATGGAGGCAGGGCTATTGAAAGCAGGGTGGGGCATGCTTTTATAAAACACACTATGCGTGAAAATAATGCTGTTTTTGGGGCAGAGCTTTCGGGGCACTATTATTTCCGAGACTTCTTTTTTGTGGACGGAGCGATTTTTGCGGCGCTTCTATTTTTAAAGATTATAAGCGAAAGCGGTAAGACCATAGATGAGCTCACGCAAGGCTTGCGATCTTGGGAAAAATCAGACGAAATGAATTTTAAAGTAGAAAATGCGCCTGCGCTCATAGAAAAGGCAAAAGAAGAATTTAAAGACGGCAAGCAAAAAGAAATAGATGGCCTAAGTGTGGATTACTCGGACTGGTGGTTTAACTTACGCGCATCAAACACAGAATCTCTGATAAGATTGGTAGTAGAGGCGAAAAATAAAGAATTGCTTGACGAAAAAGTGGGGGACTTGACAAATTTTATTTTAGGAGTATAATGCAGGGTAACAGGTGCAAGGAAGCTATTATAGGGATCCGGTAGCTTCCGTAATCTGTTCTCCCGAGGATTTTCTTGGGAGCGAGTAGGGTCTCCGCAAGAGTGCCCCTTACTGCTTCAGGCTTAGGAAGCGGCGTAAGCCCCAAACGTAGGAAACACAAGCCGGGTACGTGAACCCCGGCTTTTTCTTTTTGAAATTTTTCAACGCATTCACACGAAGGCTTGCCAAATTATTTTTCTTTGCTATGATAGACAAGTTAGAATTTAGAATCTAGAATTTAGGAGTTAGCATAAGATTTTTTTCGTAATGCGAACTCATAAGTTGTACGTGCTAGATTCTAGCTCCTAATTACTAACTCCTAATTTTATGGCTACACCAACACAAAAACACACAACTTCACGCAGAAATAATCGCAGATCGCACTTTGCTCTCAAGGGCACGAAACTCGCTAAA
>ERZ1292630.5350-Hain-H41-02um-R3-5350-length-10547-cov-4_pt1 | contig 10547 bp, 10 predicted proteins | sample MGYA00564408_ERZ1292630 | MGnify/ENA primary metagenome ERZ1292630 (study PRJEB36523, sample SAMEA6512641) | groundwater metagenome | collected 2019-01-08 | study: AquaDiva: Metagenomics assemblies of 32 groundwater samples
AATCTCGGCAAGGTTTCACCGAACCGAAAGTCTCGCAATACTCTTTCTATCGCTTTATTTTCATAATTCGGGTTTCTTTCAGAATTTTTAGCAATTCGTGAATCTTCCGCGTCAAAAACAGGGTCGGCAAAAATTGCGATAGTTTCATCATACTTCTGCGAACGGTTCGGATTTTCGCGTATTTGACCTAAAACCGAGGCTGATGGCAAAACAATGATCTCGTTTTGGTTGGCTAGATATTTTTCATCGCTGTATTGCAAAGCGGAAAACGGTAAATATTGCAAAACTCCGTCAGCAACGATTGCGAGCCGTTTCTTCGCCAATTTTGCGGCAACAGGCTCAAGCAAAATTTTGCTCAAAGTTTTTGAAATTTCTGAGGTTTTCTCTCGCTCATTCTTATTATTGGCAACTACTGAATTATAAAAGGATTTGGCTATTTCCTCGATTTTTTTACGCGATGGCAATATGGAAATTTCAATGGAATCTTTCGTTACAAGCCACAAGAAGCTTCGTTTGTTGCCGAGTTTGTATTCGAGCAAAACGGTCTCATCAATAAGCAATTTTTGAATCTCGCTTGCACTGATCGTTTTACCTTCGGATAGATCAGCAAATTTCGGATTTTCACGACGAATTTTAATTTGAACATTTTGAATCTGCGTATTTAATTCGTTTATCTCACCATTAATCTTGGAAATTTGTTCAGGATTTGGTTTGCCATTCAAAAGGGTTTCGCGCCGATTGTATTTATCATCTATCTGTTTTTGCAAATTTTTCTGTTCTGCTAATGTTATCGGATCAATTCCGTTTTTGAAATCAACTTTCGCTTCCTCTAACAATTCGACCAAACTGCGTGAACGCGAGCGTTCGCTGATTTCTAAAGCAAGTGCCGAATCTGCTTTGCTTTTATTTTTTTCAAAACGAGTAATAAGTAATTCAATGTAAAGTTCATAATAATTTTGAACGGTTGAAAAATATGCGTAACGGGACTGAGAACCGACAATTTCGCTACGAATTTTCTCAATAATCTCCAAACCTTTAGTAATATTTTCAATCGCTTTATTAATATTTCCTCGGTTTTCTTCAGCAACAGCGAGCAGATAAAAAGACTCGGCTTGCAATCGCCTGTCACCGACTTCGAGAGAAATTCGGTTTGCTTCGGTATAATTTTCAAAGCGATTTTCTACTTTAATTTTTCCGATTGTTAAAAGCGAATCGGCAATTCCCCATGAATATCCAATCTCCCGACGCAAATCTAAAGATTCTTGAATCAACGGCAAACCGTTTTCCGTCTCGCCTTTTACAACAAGCATATAACCGTAATTTTTAAGCGTTCCAGCCAAAGTTCTCTTGCCACGCTCCGTTGTGTCTTCGCGTCTGATGACTACGGATTGTTTGAAATAATCTTCCGCCTTCGTAAAATCTCCGAGACGACTATACGCATCAGCCAAATTAGTTAATGAAAATCCGAGATATACGCGGTCGCCGACCTCTTGATTGATATTGGCGGATTGTTCAAAATAAGTAAGCGATTTTTCATATTCCCCAAGATCGCTGTAAGCCGAACCGATATTATTAACCGCCGTGCCTTCGTATTGACGATTTCCCAAATCTCGCCAAATCTCCAGACTTTTCAAATATGAATCGAGTGCATTTTGCAGTTCGCCGAGTTGTTTGTATATCAAACCCTGTTGAACGATTGCTACGCCTTCCCAAACTCTATCCTTTTTTATTTTTGACGCAGCGATTACTTCATCCCATTTTGCGTTTGCCCCACGCAAACCTTCGATAGTGCCGTTATATTTTATCTGATAGGCATCCCTGGCAAGTTGCAGAATTTTTTTGGTAGCTTCATTTATCAGAAAATCCTCCGCAACAGTCGGGCGGATTTCTTTGAGGATAACCTTATATTTCCCCGGCTTCGCACCCGGATCGGAAACCGAAACGTCAATTCTGTAATCACCGCTTTCCATTGCCGTAACCAAGATCATTTCATCGCCGTAAAGTCCGCTCGGCGAAGTTCCGATAATAAATGCTTCACCTTGCAGATTGATCGCTTCAAAATTGACATCAATTCCGTCCTGAACCATCTCGACACGGGCGGTTTGACCAGCCGATAACGTCACGGAATATGAATTTATTTCTTCGCCTTTGATTTCACCATTCAGCGGAGTATTTAATGTCAGCCGAATTGGAGAATTCTGTGCAAAAGAATTCGTGCAAAATAAAAAAACAACCGCCAAAATATTGAGAATGACTGTTGTTTTAGTAGAATCATTTTTCATAATCAGCGAAGTATCCTTAATTTTTGTTATGAATACTTTCCACTAAATATGAGTTTGAGTCAATTTTTTTAAATCGTTAAACTGCCTGAAATTTTTCAAACGCAAATCTCAAATTCAATTTCCGCCGCCGCTCTTTACAACTTCTAAAGTAATCGGTAGTGCTTTAGCTTCGTCATCGAGAATCGTAGCAAAACCAGTTAATCGGTTTTCGGCTTTTCGGTTTTACGCGGTTCACCTTCTTTTTTCAAAGACTTGTTTACCCATAATTGGTAAATACGTTTTAGTGTCAGGTCATAACCTTTTGGACATTTCAATCCGGTTTTGCCGGCTTCCTGTTCAGATGGACTAACACCATTTTCATAACAGAAATTTCCTCTTTGGCTATAACCTTCGGGGCAAGTAGGACTGCTGGTTCTTGATTTCACTTCCTTACTGCCGTTTCCACAACTGTCGCGGAGTCCGTCGAAATCGCGTTTAACTGTAAAGTTGCTGTCGCATTTAAAAGCAATTAGTTTTCGCTCTCCATCATCGTGCAAGAAATAGTCTGCACCGTTGACAGCTTTATAAGTCCATTTTGTCTTATTACGCAATACAAAATCCAAACTCCCCCAATCCGCATCGGGAGTTCCTTTATCATTCCATACTTCAGCAACCGGTTTTTGCCAGCAAATATACTCTTCATCATTCGTAAAAACCGTCGCTAAAACAGTCTGAAATAATAACAGCGTTATCAATCCGCTAACCACCAACAAGCATTTCAATCCTACACCTTTTTTCATTTTTCAATCTCCTACTTTTATTTTTGTTTTCAAATTGTCACAATCATTAAGTTCCTTTATTTGCTGTTAAAACTGATAAAGTGATTGGTCGTGCCTTATCTTCTTCGTTAATTATCGTGATCGTGTAATCACTCTTGCCGTCGCTGTTGATAGTGATATTAGAACCCGTCGTGTGTCCGCTCGATAAGAATTCGCTTCCGCGTCGAATCTCGTATTTGAATTTTCCCCCTTTTGTTTGTTTAATACTTAGATTCTGGAACTTTTTACCCGAAATTGACCAGTTCGGTTTTTCAGCTTCCTCAACTTTCCAAGGCTTAATTGTCGCACTAATTGTTGCTTTGCCGTTTGAATCTAAATTGATTCGTTTTTGTGCAATTGCGTCAGTTGCCGAAAATGCGATGACGGCGATGGCGATTGTTAGAAATTGTATGGTTAATTTTTTCATTTTATTTTCTCCTAAAATTTCTGTCTATTGGTCGGCAAAGTTTCATAATTCTTTGCGGTTCGTTAATAGTGTCAAAATAGAAAAAAACATTTCACTTTTATTTAATTCCAATCAAAAAAAGACGACCGAAGCCGTCTCAGATTTGTATCAAGAAATTATTGATTATTTTCTCGAATCTAAATTATCGTGGTTTGATCGAGATGTTCAGTTTAAATTCGCCTTCGGTCAAGCCTTTTGCACCGGCGACTCCGATCAAAATGCTGTATGACGAATTAACTGAAATATATTCGACCTTGCGAATGCCGGTATCTTTGTTTTTAACGACTTTGCCGCCGCCCATATTGGCGTAAATCGGATAGCTCGCTTCGCACGAGGTTGCACGTTCGACATTTGGCGGAACGGGTTGCTCGGTCGGACGGTTTCCTTGTCGCAAAGCGTAAAGATTAACTTGTGCGTTGTCCTTTGGCGTGAGTGTAATGACCATCGAAGAAGCCGCCGGAAGCGTCACTCGGTAAAAAACTTGATTGCCATTAAACATCTCAAACCGCGTGCCGGGAAAACACGCGACCTGACTGCTTTCCGCCCAACGCAAAGGAATTATCTGACCGTCTTTGATGTTTCCGGTAATTTCACCACCAGCCGCAGCATCCGCCGGCATTGTTAACGCTGTAACTACAACCGCCTTTTTATCAGTTGTTTGCGAAAAAATGCTTGCCGCCAAAATTGAAGTAATTATTAATAATTTGATTGTTTGATTCATAAATTTTCCTCTTTGTTTTGTATCTTTAATGTTGAATTGGAAATGGCAAATCAATTAGAAAACGAATGGCTGTCGTAAGTAACCGAAAATCTCAACAGCCAAATTTCGTTTGGAACTGCTTTATTATCTAATTTCCCACTGTGATCCGCCGTAGGTTCTGTTTGCGACGCATTGAGGTGATGCTGGCTCAAATACACTGCTGACTACTTCCGTTGACCATCTCGCACCGCCAACATTCGATTTCCATTTGTAGTGAAACTTGACCTTGGTAATGTCTTCGCCTTCGGAATCACTCAAATTATCGCCACTTGTCGTATAAGACGCATTTTGATTAACAACTGCGTTTGTAACTTGTTCGGTCTGCCATCTGCCGTTCGCTCTGTTGTAATATGAAACTTTCGTCAGCGTAATTTGACCATTCTCAGAATGTTTATTCTTAAATGCAAATTTCACGTTGCGGCAGGCATCGCCCAAAAACATCGGACTCGGCTCAATTGAATTTGCCTTTACGACACCTTGATTGCCGTCAAAATTTATACCTACCAAACCTACTGCAAGTGCGAATGCGATTGTTAAAATTATCTTTTTCATTTTTTTCTTTTCTCCTCTCAGCTTTATCTTTATTTATTTGAATGGACTCATCAAAACACTTTCAGATTTGTCCTTCGCTATTAGTGGTTTTTCTAACAAAAACATTTCACTTTTATATTTTCAGCCAATATTCATTACGGTAAAAAGGTAAAACGGAAAGTTATCGTCGAATAGTGGAAAATTTTCAGTTGTTAATCAACTCATTATATTTAACTAAATCGCTATCGGCTTTGGCGTTTTCACCCAATGCTCGATAGGTTTTGGAACGACCTTCATAGGCTTCGGCAAAGTTTGGATTTAGACTTATAGCTTTATCAAAATCCTTCAAAGCTTTTTTTTCTTTATTAAAATAGTAAAATGTCCAACCTCGCCTATTGTAATAATCAGCATCTTTCGGATTATATTTTATGGCTTTTGTGAAATCTTTTATCGCGTCTTCATATTTTTCTAGTGAATAAAAGGTATTTCCGCGATTTAGATAATTTTGAGAATCTTTCGGATTCAGCTCAATAAGTTTGTCGTAATCCTTGAAAGCTAAATCATATTTTTTTAACTCTAAAAAGGCATCTGCACGGCTGCTGTAAAGATTTTCAGACTTTGGATCTATCTCAATTGCTTTGTCATAATTTTGTATCGCTTTTTCAAATTGTTTTTGTTCGTAATTAACCAAACCTCGACTGTGATAAGACTCTTTAGCTTGCGGGTTAATTTCGATAGCTTTGTCAAAGTTTTTCAAAGCTTTTTCGTATTCTTCATTGTTCGCATAAAAATTGCCTAGTTGAAGATATAAGTTTGAATTCTGTGGATTTATCTCTAGGGCTTTTTCAAAGTTTTGAGAAGCCATATCAAATTGCTCCATTTGATAGTAAGTAAAACCTAATTCAAGAAATGAGTTTGGCTGTTCAGAATCAAGTTTGATCGCTTTGTTAATTTCTTCTATTGCCAGATCATATTTTTCCAGTCGCCTGTATGTTCTACCAAGATTTCGATGAAGTAGAAAATATTTTGGCTCTAATTTAATAGCAAGTTTGAAATCTTCGATAGCTGAATCAACCGTTCCAATTTCCAATTTTGCAATCCCTCGATTGTTATAAGCCAATGCGAAATCAGGTTTTAATTTGATGGATTTGTTGCTTTCAATTATGGCATTTTTAAATTGCCCAAGACGCTGAAAATTTAAGGCATTTAGATGATAAAAACCGAAAAATTTTGGATTCATAGTCTTTATTTTTCCAATATCTTTCAACATCAAATCATAGTTATTCAAACGATAATGAGCCGACCCACGATAATAATAGCCAAATATATTTTGCGGATCTAACTCAATTATTTTCTCGGCATCTTTAAGAGCTAATTCTCCGTCGTGTGTTCTGATATAAGACTGACAGCGACCGAGATATGCCTCAAGATTTTTATCATTTAACTCGATTGCTTTTGTAAAATCTGCAATCGCTTTTTTGTATTCGCCATCGGCAAGATAGGCATCGCCGCGATTTTTATAATGCTCGTCTCTAGCGGGATTTGCCTGAATTAAATTTGTAATTTCATTTATTTGACAAGCATAATCTGTTGCTTTGCAATCCCTTTTTGCATTTACCAAACTCTGCCCGAACGATGTAATTGAAACAAAAACCAGTATTGAAAAAAGTTGAACAATAAACCATTTCGGTCGAATTCCTGTTTTTAACATAAGTAAATTTCTCCGTGAGAATCTCGGTTATGTTGACATTTGTTCTTTAGCCACGTCTGTTTACGGCGTGGAATAGTAAATCACATCAGAGAAATGGTGTTTTAACGTCCTTCTTAAATGCTTTAGCAACATTAAATCTGAAGTTGAAAGGACGTTAAACTGCACTTTGATTGAATTTATCAAATCGTCTTTGTGCAAAGTTAAATAATTCTTTTGCCTTGCCTTGATAATATCAGAAGGACGAAAAACATTTCACTATTGTTTAATTCCAACCGCAGAAAAAAAATAATCCAAACGGACATTTAATAATCATCACAATCTGCTATCGCCACAGTGCATAAGCAAAGATTTGCAATAAAACCCAAGGAACAATAAAAAACAACCAACTCCTCTCTTGCTGCCGAAAAATAAAATGGATAATTGCAGCGGCGATAAACCAAAGAAAACCTCCGGCATATAGCGTTATCATAAAAACTATGCCGATCAGAACATTGTCAATAGTTTTAGACGGCGTTGGTTCGTCATCGAGTAAACCGCTTTGGAACATTTCTCTTTTTTCGGCTTCAGCGGCGGCGAGCATATCGGCATTGCAATTTTCACAAAAACGCAAATATCCGGCATTTACCGTTGAACAATTTTTACAAAGTTGACTATCCATTTTGTTTCTCCTTTTTGAACTTTTTATTGAATCGAGGAGCAAAATCATACCGTTATGCTCCTCGAAAATGTTTATTGAATAAAATAAGGCTCGCCGACTTTCGGAACGTTCGCCGCCATTTTCTTGCCTTCTTCGGATTTCCATTGGATTCCGTAGAACAAACCCGCATTCGGCATTGGCATAAGTCTTTCTTGGATGGAATTTTCGCCGGCGGGAATTTCCGTTTCGATGAGATATGAACCCCAATGCAGATTGATGTTTCCGCTTGTTTGTTCAGCATGTTCTTTAGGGAAACCGTCGCTTCCGACCGTCCATTTGAATTTGCGGAGGATCTCGTTCTTGTTGCGGAGTTCGCATACCCAATTTCCGGTTTTGCGTGTCATATCAGGATTTCCCGATTGTCCTTGTCCATTCCAAACAATCGGCAAATTTATCCAATATTGATAAAAACCCAAAAACTGCGGTGCTTTACCGTCGCGTTCCCACTTGACGGAATCGCCACGAACGGACGCTTCGTTGATTTGTCCGTCATTGACAAAGTTCACACGCTCGCCGTTGACCGAACAGCGGACATTGGGAGCTCCCGAAAACTCAATCGAACTTGTCGTAATTGCGACGTTAAAAAATATGTCAACATTTCCCTTTAGCGTGGTGCTGCCGTTGATGTTATGGTAATTGTGTTTCATTGTGCCGCCGCTTCCCTGAGCGGGACGCAGATACAAGAAACTTGCAGCGGCTTCGGCGTGGCGTTGGATAAAATAATCCGTGATGCCGGGAAGTTTGCCGGGACGGATTTTTTGAGCTTCTTTAACTTCGATTTTGTAAGTTCTGATTAATTTTTCTTCATCATTGTCGCCATTAACGGTAAAAACCTGCACGTCAAAAGTTCCCGATGTCGCAACGAATTTCTTTTCGTCGTAACAACCCGAACTCGGATCTGTCATTAGATAATCATCGTCAGGCGAATTTTTAGTTCGCGGGTCTTGATCTTCCGATTTGCGGTAAGTTTTGCCTTCGCAATACATTTTGCTCAAAACCTTGCCATTTTTGCTGACGACGACATTAAATCCGCTATTCTTCGGATAAGTTCCGAACGCCCGCAAATTTGCCCGCATCGTCCAACCTTTTGAAACGTCGCCGTTGTATTTGTCGCTGCGTTCGGTAACGGGTCTTGCATCAAAAAACGTGAAACCGTCGTCCATCACATTCTGCCGATTTTTCCCGCCCGACATCCCGACCGAACTGCCGATGTTTTTATCTATCTTCGGCACTTTCGGAATTTGCGGAATTTTCGGAAATTGTGCCGCCGCAAATGTTGATAAAAATAAAATTGTGATTGTTAAATAAATTATTTGTTTTTTCATTTTTTGATACCTCTTTGTTCCTTTAGCTGTCTGATTGATTTACTGAAATTTTTACTTTTTGACGGTTTTTCGTCTTGTTTATGACAACGATTTTGTAGTTGCCTTTTACATTTTTCGTATTAAAAGAAAATCCACTCAAACCGCCAGTAACCTTATTTCCGCTTGGATCATAAACTTCCGCGACTATTCTTCCCGAACCAAGGTCGCCGCTCGAAATTTCAACCGTTATCGTTTTTCTTTCCTCGAATTTCCGCGAAAAGTTTTCTGAAGAATCCGGTTCAAGGTTTAAGTTTTTCGTGTATAAATCACCCGCAAAAATAGTCGCTGTAATAATTACAATCGCTATTAAACTTACCGTTATTTTTCTCATCGTTTATTTCTCCGTTTAATTCTCGTTCAGATATTTCTGATCTTCATTCGTAGTGTTAAAATGCCGAAAAACATTTCACATCTTTAATTCAAACAAAAAAAGACGACCGAAGCCGTCAGAAAAATTAGAATTTAATTGATTTATACTTTGTTAAATTTCAGAAACAACTTTGGTTTCATTCTTGTCATTCAAAAATGCCGGTAACGCAGTTAACGCCCACGCCATCATACCGAGCATAAACCAATTTGAAAGTTTTGCTTCGCGTGTCCCTTGATAAATTGCTTCGATTCTCGTCATCACGCCGATTGCATAAATTATTGCTCCCAAAACAAACGTAATGACAATCGTTAATGCAAATTAAATAATCGGCAGAAAACGCTTCCACAAACTGATTTTCTGCACAACCAGAGCCGTAATCGAATAGGCAAAAGGGAAAAAAATGACATGCAAAAATCCAAATATTATCGTTACGACGGTAAAATATTTAAAGAGAACGGAATCAACATTTCTATCTTGGGAACTTCCGGTAAAATACACGAAAATTACGCCGAGAAAAATCAGCAATAAAGCGGCGAATGAAACTAGTAATAAACCGAAAAGAATATGAGAAAACCAGCTTTTTCCGATGCTTCCCGAAAAGTAATATGCGGCAAGAGCAATCGGTTGCGGCGTAAAAGTTAAAAGAATTACGATTGACGACAAAATTATATACAAAAAAAACTTTTCGTCATTATAAGGCGGCGTAATGAAAACACCGTTGATCGGCAATACGATATTAAAGATGGCGATCAGCGTAGTTGCAATACAGAAAACTGCCGCAAATACCCCATAGGCTTTTGTAGTTTTTGAATTATTCATAATTACTTATTAGTGTCAGAACCAAAAAAAACATTTCACCTTTTAATAAATAAAATTCAATAAATCATTTGAAGTCAGTAAGGTGTGATATGTGTTTTTCATTTGGTTATAATTTCCCTGAATTCAAATCTTCAATAAGGATTATGTTTAAACTAAAAGGTAAGAATATAAAGAAGGAACATCTAAAAATCCGAATACCGGAAAACACTTTAATCCAATCAAAAGTTTATTATTCATTAAAACCCATGAATTTTTATTATTTCAAAATCGAATTATTGAAAGATACTCGGTTCAAATTCAGTTATTTGCTGACCATTGGCAGTTATTAATTTACCCTCGTAACCCGGATGTAATAGTTGCGGATCAACTCCGGCAAATGCCGGAACACCTAATATTGTTGATACTCGTTGAAGAAATATCTTCCCTCCTTGTCCCGCTCCAACTTCGCACCCGTGAAATTCAATCCGTCCGTTTTTTGCAAATAATTTTCTCAGAAATGGCAGATGCGTTTCGGAACTTACATTCAATGTCTGCATTCTCAAAAAATTGAGTCTGATATATTCTCTTTCGTGACCTTCAAAATCATTTCCGATAGCTACCCGCTGTGTCCCTGGACAACCATGACCGAGGATCAATAAACGAGCAATTTTAAATCCTTCGGTCGCTGCTGAAACCTTTGCAACCAATGTCTGCACATCATCGACAAAAATGAATTTCTTTAGAGCTGTGGGTGTTGTCATTGTTGGTAAC
>ERZ1292630.5353-Hain-H41-02um-R3-5353-length-10543-cov-4_pt1 | contig 10543 bp, 16 predicted proteins | sample MGYA00564408_ERZ1292630 | MGnify/ENA primary metagenome ERZ1292630 (study PRJEB36523, sample SAMEA6512641) | groundwater metagenome | collected 2019-01-08 | study: AquaDiva: Metagenomics assemblies of 32 groundwater samples
CCTTTCTCCGTCACCGCAAGTGTATGCTCAAAGTGTGCAGAGAGCGAGCCATCTGCGCTCCGGAAGGGGAAGCCGTCAGCATCAAGCACGAGTTTCTCGCCGCCCAAGGTGAGCATTGGCTCAATCGCAATCACCATGCCCGCTTTGAGCGCCGCTCCCTCCCCCCTTTTTCCAAAGTTCGGAATCTTTGGCTCCTCGTGCACGGCGTAGCCCACTCCGTGGCCGCAGAGCGTCCGCACGATTCCATAGGTCCCGGAAGACTGTACGAATTGCTCTATCGCACACCCGATATCTCCCGTGGTCGCGCCGGCGCGCGTTTCCCCAATCCCGACATCAAGCGCCTTTTTCGTCACCCGCAACAGTTTCTCCTTTTCACCTTCTTTCTCTTGCATTCTTGAATCTTGAATCTTGAATCTTGAATCTTTCACAAGTACGGTAACCGCCGTATCAGTGAAAAGTCCTTTGTATTTCAGGCCGACATCAATCCCGACCAAGTCGCCCTCTTTGAAAATGAGATGCTTGTGCGGAACGCCGTGAACGATTGCGTCGTTGACGGAGATACACGAGCGCGCAGGAAAAGGTTTGTCGGAAGACTTCTCGCGGTGCATGAAAAAAGAGGGCTCTCCGCCAGACGCCGTAAAAAGCTTTTCCGCCTTGCGCTCGAGCTCCGCCGCCGAGACCCCCGGCTTCGCCATGTTCGCAAGCGCGTCCCGAATCGCGGCGAGCTTCTCTCCTCCTTCGCGCAGAATCTTTATCTCCTCTGAAGTTTTAACGGTAACCGACATGGATAAAGATGCTGCACTATTGAATACCTAATCTCGAATCCCGAAAAATACTGAAGAACGAACAGGAAATATCAATCCAGAGAAAGTACAAAAGCGTCTCTCTTGCTTCCTTTGTTTGTATTCGATATGTTTCGATACGCGGTATTCGAGATTCGAAATTACAGAGCAAGTGCCTTAATGATTTCTCGATGCACTTCTTCTATCGTCTGTTCGCCGTTTATGGTAATAAACCGGTAGTCCGGATTGTTTCTGAAAAACGCAATGGTCGGCGCCACCTGCTCGTCAAACCAGTCAAGCCGCTTGTTAATCTCCGCCTCGGAATCATCGTAGCGCCCGCGCGCAAGGAGGCGCTCAAGCGACCACGCGCGTGACACATCCATGAGAATCACGAGGGGCTGCTCGCGGCGGTAAAACTTAAACGCGCCGTCAAGCACGGGCGCCTCGGACGGACGCCGCGAGAGCCCGTCAAGCACCCAATGCTCGTCTCCCTTCACATGTTCCACGAAGTACTTCGTCCAAATCCAAATCGGCAAAAACTCCGGAAGCAAACCGCCTCGGTCAAGCACGGCTTTGACGAGTTCCGCGCTCCTGTTTTCTTTCGCAGTAAATGCATCAATAAAACGGCGCAGCTCCCGTCCCGTTTCCACCGAGAGCACCTCGCGCGCAGGGTCGTTGCGTTTCAGATGCTTAATCAGGAGTTCAGCCTGCGTGCCTTTGCCGCAGCCGCTTCTGCCAAAAAAAATGAAAGTCATCGGTTGCACGGCCTATACCTTATCACAGAAACTCAAATAACTGAATAACTCCCCCTTTGCTAAGGGGGATGTAAAAAGGAGTCTTCTCTCTCTTGTCTGCGTTAGTCTGCGTCAAGTCTGCGACCGTCTGCGGCGTTATTCAGTTACTTGTTACCGTTACAAGTTACAGTTGATTAGTACTCCCTCATAGAGACCTGCGCCTCCACTTTCTTTACGAAATCAAGCACCACCGAAACCACGATGAGAAGCGCGGTGCCGCCTATCGCGAGGTTCGCGTTTCCGGTAATGCCCTGCATCGCGAGCGGGAGCACCGCGACGAGCCCCAAAAACACCGCGCCGACAAGCGTAATGCGGGTGAGGACCTGCGTGATGTGCGCGGAGGTTTGCGGCCCCGGGCGCACGCCCGGAATGAACGCGCCGTTTTTCTTGAGATTGTTTGCGATGGTGTCGGGGTCAAAGGTAACGGCGGTATAGAAGTAGGTAAAGAGAAAAACCAGAACAAAGTACAGCGAGGCATAGACCCACGCGTTTGCAAAAATCGCCTGCAGGAGCGACGCGATGCGCTGCAAGGCGCCGTTGTCAAACGCCGCGAGAAAGGTCGCAATCATCTGCGGAAAGAGCAGGATGGAGAGCGCGAAGATAATCGGAATCACGCCCGCTTGATTCACCCGCAGGGGAAGATACGTGGAGACGCCGCCAAAGACGCGGTTCCCGCGCACCCGTTTGGCGTAGGTGACCGGAATCGGCCGTTCGGCCTCGGTCACGACCACCACCCCGAGCACCACCGCGGCCGCGGCCGCAAGAAACCCCAAGTAGAGCGGGATGCTCCCCGGCTCAAAGGTAAAGGCAAGCTGACCGACCGCGGCGGGGATGCTTGCCACGATGCCGGCGAAGATGATAAGCGAGACCCCATTGCCAATGCCATACTCCGTCATAAGCTCTCCGAGCCACATAAGCAGGAGCGAGCCGCCGGTGATGAGAATCACATTCGTGAGCGTGTGAAAAAGCGAGAGCTCCGGCACCACTCCCTGCCGCTCGAGGAGCACCAAAAATCCGAACGACTGAATGAGCGCCAAGGGAACGGTGAGGAGACGCGAATACTGCGCGAACCGCGCGCGCCCCGCCTCTCCCTCCTCGTGATACAGGGCCTTGAGTTTGGGCGACATCATGGTAAGAAGCTGCATGATGATGGAGCCGGTGATGTAGGGTCCCACCCCGAGCATCACAATTGAGAGGTTGGAGAGGCCGCCGCCGGAGAAGATGTTTAAAAGTCCCAAAAACTGATTATTTGAAAAAAACTGCTCGAGCCGCGCGAGGTCAACGCCGGGAATCGGAATCGCGGCAAGCAAGCGAAAGAGGAGAAGCAGAGCCGCCACAAAGAGGAGCCGCTTGCGCAATGTCGCGTCTTTCCAGGCAAGAATTAATTTTTGGAACAAAGACTGCATGTATCACTAATCAATCCCTAACTTCCTCTCGAATCTTCCCTAATCCGATGGGGGATAGTTCGGGACTTTTGGTTCGGGTTTGATTCGGGATGTATCAACCCGCCGGCTTTCTCTATCGCCTCCCGCGCGCTTTTCGAAACCGAGCAGCCCGAGACGATAAACTTCTTCGTGACGGCGCCGCGGCCCAAAATCTTTACCGAAGGCATCCGCCCGCTTCTCGTCGTGATGAGCTTCCCGGAAAGCAGACTCGCGGGGTTCACGGCGCTTCCCGAAGGAAAGGCGTTCTCGAGCGTATCGAGATTGAGGGGCGCCGGCTTTTCCCGAAAGCTCTTGAAACTGTGCTTCCCGCGGCCGCGCAGTTTCGGAATCCGCTTTATCATGTCGCGAATCTGCGGGTAGATTTTGTGCCCCGCCCGCGCGGTCTGTCCCTTGCCGCCCCGTCCGCTTGTCTTGCCGCGTTTCCCCCCGCGGCCAACGGGAACAGAACGCTTGTTTTTGTGAGCTCGCTGTAAGTGATGAAATTGCATGACTATAATGCGAATACCGCGAATACAGAATGCTAGTGCTACGAATGAGGATTTCTCATTTGCGGTATGTGCGCGGCTCCATTCGTGGCATTCGCATTATGGAGCTGCTGCAAAGCTTTGATGGTTGCTCGGGCAATGTTCAATTTATTCTTGCTCCCCGAGAGTATCTTCGCGTTCACATCCGTGATGCCCGCGAGCTCAAGCACCGCGCGCGCGGCGCTTCCGGCAACCAGCCCCTTGCCCTTCGCCGGACGAAGCACGACGAGAGCGCTTGAATACTTTGCGTCAAGCTGGTGCGGAATGGAGCGGTTTTTAGTGCGCGGCACGCGAATCATCTCCCGCTTGGCTCTCTTGTTCGCCTTGTCCATCGCGAGCGCCGTGTCTGCCGCTTTACCAAGTCCCACACCGACCGAACCCTCTCTATTCCCCAAGACCAGAAGCACGCTGAAATTAAACCGGCGGCCGCCTGCGACGACGCGCGCCACCCTGCGGACTGCGAGCGTCTTCTGGTCAAACTCCGGCCGAACCCGCTCATCGCGGCCGCCGCCGCGTTTCCCCCGTCTTTCCCGCTGTCCCTGCTCCCGAGAGCGCCGCGGCCGCCGCTCGTGCGGAGCTGGCGGCGTTTGAGAAGCCGCCGTTGTCACCATAGGCGTCACCGTCTCTGAAACGGCTGGTTCTTTTGTTTTTGTTACTGCATCGTTCATAAGCGTTTAGCGTTTAGCGTTTAGCGTTTAGTTCAGACATTGTATCGTTACTATACGCTAGACGCGAACCGCTTCTTCAAAACTGGAGTCCATTTTCTCTCGCTCCCTCGGCAAGCGCCTTAATGGCTCCGGCGTAGCGGTACCCCCCGCGGTCAAAAATCGCCGCCGTTACTCCCCTCTCTTTCCCGCGCCGCGCGATAAACGCGCCGACGGCGCGGGCGCGCTCCAGAGCGCTCGCGCCGGACACTTCCCGAGAAAACGCGGAGGCAAGCGTCATGCCGAGCTCGTCGTTGATAAGCTGCGCCGAGATAAAACGGTTTGACCGGAAAACCGAGAGACGGGGACGGGAAGCATCGCCCGAAATCTTGGCTCGGATTCTCTTGTGTCGTCGTTGGCGTTGTGTGGCTTTTGACTGCATAAATATAATGCGAATGTTACAAGTTACTATGCGAATACTGCGAATTAAGACTCTGCATTTGCGGTATGAGCATTCTTCATTCACGGTATCCGCATTATGTGGTCTTTTTGCCTTGCTTCCTTCTGATAACTTCATGCTCGTACCGAATGCCTTTCCCTTTGTACGGCTCGGGCTTTTTAAGAGAGCGGACTCTCGCCGCGAACGCGCCGACCGCCTCAATATCCGCTCCGATAACCGTAATGCGGCCTTTCTCAACCGTCACTTTCAAGTTCTTCGGAATCGCGAGCGTGACTGGATGCGAGAACCCCAAAGACAGCACAAGCTCGGCGCCCCTGACCTCCGCCTTAAACCCAATGCCTTCCACAATAAGCCCTTTTGAAAACGGCTCGCGGCTGCCGAGAAGCATGTTGCGAATATGCGCCGCACTCGTGCCGAGCTGCATCCGCGTCTCCCGCGCAGCGTCTTTCGCGGCAATACGGACGCCGTCTTCGGAGACCGTGATGCCAACGGAGGGCGGAAACGAGCGAGTCAGCGCCGCGGCAGGGCCTTTCACGGAGACCACAGCCCCTGCGACCGACACGGTTACCTGCGGAGGAATGGGTATGGGTTTTTTGGCTAGTCTGCTCATTGTGTACTCGATGCTAATCTACGAATCCCATGCGAATCTACGAACAGCCGATACAAGTTAACGAATAGAAGAACGGCACTGCAAACAATCTATATATGCTGCATTCGCATCCAATACGCCAGATTCGCATCGGACCTACCAGATTTCAAACAACACCTCTCCTCCCGTGCCCGCGGCGCGCGCCTCTGTGTCAGAGAGCACTCCTTTGGCAGTGGAGACGAACGCGGCGCCGAAACCGTTGCGAATCGGAAACAAGACCCGTGCCGGCCGATACACGCGCTTTGAAAGGCGGGAAACGCGCCGCACGCCCGTCACGGGTCGCTTTGCCGTGTCCGAAGAAAGTCGGAGCTCAATCTGACGGCCTTTCTTTACCTTCTTCCCGACCGCAAGATAGCCCTGTTTTTCAAGGGCGCCCGCAACGGCAAGTATGAATCGCGAGGAAGGAAACGAGAAAGACTCCAGGCCTTGGCGGCTGGCCATCTTGAGCTTGTTGAGAAAATCTGAGAGAGGATCGTGCATAGCGTATAGCGTATAGCGTTTAGTAAAGAAAATGCTCTCAACTCTTCCGCACTAACCGCTAAACGCTTCTTACCAACTGGATTTTTTGACGCCGGGTATCATTCCCTCGTTCGCGTACTCGCGGAAGCAAATCCGGCAGAGTCCGAAGTCGCGCATGAAGGCCCTCTTGCGGCCGCAACGAAAGCAACGCCGCACAATGCGGGTGCTGAACTTTGGCTTCTTTAAAGCCCGGGCTCTGGTTGATGTTTTGGCCACAATGACGCTGATAACGCTGATAAAACACTGATAACGCTGATAAAAAGAGAAGACGCGATTCGGTATCCGCGTCTATCTACATTCCCTATCTGCGCATATCCGCGTCGTGGGGAAATACTAGCTAAATAGCCCTCAAAAGTCAAACGGCCGCCTTTTGCATGCGCAAACGGTTTTTTATCCGCGTTTACCCGTGCAAGTTTTTGCTCCGCAAGAATTTGTTCGGGTGAATCCGTCCGGTTTCATCCGTGTTGAGCCGTTCTCTTCTGAAATGGAAACCCGAGATGCTCGAAGAAAGCCTTCGCCTCTTCTTTATGCTCCGCAGTCGTGACGACCGTAACCGCGAGCCCAAAGATATCGCGCAGGTCTTCGTCGGAGGCCTCCGGAAAAATCGTGTGCTCCCGAACGCCGACAGTCAGATTGCCCACCTCGTCAATGGAAGCCGCGGGAATCCCCCGAAAATCCTTGGTGCGCGGGAGCGCGATGTTAAGCAGCTTATCCAAGAAGCCGTGCATGCGGCCTCCGCGCAGCGTGACCGCGACGCCGACCACATCCCCGATGCGCGTTTTGTACGACGCAACAGCCTTCTTCGCGCCCCTCCGCGCCGGTTTTTGGCCGGTGATTTTTGCGAGACGGTCTTCCACCACTTCAATTTTCTTCTTGTCTCTAAACGACCCCACGCCCGCGCTGACGACGACCTTCTTTAGTCGCGGCGTCTGCATGGGATTGATGTAGCCCATTTGTTCCTTGAGCGCCGCGAAGGCTCCCATCTGCTTTTCTTTTATGCTGCGCATCATAATGCTAATTGCGAATGTGATGCTAATGCCGCGAATAACTCAGAATCTTCATTTGTGGTATTCGCATTCTTCATTAGCGGTATCCGCATTATGGTTAGATTTCCTTGCCGCTCTTGCGGCTCACCCGCACCCACTTTTCGCCCACGAGTTTTCTCCTCGTGCGGACCGGCTTTCCCCCTTCAAGAAGCGCCGCATTGGAGCGGTGTATCGGCATGGCTTTCTCAAGCATCTGTCCTTTCTGATTCGCGCGCCGCGCTCTCTGATGCCGTTTCTTGATATTGACGCCTTCCACTACCAGAAGCTCGTCGCGAGGGAAAACGCGCAACACCCTGCCGCTCTTGCCGCGGCTTGCGCCTGAAGTGACTATGACAGTGTCTCCCTTGCGTATCATAAGCGTTTAGCGCATAGCGTTAAGCGTTTAGTAAAAATGCCTTGTCTCGGTTCTTCCATGCCAACTAACCGCTAAACGCTAGCCGCTTCTTCAAACTACTTCTGCCGCCTTTGAGACAATACTGTGGAACCCGCGCTCGGAAAGCTCCCGCGGCAGCGGCCCAAAGACGCGTCCTGCAATGGGCTCCCGCTTGCCTTTCTCAAGAAGCACCACCGCGTTCTCGTCAAAGCGGAGATAGGAACCGTCGGCGCGCCGGAATGGCTTGCGTTGCCGCACCACGACCGCGTGAAGCACATCTTTCTTTTTTACCGCTTTCCGCGGCTCCGCTCTCTGCACGGAGAGCACCACGAGGTCGCCGACCTCCGCATACCGCTTTCGCGACGCGCCGAGCACCTTGAAAATCCGCCCGATTTTCGCACCGGAGTTATCTGCGATTTTAACGATGGCGCGAGGCTGTAGCATGGGAAATGTAAAATGAAAATATCAAAATGTAAACTTATTGTGTCGCCTTCGGCGACTCCGTAATTTTTATTTTTGCATTTTCAATTTTGAATTACTTTAAAGTGTTTTTCCTTCGACATCGGCCTGCACTCGACAATGGTTACCTTCTCTCCCTCTTTGCGAGTGTTGCCTGCGTCATGCGCCTTGAAGCGCGAGGTATGCTTCAGGTACTTTCGATATTTCGGATGCGGCACAAAACGGTTCACCTCCACGACGATGGTGTCCTTCATCTTGGTAGAGACGACGGTGCCGGTGAGGGTTTTGCCTGTTTTTGTTTTTGCAGTTGCATTCATAATGCTGCAATTTCTCATCCATACTAATGGCCTCATTTCTAATAAAAGCACGAATGTCTCATTTGGGAATTCAGAATTTTATTAGGCAATTAGGTGAATGAGAAATTAGGTAATTTTCTTGTTCAGCGCTGTCAGCAGCCGCGCTATTTCCTTCCGTATGACCTTCCCCTCTTTCACATTTTTCACCTTGCCTCCGGCCATGGAAAAACGAAACGCGCGCAACTTCTCGCGGTGTTCCGCAGCCAGTTTTGTCAGTTCTTCTTTGGATTTGGTGCTGTAGTTGCTCATTGCAGACCGTTCACTTTTGAACTGTAACGGTTAACAGTCAAAAGGTAAAGGTAAAGGTAAAGGTAAAGGTTCACAGTTGGTTCAGTACCTTACCCTACTTCTCAAAATATCTCAAACCTACCGCGCTACCACTTTACTCTTAATCGGCAGCTTCGTTCCCGCTTTCCGAAGGGCTTCTTTCGCCGTTTCCTCTGTCACGCCGTCCACCTCAAAGACCACCCGGCCGGGCTTGACCTCGAAGGAATACCCTTGCGGGTCGCCCTTGCCCTTGCCCATGCCCACCTCTGGCGGTTTCGCGGTATAGGGCATGTCCGGAAAAATCCGAATCCAGACCTTCCCGTGCTTTCCGGCGCTTCGCGAGAGCACTTTGCGCGCCGCTTCAAGCTGGTTCGCGCGTATGCGCGCCCCCGAAACGGCTTTCAGCCCGAATGCGCCGAATGACACTTCGGTGCCGCGCGTTTCTATGCGCGGCTTCTTCGGGTTATGCCGCATCGTGTGCCACTTGCGATACTTTATCTTCTTCGGTAACAACATGATGGTACTCGACACTAATTACAAATGGGGACGCGAATGACACTAATTTATGTGCGCCTTATTGATGAGGATTCTAAACTATTCGTGGCATTCGTCTTCATTCGTGGATTGGTGTCGTGTTTACTTTTTATCTTTCTCGAAAATGTCTCCTTTGTAAATCCACACCTTAATCCCGATGTCGCCGTACGGCAGATGCGCGCGCTCGCGGGCGAAATCAATGTCCGCGCGGAGCGTCTGGAGCGGAACCCGTCCGCGCTTCTGCTCCTCGGCGCGCGCCATCTCCGCGCCGCCGAGCCGTCCCCCGAGATACACCTTGACTCCCTTCACATCGCGGTTTGCCATGACCTTATCAAGCGTCTGCTTCATCACGCGCCGAAAAGGGAGGCGCTTCTCAAGCCCTTCCGCAATCATCTGCGCCGTAATCGCCGCGTTTGACTCGGGAGAGCGCACTTCCTCAATGTCAAGCTTGAGCTGTGCCGCCCCGGCCAGACGGCGCTTCGTGAGGAAACGGGTAAGCTCGCGCTTGAGGCGCGTCGCGCCCTCTCCGCTCTTGCCGATAAGGAGGCCGGGCCGTGATGTCCGGAGAATAACCCGAAACTGTTTCGGTCCGCGTTCAATGGCGATGCCGCTTATGTAGCAGCCGCGCAGACGCTTCGCGAGAAACTCGCGCACGCGCACATCGCACTCCAAAAAACGGCGATACTCGTCCTTCATGCCGAACCACCGGGACTGCCAGTCCTTGATGATGCCGAGTCTATGCGCGTACGGGTGGACGATGTGGGACATGCTTCGCAACTGTTAACTTTTGACTTTTGACTGTTAACAGTTAAAAGTCAACGGTTAATGCTTCAAGATTTCTTTGGTTCTTCGAGAACCAAAGAAATCTTGCTTGTGCGTTTCCGTATCCGATACGCCGTGCCGCGCGCCCGCGGCATCTGCCGCTTGAGCACCTTCCCCGGGTCAACGCGAAAATCCTTGATGATAAGGGCCTCTGCGTTGGCGGTTTTCTGATTTTCTTTGGCGTTTGAGACGGCGCTCTCCAAGAGCTTGCGAAGCGGCGCGGTCGCGGCCTTCGGCATGAGAGAGAGGAGGGTTCGCGCCTCCCCGACGGTCTTCCCCTTCACCGCGTCAACCACAAGCCGCATCTTGCGGGGAGACTGACGGTAGTTGTTCAGTACTGCTTTCACAAGCGTTTAGCGTTTAGCGTTTAGCGTTTAGTTCAAACAGAGAAAGTCTGCTAGACGCTATACGCTAACCGCTGTCTCACTATTTTTTTGCTTCGGTAGCCGTTTTTGCCGCCTGCGCCGCCGCTATTTCGGCTTCCTTCGCCTTCATTTCCTGTTCCTTCTGCATCTTGCCGCCGTGGCGGATGAACTTGCGCGTCAACGAGAACTCGCCGAGGCGGTGTCCGACCATCTCCTCGGAAACGAGGACCTCGGGAAAGTCCTTGCCGTTGTGCACCAAGAACTTAAAGCCGACCATTTCAGGCGAGATGGTGCAGGCGCGCGACCAGGTCTTAATAGGCGCGGCGCTCTCCGGCCGCTTCCCCGCAATCTTTTTGAGGACCCGCGGGTCCACATAGGGGCCTTTCTTTAGTGACCTTGTCATAATAAATGCAGACTCGACGCAGAACTATGCGGACTTCACGCAGAATTTACAAACAAAAATCGGCGCATCCCTGCGTCGAAATCAGCAGTGTAGCAGTTCCG
>ERZ1292630.5354-Hain-H41-02um-R3-5354-length-10542-cov-20_pt1 | contig 10542 bp, 9 predicted proteins | sample MGYA00564408_ERZ1292630 | MGnify/ENA primary metagenome ERZ1292630 (study PRJEB36523, sample SAMEA6512641) | groundwater metagenome | collected 2019-01-08 | study: AquaDiva: Metagenomics assemblies of 32 groundwater samples
GAAGTCGCCCGTCAGGTGGCGAGTTATAATTTGCTCGCGATTCCGGTCATCGACAGCGACAACCGGTTGGTCGGCATTATCACGGTTGACGACGTCGTGGACGTCATCCGTGAAGAAGCGACTGAAGACATGCTGAAAATGGCCGGCGCAATCGAAGAGGACTCGGTTTCGAAATCCTCCAGCTTGGCGTCGGCGAAACACCGGCTTCCGTGGCTCTTTACCAATCTCGTCGGTAGTCTGTTATCGGGCGCGATTCTGTGGGAGTTTCGGTACACGATTCAGGAAGTGGTGGCCATCGTCAGTTTTATTCCAGTCATCGCCGCCATGGGTGGAAACGTAGGCCTCCAGTCTTCGACCCTCATTATTCGGGGATTGGCGACAGGGCTGATCGAACTGACGGACGTGCGCACCGTATTTTTCAGGGAAATAAAGGTCGGATTATTGATGGGGCTCGCCTGCGGCGTGATTCTGACGCTCGTCGGTTGGATTTGGCATCAAGGATTCCTGGGCATGGTCGTGGGGCTCTCGCTGATTATCGCGTTCATGGTCTCGACCAGCATGGCGACATTTATGCCGATCTTGCTGAAGCGTATGAATATAGATCCTGCCGTTGCGGCTGGTCCCTTCGTGACGACGGCCAATGACATCACGGGCATTACCATCTATCTTTCTCTGGCCACTCTGTTCATGGAATATCTTCGCTAGCAGGAACCGTGAGGGGTGAAGGGTCGGGGGTAAGGGGGTACGGTGGGGGTAGCGGGGTAAAGGGGGCAGGGGTGGGACGTGAAACGTGAAAACCGGCTGGTTCCTTTTGTTTATTTGCTTGAACTAGACTAACCAAATGAACAAAACAAACCAAATAAACCAGATCAACCAGTCTCGCGCGTATCCCCCATGCCGCTGATCAAGACCGCAGCCATTACGCTGAAAAGCCGGAAGTGGGGCGATGCGGATCGTATTGTGACGCTCTATACCAAGGAGATGGGAAAGGTTCGCGCGGTGGCACGGGGAGCCCGTCGAATGAAGAGCCGTCTCGGCGCATCGCTCGAACCGCTCACCATCTGTCACCTGAACCTGTTTGAAAAGTCCGGCGATACGCTCTATCGAGTGTCCCAAGCCGATCTCGTTGAGCCGTTCATGCAGTTTCGCGAAGACTTGACGCTGATGACCGCTGCCGCGCGGATGGTCAATGTGGTGGGTGCAGTGACGCCGGACGGGGATCCGGACCAACAACTCTTCGAGACGCTCGAACAGGGGTTGCGCGCATTAGTGACGAGCCATGATCCGGCATTGACAGCGCTGCTGTTTCAGATTCGACTGCTGGGTCTTATCGGATTTCGTCCTCAGACGGATCACTGTGCCGCTTGCGGCAAGGGGCGCTTGATGGGAGACCCGCAGTTCTCGCCTCTGTCGGGAGGCCTGGTCTGTACAGTCTGTGCTGCGCGCCAAGCTGTTCGCTGTCTGCCGCTCTCGCGAGGGAGCCTGGCATTTCTGCATCAGGCATTGCGGCTCTCACCGACTGTCGTTGATCGGTTGAAAGCCGCCGGGCAAGTTCGGCATGAGGTAGAAAACGCAATTGAAAGGTATGTGACCGTTGTGGCAGGCAGACAACTGCCTCCTGTGAATTTTCTGTCGTATCCGTCATAAGGTGGGGGATAGGCTGAAGGGATTCAGGCCGAAGGGGTTCAGGCTGAAAACGAGACGGACCCGACAGACAGAATAGACCAGATGACCAGACAGACCGGATAGACCAGCCTCAGGCCTTCAGCCTGAACCCCTTCAGCCTGAGTCCCTAATTAGTTACTTCGTAAGAAGGAATGCGTGAGAATGACAGAAGCTAGTGTTGAACCGAGAGACATGGCCTGGATTGAGAAGGGTCTGTTGGGTATCGAATGGACCGACGGGCACAAGGCTGTTTATCCCGTGAGGTATCTCCGCCAGCAATGTCCCTGCGCAGCCTGTGTGGACGAGTGGTCTGGTGCGCGGCGTTTGCAGCCGGACGACGTGCCCATCTTGATCATGTTGCAGGATGTGCAGCCGGTCGGGCGGTATGCGCTGCAATTCAGCTGGAGCGATGGCCACGATACAGGGATATACTCCTATGCTCTTCTGCGGCGGCTCTGTCAGTGCGATGTTTGCCAACCGGTGAAGCCTGTTGAACCAAGGAGCCGACGTCTGCTGTGAGGAAACTCATCTTGGGTCTTAATTTTCTGAGGCGCTTGGGATGGGTCAATGTGTTCGTCCTGTTCGCTATCGGGTCGACCATCAGTTGCAGCGGAATGCCGGCGCTGGAAGAACAGGAGCGGCTCGTGCGTGCAAATGAGTTGGTGCTCCACCAGTTGACTCCCCGTGCGTTTGTCGGGGCTTGGGGGGCGCCGGCGTATCAGCGTGCCGAGTTTATGCAGTTCTTCGGCATGAAAGACGAGTCACTGGTCCCACGGTCGAGATTAGCCAGCGGAGAACCGCCGCGAGGGTGGGAAGTCCGCATGGAGGCCGGCGATGCCCTCTTTCTGGCATATCCTGATCGCGGGTGGTTGGTGGTGTTTTTCGAGGAACGGCTGGTCTATCGTGAAGCGCTGACCGCAGTGCAACTGCATGAGTTAGGGCGCAGTTGGAAGCACGAAGACAAGTTTCGCTCCAGGTTTGAAGCGCCGGCCACTCAATGACTCAAGCAAAACGGACGACGGTTCGAGGTTCGAGGTCCGAAGTTCGAGGTTTCAGGAACTTCGAACCAAGAACTTCGAACTGTGCTTTTCTCGTTTCTTGCGCGCCACACCACCATTTCATCACGAACCCCCGTGAATCATGCGGGCTAGCCCTTCCATGACCCGGCATCCCCTGAATCTGCTCATGGTTTCATCCGAGGCGGTTCCCTATGCCAAAACCGGCGGGCTCGCTGATGTCACCGGCGCGTTGCCTCTTGAGTTGGCGAAACTTGGCCACGACGTCATCCTCCTGCTCCCACGCTATCGTTGCCTGAGTGATTCGGGCCGATCCTTCCGTTCCGTTTGCCGGATCTATGTGCCGACACCGCATGGGCTTGTCGACACGCTGATTGAAGAAGATGTGATGCCTGCCGGCGAAAGTGGCCGGCAAGTGCGGGTGTGGACGATCCGGAACGAGGCGTTGTTCGACCGGCCTGGTCTGTATCAAGATCAGGGTGTCGACTACCCTGATAATCTTGACCGGTTTTCATTTCTCTGCCGCGCGACAATCAAGGTGATGGCGTATCTCAGAGCCGCATGCCGATGGAATACCCATATCCTCCATCTCCATGATTGGCAGACAGCGTTGTGCGCGGTCTATCTCAAGACTATCGATCGAGATCGACCGGAGGTACAGGGGGTACGCACTGTACTGACGCTGCACAACGTCGGGTATCAAGGACTCTTCCCCGAAGATCAATTTGAGAAAACAGGGTTGCCGCCATCGCTGTATAATCCCGCAGGCCTTGAGTACTACGGATCTGTGAATCTGCTCAAGGGGGGAATGGTATTTGCTGATTATGTGACGACGGTCAGCCCCACCTATGCGCGAGAAATCCTCACGCCGGAATTCGGTTTTGGGCTAGAGGGAGTGCTGCGCAATCGTGCGGATCTACCCATGGGGATTCTGAATGGCATCGATATCGATCGATGGAACCCAGAAACCGATTCGTATCTGCCGGCCAATTATTCGGTGATCGACCGTTCAGGGAAGCAGGTGTGCAAGCGGAAACTTCAACGAGAGTTTCAGCTGCCGGAAACATCGGTCCCGATTCTGGGCGTGATTGCACGGCTGACGTCGCAGAAGGGGTTGGATCTCGTCGAGGCCATCATCCCGCAATTGATGACCATGGATCTGCAGTTGGTGATCTTGGGAACCGGCGAGCCGGAACTCGAAGCCAAATTTACAATGCTTCAGGCGCGTTATCCTGATCGCATAGGACTTCGTATCGGCTTCGACGAAGGGCTCGCACATCGTATCGAAGGCGGAGCAGATGTATTTGTGATGCCGTCACGGTATGAGCCCTGTGGCCTAAGTCAGCTCTACAGCCTCCGTTATGGAACGGTTCCAGTGGTGAGAAAAACCGGTGGGTTGGCCGATACGGTCCTGCCGCTGACCGCACAGGATGGGAAGGTGGGATTGGCGACCGGGTTTCATGTTGAAAAGGATACGGCAGAAGCGCTTCTGGCTGCGTTACGCCTGGCTGTGGCGCGGTATCAGGACCGATCGGTGTGGGCACAGCTGGTTGAGGCAGGGATGAGTACGGATGTGTCTTGGGCTCGTTCAGCTGACGCATACGACCGGCTGTTTGGGTCGCTGGTCAGGGGCACAGGCTGAAGGCCTGAGGCTGGTCTATCTCGTCTGTCTGGTCATCTAGTCTATCTGGTTCGTCTGGTTCAACCAAATAAACGAGACAGACGAGATAGACCAGACAGACCTACCTTCGGCCTGAACCCCTTCAGCCTGTATCCCTATTTAAGAAATTTACGGAATGTGGAGCGTGATCTGAACGGTGTTTGTCTCAAGCTCAGAAAGCAGAGCCTTTGCCTGTATGGCGTAGTAGGCATAGTCGGATTGGGGCTGGTAGCTCAGAATTGTTTTGAGAAGGTCTTTGGCAACGTCAATCTTTCCTGCTGTCACGGCAGCGGAGCCGGCCCGTAATGAACAGGCTGCAGCCATTGCTTTCACGTCCACGGCAAACCTAGCTGTAGGAGCTGACACGAACTGTTCAAGCTTGCCTGGCAGGGGAAGAACAAAGCTTTCCTGGGTGAGCGAGCGATTGGCTGCATTTGTCAGAGTCGATGCGGCATCTCTCAGCTGGTTCAGATCGGTGGTGGCTTGGCACTGAGAATAGGTGGTCCACAGGCTCATGAAGCTTCCGTTGTCGATGGTGGCTGCTTGTACTGGTTGGCCGGCAAGGAGTCCAGCCACTGAAACCAGGATACCCACTAACATCATTCGAAAGTTCTTCATGGTACTTTAGCTAATGCAATCAATAGACCAAAATTTCGTCTCACAAATAATTGATTTTAAACGATAAATATTAAAATTCTTGAACGGCATCTGTGTCGCAGATAACGCACAGTGGTATTTTTGACACGGACACCTGTGGCGATTGTAACTAGGCAGGTAGATAGGCTGAAGGGGTTCAGGGTGGGGGATGTAGCCTGTATCCCTATTCCCCAGTTACGAATTGAAGATGTGAACGAGGATTCCCGTCCTGGTTGTGGAGTTCGTTTTTCTCATGATGTGTTTGATGTGTTCTTTCACGGTCTGCTCGGTAATCAGAAGGGCGTTTGCGATTTCTTTGTTAGTCCATCCCTTTGCCAAGTGCTCAATGACGGATTGTTCACGATTCGTTAACTGAAACTTTTCCTTGGCTTGATCGGTATTGAGCTGTTGTCTCCGCGCCAGCTCTTCCAGCGTGACCACGAGTCTCGCATATTGAACCCCTCCTCGATCCGGTAGGCCGAACCCCCGTAACAGGATTGGCTTTTCAGGATTACCTGCCACCCGCTTGACCTCGAATTGTTCCCAGTCTTTTGCTTCGGTTCGAACGTGGAGGGCCTTGATGATTTCTCCACAGAGTTCTGTCAGGGCAGTCGGCAGGACTCCATGGGCAGACTTCTGATTCTCTCCGCCATGTTCAGACGCGTTGATTTGCTTCGATAACTCTGAGGCTTGATGATTCATGTGGAGGAGTTGCATGGAGGCTGAGAGCACGACAATCCCTGAGCCCAGCCGTTGATCGGCGAGGGTGTCTTTTTGATCTACTGGGGGCGACGAGTCACTCATGGGTGGTCGAATGCCTTCGACGTTGTGAAAGAAACAATTCCAGACAATCCAATATGTTCTGTTAAGAGGTAGTGCTAGTACACAGAGCTGCTACACGTTACTCAGAGTGGAAATACTACCTAACCCTTATGGGGGAGTCAACACTTACACGCTTTCGGAAGAATCACACACCCAACTTTAGAGCAACGAGGCCTACATCATCGGTATTGTCCCTGTTGTTTGCCCCGCCTTATAGTGCCGGTACAGGAATGGGAACGGAGTAGGTGGAAGGCAGGTCTGTCTGGTCTATCTCGTCTGTCTCGTTTATTCGGTTGAATCAGACGAACCAGATAGACTAGGTGACCAGACAGACGAGACAGACCGGTCTTCAGCCTGAATACCTATTAGAGGAGGCGTAATGTGGCACAGACAGAGTGGGAGTGGCCGATGACAGACAGTCAGAAAAGTCACAGTGAGCGGGCGGCGTTGTTGCGGCCGATCTTGTATGAAATGACGCCCCCTGCAGAAGACGCAGATGCGTCGACCCACAATGGGAAAGCGCTCTCTCTGAACATCAGCAGTGGAGGGATGCTCCTCGTGATGGATCAGGCTCCAGCGGTCGAACAAGTGATGAAGGTATACGTACCGACCCCAATAACTGCGGCGGAGACTCCGACACTCGCGGAGGTGCGGTGGATGAGGAGATTACCGTTCGGGAAAGCCAATGCCAATGGGGCGTATTTCGTTGGGTTGAAGTTCATGTTCTAGAAGACTGGCTCCGGCGCAGAAGGGGGACAGTCCCCGCCGGTGCCTCTCCCGCTGTTTTCCTTGCCGGGGCGCTCGCCAATTTTCAATTAAGTCTGGCACACCTCCAATAATACTGTAATCTTTAGGTCTGATGAGGCAGATAGGTTGAAGACTAGGGGTACAGGCTGAAGGCTGACGGAAGGTCTGTCTGGTCTATTCGGTCTGTCTCGTCTGTCTTGTGTATTTGATTAAACCAGATAGACCAGATGACCAGATAGACGAGACAGACCAGCAAAAGAGTTGAAGCAGAGTGAGAGGTTATAGAAAATGATTCCAGTCAAAATGCTTGTCATTGCCGGGCTGTTGCTTGGTATGCCGATAGGTTGCGCTACTGTCTCCAAGGAGGCTTTGGATGAGGCGGCAAAGCCGGTTTCAAAGGAATTCCTTCTGGGGCCTGAAGATGTACTTGAGGTTTCGGTCTGGCGCAATCAGGATCTGTCACGAATTGTGGTGGTTCGCCCGGACGGAAGAATTTCCCTCCCCTTGATCGGCGATATTCAGGCCAGCGGACTCAATGCCAGCCAGGTCGCAGCGAAGATTGCCGCAAAACTCGCAGAGTTCAAAGAAAATCCAAATGTTTCGGTGAGCCTCAAGGAAGTCAATAGCTACTTCATATTCGTACTTGGCGAGGTCCAGAGGCCAGGCAAATACCCCCTCAAGTCGTATGTCACAGTGCTTCAGGGTGTTTCAATGGCAGGCGGGTTCCTGCCATTTGCCTCACCGAGCCAAATGCAAGTCATTCGAAATCGTACGAACGAGAACGGAAAAGAGAGTCAACTTCGAATCCCCGTTCCATACAACGACTTGGTCGCTGGAAAAGGCGGGATAGGGAATTTTATCTTGAAGTCAGGGGACACCATTGTTGTGCCGTAAACTGTTTTGGCACGCGAGACTGGCGAGAAAGGCGAGATGAGCGGGACGCGAGGGCTCGATGTCCGAAGTTCGAGGCCTACCCACGCCTCACGCCTCACGCCTCACGTTTCACGGTTCCAGTTCGGTCTCCTGTTAGTGGTCCTTATCTTGGGAATAGCTGGTACCGCTCAAGCGCAGTACGGTGGTTCTTGTCGAGCCTCCGCGCCGCCATCACGAGTACCGGGGACTGGTTTCTTTGAGGTCGTGCCTTCCATCTGTGTCGCAGAACGGTATGACAGCAATGTGTTCTTTAGACCTGCCACGCCAGGTCTTCAGCGAGACGACTTTGTGACAACGGTGAATCCCAGGCTTCGTATCAACCACAATGGAGAATATGCATCCCTTCTTCTGAATCTTGGGGGATTTAACGAGACCTATGCAAATAATTCAAATCTCAACTTTTTTGGCACGCGCGACAGCCTATTCCTCAATCTCGACAACTCCATAAAAAGGTGGTTTCCCCGCGCAGGATTGCGCGTCATGGATATGTTCAGCTATTCGCAGTTGCCACCGGGTTTGGGGAGCATTGCAGCTGGAACGAGCCCGGGCGATCCAAGTATTCCACAGGATCCCAATCTTCCCAACAGTGAGGACATTTTCGCGCAGGGGCTTCTGTTCCCGCGCAGAAACAACCTGACCAATACCGGAGTGATATTGGCATCATACGACACGACCGCGACGACGAGTCTGAACGCCTCGTACAGCTATTCGATGCTCAGGTTTCAAGGATCTCCCACGGCAGAAGGTCAGAGTCTGTTTAATACAACAAGCCAAACCGGCGCAGTGGGAGGAACCGCTCGATTGAGCGATCTCGACACGATGAATGTCAGATATGCCCATACGGAAACCGATTTCATGGGGGGCTCCTCCTCGTCTTTCTTTAAAGTAGACAGCGCGACCATCGGATGGTCACGACTAGTGACTCCCAATCTCAGGGGTCACCTGGGAGGTGGTGGCGTCCTGATTAGTACCGGGCGGTCAACCTATGTGGCCAATGCAGCGCTCGTCATGAATTTCACCAACAATAGCGCAACCGTAAGCTATGGGCGCTCAGTCGTTCCGAGTTTCGTGGGCGCCGGCGAGCCGTTGATTGCGGACCGTGTCTCATTGTCTGCCACCCATATGGTCGCCCGGCAATGGCAGCTGGCAGAATTCGCGAGCTATGTGCATACGTCTCGCGCGGGTGGAAATAATGCGCTGACATACGATGCGTTTATCGCAGGGGGAGATATCCGGTATTGGATGACCAGCATCTGGGCGGCTTCATTGAGCTACAACTATACAAAGTTCACCAGAGAGTCCGGATCGGTCAATTCGGACTTTGATCGCCATGTCATTATGCTGAGTGTCATTGCCAGTTGGGGATAAAGATGGCGAACCAAAATAATTCACCATCGCTGGCGCCTCTCGATTACTGGCACATCTTTCTCCGCAGGAAATGGCTGGCCATCGCCGTTATTTTCGCCTGCGTCGGAGGGGGCGGCATTCTCTGTCTGGTGTGGCCGGAGAGCTATCGTTCCAGCACCTTGATTCTTGTGGAGAGCCAAAAAATCCCTGAAGACTATGTGAAGGCCCTCATCGGGCCCAGCATCGAAGAGCGGTTGAGTTCACTGCAACAACAAGTGATGAGCCGGACCCTGTTGAATCAAGTGATCCGGGAATTCGACCTCTATCCGGATGCGGTCCGCCGAAACGGATATGAAGCAGTAATCGAGCGTCTACGGAAGGACATCAAGGTGGTCACGAACTCGGTGCGCGCGCAGCGAGGGGGTATCGACGCATTTGAGATTTCGTTCGCTCATAGAAATCCGCAGATTGCCATGAAAGTGACCGCCAATCTCGCCTCGCAATTTATCGATGAGAATCTCAGATCGCGGGAACAACGTGTCGAGGGGGCTTCCGAATTCATCGAGCAAGAACTCGTCATGGCTCAGGAACGGCTGGAGGCCCAAGAGCGGGCCCTCAGTCTGTTCAAGACGAAGTACATGGGGGAATTGCCCGAACAGGTGCAGGCGAATCTCAGCGCGCTCGATCGGCTCTCACTTCAGTATGGGGCAACGATTGAGACACTCCAGAGGGCGGAGGATCGGCTGGCACTCGTCGAAAAAACATTCAAAGAGTACGAAGCATTAGTCGCGTCTACGGGAGGTGCGGTACAGGGTCCTGGAGGAGCAGTGGCAGGGGATTCTTCTGTTCTTCGCCTGAAGGAACTTGAAAAAACGCTCACGACTCTCGCGTCGGAGTATAAAGACAACTATCCGGACATCATCGCGCTGAAGCAGGAGATCAAAGCCCTCAAGGCGAAGATTGGGGGGATAACCCTCCCGAAGGAAATGAGACCCATAGATCCATACCTGCGAGAACTCGTCAGACAACGTGAGGAGTCGAAGCTGGAAATTGCATCGTTGAAGGATCGTCTTCTCCGTATAAAAGAGCAAATGAAAGAGTATGAGGCTCGAGTCGAGATGGCGCCTGCCCGGGAGCAAGAGTTGATGATTCTGAACCGGGACTATGGCAATTTGAAGGAAAATTATCGTTCTCTTCTGGACAAGAAACTCAATGCGCGACTGTCGGGAAACCTTGAAAAACGCCAGAAGGGTGAACAGTTTAGAATTCTAGATCCTGCGAACCTGCCCCAAAAGCCGGAGACGCCGAATCGGGTCAAGATCATGTGGCTGGCGCTGGCGTTAGGATGCGGCTTGGGTGTAGGGGGTGTCGTGGCGCTGGAATTCTACCGGCCTGTATTCCGGAGATCCGACGAGGTTGAGAGTTTCTTGCAACTGAGGGTACTCGCCTCGATTCCTAATTTTGGTAGCGTCTCGGATCGCGCCAAGAAACTTCTTTCGGGGAATGCGCTGCCCGCCATGTCCACCGAAGAGAAGACAGGTCGATTGTTAACTGCTCGAATACAGAGTGATAGGCGGAAAGGAACTCATGGAGGCGCATCGAATGGGAGAACAGCCGGATCTCAGGTTGTCAAAACCAATGGTTCTTCCGATCAATCTGGCGCCGGGCGGCAGTTGGATCTTATTGCAAAGTGGAGTCCATCGTCGGTCGTGGCCG
>ERZ1292630.5355-Hain-H41-02um-R3-5355-length-10542-cov-5_pt1 | contig 10542 bp, 10 predicted proteins | sample MGYA00564408_ERZ1292630 | MGnify/ENA primary metagenome ERZ1292630 (study PRJEB36523, sample SAMEA6512641) | groundwater metagenome | collected 2019-01-08 | study: AquaDiva: Metagenomics assemblies of 32 groundwater samples
AGGCCCTGTGGAGCCCGTCGACCGGGACGATCGACGTCGCCGGGACTCTGACCTTGCCGGGAGGCAACAAAAACTTCGTCTCTCGTTATCGACAAGGCGCCGGCGGATCCGGACGTCTCGTCGCTGTTTCGGACCTCGTTCAGGAGGCCGTGGTCGATACAGACATCACGTCGCCCCTTGTCGTCGAGGCTCGCGATCCGGCCGGGGCGCCGCAAGAAAATGTGAGCGTGAACTTCTCCATTTCATCCGCCCCTGAGAAGGCCGTAAGGCACCAACTCGTTGCTACGGACTCTCGGACGGACCCCCTGACCGGTCGCGCGAGGACGGGCTTCAAGGTGGGTGACATCCCTCTCGAATACGAGGTTAAGGCGGACTGCCCTTCGTGCAGCGTAATAAGCAGTTCAGTCACTTTTCAAATCTGCGGAAAGTTGGAGACCGAGCTCTATCGTGAGAACGAAGACAAGCCGGGCAAGGCGCCCTATATCAATGACCAGCTCGGCGAATCGACGTCGGAGTCCGACAAGATTAAATATTCCGGCTGCGCGCTGAGCTCATTTGCGATGTTGTTGAATATTTTTCGAGCCCGATACGGACTCGACTATCCAGAGTCTACTCCAGGAACCTTGAATAAAGCCCTGACTCCTAGAGGGTTTAGAGGCAATGCGAAACTTATATTCAGTGTAGCCAGCGACGTTTTTACCAACTCAATGGTCCTAAACGATGACCTCTTCCTTGTGGGTCGGTTCCTCAGCACTCGGCAAGTGCTTGAGGAGGTTGATAAAAGTTTAGGAAAGGGCGATCCGGCGATATTAATGCTGAAATCGCCGACCGGACGAGCAGGCCACTACATCACCGCGATTGGCCGCTGCGAAAGACGTTACATGGTGTTGGACCCTTACACGATCACGAACATAAGTCTCTACGATCCAGACAATCCCGAATTTGGGCTCACGTTAATAGGAGCTCGAACCTTCAAAAGAGGTCCATTGAAATGAAATTATCAATGTTTCTAATTGCACTCAGCAGTATTTCTATTTCCCCGTCTCTGGCCTTTGCCGGAATTTATATCACTGCTGGGACCGACGTCAGCACCCGGTGTTATGTCAATTTTTATATAGAGGACGAACTTGGCCGACAAACAGGACAGCCTCCCACGGGACCCGACTTGGCCGAAATTCCCGGTACCGGAGGACACTACGGGACAGATTCAATATTCAGAGAGGACACTAAGGAGTCCGGCCCGGAGTCCATTGAGTTTTCAATCTCATCATTTCCCGCGGGCCGATTTAAGTTGGTACTTTTTACTGAAATCACTACCAGTTACTGGCTTCAAGTCTCAATTGTGAACGACAAAAAAAAGTCGATTCATCAGGATTTTTTCGGCTATGCCACTGCCGCCTCACCCATCTCTTTTGAGTTCGATCACTATCCCTCCAGCGCCACTCCGACGCCCATAACCAAAATTGATTCCATCGGGGGGTTGCGCCAAAGCGTTATCGCGGCGCTAAAGCTCGAGCAGTTGGGTGATCCAGCCTTTGCATCGCGGCTGGACAAGCTTCTGTCCAAAGCCCAAGCCGACGCCGCCTCCGGTAAGAACAAGCAAGCCGCCGGCCGCCTGGAGCAATTCGTCCGCCGCCTGGACGCCGCCTTCAAGAAAACCGCCGACCCCAACGACGGCGACGACCCCGACGACGTCAAGAGCGCCGGTTCGATGAAGCGCTTCATCACGAAAACCGCCCTGGACTCGCTGAGCGCCGACGCCAAGACCTTGATCGCCGCCCTGGAGAAAAAATCAAAAAAATGAGGCCCCCGCTGCTCATACTGCTCCTGTTATCGGTCTTCCCCGCCCCGGCCACGGCCATGCCAAACGAGGATTGGGTGGAGCTCATCATGACCTCCACGATGACCCTCGAAGTGGTCAAACGCTTCTACGCCCCCGAAATGCAGAAAATCGAGGGCGAACGTCTTCGGACCGCGGAGTCCCGGGCTCGACATTTTCTCCCGCGCAACTCCCGGACCACCGTCGCCGCGGGGCGGCGAAACATATCGGTGCCCCTGCCCGTGCTCCGAATCTTCGAGCATTCCAAAGGAGGACGACTGCGGCGTTCGGATAACGCGGCCATGCGCGTTCCCGCCTCGGCTTTGTCCCAGTCGGCCGATCTTTTTATCGCGCACCCCGACGACGACCCCGTCCGGGAAGGCGCCGCCGCGCGCAAGCGCCTGCTCCACGCCTCGCTTCCCGTCGGTTTCGGGCCGGAGGGGACGCGGTTCAATTCGTCCGTCACGATCACTGTCCCCTACGACCCCGAGCTCGTCGAAACGCAAGGACTCAAGGAAACCGACCTTCAAGTTCATTACTGGAACCCGCAGGCTCGAACTTGGGAGGCGTTATCCTCGCGCGTGAATACGGCGGACAAGACCGTCGGCGCGGATGTCCTGCACTTGTCGATCTATCAGGTGCTTGCCCCCGGCGGCGCCGGGACCGTGGCGGCCCCTACGGATATCAATGGCGACGGGGTCACCGACGCCTCGGACGTGCAGCTTGTGATCGATCAGGCGCGGGGACGCAGCGCGTGCACCACTGGCGATATCAACAAAGACGGAGCTTGCAACGTCGCCGACATCCAAATGATCGTCATTAAGACGCTCGGAAAAAAATAGGGACGAGACCCGCTGGTCCCTCGCGACAAAGGCTTGAGGCGCGCACCTCCGGCAAACGGCGATTTTGCTACTCTATCGATATGTCCCTGCCCACCGCACCGCCGTCGGGATTTCGAGATTTCCTTCCCGAGCAGGTGTCCGCCCGCCAGCGCGTCATGGAAACGATCGCGCGCGTCTACCGCAGCTTCGGATTCCAACCCCTGGCGACTTCGGCCGTCGAGGATCTCCAAGTCCTCACCGGCCAGGGCGGCGGCGAGAATGAAAAGCTGATATTCAAGCTTCTCAAACGCGGCGAGGCTCTCGATCGCGCCGTGGCCGATAAAACCGACCTCGCCGACCTGGGCCTTCGCTTCGACCTGACTTTGCCCTTGGCCCGTTGGTACTCGAAGCACGGGTCCCAGTTGGCGCATCCCTTCAAGTCCTTCCACATGGGCCCCGTCTGGCGCGCCGAGCGGGCGCAGAAAGGGCGCTACCGGGAGTTCACCCAGTGCGACATCGACATCATCGGCTCGCAGTCCTGGGGCGCCGAGGCTGAAATCATCGGCGCGATCCTGGCCGTCTTCGAGCAATGCGGCCTTCATGGAGTGAAGGTCCATCTCAACGATCGCGGCCTCGTCGACGCCGCGCTCGCGGCGGCCGGAGCGGCCGCAGACAAGCGCGCGGCCGCGTGCGTGAGCATCGACAAGCTCGATAAAATCGGCCGCGACGCGGTGCTCGCGGAGCTCATCGCCCTGCTCGGACAAGACCCGGCCGACGCTCTGGCCAAATCCTTGCTCGGCTCCGCCGCCTCGGCCTCGCCGGCGCTCGCCGAAATTTCCGCGGCCGTCAAAATTCTGGCCCCATCCGCGGAGATCGTCATCGACCCCAGCCTCATGCGCGGCATGGGCTATTACACCGGACCGGTTTTCGAGTTCCGCCACGCGTCCCTGTCGGGCTCCCTGGGAGGCGGCGGCCGCTACGATGGACTCACCGAGCGCTTCGCGGGCCAACGCACGCCCGCCTGCGGCGGCTCCATCGGCTTTGAACGCCTGATGCTGATTCTTGAAGAAACGGGACAAGGCGGAGAGCATCCGGCCCTCGACGCCGTGGTCACCGTGTTCTCCGATGAATTGCGCGGCCGCTCCATCGAGGTCGGCGCGGCCTTGCGCGCCAAAGGCTTGATCGTCGACGTGTTCCCCGGCTCGGGAAAGCTCAAGGCCCAATTTCGATACGCCGATCAGAAAAAAGCCGCCTACGTCGTCGTCATCGGCCCTGATGAGGCCGCGCGCGGCGTCTTGCAGGTCAAGACCCTGGCCACCGGAGACGAGCGGGCCATGACGCTGGCCGACGCGATCGTCACAATCTCCGCCTAGGACCGAGATCATGAGCCGGGCTTTCATTAAGGAAGACGGGCCGGAGCCAGAAGAGAACCCGCCCGAGCGTCCCGTCTCCGAGCGCCCCAATTACGTCACCCAGCGCGGGCAGCGCATGCTCCAGGACGAGGAGTCGCGCCTGCTCGCCGCGCTCGGGGAGTTTGCAGGAACTCAAAACGACCCGACGCGCCGGCGGCGAAAGCGCGAATTGGAGCGAGACCTGCGCTACACTCGAGTTAGGCTCGAGACCGCGATCCTCGTTGACGCCCGCGCGCAACCCAAGGATCAGGCGCGTTTTGGAGCCGCCGTGACCTTGCGCGCCGATAACGGCCGGCCGTTCAAGCTGCGCATCGTCGGAGAAGATGAAGCCGAGGGCCGCGATGACAATTGGAACCTGCTCCCCTGGCCGGCGCCCTTGGCGGAAGCCCTGATGGGTCTAAAAATTGGAAACAGCATCGATTGGGACCTTGGCGACGGTCCGCGTCGCTGGACCCTCGTCGCGATCGACTATAATATGATGTAGTTGTCGGCAGAATCGTTGCTTGTGTTTCCGGAATCAAACTCCGAGTCGCGTGGTCTAAGGATTGACGCAAATCACGATCCCGCGTCCGTAAGGGTGAAGACCGAAAGGATTCGCCCCCTCGAAGCCCCTCACAAGGGCTAAATTAGAAAGGAGAGTCGACGTGATATCGCCGCAGGACGCGTTACGCCTCGTTCTTGAGCACGCCCCGGCCCTAGGGCCGGAAACCGCCGCTTTGGCGCGCTGCGTCGGGCGCATCCTCGCCGCCGACCTGCGCGCCAGAGAGGCCCTTCCCCCATTCGACAATTCGGCGATGGATGGCTTCGCCGTGCGCGCGCACGACCTCAAAAACGCCTCGCGCAAGACGCCCATCGAGCTGACGCTGCGCGAGCATGTCCGAGCCGGAGCGCCCCGGCCCGTTCGGCTTCGACCCGGCGAAGCGGCGCGCATCATGACCGGGGCGCCCTTGCCGCTTGGCGCCGACAGCGTCGTGATGCAGGAACTCGCTCTTCCCGGAGCTCCCGGGCGCGTCAAAATCCCCCATGCGCCCCAAACCGGCGATCATATCCGCGCCCGGGGTGAGGACGTCGCCAAGGGCAGCCTTCTGCTCAAGAAGGGAACCCGTCTGCGCCCCTACGAAATCGCTCTCTTGGCCGCCCAAGGAATCGAAACCATTTCCGTGGTCGCGCGGCCTCGCGTCGCCGTTTTAGCCAGCGGCGACGAGCTCGTGGAGATCAGCGCGAACCTGTCTCACGGAAAAATCCGCAACTCCAACGGTCCCGCGCTGATCGCCGCCCTCTCGCGCTGGGACATCGACGCGGTGGATATGGGCGTGGCCAAGGACGATCCCGAGGCTCTGCGCTCCGCGCTCGCGTCCGCCCTGGACCGCGCGGACGTCGTCATCGTCACGGGAGGCGTGTCCGTCGGAGATTTCGACTACACGAAGTCCGTCTTGCTCTCCCTCGGAGTGCATGAGATATTTTGGAAGGTGGCCATCAAGCCCGGAAAACCGCTCCTTTTTGGAACACGCGAAAGACCAGGCTCGCCGCGCGCGCTCGTCTTCGGGCTTCCCGGCAATCCCCTGGCCGCCCTGGTCTGCCTGGAGGAGTTTGTCCGGCCCGCTCTGGAAAAATTGCAGGGCTCGACGCCCGGTCACCAAAGCTACCATCTGTGGGGAAGGACGCTCAACGATTACCCCAAGCCCAAGGACCGCCAACAATACGTTTTCTGCCAAGCCGCTCCGGGTCCCGACGGCTACGAGTTGACCGTCATCCGCCCCCAAGGTTCGGCCATGCTCGCCATGGCCTCACGGGCCAACGCCTTGGCGCTGGCTCCGGTGGGCACGGCCCATGTCCGACGCGGCACGACGCTGGCCTTCCGGTGGTTGAAATGATCGACAACGCGACTGGCGTCATCCTCGCCGGGGGCCGCAGCACCCGCTTCGGCTCGAACAAAGCTTTGGCCCCGTGGCGGTCGACGACCTTGATCGAGACGACGCTCAACACTCTCCTCCAGGTCCTGCCCAGGGCCATGATCGTGACCAAGGACGTCGAGACCTTGAGCTTCCTGCGCTCGGCTCGAACGACCCTCGTGCGCGACATCGTCGACGGTCACCGCCCTCTGGCGGGCCTACACACCGCTCTGGAAGGCCTCACGACGACCCATGCCTTCGTGTGCGCCTGCGACATGCCCCTCATCCAAACCCGCCTGATCGAAGCTCTCTGGAACGCCCGGGAAAATTTCGACGCCGTCATCCCCGTCTGGCGCGGCGCGCGGCAGCCCTTGTTTGGTCTGTATTCGAAATCATGCGCTGAGCCGGTTCGCCGCGCGATCGCGGCGGGAGAACACGGCATCTACCAACTGTTCGACTCCCTGCACACCCGGGTCTTCCTCGAGGAGGAGAGCCTCGCCGTCGATCCCCGGGGACTGTCTTTCCATGACGTCGATACGCGCGCCGACTACGAGGCGCTCCAGCTCGCGGGGGACTCATGATCGATTCCTTCCACCGCCCCATCGACTACCTGCGGCTTTCCGTCACCGACCGCTGCAATCTGCGCTGCGTCTACTGCATGCCCAGGTCCAGCCCCCGTTTCACCGCGAGCGAGGATGTGCTGACGGACGACGAGATCGTGGAACTCGTCTCGTGCTTGGCCGAGCTCGGAATCTCGAAGATTCGGATCACCGGAGGCGAGCCGCTGGTGCGGCCGGGATTACCCGACCTCGTCGCCCGCATCGCCCGCGTGCCCGGCATCGTCGATCTTTCGCTGAGCACGAACGGAGTGCTGCTGTCCGACCACGCCCAAAACTTGAAGAACGCCGGCTTGAAGCGGGTGAACATCAGCCTCGATTCCCTACTCTCCGATCGATTCCAAGAGATCGCCCGTTTTGGATCGCTCGCGGACGTGATGAAAGGAATCGACTCGGCCTTGGAGACGGGTCTTGAGCCCGTCAAACTCAACGTGGTCGTCGCGCGCGGCATGAACGACGATGAAATCGCCCGCTTCGCCCATCTGACCGTGGATCGCCCCCTCCACGTCCGCTTCATTGAACTCATGCCGATGGGAGACACCGGATTTTTCTCCCCCGAACGCCGCGTCCCTCTCAACGACATGCTGGCGGCGGCGGCCCCTCTGGAACCTCTGCCCCAACAGCGGTGGCCCGTGGGACATGGGCCGGCCCGCTACTACCGGCGCCCGGGGGCCTTGGGAACCTTGGGATTTATCAGCGCGCTTAGCTGCGGATTTTGCTCGGCCTGCAACCGAGTTCGCCTTTCGGCCGACGGCACCCTGATCCCCTGCCTGGACGCCGTTTCTGGAACGGATCTGCGCGCGCCGCTGCGCGCGGGAAAAGGCCGTGAGCATCTCAAGGCCCTGGCGGGTGATGCGATTCTCCATAAGCCCGAAAGCCACGATATGAACGCCCGTCTGGCGGCATCGAACACCAATCCGCGGTTCATGTGCCAGATTGGCGGATAAAGAGTTCATTAAAGGAACAGTCAGGCTGGCCGTCATGTTGCATGAAATTCCGGACATATCAATCTGAAATCAAGGCTTCTGCATCTTCCCCACTCCTCCCGCTACGCGGTGAGCGCCTCCGTTTATCTGGCGTCCCAGAGCGACGGCAACTATCACATGGTCGAAGAAGTCGCCGGGCGCACCGGCCTACCCGTCAGCTATCTCGCGAAAATCATGCAGCGCCTGGCCCGAAAAAACATACTCGACAGCCGGCGCGGAGCCAAGGGCGGCTACCGCCTCATTCGCCCGGCTCAGGATGTCACCCTCTCCGAAATCGTCGCCGCCTCCTACCAGATGGAGGCCAGTCCCATGCCGTGCATGATCGAAGCCAAGGATTGCGATACCAACCATCCCTGCTCCATGCACAGATTCGTGGCGAGCACCGAAATCGCCCTCTGGAAACAACTGAACCAAACCACTCTGGCGAGCTTCAGCGACCAGACTCCCCAATATTGAGCAACAACATGATCAACGGCGTTCAACTTCTCATTCCGGAGACCATTCATGAAAACATCCTCATTCACTCGCATGATCGCGCTCGCGCTCGGCTCGGTTTTAGCCGCGCTCGCGCCCTCGCAAGCGGCTGACAACTGCGCCGACTGCCATCGCAAGCACTCCTCGGCGCTCGTCATGGAGTGGGATCGCTCCAAGCACGCCAAGGCGGGCGTGGACTGCCTCGCTTGCCACGGCGCGGACAAGGATAAGATCGGCTCTTGGATGCACCACGGAGAGCGCGTCTCTTTGATCGTGTCCCCGAAAGATTGCGCGCAGTGCCACTCCAAACAGAACGAGGAGTTCTCCCGCAGCCATCACGCCCTGGCCGGAGAAATTCTCGCCAGCCTCGACAACGTCTTGGCGGAGAAGGCCGCGGGGATGCCCGGCAATAACGCCGACGCGGTCAACGGCTGCCTGCAATGCCACGGCGGGATCGTCAAATTCAAGAAGGACGACAAGGGCGAGCTGCTGCGCGAAGGTCCCGAGAAAAAGCCCGTCATCGACCCCGACACCTGGCCCAACAGCGGCATCGGACGGATCAATCCCGACGGCTCGCGAGGCTCCTGCAACGCCTGCCACTCGCGGCACTCCTTCGACGCCAAGCTGGCCCGCTCGCCCGAGAACTGCGGAAAGTGCCATATGGGGCCGGACCATCCCCAGATTGAAATCTACAACGAATCCAAGCACGGCATCGCGTTTTACGCCAATCGCGACAAAATGGCCCTCGAGAAGGACGAATGGATTCTCGGCCGGGACTATTCCGCCGCCCCGACCTGCGCGAGCTGCCATATTTCCGGACACATGAGCAAGGACGGCAAGGTCACTGGAAACAGCCACGACGTGGGCGAACGCATCAGCTGGACGCTGCGCCCGGTGATCAGCGTCAAGCTCAACTTGGTGACTTTCCAAGACGGGTTCAAGGAGGATTACCCCGAAACCCGCGCCCTACCCAAGCCGGGGGACGTCGTGGAAACGACCGAGAAGGTTCGCGAAGGGGACGTCCTGGTCTCCAAGAAGGTCAGCCGCAAGGTCGCGAAGGTCCTCACGTGGCAGCAACGTCGCGGAAACATGAAGGCGGCCTGCCTCAACTGCCATGGCGGCACGTTCGTCGATAACTTCTACAAGCAATTCGACAGCCTGGTCAATCTCTATAACGACAAGTTCGCCAAGCCGGCCAAGCTCATCATGGACGACCTGATCAAGGACGGCGTTTTGAACGCGAAAGCGCCCTTCGAGCACAACGTCCAATGGGTGTATTGGGAGCTCTGGCACCATGAGGGACGCCGCGCGCGCCACGGGGCGAGCATGATGGGCCCGGACTACACCCACTGGCACGGCATGTACGAGGTCTCCAAGCATTTCTACGAGAAATTCCTTCCCGCCATCATCGAGGCCGCCAAGCTCAAGGGACCCGACATGGAGAAGAAATGGAAGGAGCGCGTCGACACCCTGCTCGCCAAAGAAGAGCATGTCTGGAAGAAGGGTCTGAGCGCCAAAGAGGCCGAGGCCCTGCGCAGCAACTACCAAGATCGCTACAAACAATAGATTCGTCCATCGGGATCACTCAAATGAAAGACGCCATTCAAGAACTCATGGATGACCACATCGTCATCCTGCGCATGCTCGCCGTGCTTCGGGGCATGTGCCTGCGCCTTGCCGACAAGGGAACCGTCGACTGCGCGGACCTGGAGGCGGCTTTGGACTTCATCAAAACGTTCGCGGATTACACTCATCACGGGAAGGAGGAGGACCTTTTGTTTCCGGCGATGGAGGCGGCGGGGTTTTCACGCAACGCCGGCCCGTTGGCCGTGATGTTGATGGAGCATGCCCAGGGCCGCGACCACGTCGCCGCCTTAAGCCGCGGCGCCGCCGCGTTGAAATCCGGCGCGGCCGCAGCGGCGCAGGAGATTCTTCGAGCGGCCTCCGGCTACGAACAGCTGCTCGGTGCCCATATCCACAAAGAGGACAACATCCTCTATCCCATGGCCATGAACGCCCTGCCCGAGGGAGCCTGGAAGACGCTGTCGGAAAACTTCGCGCGCGTCGAGACCGAACGCATGGGACCACAGAAAAGGGCCGCCTACGACCGCTTGATCGAGCGCCTGACCCGCGACTATCCCGCCCCCCCCGCGCCCGCGCGTCCGGCCGGATCGTTCTGCCACTAAAAAAGCGGAGAGCTGATCGAGGCTAGACTCTGCCGAGCGGCTCGGAGGCCGGGCGCGAGGATCGCTCGTGCTTGGCGTCGTCTCGTTGAGCCGCGTGTTCCCTGATCTGGGCCGATGACCCCGCGTCGCGCCCCAGGAACGGATACCGGTAGTCGCGCGGCGGGTCGAAGGTCTCCTTGATGGTCCGAGCCGACGTCCAGCGGATCAGGTTCAGGAACGAGCCCGCCTTGTCGTTGGTTCCCGACGCGCGCCCCCCGCCGAAGGGCTGCTGGCCGACCACGGCGCCGGTGGGCTTGTCGTTGATGTAGAAGTTGCCCGCGGCGTTCTCCAGCGCC
>ERZ1292630.4881-Hain-H41-02um-R3-4881-length-11227-cov-3_pt1 | contig 10540 bp, 9 predicted proteins | sample MGYA00564408_ERZ1292630 | MGnify/ENA primary metagenome ERZ1292630 (study PRJEB36523, sample SAMEA6512641) | groundwater metagenome | collected 2019-01-08 | study: AquaDiva: Metagenomics assemblies of 32 groundwater samples
GCGACAGCGCATTACGGCAAGAATTCGAACACGCTTGTGCGTGATATTCCCGACGTGTTTTATAAAAATTATGTCATCGGTACGCCCATTGAAACCAGTAACGAATACAACTCTACCGAGATTATGGAAGAAAATACTGTACCCGTTGAGTAAACACATTACCTATGTCGTCCCACCCGTTCTCTAAAGATAATCTTGCACGATGGTTTTTTATCCTCCTTGCGTTGGTTGTTTTTTATGTGTTTGCGCAGATTATCTCTCCGTTTTTCCTTACCATTTTGACTGCGGTTATGGTTGCGGTGCTCGTTACGCCATTTGAGCGATGGTTGCGTGAGCGATTGCATCATCCGCGTATTTCAACGGCGATTGTTTTGCTTCTTGTTGCCACTGTTATTATTGGACCTCTCGCGATTGCGGGAATTATTGCTGCACGTCAGGCAGTTGATATTACGCAATGGTTTTTGACGAATCCAGATTGGATGGTGCAGGTTTCAAGTGGAACACAACCGTTCTTTTTCTCTCTTCCTCGTGTTGTTCAAGATGCTTTTGGGCTTATTAATTTTCCTTCCCTTGTTCAGATTGTTGCAGAGTGGACGAAAACGCACGGCGCAGAGGTATTTTCTTCCGGAGCTGCGCTTGTTTTTAAGATTTTTATTTTCTTCATCTGTCTGTACTTCTTTTTAGTTGATCGTGAGAAAATTCTTCGTGAAGTGATTTTGCTTAGTCCACTCAAGGACTCGGTTGATAAGAATATTCTTGCTCGTATGGTACAAACCGTGCGGGGTGTGGTGTTTGGTTCGCTTATTGTTGCGTGTATTCAAGGCGTTATTGCGGCGGTTGGACTTACGCTTTTTGGTGTGCCTGGCGCGCTTATTTGGGCGGGACTTGTGGTTATCGCGGCACAGATCCCTATGCTCGGCACGTCAACGATTATGCTTCCTGCGGTTTTGTATTTATTTATTACCGGAAATGTGAGTGCCGGTATTGGGCTTCTTGTTTGGTCGATGTTTGCCGTTGGTTTGGTTGATAATTTATTGCAACCGTTTATTGTGGGAGGAAGTACACGGATGCATGCGCTTCTTATTCTTCTTTCGATGCTTGGTGGGTTGCAGTATTTTGGCCCCATTGGGTTTATTTTTGGGCCTACCGTGCTTGCTGCACTGCTCGTGATTCTTGAAATGTATAAGGGTGGTTTCTTTGAGCGATAAAACAAAGAGCTTTATAAAACCCTCTTGCCTTGTTTCCTTTCTTTTGGTATCTTGGTGCCCGCAAGGCTCCATCGTCTCATGGTTAGTCCGGCTACTTCGGCACAAGTTTTTTTGCCGAAGGCCGGATCCGGCCGTCCGAACGTAATAAGGCTTCGGACGTAGCCGGAGACACGGATAGCATATGTTTACGGTTTATATTCTCGAGAGTCAAAAGAATGGACGGTGGTATATCGGGCATACGGAACATATGCAGGAAAGACTTCTTTTGCATAATGCAGGACGAGTGAGATCCTCCGCGGCTCATATTCCCTATGTCATCGTGCATCAAGAAATGTACGAAATGAGGAGTACTGCGATTGCAAGGGAGATGCAAATAAAAAGATCGGGCATTATTCGTAAGGCGATAAAGAATCGGTTACAACGTGAAAAAAATACGGCTCCATCGTCTAATGGTTAGGACACGGGCTTTTCAAGCCTGTAACCGGAGTTCAATTCTCCGTGGAGTCACCACAAAAATCGCTCTCGAATTGAGAGCGATTTTTGTATTATGTATTGTAACGTTTTTCTATTACGTTCCAATTGAGATTTTTGAAGAACGTTTGTATGTACTCGTTGCGCTGAGCAGGGAGGTAGTCGACCATGAAGGCATGCTCCCAAACGTCCATGGCGATGATGATGGGGAGGCCGCCGAAATGACCGAGTTCGTGGTCGCTTACCCAAACGTTGTGAAGCGTGTTTGCTTTGGGGTCGTGTACCAAAAGTACCCAGCCAATTCCGCGCATGACGCCCATGGCTTGAAATTCTGCTTTCCAAACATCGAATGAACCCCAACGAGCAATGATGGCATTAACGAGTGCTCTGGGCGTTGTTTCCCCGTTTCCCCCAAGGGATTCGAAGTAGAGTTCGTGGAGGCGCATGCCGTTAAATTCAAATCCAAAGCGGCGCATGAGCTCGGAGAGCGCGATAGCGTGGGTTTCGGAGTCTTTTTTGTATTCAGCAACTTTGGCCAAAATAGCGTTGGTATTTTTGACGTATCCCGCGTATAGCTTGAGGTGAACTTCGAGCTGTTTAGGTGAAAGACCGGTGACGTTTTCGAGTGAGAAGGATTGTTCTGTGTACATAGGATGAAGTTATGAAGTTGGGAAGTTGGGAAGTTGGGAAGTTGTGAAGTTATGAAGAGATGAAGTTTGGAAGATGCTGACGGTAGAGCTTGCCCTGAGTACTACGAAGGGAAGCATCTCGAGAAAAGACGGCAGATGAGAGATAAGAAAGTAGATTTTTACCTAGCCTTCTAGCCTACTAGCCCGTCTTTATACTTCCATGCTAGCATAGCTCCAATATATGGTAAAAATTCTTGCCATTGAAACGAGTTGTGACGAGACTGCGATTGCCCTTTTGGAAGGTGAAGGTGAGCGGGTTGTTTTGCATTCGTCGGTTATTCGGTCCCAGGTTGATGTGCATGCGGCCTACGGTGGCGTGGTTCCCGATATTGCGGCGCGAGAGCACATGGAGCTGTTGATGCCTATGCTCCATAAGGCAAAGGCTGATGGGCACTTTGAGGGTTTGGATGCGATTGCAGTTACGGCGGGCCCTGGGCTTGCTCCTGCGCTTCGAGTGGGTGTTGGTGCAGCAAAGGGACTTGCATGGAGTTTGGGTTTGCCACTCGTTCCTGTGTGTCATTTGGAAGGGCATATTTATGCATCGTGGTTGCGGAAGGATGATCAAATTCCTGCTTTTCCTCTTTTAGCGCTTATTGTTTCTGGGGGGCACACGGAAATCGTGCTCATGAAGGGTCATGGGCAGTTTGAGCGATTAGGTGAAACGCTTGATGATGCTGCGGGAGAAGCTTTTGATAAGGTGGCAAAAATGCTTGAGCTTGGTTACCCGGGTGGACCGAAAGTTGAATTGCTTGCACAGGAGGGAAATAAAGAGGCGTATGCATTTCCGCGTCCTATGGAAAAGAGTGGAGACTTTTTATTTAGTTTTTCTGGAATCAAAACTTCCGTGCTCTATACACTTCGTGCGCTTTCTGATGCGAAAGCGCTTACCGAAAAAGCGAAAGCTGATGTTGCGGCTTCTTTTGAGGAGGCGGTTGTTGATATTCTTATAAAAAAGACTATGGCGGCGTTGCGGAAGGTGAAACCTGCTTCCGTTGTTCTTGCGGGAGGCGTTGCGGCGAATAAAAATTTACGTATGCGACTTGGAGATGCGTGCGTTGTGGAAGGCGTTCCTTTTTTCTTGCCAGAGTTCCAGTATTCCATGGATAATGCGGCAATGATTGCGGTTGCGGGATACTTTAGGTTTTTGCAGGGAGTTGCGGTGAGTCCTGAGAAAGTGTTTCCGGATCCGAATTTAGATATTGTTTAGGGAAGTTGGGAAGTTATGAAGTTGGGAAGATGTAAGGTGTAAAAAGTTGGTGTCATCCTGACGCCAGGAAGGATCTCCTACTTATTCTGAATGGTCCTGGTGGATCCCTCCTATCGTCGGGATGACAAGAGGACGTGTGGACGCCATTTACTCTTCGTAATGACCCGTGAGATATGCCTCAAACATTCATCACCCATTCAAAAGAAGAAACACAGCAGGTTGCTGCTGATTTTGCGCGTACGCTTTCGGGTGGGGAAGTGATTGCGCTTCTTGGGGATATTGGTGCGGGAAAGACGACGTTTACGCAGGGGCTTGTGGGAGCGCTTGAAAGCACTGCACGGGTAAAGTCTCCTACATTTGCGGTGCTTCATGAGTATCCGATCACGGGTCATTCTACGATCCGTACGATTGTGCACATTGATTTTTATCGTTTTACTTCGCCTGATGAGGTGCGCGCACTTGAGCTTGAGTCATATCAGCGCCCCGATACGGTGGTTGTTGCGGAGTGGCCTGACTTGGCGGGAGACCGACTCACCTCAGTTTCTCATCAGATTACGTTTCGAGGATTGAATGAGACTGATCGAGAAATTACTTTTCTTTAGGTAAGCAGTTTTGCGCACGCAACGATTGCGGCGGTTTCTGCGCGCATGACGAGGGTTCCGATTTTTACGATGTGTACGTTGTTTGTTTTTGCCAGGTCGATTTCTTCTGGGGAGAATCCTCCTTCTGGGCCAATGAAAACCGCGATGTCCATGGTTTTTTGGAGTATGGGGAGTTTATTTTCTTCCCCTTCTTCATGAAAAACAATGCGCGCTGATGTTTGTGTTGCTTTGAGTGCTTTTGCAAATGTGGTTGGTTCCGCGATTGCAGGGATAGTTGATCGTCCGGACTGTTCTGATGCTTCTTTTACGATTTCGCTCCAGCGCTTGTGAACTTCGGGGGTTTTTTTGATGGTACGGTCGGTGTGCAGGGGAATGAATGCCGATGCCCCAAGCTCGGTACATTTTTGGAGCATCCATTCGAACGTGTCGCGTTTGGTGATTGCTGCACAAACGATGACGTGTGGCTTGATAGGGGAAATGGTTTTTAATTTGGTTATGGTGCCGGTGATTGCATTTCTCGTGATATCAGTGATTTGGCATTCTATTTCTGTTCCGTTATTTGGGAGGAGGGAAATAGCGTTGCCGGACTTCATTCGGAGTACCTGAACGATTTGTTTGTGAAGGGGGCCTGCGGGAATAGAAAAAGCCTTTGCTTGGAGAGCGATCCATTCGGAAGGAACGAAAAAGCGTTCGGTGCGCATATTACAATCCCACGATTCTTTGAATTTCTTCTACCGATGTTAACCCTTCTGAAGCTTTGAGCAGGCCATCTTGGGCCATGGCGACCATACCTTGTACTTTTGCGATATCACGCATTTCGTATTCTGAAAGCGCGCCGTTGCTTTTGAGAATTGCTTGTTCGAGTTGTGCGTCTTTGATGAGCACTTCGTACACACCTACGCGGCCTTTGTAGCCGGTGTTGTTGCAGATTGCGCATCCTTTTGGTCCGTACCAAGTGATTTTGTCGAAATCTATCATTGGCTCTCCAGAAGAAGGAGGGATTTCTGCAAGTTTTGTTTTTGCGAGATTGGTGAGTTCTGGAGAGAGTGTGACTTTTTCTTTGCAATTACAGAGTTTGCGCACGAGACGTTGACCCATGATTGCGTTAATTGCTGGGGCCAAGAGGTGAGGGGCAACGCCCATGGAGAGGAAGCGGGGAATTGCACCGGCGGCGTCATTGGTGTGGATGGTTGAGAGGAGCATGTGGCCGGTAAGTGCGGCTTGAATGGCGGTTTCTGCGGTTTCGAGGTCACGAATTTCTCCCACCATGATAATGTCAGGATCTTGGCGGAGAATAGAGCGTAATCCCTTTGCAAATGTATAATCTTTACTTGCGTCGATTTGGCTTTGGTTAATACCTTCGAGCTTGTATTCAACTGGATCTTCGAGGGTGATGATTTTTACGTTTTTGGTGTTGAGCTTGCTGAGGATTGCGTACAGCGTGGTGGTTTTACCTGATCCGGTAGGACCTGTCGTAACAACCATGCCATTTGGACGTTCAACTTCGTGGATAATTTTTTTGAGTGCTGCAGGGCGGAAGCCAAGTGCGTTGAATGAAAGTGCGATGGCGTCTGGGTTGAGCAGACGCATAGCGACTGATTCTCCGTATGCAGTAGGAATGGTTGACACGCGAACGTCAATTTTTTTGTTTTGTTGGAAAATGGTAAAGCGACCGTCTTGAGCTTGATTGGTGACGTTCATTTTTACGCTTGCAATAAGCTTGATGCGATTGATGATTTTTTTCCATTGATCACGGTTGATAGTCGCGATTTCTTGAAGTATGCCGTCAATACGCAAACGAACCACGATGCCGGTTTCTTCGGCTTCTACGTGGATGTCAGATGATCCAAATTTTACTGCAGCAGCAATAACCACGGTAATAATGTCGGTAACGTTTGCTGCCGAAAGAAGGGAGGCTACGGAAGATGCATCCTTCATGGATTCTTGGTACTTTTGGAGATCGGCCTCACTAATTTCAACGCCTTTTACCATGGCGTTTATTTTTGGAAGTGCGTCATATAGGCGCATGGCGGGTCTAAAGCTTTCTTCGCTGATCATGTAGCTCTTGCCGTTCGTTTTATTGCGTTCGGTAAGCTGGAAGAGCATTTCTTCCACTTGAGGCTTATCGGGCTGTGTTGCACCAAGACGCAGCTCTGTTCCGTTAAAGAAAAAAGGAACTACCCCAAGTGTGCGTGCTTGGGCCTCTGGAATGAGCTGGAGTGCGTCTGGGCTCATGGGAAACCCTTTGAGCTCGATGGTGGGGAATCCAAGAGACTTTGCGCGTCGTGATGTTTCGTCTTCCGATTCTCTCCGGGCGATTGCGGTCATCTTTTTTTGAAGCTTTTCGGTAATTTCTACGCCCTCGCTAATGGAGACTTTTCCTCCGGGGGTTTGGAGTGTGGGAGCTGAAATAACAACGCGGGGTTCTGAAGTTCTGAAGCCCCCGGCCCTATCGGGACGTCCTCCGGAGCTACGCTCCGATAGGAGCGGAGCTAGGCCCGGGGGGCTCTGAAGTTCTGAAGTTGGAGCAGGGGAATCTGATGAGGGGGCAGACACTAAAGGAGACGCTCCAGATTGATTGCGGCGTGCGAGAAGTTCTTTGATGGAAGGGAGTTGGGCCATGGATTATCCGAACAAATGACCAATAGTGCGTTTTGCGTGCACCGCACTTCTTGAAGTTGAAGATGTTTTGAGGGATTCGAGCGATTCGGTAAGCGTTGTCCAGCTGAGGTAGGTAACGAGTGTAGAGAATCCCGCCCCTGCAACGGCCCAGGTGGTGCCAAGGAGTACGGTACAGAAGGTGACAACGGTGATTCCAAGAATGGTGCCTTCTGAGATCATGATGCTGAAGAAGGGAATACTTAAACTTCCAATGAGGATAAGCCCAACAATGGCTACGAGAGAAATTCCGAATGTTGCTGCAAAAAGCAGAAGTGAGAGCTCAATGCACGGAATAGGATGTTTTTTGAGTATTCCGAGTGCGTTTCCGAGTGCTGTGGCAACTGATACGTTCTTTTTTACTACAAAAATAAGCGACAACATTCCCCAAATATTGAGTGCAAATGCAAATGCGATTGTAAATCCTGAGAAGATGGTGCCAAAGAGGGCGTCAAAAAAGGATTGCGTGGGATGAAGTCCGGACACGAGCATGCCCGTAATAATGATGACGTTGAGAATAAGGATTTTGATAAATGCATCAATGGTGAGAATGCGCATGATGCGAGGATGTGCAGCATCTTTTGCAAGTTCATTGAGGCTGAGTGGCTTTTTTTGGGTTATTGCATGGTGGCTGGCGCGTAAAATGATGTGTTGAGACCACGAAAGAAGAAGTACACAAAGCAAGCCAAAGAGGAGCGTGAGCACTGTTGTCAAGATGATGGCATGTGGACCTTGTACAACAAGGTTTGCAAGTATGTCGCGCGTAAAAGAGACATTTGTTATGAGTGTGAGTGGATCTGTTCCTGGAAGTGTAGAGGAGAGGCGTGCTTGGGTAAGAACGTCATTTATTCCGGCACCAATACCTGCCATACCCGCGATTGCGGCAATGGGCCATAATTCGCGGTGATACCACGCGTGTGCAATGGCATTTCCCACAAGCGGCCTAAAAAATGATGAGTTGCGTTCTTTTTTTACGGGCATATTTCTCCAAATGAATTATGCAAAGTATAGCAGGTTTAGTAATGAAGTTTTGAAGTTATGAAGGAATGAATCACGTCGTTCGCGAACGACGTGATGAAGTTGTGAGTGCAATTGCTTATTTTCTTTATACAAAAAATCAGCGCCTAGGGGACGCTGATTTTTTTCTTTGTTTGTTTTATGCAGCCTTCGGAACCATGAGGGGAGCTTTTTTCTTGGCGCCGATTAAGGTTTCAAATTCTTCTTTTTCAATGGTTTCTTTTTCAAGAAGGACATTAACAATGGAGTCCATTGCTTTGCGTTGTTCTTGCACAATGCGTGTTGCGGTTGCGAGCGCTTCTGCCAGGAGACGGGTAATTTCTCCATCGATCGTTTCAGCAACTTTTTCTGAGTAGTCACGACTTTCGTGCAGCTGTTTTCCGAGGAAAACCATTTCGTCACGTTCGCCGTAGGTGCGGGGACCGAGCAAATCGCTCATGCCGTATTGCGTGATGAGTTCGCGGGCAATGCGCGTTGCCTTTTGTAAATCGTTGCTTGCGCCGGTGGTGAGGTCTCCGAAGATTTCTTTTTCGGTGACATAGCCTCCGAGCGTCATGGCAATGTCTTCAAGGAATTCTTGGCGTGAGTGCATTTTTTTGTCTTCATCGGGGATGCTCATGGTGTAGCCTGCTGCGCGACCACGAGAGATGATGGAGATTTTGTGGACGTCATCACAGTGGGGAAGCATGTGGCCTACAATTGCGTGACCTGCTTCGTGGTATGCGGTAAGCACGCGTTCTTCTTTGGAAAGAATGTGACTCTTACGCTCTGGTCCGAGCATGACTTTTTCGATTGCGTCGAGAAGGTCAACTTGGTTGATTTCTTTTTGGTTGCGACGTGCGGCAAGAATAGCGCCTTCGTTCATGATGTTTGCAAGATCTGCTCCCGACATACCAATCGTGCGCTCTGCAATACGCTGTATTTCTACGTTTGCTGCGAGGGGTTTTTCTTTTGCGTGTACCTCAAGAATTGCACGGCGATCTTTGAGATCTGGACGATCGAGCGTTACGCGACGATCAAAACGACCTGGACGCAAAAGTGCGGGGTCGAGAACATCGGGGCGGTTGGTTGCTGCAATAACGATAATGCCGAGGTTTGGTTCAAAGCCATCCATTTCTACAAGAATTTGGTTGAGGGTTTGTTCGCGTTCATCGTGTCCGCCTCCTACACCTGTTCCCCGTTGGCGACCCACCGCATCGATCTCATCGAACACAATGCACGGCGCTGCCTTTTTTGCTTTTGCAAAAAGATCGCGTACGCGTGAAGCACCCACACCTACAAACATTTCTACGAATTCAGATCCGGAAATATGGAAGAACGGAACGTTTGCTTCTCCTGCAACTGCGCGGGAGATGAGTGTTTTACCGGTTCCTGGAGGGCCCATGAGGAGTACGCCTTTTGGAATTTTCGCTCCTAAGTCTGCAAACTTTTTTGGTGTTTTTAAGAATTCAACCACTTCATTGAGCTCTTCTTTTGCTTCGGGATTTCCGGCAACTTCGGCAAAGGTGATTTTATTTTTTTTGCCGTTTACTTCACGGGCATTTGCTTGGCCAAAGGTAAGTGCTTTGCCATTCGCTCCTTGCATTTGGCGGTAGAGCATGAAGAGTACGAAGCTAACACCGATCACGAGAATAAGTGTTGGGAGCATGCTTTGGAGCAACACTACACCAGCCGAAGGTTCTTTTATCTCAATACTGATATTTGCGAGCATGTCTTTAGAAATGCCGTAATCAGTAAGAAGTTCGGACACTGATTGTGTGTGTTCTTTTTTAGTGACGTAGGTTGTGCCGTTTGCGCCAATGCCGGTGAGCGTGTCATTTTCAACGGTGATTGCGGTAATATTGCCGTTTTGAATTTCATCAACGAGTACCGAAATGGGCACGTGAGAAATGGCATCGGGCTTGGTGCCTATTACTGAAAAAATAACGCTTATTGCTACCACAACGAGCAGGAATGAGATGATGTTTCGAGAGAGGGGTTTCATAGATCAAGTAGGTATAGTTTGGCAGAAACGATGTTGTTTTGCAAACAAAACCCCCGGCGTGTCGTATGGGCGTAGTATTCTCTTTTTTTCAAGAATGCTACGCCCTTACATTACCGGGGGGTTTTTATGCTTTTGCTTCTGTTTTTTCTACCTTGTCAGCTTTTTCAGCTTTCTTTTTTGGCTCTTTTTCCTCGCGGAGAGAGAGACCGAGACGATGCTCGTTTGGTTCGATGGAAACCACGCGGAACTTCATGACATCGCCTACGGATCCAATGGTCGTAGGATCTTCCACTGGCTTGTCTGAAAGTTCAGAAACGTGCGCAAGGCCTTGGATGTCAGTATCAAGTTCTACAAAGAAACCAAATGGGTTTACTTTGATAATCTTTCCTTCTACCCAGTCGCCTGCCTTGAAACGTTTGGTAACCGTCTTCCATGGGTCATCGGTAAGCTTTTTCATGGAAAGGAAGATCTTGCTGCCTTCGATGCCGATTATTTCTGCCTTAACGGTGTCACCGAGCTTGATGACATCCTTTGGATGATCAATGCGCTGCCATGCAATTTCGGAAATGTGCACCAATCCTTCAAGAGGAACGCTGGTACCGGTTGGGAAGAACTTTACGAATGCACCGAAGTCCGCAACTGCAGAAACTTCACCTGCAACGATATCGCCAATTTTGCACTGTGCGATAACACTCTTTTGTTCT
>ERZ1292630.5357-Hain-H41-02um-R3-5357-length-10539-cov-5_pt1 | contig 10539 bp, 11 predicted proteins | sample MGYA00564408_ERZ1292630 | MGnify/ENA primary metagenome ERZ1292630 (study PRJEB36523, sample SAMEA6512641) | groundwater metagenome | collected 2019-01-08 | study: AquaDiva: Metagenomics assemblies of 32 groundwater samples
CTATTATTTTCTGGCGGGGTTCAGGATGAGGAATGGTAACCAGCCCGCCGGCGGCGCCGGACGGCCAGCGGTCTTCATCATAAAGCCAGGCGTACCCGTCAACTTTTTTGGCTTCGTCCATAGCCGCTAAGATAGAACCAAACCATTCTTTAGAAAGATATTCGGTGGCTAATCCCTCGCGGCTGTGCATAAATCCGCCGCCCATCCCGTGGCTAAGCATATCACGCATCTGGCGCCGGACTTCAACCGGGTCCATTTTACCGTTCCAGGACCAGAATGGGGCCGAGGCATATTTATTTCCCGGCCGCCGGAATTTTTTCTTAATATCACTCATCTTTTTCTTCATTTCAATAAGAACATTTTTACGGAAAAACAGGATTAGCCTAACAATTTTATCAATTAATTATTAATGGTCAAGGAAAATCTGCCCCCGCTGTGGCGGGGGCAGATTTTCCTTGATCCTGAGGATCTAATTGGGGAACCATCACCATCCTGCTCCGCCTTAGGCGGACTACGTGGTGCAGGGTTAGGTAACCTGATATCAGCCAAAGGACTGATTAGTCCTACGGCTAATAATTTCCTATGCGATTCAAGAATAAACATTATTTATTTTTCTTGACCATTATTACGATAATGATAAGATAACAAAATATGCCCCGGTTATTTATTGCGGTTAAACTGGATGCGGCGATTCAAGAACAACTGGCAAAGATACAGACGGAATTGCAAAGATTTGATTTGGGCGTGCGCTGGGTTTTACCTGAAAATATTCATCTGACCCTGCGTTTTCTGGGTGCGGTTGATGAAAAAACAATACCGGACTTACTGGAAATTCTCAAAGCAGTGTCCCGAAAACATAAGTCCGGCCGGATGGGACTAAAAACAATCGGCGCTTTCCCAACCGACCAACACCCCCGGGTAATCTGGATTGGGGTAGAAGAGAAAACAGGAGAGTTGAGACAGATTTATCTAGAACTGGAAAATGCATTAAGCGGTGTGGGTTTTGAAAAAGACGACCACTCTTTTTCGCCTCATATTACACTCGGACGGGTGAAATCACCTAAAAATATTGAATCTTTAAAGCAATATCTAAGAGATCAAAAAAATATAACTATCGGTTCGCAACCAGCAGCCGGGATAACCTTATTCCGAAGTGATTTAAAACCATCCGGGCCGGTTTATCACGAAGAAGCAAATTTTCAATTTCAGTCCCGCCAAGACGGGAACTGATCCCGATAAAATCGGGAAATTTAACATAGGAGGAGGAGCAAAACACATGATAGAAGAAACGCAAAAACAACCGGTTTCTAAAAAAAACGAGGCGCTTACCCAGGCCATCAGTCAGATAGAAAAACAATACGGTAAAGGGGCAATTATGCGGCTGGGCGGGGGGTCGCCTGTTAAGATAGCCAGTATTTCAACCGGTTCCCTGGGATTGGATATTGCCTTAGGCGGACGCGGGGTGCCGCGCGGCCGGGTGGTGGAGGTGTTCGGCCCCGAGGCGTCCGGTAAAACGACCCTCTGCCTTCATATTGCGGCCAGCGCCCAGAAAATGGGTGGTAACGCCGCCTTTATTGATGTGGAACACGCTCTGGATTCTACTTACACTCAACGTATCGGAGTTAATCTTGATTCACTGATTATTTCCCAACCGGATAGCGGTGAACAGGCATTGGAAACCACCGAATTACTGGTTCGCAGTAATGCGGTTGATGTAATAATAATTGATTCAGTTGCCGCATTGGTGCCTAGAGCCGAACTGGAAGGGGAAATGGGCGATGCCCACATGGGCCTGCAGGCGAGATTAATGTCGCAGGCATTAAGAAAATTAACGGCCGCTATCGGCAAATCGCAAACCTGTGTAATTTTTACCAATCAAATCCGGGAAAAAATAGGTGTCTTTTTCGGGAATCCGGAAACGACACCCGGTGGTCGCGCCCTGAAGTTTTATGCCTCCACTCGGATTGACATCAGGCGGATCGGACAGATTAAAGAAGGCGAAGAAGTGGTGGGCAGCCGCGTGCGGGCCCAGGTGGTTAAAAACAAAGTCGCCCCGCCCTTCAAAAAGGCCGAGTTTGATATTATGCATAAAGAGGGTATTTCGCGTACAGGCGATTTGATTGATCTGGGTATCATTTTAGGCGTGGTTGATAAAAGCGGCGCTTGGATTACTTATAAAGAAAAACAACTTGGCCAGGGACGCGAAAAGTCCAAAGAATTTTTAAAAGCTAACCCTAAAATAGCCGAGGCGTTGGAAAAAGACATCAAAAAAGCACACGGACTGGAAACGGCCGAAATACCGGCGAAAGAAGAAACAGATAAAACCAGTCCCGCTAAATCTAAATAGGTAAATCTGATTCATCACTCCCGGACGCTTCTAACGGGATTCATCTGTGGTTGAAAATACGCCGTAAAAAGGTATTTTATCCGTTCTAGATCTTCCTTAACTAAATCCGGTGTATTTCGCGCAAAAAGGTCAAGTTTTATCACCGCATTAATTACCGCATCATTTTTGCAAATATCTCTTATCCGGCTTAAAATACCCTTGTTAACTTTCTGGATATCTTCATACAGGCTGACTAATCCCTTCATTTCCAGATCAAACGATTGGTCGTTTTTTTTCAGGAAATACTGGGCCAGCAGATACATACTGGCCACCCGGAAGATCGTTTCAGACGGCGTGGCAAAAGGCAGGTGGAAGTACAACAGCGGCTTGAGTTTCATCAAAAAAGGACATCGGCTGGCGACCATATAAATACCCAGAAGCGAACTGACCCCCTGCTGAGCCGTGGTCTGTTTTGAAAAACTCCGTTCCCCGGCGGTAACCGCGATGTTAACTTCTTCATATGATACCATATCTTTAAAAGCCGCTACCAGACTTGTTATATTTAACGCCACCGGGCAAAATGTATATTGCTTTTCATCCAGCGCACAATTTGCACACCGGTTATATGTTAGATTAGCCCATTCAGGCGGCTTTAATTCTTCGTTCGGTAAGTAGTCAAACGTTCTAGCATCCAGATTGATATCAAATGTTTTTTTTGTTCCGTTTCCAAACGTGAAACGGTAACTGTATTTGATGACATTATCAAGATTATTAATAAATTGATTCATTGGTGTATTTTATTATACTATCATTTCTAACGGGGTCAAGAAGAAAAAAGTGCATTCTTAAATTGTGGCGGGCAAAGGTAGACAACGACGAACAGAGATACCCTTAAGGAAAAAGTTTGATTTTTGAGGTTGATTAAGATAAAATAACTTTCTATGAAAGTTAACGAATTGCGTTCCAGGTACCTGGAATTTTTTAAAGAAAAAAAACACCTGATTCAGCCCAGCGCCTCGCTGGTGCCGCTCAACGACCCGTCGCTTCTTTTTACCGGCGCCGGGATGAACCAGTTCAAGGATTATTTTCTCGGACGGGTAGCCCCGCCTTCCAAACGAATCACTACCTCCCAGAAGTGCTTGCGGACGGTTGACATAGAAAAAGTCGGCCGGACCGTCGCTCACCATACTTTTTTTGAAATGCTTGGCAATTTCTCTTTCGGCGATTATTTTAAAAAAGAAACCATTACCTGGGCCTGGGAATTTTTGTTGAATGAATTAAAATTACCAGCCGACCAGCTTTATGTTTCCATTTATACCGATGACCGGGAGGCCTATGATCTCTGGCATAAAATAGTCGGGTTACCGGTTGAAAAAATTTTTAAATTAGGTGAAGCCAGTAACTTCTGGCCGGCTAATGCGCCCAGCCAGGGGCCAAACGGACCCTGCGGTCCGTGTTCGGAAATATTTTACGACCGTGGCGCAGAATACGGTTGTGGGCTACCAACCTGTTCGGTCGCTTGCGACTGCAACCGTTTTGTGGAAATCTGGAACCTGGTTTTTATGCAGTTTAACCGCCAGGAAGACGGGACGCTCAAGCCGCTGCCCCAAAAAAATATTGATACCGGTATGGGGCTGGAACGAATTGCCATGGTCATCCAGAATGTTTCCTCAACCTTTGAAATAGATATTTTCCGGACCATTATTAAAAATATTCTGGAAGTAACCAAACTGGATTATCATCCGCAGACCGAAGAAGGGTCACGGATTAAACGAATTGCCGACCATATCCGGGCACTGGTTTTTCTGGTAGCCGATGGAGTTCTGCCTTCCAACGAAGGACGCGGTTATGTGGAGCGCCGGCTCCTGCGCCGCGCTTTCCGCGACGGGATGACCCTCGGATTGTCCAAACCGTTTTTATATCAGCTGGTCCCCATCGTCGTGCAAGTAATGAAGCGGGCTTATCCGGAATTACCGGATAAAGAAACCGATCTTATCCGGATTATTAAATCTGAAGAAAATAAATTCCTGGAAACGGTGGAGCAGGGGATGACGCTTCTGGAAAAAACAATTAAAGACTTATCTAATAGAAATGAAAAAAGATTCCCGGGTGAAGCGGCTTTTAAGTTATATGATACTTACGGCTTCCCGGTTGATTTAACTGAATCAATCCTGGCTGAAAAAGGATTTAAACTGGATCTTCTTAATTATGAAGAAGCGATGTCCCGGCAGAAAGAACGCGCCCGGCAGTCATCCAAAATTTCGCAGGCTGTCTTTGCCAGTACACCGATTAATGAAATTAAAGGCATTTTGCACCACACTGAATTTATTGGTTACCAACAAACGGTCTCGCCGGTAAAAATTGAAGCGATTATCGCCGATGGCGCGCTGGTTAACGAATCTGAGGGCAATCAAGAAATTACGATTGTTACGGAAAAAACTCCTTTTTATGCCGAAAGCGGCGGGCAGGTGGCCGATACCGGCAGTTTTAAAGGGCCGGAGGTGGAAGTAAAAATCACCGATACCCAGCGCCTGGAAAATTATATTTTACATATCGGAAAAATTAAAAAAGGTATCCTGCGGACCGGTATAATATTACAGGCGGAAGTGGATAGCCAGCGGCGGCAAGCCATTGCCCGAAACCATACGGCGACGCATTTGCTCCAGAATGCCCTGCGTAAAATTTTAGGGGAGCATCTTAAGCAATCTGGTTCTCTGGTTGCGCCGGACCGGTTAAGATTTGACTACACCCATTTTTCCGCACCGACCAGGGATGAATTAAATTCCGTGGAAGACTATGTCAACCAGCGGATTATGGAAAATGCCGAAGTTTCTTCAAAGGAAACTTCGTTAACCCAGGCAAAAAAACTCGGGGCTTTATCTTTTTTCGGCGAAAAATACGGAGACAACGTGCGACTGGTTGGTATCGGTGATTATAGTAAAGAATTATGCGGCGGAACGCACTTGAAAAATACCGGCACCATTGGATATTTTAAGATAAACAATGAACATTCAATCGCATCCGGCGTCAGGCGAATTGAAGCAATTACCGGGCCAGAAGTATTAAAGAAAAACAGGGAACAAACACAACGGTTGGAACAGGTTTGCGAATTATTAAATACGGCGCCGAATCATCTGGTTGAAAAAATAAAAGCACTTCAGCAAGAATTAAAAACCGCCCAGCAATCATTACTCCGGCAAGCCAAACAAGACAATCAGGAAATCGCCCGGTCACTCCTCAACCGAACCGCCTCAACCAATAACGTAAAAATTATCGCGGAAATTTTCGAAAACAAGACAATGGATGAGTTAAGAACCATTGCTGATATACTCCGAAATTCATCCGAACAGATCGTGGCTTTGCTCGGCTCAACGGATAACCAGAAAGCTAATTTAGTGTTAACGATGAGTGAAAATTTAGTGCGCGCCGGTTTTGATTCAGTTAGCATTCTTAAAGAAACGGCCAAACTCATCGGCGGAAGCGGCGGCGGGCGGAAGAATCTATCCCAGGCCGGCGGAAAAAATATTTCTAAATTGAATGAATCTATGGATTATTTCGTTAAAATGGTAACGGAAAGATTGGAATGATCTTAGGTTTAAGGATAAAGGCATCTGGTTGAAGAAGCCAGATAACTCAACTCTTTCCGCCAGCTCGCCCCGCCGAGCGGTGCGAGGTCGGGGAGGCGGATCGCCTTTGGCGATAGAGTTGATTCAGAATTAAAACTAAAGTTTTGAGTTACTTCGTTACGCAAAATTAAAATTTTCGTGCAAAATTTTATTATGGACATAATTTTAAACGGTGAAAAAAAACAGGTTCACGAAGGGTTGAATATTGCGGAATTATTAACCATTCTTAATATCAAAACTGAGCAGGTCGCGGTGGAACTTAATCTTGCCATTATTAACAAGAATTATTACGAGAATAAAATTCTTGAAAATGAAGATTGCGTAGAAATAATTTCATTTGTGGGCGGCGGATAATATCATTAGAGACTCTAACAAAACCGTGTTTTTTATTATTCCCGCTCATTCTGTCATTCCCGCGAAAGCGGGAATCCAGATAAGAAAATAATAGCATAGATTCCTGCTTTCGCAGGAATGACATTTTACTATAGGTTTTGTTAGAGTCTCTTAATGTAGCGGCGACCTTTATGGTCGCCTTCTATGCATTATCTTTAAATTTAAATTAAAAGTAATAATTGGTGAACGATGACTAAAAAAGAGATTTTAAAAATCGGTAAATATGAATTCTCCTCACGCCTGTTGGTCGGAACCGGCAAATATGCTACTTTTAAACTGATGACCGAAGCATTGGAAGCCTCAGGAACCGATTGCGTTACCGTGGCCGTTCGGCGGGTAAATTTAACCGACCAATCTAAAGAGTCCCTGCTGGATTACATTGACCGGAAAAAGTATAAGATTCTGCCTAATACGGCCGCTTGCTATACGGTAGACGAAGCCGTCCGAACCGCCCGGCTGGCTCGCGAGGTCGGACTTTCCGATATGATTAAATTGGAAGTTATCGGTGACCAGCAAACATTATACCCCGACCTGACCGCTTTGGTTGAAGCCACTAACATATTGGTTAAAGAAGGGTTTACGGTACTGCCGTATACTTCGGACGATTTAATTACGGCCTTGCGATTGGAAGACGCCGGAGCGGCTTGCGTGATGCCTTTAGGCGCCCCCATCGGGTCTGGTTTAGGAATTATGAACCTACACAATATTCAGATAATAATTAACCGTCTTAACGTTCCCGTGATTGTTGATGCCGGCGTGGGGACGGCTTCAGATGTGGCCATTGCGATGGAATTAGGCGCGGACGGCGTTTTACTGAATACCGGTATTGCCCTGGCTAAAAATCCGGTCCAGATGGCTCAGGCGATGAAACTCGCCTGCGAGGCCGGCCGCTTGGCGTATCTCTCCGGCCGAATCCCGAAAAAATATTTTGAAGCCAGTCCGAGCAGCCCGGAAACTGGAAAAATAAAATAGGTGAAGAAACTTCTTTGCCCCGTCATATCTAACATAAATTTTTCGGAGGAAAATTTATTATGAAAGGCATAGTTTTAGCCGGCGGATTGGGCACCAGATTATTGCCCTTGACGAAAGTTACTAATAAGCATCTTCTGCCGGTTTATAACCAGCCGATGATTTATTATCCGATCCAGATTTTGGTTAAAGCTGGTATTGATGATATTATGATTGTGACCGGCGGCAACAGCGCGGGTGATTTTTTAAAGTTGCTGGGCAATGGCAAAGAATTCGGATTAAAAGAATTGAATTATGCTTATCAAGAAGGCGAAGGTGGAATCGCCGCCGCCCTTTCGCTGACGGAACATTTCGTTGATAAGGATAAAGTAGTAGTTGTTTTAGGTGATAATATTATAGAAGGTGCTATTAAAGAATTTGTTGAACGATTTGACCAACAGCCAAAAGGCGCTAAAATTATCTTGAAAAAAGTTCCGGACCCGGAACGTTTTGGCGTCCCCGAAATAAAAAATAATAAGATTATAAAAATAGAAGAGAAACCTAAAAAACCGAAGTCAAACTATGCAGTTATCGGTATTTATATGTATGACGATTCTGTTTTTGATATTATCAAAACCTTAAAACCTTCCGGTCGGGGCGAACTGGAAATTACCGACGTTAACAACGCTTATTTAAAAAAAGGCGTGCTTACCCACGAAATTCTTGAGGGCTGGTGGACCGATGCCGGTACTTTTGAATCACTTCTTAAAGCCAATCAGTTGGTCGCCCAAAAGCATTAAACGTAAATTTTTATTAAAAAATTGTAACCGTTCACGACCTATTATATCTCTCGGTAGACAACGACCTTTTAGGTCGTTGATGGTTTATCTCAACGAGGTAAAACCTCGTTGTCTACCAAGTCATCTGGAGCGTGAACGGTTACCAAAAAATTTGCTATGAAAGTTTATTTATCAAGAACCAAAGATAACGAATCGGACAGTTCCATCGCGGCCAAGGTAAAAAACCTAACCGAAAGTATCGGATTAAAAAAATTAATTAAGAAAAATGACTTGGTTGCCTTAAAAATTCATTTCGGAGAAAAAAAGGGACCGGGTTATATCAAACCGGAATGGCTTAAACCATTAATTACTTTCATTAAAAAAGCCGGCGGAAAACCGTTTCTAACCGATACCAATACTCTTTATGTGGGTAACCGCTCCAATGCCGTTGACCACCTGGCGATGGCCGAAAAACACGGTTTTTCATTCGCTAATTTGGGAATACCGATAATTATTGGTGACGGATTGCGCGGCGAGAATCAGATTTCTCTCCCGACCGAAACGGGATTAATTTCCCGGGCCCATCTGGCCGGAGTGGTCAAGACGGCTGACGTCATTATCGGACTGGCTCATTTTACCGGCCACTTGTTAACCGGTTATGGAGGGGCCTTAAAAAACATCGGGATGGGTTTAGCCGCCCGAGGCGGGAAATTGGCCCAACACTCAGGATTATTACCGCAAATTCTGGACCAGTGTCGCGGTTGCGAAGTTTGCGCTCAATGGTGCCCGGCTGACGCGATTCAACTAAAGAATAACAAAGCCACGATTAATCCGGAAACCTGTTACGGTTGCGGTGAATGCCTGGCCGTCTGCCCGCATCAAGCGGTCAAAATTGCCTGGGATGAGTCATCAGGTAATGTTCAAAAAAAGATGGTGGAATATTGCCGGGCCATTATCAAAGAAACGAAAACATGCTTTTTTAATTTTGCGATTAACGTAACCAAAGATTGCGATTGCATGAATAAACATTCGCCAGTTATTGCGCCGGATGTCGGCGTGCTGGCTTCATCAGATCCCGTTGCCCTGGATTTTGCCACCTTTCAACTGGTTAACCGGCAGGCCGGTTCTACCAATATTTTCAAAAAACACTGGCCCCAACTGGACCCGCTGGTCCAAACTTCCTACGGCGAACAAATCGGCCTGGGAACGACTAGTTATGAATTGATTGAGATATGAAAATATACCTGACCAGGCCTGAATCACTACCTCGTTTTAACTTAGGCTTAATTTTCCCCGGTATTGCCCTGATTCTTATTGCGGTGGTTAGACTATTAAAGTGGGTATCACTTGAGTTCTTTCAGACTGAACGCATCCCTTTTTTATTCTGTCATTTTAGAAATATATTCGGTATCCCCTGCCTGACTTGCGGAATGACCCGTTCGTTATTTCATTTTAGTCATTTTCGGATTTTTGAATCATTCCAAATGAATCCGTTGATTTTCCTGTCCGTTTTATTATTGCTCGGGTGGGGGATTTATTCTTTAGCCGTAAGATTTTTAGATTTCCCTCAAATAAAAATAGAATTCAAATCCGTTGAAAGAAAATTACTGATAGTATTTATAATCGCGGCTATTTTGCTCAACTGGTATTATCTTATTTTTATCGGGAAAGTCTAACCCCACTATGCGAAATCAACAAGATTATGAAAACCCTCAAAGTTAAAATTTCCGAACTAAAGCATCATTTCAATCTTGATATTTTATTTAACCGGCTTTATGCTCAACCCTACCCTTTTTATTTACGCAGTAGCATGACAAGCGAGCCCCAATTCTATCGGGGCGAACCGTTAGGGCGTTATTCATTCATTGGCGCCAACCCGTTTTTGGTCTTAAAAAGCAAGGGCCATAAGATTTTCGTGGAAACTAGCGGTAACCGCGACTTGTCCCGCCACTGGCGGGACAGGGCCGGACGAACTAAAGGCAATCGCATTTATTCATATTACGGTAATCCTTTTGAAGAATTAAAAAAAATTCTTGATACTTATCGGATTACTCAAAAAGATTACCCCGTTCCCTTTGTGGGAGGGGGCGTCGGATATTTTAGTTACGACCTGTGTCATTTTGTGGAAAAATTACCCCGGACCGCCCGGGATGATCTGAAATTCCCCGATATGTTTTTCGCTTTTTATGACCGGATTTTCGCCTGCGACCATAAAAAAAACAAGGTTTTTTTAATCGGTTTAAACCACACAAATTTTCCGCTCCGGCCGGTTGTTCCGGAAGATACATTTCCCGATGGTTATCGGGACAAAACGAAAACAACTCTTTTGTCTGGCCGGCGGAACAGAAAATTTTCATTAAAATCTAATTTCACTAAATCAGCTTACCTAAAAGCAATCCGGCGAGCCAAAGAATATATTACGGCCGGTGATATTTACCAGATGAATTTATCACAACGTTTTGAGGTA
>ERZ1292630.5358-Hain-H41-02um-R3-5358-length-10539-cov-3_pt1 | contig 10539 bp, 7 predicted proteins | sample MGYA00564408_ERZ1292630 | MGnify/ENA primary metagenome ERZ1292630 (study PRJEB36523, sample SAMEA6512641) | groundwater metagenome | collected 2019-01-08 | study: AquaDiva: Metagenomics assemblies of 32 groundwater samples
ATCCGCCTCGCTGATCTAATGGCTTCACGCCTTCATTTTAAGATAGACAGCCGAACGGATGGTTATTATATCGTTGACCTGGATAGCATGAACGGTACTTTCGTCAACGGGAAAAAGATTAAAGAAAAATTATTGGATATCGGCGATAAAATTCAGGTCGGCGAAACAATGTTTTCTTTTCTGGCTGAAGCTGAAGGACCGAAAGAAGGCGGTTTAATCGGCCAAACCATTGGCGGTTGCCAGGTTATTGAACGAGTCGGCCGGGGCGGAATGGGCACCGTTTATAAAGCCAAACAGTTATCACTTAACCGGATTGTTGCTTTAAAAATACTGGCGCCGGAACTGGTCAAGGATAAAACTTTCATTAACCTTTTTGTCCAGGAAGCCCGTTCCGCCGCCCAGTTAAATCATTCCAATATCGTCCAGGTTTATGACATCGGTAAGTTTAAAGAATGGTATTATTTTCTGATGGAGTTTATCCCGGGCGGAAGTATTCAGGAATTAGTCTCGCATAAAAAGAAACTACAGCCGATTCCGTCCGTTAAAATGATGCTTGATGCGGCTTATGGATTAGAATATGCCGAGAAGAAAGGTATTATCCACCGCGATATCAAACCGGACAATTTAATGATTGGCGAAGATAACCGGGTAAAAATCAGCGATCTGGGATTGGCTAAAAATCTAAACATTGAAAGTCCTGAAACGTCAGACAGCCAGGGCGTCTTCGGCACGCCCCATTATATCGCCCCGGAACAGGCGCTAAGCCAGCCGGTGGACCACCGGGCTGATATTTATTCGCTGGGTGCCACGTTTTACCGGATTGTCAGCGGGGTAACTCCTTATTCCGGTAATAGTATCCGCGAAATTATTGTTAAAAAAACCAAAGAAGACCCCCCTTCTTTAAAAAGCCTGGCGGAATCGTTACCGGATGAATTATGCCGGATCGTGGGAAAAATGATTAAAAGAAACCCCGCCGAACGCTATCAGAATGCGACCGAATTAATTACGGACTTAAAAAATTTACTCACCCAACTCGTTCCGGCTGCGAACCAATCGCATCCCCAGCCTGCGATATCTGCAAAAGCAAGCGAGCTGAAAGTAAAACCGGCTCCGGCCAAACTTATTATCACCGCGATCTTGATACTATTTTCCGTTCTGACAGTTTTTGCTATTAACCACTATTATCAAACGGCAATCCGGCCGGACAAAACCAAACCACCAAACGGTTCCCAGATTAATTTACGGGAACAGCTGGCCCGGAAAGAATTTGACAATACCCTGGCCTTGGAAAAAAATATTAGTTCCACCCGCCTGGCCGATGTCGTCAAAATCCTTGATGCGTACAACCGGATTTCCATTTCTTATCCAGATTTCAGTTTAAAATCAACCGTTCGGAAAAAAATAACTTTCTGGGAGAAGACGCTGGCCGACCTTAAAGCCGGCAACCGGGAACGCGAGGATGAAGCATTAAAAAAATACAGGGAATTAATTGATCGGATGGAAGCGCAGAAAAATACGTTGCAGTTGGAAGAAGTGAACCCCTTTGTCCAGCAAGCACTGAACAACCTCAATCAATTAAAAACAGATTATAACGATACCAGTATCGTCACGGCCATAGAAACAAAAATGAAGCAATTATCGCAGGAACTTACAGGATTCAACAAAATACATGAAAATTATAATTCTTTAATGGCTGAAGTCAAAAACCAGGTGCGAAAAAAACAATTAAAAAACGCCCTGTCGTTAGTTGATGATTTCTCTAAAAAACCTGACCTAGCCGGCACCCCTTTAGACCAACTTATCCGGCAGGAAAAAGAACGGCTGATAAACCTGACTCAATCATCTTTCGAAAATATGATGGAAGAAGCGGAAGAATTAATCAAACAGAAAAAATACGAATCGGCCCGGGTCTTGATAACCAAAGAAATGAGTTATTACGAAATTACCGGCGAATTAATTTCACTGATGGAGAATAAGATCAAACAAATAGACGGATTAATTGAACGGCAAAAAGTTGAAGAAGATAGCCAGAGATTTTTTACACTCCTGGCCAAAGCGCTCCGGTCCGCCCAACAAACCTGGTTTATGGACGCCTTAAATACTTTAAAACTATTGAAAAATCCACCTATGAAAACAGAGGATTACCGCAAAAAAGTTGATGATTACATCAATGATATTAAAATGGAACGGGAAATCGTAGACAAATTAAAAGTAAAAATTAATGCCAAGCAATTATTTTCCAACCAATTTAGAAATGCCCCGATTAAAGAAGCCACCGGAGACGGCCTCATTACGGTCAGGAAAGAAAATGGCGCCGATAAGGATGAAAAACATCAGTGGGAAAGAATAAAACCCGGAGAATTGTATGAACTGGTCCGAAACGGCTGGGAATTATCGCCGAAAGATTATATTGCCCTGGGCATATTATGTATGAACCGCGGCGGGTTAACCAAAGAAGCCAAAGAATTATTTAAAACAGCTGATCAAATCCTTAAAAACAACCCGGATTATCCGGACGCGCCAGACCTTTTCTCTATCATTAACGCCTGTATTGAACGGAACCGGGAAAATAAAATTCATCATGAAAGAGAAACGGAAGCGCAACAATTTTTAACCCAGGCCGAAACCCTGATCGCCCAGGAAACAAATAAAGAAGCCCTTGATAATCTTCTGCTTTTAAAATATCGTTATTCGGAAACAAGATTCTACCGGGAAAATATCGAGAAAATCACGGAAAAAATTATTACTTGCGAGGAAAATAAATGAAAAATCTATCGCTTAAAACAAAAATTACCCGGGCCACCGAATTCATCCGCAAAAAAATTAAAGACACGCCGGACATCGGTATCATCCTGGGCACCGGATTAGACGGACTGGCCCAGGAAATCACCAATCAAGTTAGTATTCCTTACAGAAAAATACCAAATTTTCCTGTTTCCACGGTGGTCACCCATAAAAGCAAACTCACGAGCGGACGGATTAACGGCCGAACGGTCGTGGTAATGGAAGGACGTTTTCATTATTATGAAGGGTATTCTCTAGAACAAATCACTTTACCGGTCCGGGTAATTAAAGCGCTCGGAGCGCCAATTTTAATAATTTCCAGCGCGGTCGGTGGGTTGAATAAAAATTATCAGGCCGGCGACCTGGTTTTGATTGAAGACCATATCAACCTGATGGGCGTCAACCCCTTAATCGGACCGAATGACGATACCTTAGGCCCCCGCTTTCCCGATATGTCCGAACCTTACGATAAAAAACTAATTGAACTGGCTGAACAAATCGCCCGGGCGCATAATATTAAAATTCACCGCGGCGTCTATGCAGCGATGACCGGCCCAAACCTGGAAACACGCGCCGAATACCGCTTCCTGCAGCGGGTCGGAGCCGATGTTATCGGTATGTCCACCGTGCCGGAAACAATTGTGAGTGTTCATTCCGGTTTACGCGTCCTGGGACTGGCGGTCGTTACCGATCTGTGTATCCCGGAAACATTAAAACCGGCTAATATTCGGGAAATCATTAAAACGGCCAATCGCGCCGAACCTAAAATGACTTCTATCGTAAAAGAATTAATACTTAAAATTTAGGAGATAAAATTACACCATGAGCATCAATTACAAAGACACTTTGAACTTACCGCAAACCGATTTTTCCATGAAGGCGGACCTCGTCCGGAAAGAACCGTTACTTCAGCAAGAATGGGACGCGAAAGATCTGTACGGCCAAATCCGCGCTAAATATAAAAATGCCCCGAAGTATATCCTCCACGATGGGCCGCCTTATGCCAACGGAAACGTCCACATCGGCACGGCCTTAAATAAAATCCTGAAAGACATTGTCATCAAGTTTAAAACTATGCAGGGATTCAACGCCCCGTTTATTCCCGGCTGGGATTGCCACGGACTTCCCATTGAACACCAAGTAATGACCGAATTAGGACAGCAGGCCAGAACATTACCCCGGGCCGAAATCAGAAAAAAATGCGAATCCTATGCCCTTAAATTCGTGGAAATACAGCGCCGGCAGTTTAAATCTCTCGGTGTCCTGGGCGAATGGAATAACCCTTACCTGACCCTTACCCCTGAATATGAGGCGGGGGTGATTGATGTTTTTAAAGAACTCGTCGCCCGCGAGTTTGTCTACCGAAAACTTAAACCGATCCATTGGTGCATGCACTGCGAAACCGCCCTCGCCGAAGCCGAACTGGAATACGCCGATATTGCCGGACCTTCTATTTATGTCAAGTTCCCGGCGCCTTCTTTGAATAAAATTATTGAACATCTGACCGATATAAATATTGGTAATAAACCGGTATCTCTGCTTATCTGGACAACTACCCCCTGGACCCTGCCGGCTAATGTCGCAGTAGCTTTAAACCCGCAATTTGATTATGCCCTGGTTGAATATCAGGTGCAGTCTTTCCCGACAGAATCGGGCCAAGTCCCCCAATGTAATATCGCGGGACAAGCCGGCCAACCTATCCCGCAGTCGGCGGGAACGGAAATACTTATCCTCGCCTCTGATTTGGTCAAATCGGTAATGAATGTTATCGGGATTAAAGATTATAAAATCTTAGCCAAAATTAAAGGAGATAGTTTGGAAGGAAATATTTATACCCATCCGTTCATTGAACGAAATTGCAGCATTATTTTAGCCAGTTATGTCCGACTGGAAGACGGCACCGGCTGCGTTCATATTGCCCCCGGGCACGGAGTAGAAGACTACGAAAGCGGCCTTAAATATCTCCTGCCCGTCTTAAGCCCGGTTAATGAAAAAGGTAATTTCACCGAATTAATCGGTGAATTCAGGCCTGATTTCCGTCAAATATTTTCAACGCTCATCGGCCAAAATGTATTTAAAGCGGACGGGTTTATCTGCCGGACGCTTAAAGAAACAAAATATCTCCTGCAAGAAACGCAGGTAACCCATTCGTATCCGCACTGCTGGCGTTGTAAAAAACCGGTGATTTTCCGGGCGACCGAACAGTGGTTTATTTCGGTGGACCACAACCAGGCCCGTAAAAAAGCGCTGGCTGAAACCGATAAAGTAAAATGGATCCCCGGCTGGGGTAAAACGCGCATCAACAGTATGATTCAGGAACGACCGGACTGGTGTATCTCGCGCCAGCGGGCCTGGGGAGTTCCGATACCGGTCTTTTATTGTTCCGAATGCCGTCAACCGCTTCTGGATATTAAAGTTCTGGAACAAATCCAAAAAACCTTTGCCCAGGAAGGAGCAATGAGCTGGTTTGTTAAACCGGAAACCGATTTTTTGCCAGCCGGGACAAAATGTCCACAATGTGCCTCCAACCAATTTGTTAAAGGAAGCGATATTTTTGATGTCTGGTTTGAATCCGGTTCCAGTTTTCGGTCGGTGGTGCTTGAAAACAAACAATTAAATTTTCCGGCCGACCTTTACCTGGAGGGCACCGACCAGCACCGCGGCTGGTTCCAACTTTCTCTTTTCCCGTCGGTAATGACCCGCGACCAGGCGCCGTTTAAAACCGTCTTGACCCACGGTTTCGTAGTTGATGAAGCAGGCGAAAAAGTTTCTAAATCCAAAGGCGCCGGTTTGCTGATGGCCGATGAACTCGTTACTAAATTCGGAGCCGACATCCTCCGGCTCTGGATTTCTTCCATTAATTTTACAGACGATATTCCGGTTTCCTTGAAAATCATTGAAGAAAAAAGCGACCCTTACCGCAAAATCAGGAACACCTTTCGTTACCTGATGGGAAACCTTTATGATTTCAACCACAAAACTGATACGGTTCCCTACGAACACCTCTGGGAAATAGATCAGTGGGCGTTAAATAAACTTCATCGTTTGATTGATAAAACTACCCGGGCTTATGAAGACTTTGAATTTTACAAGGCGTTCCGGCTTTTCTATGAATTCTGCGTCGTTGAGATGAGTTCTTTTTATCTGGATATCCTAAAAGACCGGGTTTACACCTTTGCCAAAAATTCTAAAGCCCGCCGGTCCGCCCAAACGGTTATGTCTGAAATTTTAGTCAACCTGACTAAATTAGTTGCTCCGATTCTGGTTCATACGGCTGAAGAAATCTGGAAATTTATCCCTGGTGAAAAGGAAACGGCCAGCGGTTCATCTGGCAGTTCGGCCCTGAGCGGTCCGGCTGAGCAGTTCGGCCCTGAGATCACTGCCCTGAACCACTCGGCAAGCTCGGGGGCTGAGCCTGCCGAAGCCTTACCGAAGGGCTCACCGCAAAGTGTCCATTTAAGCGAGTGGCCTCAAATCAACCGGAATTATACGTCTGATGAACTGGAAACCAAATGGCAGAAGTTAATCCGCATCCGGCTGGACGTGGCCCGCGAACTGGAAAAACTTAGAAAATCTAAAACCATCGGCAGCGCCCTGGAATCAGAAGTAACCCTTTTCACCGAAAATAAGGAACTAACCGACTTTTTAAAACAATATCAACTGGATTTGCCAATGATTTTTATCGTTTCGGATGTCAAACTGCTTGACCAGAAACCGGCCAATGCCGTCGCCGGACAGGAAATACCGGAACTGTTTATTTCCGTTGCCCAGAGTAAACATCAAAAATGCGAACGCTGCTGGAACTACCGCGAAAGCGTGGGGAAAAATAAAGAATTACCCACTCTCTGCAACCGCTGCGGTGACGTAATTAAGGAAATGACCGTATCCGGGATAAATTAATCCGAAAGAAAGAAACTAACAATTATGTCATTCTCTTTCAAAGTATCTCTTATCTTGATAATCACCTTATTCTTAACGTCATTGAACCGGGTTGAACTGTGGGCTAAAGATAAAACACCGGAATCTGCCGGCAAATCAGAACACGATAAAGAAAAGAAAGAAGAAAAGGAGAAGGAAAAGGAAGACGAAAAAGAGAAAAAAGATAAAGAAGAACCCAGAAAACCGGATTCAAACAAGCCCCAAAAAGAAAAAACTTCTAAAAGCCGCTTAAAAATATTTAAAGAATCGTCTAAAGAAAAAGATAAAGCAACGAAAAAAGACAAAAAAGATAAAGAACAATGGGATTTAAGCCGGCAGAAACGAGAAAGTCCTATCCCTGATTACTATCCGCCGTGGCAGAAATATGAAGAAGATGACGAAAATAACAACTGGTTTATTTTCGATTTTATATTTGATCTGGTTTTTGCCGACGACCTTAATTATCTTAAATATCCTTATTATCATAACGACTCAATGTATTGGCAATATGCCGAGCGGTCAACCGTTCGCTCGGCATCAACCTTTCAGGGTTATTATCTCAGAATTAACCATAACCTCTGGGCCTACCATCTTAATAATGAATTCAGATTTCCCTCAGGCACTACCTTTGAATTGTCTTATACCAAATACATTGAAGACGTTTCTAATCAGGAAAAAAACGAACGAATGAGTTGGTTCAAGGGTTATTTCAATGGCTATTGCCTGGAAAACAGCAACTGGAATATCAAATTAGGTATATGCGGAGTCAACCTTTCCAGCGTCGGCGGGGGCTTGGGATTCCAGGGGGCAATTGACGTTTTCCCCGGTAAACCGGTTGGCATTCATGGCGGCATCGGTTATGCCTTTTTAACCAGCGGGGTGGATATTACTGATTATGAATTAAAACTGGGCTGGTTTAATAAAAGAAGAGAATTTACTCTGGGCTATCGCTCTTTAGTAAACTCGCAGGATGAGGACCTGAGTGGCCCGATCGTCGGTTTTGCCTGGTGGTTTTAATAATATTGTCGGACATAAAGATTTAGATGTCGTGGCAATCCCGACATAACGTTGGGGCCGGCTCTTTACGGATATAAGCAAACCCCGTGGGTTTTTATTTCTCTGATAATCTGCGTTTTTTCGGCCTGCCATTCCTCTGGCGTAAGACACAATGGCTCTAAAACATACTCGGCGTCCCAACAACTTAAAACCACATCAAACCTTTCCCAATTTGATTTTTTGACGCAATCTGTTTAAAAAACCCGTTAATTATGGTTTGCTCGTACGGTATTGGTCGCAAAACTTTAGAATCGTATTCAAGCATTGCTCTAATTCCTCTATTTTATTTTAATGATCTATAATCCATTCGAGAAAGTCAATGATTTTTCTTGATATTAAAATATCATAATATTACACTATAACTGTTATGATTAAACCTATCAATATCGCCGTGTTATTATCCGGTTCCGGCCGAACCCTGCAGAATTTCATTGACCTGATTGACCAAAAAAAACTGGCGGCCGGAATCCAGGCAGTCATCAGTTCCAAAGAAGGTGCTTACGGACTGGAACGGGCAAAAAAACATAATATTCCCAATTACCTCATCCCGCGTAAAAATTACCAATCAACCGAAGAATTCAGTGAAGCGATTAATCAGGTCCTGAAAAAACATCCGGTTGATTTAATCGTCATGGCCGGTTTTATCCACCTTTACAAAATCCCGCCTGAATATCAAGGCAAGGTTATGAATATCCACCCGGCGCTTTTACCGGCTTTCGGCGGCAAAGGTTATTATACCGATAAAGTTCATCAGGCCGTGCTGAAATCAGGCGCCCGGACTTCCGGTTGCACCGTCCATTTTGCCGATAATGCCTATGACCGCGGACCGATTATCATCCAGAAAGTCATCCCGGTTTTAGATAACGATACGCCGGAAACTTTAGCCGAACGGGTTTTCCAGCAGGAATGCCTGGCCTATCCAGAAGCCATCCAACTTTTCGCCGAAGGCCGGTTAAAAATAGAAGGCCAGCTGGTTAAAATATTACCTATTCACGCTACTTCCACCCTCCGTAGTCCCGATAAAATCAGGACGGAGGACGAGTAGCCTTCGCAGAGTTAGTAAATGAAATTATTAGACTTGTCCAGATTATTTCGGGAAGCAATTTATAATCACTCCCCTATTTTTATCCAGAATTTATTGCTTTCCGCTTATGGTGCTTGCCTTCATCGCCAGCGATACCACGGCGCGGCCGGGGAATACACCCGGCAATTACTGGCCAGCCAGTGGTTCCAGCCGGAAGAATTTGAAGCAATGCAGATAAAAACAATGCGGCTCCTCCTTAAGCATTGTGCCGACAATGTCCCTTATTATCAAAAAATCTTTAAACAAATCGGCTTTAACTGGACCGATTTCACCCGACTGGAACATATCAAGAAACTTCCTTTTTTAGAAAAATCAACTCTGCAACAACGCCTTGACGAATTTCTTCCAATCCATCCCTCCGGGGCGGGACGGGCTAAAAATAAAATGGTTGCGTTTTACACCAGCGGAACAACCGGCCAACCGTTAACCGTCTATAAAACAATCACGGCGATCAGGCAAACTTGGGCTTTTCTGGAACGGTTTCGAACCTGGGCCGGGGTTAAAGAAGGCGACCGCCGGGCTACTTTCAGCGGACGACTGATCGTCCCACCAAATTCTAAAAATAATATTTTCTGGCGGTATAATGCGGCTGGAAATCAAATGCTCTTTTCCTCGTATCACTTATCAGAAAAAAACCTGCCTTATTATATTGAAAAACTTAACGCGTGGCAACCGGTCATAATTGACGGCTACCCTTCGGCGATCTATTTAATCAGCAAATACATCGTTAATCGCCGCCTCGCTTGTCCCGCTATGGCGGTGGAAGGAACCATCAAACCTAAAGCCGTTTTGGTTACGGCCGAGACTTTATTACCTTTCCAGCGCGAGGCGATTGAAACCGCATTCCAGGCCAAAGTTTTCAACCAGTATTCATCCTCCGAAGGCGCCGTCTGGATTACCGAATGCGAAAAAGGCGGATTGCATCTTAACCCGGAATCAGGTATTTTGGAAATTCTAATTAACGACACCGATGCTCCGCCCGACCGTGAAGGCGAAATCGTTATCAGCAGTTTTCTAACCGAAGGCACCCCCTTAATCAGATATAAAATCGGCGATTATGCCGTTAGAAGCACGGGAAACTGCCCCTGCGGACGGAAGATGCCGCTGGTCAGCGAAATCTCCGGACGCAAGGATGATTATATTTACACGGAAACTCACGGTTATGTCGGCCGATTAGACCCCCTTTTCAAGGGATTATCCCCTTCTATCCTGGAAACCCAGATTATCCAGGAAAATAAAAAAGAGTTGCTGGTGAAAATGGTTACGGCGCCAGATTTCAAAAAAGAATTTCTGGCCCCTTTTGTCCAGGAGTTAAAAAAACGGGTCGGGGAAGAAATACTCATCAAATTTGATTTTGTTAATCAGATTCCGAGAGATAAACGGGGCAAATTCAAATCGGTCGTTTCTAAAATTAATTCGTTGGCGAAGTCAACGAATTCACCCTGATAAATATCAGGGTCTCCTATGTTAATGATTATTCGCCATAGGACGAATCCCGCCGAATAGCGGGACACAGATTTTGGGAAGAGGATTATTCGCCTGAGGCGAATCCGTCCTTTGGCGGACGCAGATAAAAAACTACTCTTTTGTTTTAATCTGTGTAATCTGTCTTTATAATCGTTGTAATCTTTCATTATATCTCCTTAAATAATTGCTAATTTTTACAACTTTTGAGTAGAACTATGAATTTACCTTTA
>ERZ1292630.2543-Hain-H41-02um-R3-2543-length-16756-cov-6_pt1 | contig 10537 bp, 7 predicted proteins | sample MGYA00564408_ERZ1292630 | MGnify/ENA primary metagenome ERZ1292630 (study PRJEB36523, sample SAMEA6512641) | groundwater metagenome | collected 2019-01-08 | study: AquaDiva: Metagenomics assemblies of 32 groundwater samples
TTCGCATCTGCTCCAGGAACGCATCCAACGACCCCTCGAACGCAACCTCTTTCTGAATCTTAGCCATTTCGCCGCGTATGCGTTCGACTTCGGCCAGTCCAAGCTGATGCACGTCCGCCGGATTGACTCGAACCGTCGCGTTCAGCGCGGCCAGCTTCTCGTAAATCTCCCGCCCGCCGGGAACCACGCCGATCCCGACCGTATCTCGCGTCTTCGGCAGGTATTCCTTCTCCACGAACTCCAGCAATCTTCGGTACGCGGGAATGACGTCCGCCTCGATCGCTTTCGCCATGTCAATCTTGAGGTGCTCGCGATCGAATTCGCCGACAATTTCGATCTTGTCCGCCGGTTCGTAGAAGACGCTCTTCTTCGGATCATCCACAATCTGCCCGCGAAGCTGCGGAACGATCTTCTCGATGATGACACGCGGTGACACTATGCCAAGCTTCATCCCCTCATGAAGATTATCAATGATGTCGCCCACCTGCTTCGGAAACGAGCGCAACCGCGCGATGTAGGCCCTGAAATCCTCGGCGTTGCGGAAGGGTTGCGACACCAGAATCAGCGGAAATCGGAGCTGCGGGCCGTCCAACGGCTCCAGCGCAAGCAACCGCTGCAACGAATCAACGCGAAGCTGGTCGTCGAGAACCGCGCGCTCGAGCAGATCGCGCGTCAAACGGTCCTCACTCGACAACCCCGCCGAATCGATCTTGCGAAGATCGCCCAGCAGCGACTTCAGCGTCTGCGCCCAGTCCTTCTCCGCGTCGGCGCTCAGGTCGTCCAGCTTGTCGTCGAAACGATAGTCCCCGATCGACGTCGCCCGCGTCGGCGAACGGCGCAACGCGGCCTCCCAATAACGATCGCACGCCGCCTTCAGCGGCTCATTCGTTTGCCCCATCGCCGGCACGCACGCCAAACCCGACAACAAAGCAACCGCCCAAACCGACGCCAAAAGTCTCGTCCTCACCAAAGCCTTCTCCGCATTCCAGCTACAGGTTTCCGCGCCTATTTCGACGTGTCCAGAGCAATAATGCACCGTTCCGGCCCGGTCAATCTCGCGGCCCACCATCCAGGCCTCGACTTGCGGATCATGACCGAGCGATGAATCCCGTCCCTGTGGACAACATCGGCAGCTACGTTAGATATTCAATTTACCCGTTAAATAACTTGGCATGATCGCCGTTTCTACCGAAAACAGCGCGCGCCTCACATGTTATTATTGTAGTGTTGACGTGCCAGGTGGACACCCCGATAATCAGGGTAATCTGGCCCGTTCTGAGAAGGAGAATCGGAACGCGGTCCAAAAGGGTCGCCGAGTGAGCAATGGCGCACTGACTCGGCCTTACAATCCGCAATGCTTGCCTAGGTTGAAAACGCCGACCTGCCGGGGCATTCCTCGAGCGCGATAATGTTTGAGCTGTAAGCTTTTGTAAAGAATGTGCCAATAGATACGGCACCGAGAAACTCGATTGTTATCGGAATACGTCTTGTTATCAGTTTCTCGGACCAAGAAATAGTTCGAACATCGTTTGGTTTTCGCGCATGGATATCGAACGTTCAACCTTGGAGGATCGGGGGTTTGGGGAAAGTAGCCTGTCTGTTCTGGGGGGAAAGCAATGAACACCAGCAAGTTTCGCGCGGCAACTTTGTTTTCGATGTTCGTCGTAATTATTTCGGCGCTCTTCTTCGGCTGCGGAACGAATCCGCAACAAGACGGAGGCGATGGCAGCACCGCCATCGGCCCGGCTAACGCAACCGGCACACTTTTTTCAACTGTCGAAGATCCGCAGTTCGGCACTTACGAGCTTGTCGCACAGGGCGAGAACCAGCAAAGCGGCAAGTGGAATTTCCTCGTGCGGGCGACACGCGGAGGCACAAAGGGACAACTCCGTTTTGTCTGGGACTTCGGCAACGGACCTGAGGCCGAAGGGACCCAGCAGACCTACAGCTTCACCTCAAGCGGAACCTACGTAATCAAGGTCTCGGCCTTGCAGGCGGATAACAGCGTTGCGTTCGTCCTCACGCTGACGATCGAGGTCTTGGTCGATCCCAACCAAGGCCCGGTTGCCGTGGCGGGCGCCGACCAGGCGGTATACGAAAACGACCTCGTCTTCCTCTACGGCGGCGACAGCACCGATCCGAACGGCGACCCGATCACGTACGCTTGGGCGCAAACCTTCGGTCCGACTGTTGGAATCCTGCATGCCGCCGATCCGAGCGCGAGCTTTGTCGCCCCGCTTGTGGACGCGGACACCGATCTGGTCTTTCGCCTTACGGTGAGCGACGGAGAGTTGGTCGGGCGGGACGACGCCATTGTGCATGTAAAGAAACTTCTCGACCCGGCGGGGATTGACTTGCAGGCCAATGCCGGCGCCGACCAGCAGGTCGGTCCCGGTACGACGGTGACATTGAGCGGAAGCGCGGCTCCCGCGGATTCGGCGACCACATTTGTGTGGACCCAGGTTCAAGGTCCAAGCGTCACCCTTTCGGGCGCGGACCGCGCAACGGCGACGTTCGTTACCCCGGCTGTCGCTTCGGGATCGAGCGCGACGCTGATATTTGAGTTCGTCGCGACGCTGCAGAACGCATCGGCGGTGGACGAGGCCAATGTGACAGTCATTGCAGACGCGCCGCCGACCGGCGGCGGAGGCGGCGGCACGGATCCGTGCACGGTCGATACGGACCGCGACGGCAGATACGACTGCGTCGCCGGATGTCCGGCTACGAGCTGCGATCAATGCCCGAATGATCCGCGAAAGGGCGCCCCTCAGCAGTGTGGGTGCGGCGTCCCGGACACGGACAGTAACGGCAACGGAACGGCCGATTGCCTCGAGACGCAGGACTGTGTTACGATTACAACGAGCTGGACGGCGTCCTCTTTCTTACCCCAGTCGAGCGTCTTTACGGCTCAGTTCGATGCAACCCCTAGCGTGAGCTCGATGGACGGGGTGATCGGCCTATCGCAGGGTGCGGGCTTGACGTTTAACAGCTTTGCCGCACTCGTGCGGTTCAACCCAAGCGGGACGATCGATGTTCGCAACGGCGGAGCATACGGAGCCGACACTTCGGTTCCATACATCGCAGGCCAGCGGTTCCACTTCCGGCTCGTTGTGAATGTCCCGGCGCGCACGTATGACATTTACGCGACTCCTCAGGGCAGCGCGGAAGTGCGACTGGGAAGCGGATACGCATTCCGGACGGAACAGAACACCGTCACCTCGCTGGACAACTGGGGAGCGTGGGCCGACGTTGGTACCGCCGTCCAGGTTTGCGGATTTGCGATTTCCGGGGCCAGCGGGGCGGTGCTCTCGGCGAATGCCGGGGCGGATGTGACGATCGCGACGGGCGGAAGCACGCCACTGAGCGGAAGCGCTACGGGCGGAGCGCCTCCGTACACGTATAGCTGGTCGCCGAGCACCAATCTTTCGCCCAGCGCGACGATTCCGAATCCGACGGCGAATCCGGCTGTCACGACGACTTATACCCTGACGGTAAAGGACTCCCTCAACGCCACGGCCAATGACACGGTCACGGTGACGGTGCAGGCCGCTTCGGCGCTGGTCGCCAACGCGGGACCGGATCGGCAGATCGCACCGGGCGGCTCGGTCGTTCTGTCGGGCAGCGCGACCGGGGGCACGGCGCCGTATACCTATAGCTGGTCGCCGACGACGGGCATCGTCGGCAGTGCCACCGTGCAGTCACCCACGGTTTCGTCCAGCGCCACCACGACGTACACGCTGACGGTCAGGGATAATCAGTCGCGGACGGCCGGCGACAGCGCCATGGTCACGGTGACGACGGCCACGATTGGGAACACCTATTATGTGGCGACGAACGCGACGAATGCGAGCGATGCGAATCCGGGCACCGAGGCCTCGCCGTGGAAGACGCTGACCAAGTCCGGAAACACCGCCCGCGCGGGCGACACGGTGTATGTAAAGGCGGGGATGTATACGGAAACACTGCAGCCGCTGAACTCCGGCGTGGCGGGTAGCCTAATCACGTTCAAGGCGTATCCGGGGCAGGAATGCCAGGGTGCGTTTGGGGGAACGAAGTCCAACTGTCAGGTGATCATCGACGGACAGGTCACGCGGGGTACCGGCGCAGACTTTTCGCGTCCGAACAAGTACGTGCGCCTCGAAGGGTTCGAAATACGTAACCACACAGACAGCGGCGTGTATTTTCAGGCCTGGGGCGATCGCGGAGTCGAAGGCGTCGAAGTCGCCAACAACTACATTCACAATAACATAAGCGATGGAGTCTGGGCCCGCAATTCGATCAAGTCCCTGGTCGAGAACAACGACATTTACGCGAACGATGAGACCGCGATAGGTATCGGCGGTCTTTACGGCTCAGATCAACTTTTCATTCGGAAGAACCAGATTCACTACAACGGAAAGGACGGGATTCAGGGAACGAGTTCAAACTCCGTCTTCGAATACAACGTAATGTACGACCAGTTCCACACTGACAAGCATCAGGACGGATTCGACCTGCTTTCGGCGCGGAATGTAATTATCCGGTACAACACGGTCTTTGACTTCACCCAGCTCATCTACTTCCCGCTCAAGGACGAAGCGAACCTGTATCTGGACGGCGCCCAGATATACGGCAACGTTTTGTACACGAACCGCTACTGGACGGTGAACGGTGGCGAAGCGCCCGGGATTTTCATTGACGCGCGACGGAGCGGGGCCATTGTGCGAAACGTGGACGTCCATTCGAACACGGTCGGCTGGTGCGGTTACGGCGCCATCTGGATCATGGACGACGGGCTTGGGATGGGCGCCGGGCAGATCAGCGGCATCAAGATCCGCAACAACATCTTTTATCAATCGAACGTAGACGTAAGCGGTCCGTCGACGGAAGTAACCTTTGATTACAATGCCCTCTATCAGAGCACACTCAGTGTGAACGCGGGGCCGAACAACAAATATGTCGATCCGCAGTTCGTGAACTACTCACGGTACCAGTCCTGGGATTTCCATTTGAAGTCCACCAGCCCGGCCATCAATACGGGAGCCGACCTGGGAGTGACGTTCCTGGATATCGACGGCCAGACGAGGCCGCTAGGGGGCCGCTTGGACATCGGGGCGTTTGAGCGCCAATAGTGACACCCTTCGTAGGCGTCGCTATTCGAACAAAGACCGGGGCCATGAGCTCCGGTCTTTTCATAGGGTGTCTCGGACGATTCGGCGGTTATTCATCGGAGATGGAAGTGCCGCAATTGTACGACGGGGCTAAGAGGCGGGACGGCTGGAGATCAACTGACCGCTCAGATCGCGGCGGCGGGTCCGACGGCGAGGAGCGTTTCGGGATAGAACGTGATGCGGAGAGGAATGACCCGGGATCGGGGAAAGAGGCGACGCAGCTCGCGCGCGGTCAGCAGGCGGATTTCGTCGGTGCGCAGGCCGCTCATGTAGCGGTGATGAACGTGGTTGTAACAGACGACGCGCGTCACTCTGTGCATCAAAGGCGCGGGCAGCCAGCTGACGAACGGCAGACGGGCATGGAACTCGTACGGGTACCATCGGTTCGGCGTGGCGAGGAACCACCGCTTGCAGACGCGCTGGATTTCAGCGGCCATTTGCTGTTGATTCCGGCGAGTATAGAGGTGCTCGATGACAGCGTTGGAGAAGCCGATATCGAAGGATTTGTCGGGAAACGGAAGGCGGCATGCATCTGCCAGCAGGACATCGGAATCCGGGTACGTTTGTCGCACACGTTTCATGGCCTCCAGATCAATGTTTGCGACCGTGACACGATTCTTCCATGGATAGTTATCCGAAAGTTGCACGCTCGGGCCGGCGGGATCGCATTCGCCTCCGACGTCCAGGACACGATCATCCTGGTTCGGACGCAGCAGGTCGAAGAACAGTTGCAGTTTGCGTGAGCGAGATTTGGCGGAAAGGGCGTTGAACATTATGTTGATTCCTTGCCATTCGGCGTGCGGGTGTGCAGCAGGAGTCGGTGCCGCATTCCTGCGAACATGGCGCTCATACTGACTATCCGTTCATAGAAGACACCCGCGAGGAATGCGAGTGCGTTTTTCATCAGATACACCGGGGGGCCTTCGGTGAATTCTATTTGCACCACACCCAGTCCTGCTTGTCGGCAGATATGAAGAAGCGAGCCTCGCGAGTTGGCGCGATAAACGGTGGGGAAAGGATCGTATTCGCCGCGTCGCCACCAGCGATGGAACCAGTGGGGCGTGAGCCAAGCGCCCAAGGTTGCGTAGTGATAGATGTTGGGCGTGAGGGCGATGAAATGACCACCGGGCTTGAGCACGCGCGCGAATTCGCGGAAGACGGCGAGTGGATCGGAGAGATGCTCTAGCACCCATCGGCAGTGGATCAAGTCGAACGTCGCGTCTTGGAAAGGCAGCTTGGCCAAATCCGAGACGGCCTTGTCGTTACAGAACGGGTTGCGGGCGACGTCGGGCGTGCAGTCGACGCCGACGATGTACATTTGCCGCCATGGCGCATCGCGCGAGCATCCCCGATCGCCTCCGCATCCCGCGTCCAGGATATTCATGCCCGGTTTCGCCAGTTTGCAGAACAGAGCGTCGAGATGGTCCGTCCGTGGATGCGGGTAATAGCGGCGCATCAGCCGCTGGACCTTCGTCGGTTTTGGCGGTACTTCCATAGCTTCGGAACTCATGGCTGACCGCCGCCAACGGACAGAAGGCGCGCCGTCGAACTCCCACCTCGCACGCCAACCCTGCCGGCGGCGCGGAAAGACGGCGCCATCAATATCTGTCCCGCACCGAGCATGGCGTACACGGGGATTTCAAAGTTCCCGAATACATCGACGGACATCACCGCGAAGAAAAACGCTACAGTCGTCATGATCCAGCTCTTGATTTCGTTCGATACGGCCGGGAAGCGCCTGGGCGTCATCCCCATACGGTACCATGAATAGCCTAGACAGCCGAGGAGGGTGAATACAGCGAAGACGCCGGACCGGACGAAAAGTACGGCGTAGAAACAGTCGATGGAGTTCCATTTGTACCATTCGACGCTTCGAGGCCAGTCGTTACCCCAACCCCAACCGAGCGACCAGTAGTCGGGGACCAGGGCCCAGACGCATTCCAGCATGGCCATCCGAATATAGCCGCTTTCCGGGTTGAGCGTAAGGTAGTTCACGATCAATTTGACGGGACCGCGATTAGAGATCATACCGAGGACAAGCCAGACGCCAATCGCCCCGACGATGAGAAGCGACCAGCGGTTCCGTTCGGTTCGGAGGAACCAGTCGTAAGCCATCATGCATAATAGGAGTGTGAGCGCGAGCCACGGTGCGCTCGAAAGCGACGAAAACAGTCCCAGCAGCGAGAGCACCATGCAGGTCATGTAAACGCCTCCTCGCATTCCGAGACGCTTCGCACCGATGTTAACGGCGAGACCGAATGCCAACATGCAATAAAGGCCGAAAAGGATGTCGGCGGGGAATGTAGCGGTAGCACGGTAAAGGGAAAGACGCTGGTTCTCCAAGTAAACATACGGCACGTGGGGAAACAGCGGGGCGAACAGGCCACGGATGAGCGAATAGCCGGACACCATTTCGATGGCACCGAAGACGCCGCTGATCGCGGCCACAATCAGCGCTGCACGCACGAAATAGTGGTAAGAGGCGAGATCGCGGACTGCTACGCGCGCCACGAAGTAGGCAAGTCCCATATCAATCGTCGAGGCGATGGCGTTCTCCAGGCCTTCGTCGAGTCCGCCGTGGACAAAAGCGCTGAGGACGATGACGCCGATGTGAAGCCCCATCAGCCAGTCCGCGGGCGTGACCGTGAGGCGAATCGTGCGACTCAGCACCTTGAACAGAGCGCCAAGGCCGAACCAGGTGAGAATCAGGCGTAACGGGTTGATCATGATCGTGCCAAGTTGTTGCTCCACGCCGCGAGGCAGAAGTAGAGCCGCAAAGACGAGCATGATTGCCAGGCGGGACCAGCGCGCTGAGGGTGACACGCCGATCGACCTTGAAGCCGAGGCGGCGACGACCGGAACGTGTCGAAGGTGCGTCAGTTGCATGGAACGATGGTACGTATGAGCCGCGCCGGGTTGCCGGCGACGACGCTGCAGGGCGGGACGTCGCGGGTGACGACGGTGTTTGCCCCGATGATCGAGTCGTGGCCGATGGTGACGCCTTTGAGGATTACGGCGTTCTGGCCGATCCAGCAATTGTCCTCAATCCGAACCGGCCGCGTGATGAACTTTCCGTTGCGGGTGACGGGCACGCCGCCGGGTTCGACGACGTGGTCCGAATCGGTGATGAGGACGTTGGAGGCGAAGAGGACGTTTTTCCCTATGGTCACGGATTGCGCCGCGTTGCACTGGAAGCGAAACAGGATGGTGACGCCGTCACCAATGACGATCTTCGGGTACTCGCCGACACCGGGTGCGAGGTCCGCGAGAACGAATCCGGCACAGATGGTGACGTGGGATCCGACGGCGACGGCACGGGGGTTGGGCACCATCAGGCTGCGGCTGAGAACGGACCTCCCGCCCAGTGAGTAAAGCCGCGAACCCCAGAGAAGCCGGGTTCTCGCGATATCCCACGCCCGGCTAATCCGTTTGAAGGGGCTCTGGTGCGTCGGGCGCCTCGCGTCGGAGCGTGGCGCCGCGTCCAGGGGCCGAGGCTCTGGCACAACCTTTGCGGCGGCCTCCGATTCAAACTGACCGGATGAGATACTCACTTGCCTCCAACGCAACGAATCGGCGGCTCGAGGAAATCTACGGTCGCCTCCTGCACATTGCGAACAGCGTTTTGCATGTATCCGCGGTGGCGGGCCAGAAGTGTTTTACGTAAAACCGAAATACTCTTTCGAGAGATCGCCTGTGCGACAGGATAAAAACCGGGTTGCAGATCAGTCGATCCAGAAACCACTGCCACCTGGATATTCGATGCAGAAAGGCGATCTCTTCCACCAGGAAGAAAGGGTCCAGTACGAGTCGTAGCAAAGGTCCATCAAAATGCCGGTAATGCTTCTGTGGGACGGCGACATTGGCGGAGGGGACAGTCAGGAGAAGACGTCCATCCGGGGGAAGCAGCTTTCGTGCCGCCTCAAGCAACCTTGGCGCCTCATCCGGGTCGATGTGTTCGAGCACCTCCATCATCACCACGAGGTCGACTTTGGCGGGGATACCCCTCGCATCCCGAATGTCGCCGCACACGAACTGAGCACGCGGAGCGAATGCCCTCGCGAACGCGATCGCGCGGTCGGAAATATCAATGCCGGTCACTTCGGCCTGGGGGAATCGTGCGCAAAGCTCTGCGGTCAGTCTTCCATCGCCGCATCCCAGGTCCAATATCGATGTGAACTCCAACCGGGAGAGACGATCCATAAAAAACCGAAAGCAAGCCGCGTACTCGTGCGCCGCGGGCAAGACCCGAAAAGGGCGAAAATTGTCGCCGCCCCACTGCGGAACATGGTGGTAAGGGAAGCCGTACTGTTCTTCCTGCGATCGCTGTTGGGGCGAATGCAACGAGGGTTGTCGTTCAGCTTCCGCCAAAACGGAATCATTCGTCATTTGCGTTTTCGAGCTTCCTTCTTGCTGCACGATCCAATTCCCCCATTGCCAAGGACACGTGTAATTTACGAGGACAAGGCGTCCTCTGCAAACGCCTGCGGTTCGATCCGGACCAATCGCGGCTTGCGGGCTTGGACCAGAATCTACCATCGCGACCCGGAAGTTGCGACGGTCTCTACGCCGTAGCGTTCGCCTCAGACGGAACGGATGGGATACTCACTTGTCTTTTCACGGGCGGCTCGAACCACCGTGTCAGCGCCTGGCACAGAATCGGAGCGTTTGACGCGTCGCGCAGGCACAAAGCCTATGGTCGTACCAAGGGCCGCGCAGATCGCCTGCCAGCGACGGCCACGCACCAGGTAGTCGCGGTCAACGATGACAACGGCGCCGGCAATCAGGACGATGAGCGCCAGTACGGTCGCGGCGGCACTAATGCGGACGGCAAGACCGGAAGGGAATGCGCGGCGTGCGATCAGGACGGCCAGGAGGTATCCGACCAAAGCGGTCACTGCCATCACGGCGGCGACTAGTAATTGTAGCCGCCAAGTGTGATGGGCATACCAGTCGTCGGGCCGATAAGGCGACGGCTGCGGAGCGAGAAACGCGGAAACTCCCGGCAAATCGGCGAGAATTGCCCTGGCATGATCCCACGCGACGGCGTCGTGAAAACGTCTATTTGAGTCGGCGGGCGTGGCGGCCGGAAGGTCTTCGAACCCGACGGCCTTCCAATCTTGCGAATCGTTCACGAAGCGAAGGAGCTGTTCCAGATCGTTGAAGTAGGTCTTGCCGGTACTGAACTCCGCTCCCTCACGGTCGCGGCTCTGATTGAAGTCAAACGGATGGGTTACGAGGACCAAGACGGCGCCGGGCGCGGTCAACTTCGGGTCGCGCTCGCCCTCTGGAATCGTCTGCTCGAACGGCACTTGGCGGAAGCGACGCCAGAGCGCGAGGTCGGTGCCGCGCACTCGGAGTTGGTGGTTGCCGAGCAGCAAGAGCTTGTG
>ERZ1292630.4147-Hain-H41-02um-R3-4147-length-12403-cov-8_pt1 | contig 10537 bp, 9 predicted proteins | sample MGYA00564408_ERZ1292630 | MGnify/ENA primary metagenome ERZ1292630 (study PRJEB36523, sample SAMEA6512641) | groundwater metagenome | collected 2019-01-08 | study: AquaDiva: Metagenomics assemblies of 32 groundwater samples
CCAACCGGGTAGGTCTTCTTCCTTTGGGTGATGAACGAATATTTCACTTCGTTTCTTTCGCGAAAAAGACCATCGCTTCCTTTAATATTTGCCTCTCCAGCTTGAGTTGCCTGAGCTGGGCTTTCAATTGCCGGATCTCTTCCTGCTCAGGTGTCAGTTTCCCATTGCCCCGGAATACCCGATCAGCATCATCCGCCTGGTTCTCCCTGACCCACCTCCTCAGCATATTGGCATTGATTTCCAGGCTTCGAGATACTTCTGTCGTCGTATGACCCTGATCCAATACCAGACTGATTGCATCTAATTTGTTATTGCTTTCTCGTTACCATTTCTTCCTCCAGTTAAAGCTATTTTCTCTTAACTGGACTGTCCGGATTCATTAGACCATGTCACTTCCTTACGGCAATCCACATTCGGTGTATCCCCTATGGGCTAATATCTCGTGACTATACTATCTGTAGTGCTTCAGCATCTTGCCGGGTTTCAGTCCCAGAGCTTTGGCGTATTCTTTTGCCGTTTGGGAGCATTGTTGCAATCCACTAGAAGCGAGAATCTTGCCTTCGGTAGACACCTTCTTGAGTTTGTGGCCATATTGCCTCCTTCTTAGCCCGTCCGTGCTCGCCTTGCTTATATTCTTCTATCCAGACGTCAAGGTCAACCCTGTCATACAGACAACGGCGACTCAGCTTGATAGCAGGTATTTCCAATTCAGAGAGCAGTGTTACGCTGATACCGAGATATTGAGCCGCTTCCTCTTTGGATAAGCATCGAAGGCAGGCAGTGGTAGGCTAACTTTATCCATCATGATTTACCGTCTGACTGTTTTCGATACGACATATTGTTCTAAATCGGCTTGTTCTTTGGTTTCTATGTCCTGATTCAGAATTGGTATTGAATTGATGCGCTTTAATCGCAACCCTCTCGTGAATAAATCAATTCGACTGACATTTGCTGATTCACTGGAGAGCTTTACATAAGCAAATGGCAGGGATTAGCTACGGGAGAACTGTATACGAAAGGCATTATCTGTGGATTGTAACTTCGATTGCCTCAGTGCTATTAACCGCCTGTTTACACAAAACCCAAAGCACCCTCAGTTTCGGCAAAAGTCACTTCTCTTCAGAATACATTTGTCTATATATAATCAAATAACGATAGACCTGATACTTTTGTGAATGATCTCTGGGCTGCTTCTAAATAAACTTGCTGGCGATTCAAGGTTGATATTGCTTCTGCGAGATCAATATCTTCTAATCGAGAAAGTGTTTTAGCGAATTGTACTTTGAAGTCGCTTCCTACGTCTTCTAATGAAGACAGTTCCTGGAATCGCGCACCTACTGAAGCTTGTGTTGAAAGAATATGTTCAAGACTGTTTTGTAAATTTTGTATTGCTGTATTCAGGTTATTTGTTAACTTAGTTCCACCGCCTGGTTGAATATTTGTTGGTACTGTTTCCAGCGTGGTAATAAAATCACCGATTGTTTTAAACACGCTTTCATTCGTGCTGGGCAGAACTGTAAATATATCACCATTGCTGGGATCGCCTTCTATGTTGAACTGCATGCCGTCAAAACTGATTGTGGTTGCGCTGGTATAGGGATTGGCAGTTGAAATGGTTGTGCTGGTTGTTGTATTGATTACATCGTATGTTGTTACGCCTGCTGCCACCGTAAAAACTACTTGATAGTTATCGCCGGTAAGGCTCGCTGGTGCAATCACGGAGCCTGTGGTAATAATACCGGTGCCTAAGTTTGCAGGATCGGCTGCAGTAACAAATACACCATTTCCGTTTTTAATCCGTTCAAAAACATCTGTACCAGCATCACCTACGGGAATCTGGCGTGTAGCACTGACTTGATTCAATCGTTGTCCTTGATCGCCATTATATTGCACACTTAAACCAGTTTGGACAAACGGTGTTGTAAAGGCTTGAAATCCGGAAAACAAGAATTGACCTGATCCATCAGTCGTGTTGGCTAGATTTACCAGAGAATCCAGTTTACCCCGTAATTCTACTGCGAGGCTTCTTCTGTCACCAGCAGTTAGTGTTGGGTTACCGGCATAAACCATTGTTTGATGAACATCCTGAATGAGTGTTGTTACCCCTTTCAGAGCATTTTCTTCCAATCCAAGTGCGGAAATTGCATTTTTTCTGTTGGTCGCATACTGCTCATTAAGCGTCGCTGCTTGTGTAATGCTCAATGCCTGAGCGGCCGCAATCGGATCATCCGACGGTGTCAGAATACGTTTGCCGGTTGAGACTTGCTGTTGTGTTTTAACAAGAGATTCTTGTTGTTGCAAAATTGCATTTGTTCCAACATCGTATACAGTATTTGTACTGACGCGCATGATGTACCTCTTTTATCGATTAGTTCTAGCTAATCCGGAGTATTGACTCAAATAGTGTGCTACTGATTTCGATTACTTTACTGGAAGCTTGAAATGCTTGCTGATATCGCAATAAATTAGCGGCTTCTTCATCCAGATTAACCCCGGATAATGCCTGTATTGATCGCTCTGTTTGAGCCAGCAGGTTACCTTGCGCCTTACTTGTTATTTCAAGTTCCCGCGTCTTATTTCCTATAAAACTTACTAGCTGCCCATAAGCATCTTGATAAGATGCGGTTCCATTCGCTAACGTATTCTGTGATTGCAAAGAACCTAAAAGCAATGCATTGCGATTATCGGCTTTGCCACTGGTATTAGGACCAATTGTAAATATATCCCCTGCTGCTGGCTGACCGTTTATTTGTACAGTAAAGCCATTAAAGCTGATATCAGCACCGGCTGTGTAAACTTGATTGGTTGCCGGCAGTCCGGTACCGATTCCAGTAACATCAAACTGACCATCATAAGGGACATGAAATGTAAATGTGACCGGTTGTTGAAGATTGGGATCCAGCGGCAAAGGATTTACACTGCCCTGACTGATTGTCCCGTTTCCTTTGTTGGTAACAGCTGCATTGGTGCGAATTGGTGCGGCAGCAGCAATTTCTGATGTGTCCTTGATAAGAACTTCAATATCCCGTGCAGCAGTCTGTGTCGGTTGAATTAAGAAGCTTTCATTCGCATTGATGGTTGCACTGGTGACACTTACGCCATCCATGACTAACGGTGATGCGCCTGAAGGAGCAATGAGCGAACTGACTGAACTATTGTCTGATAACCGTGTTAACGTATAATTTGTTCCATCAAAAGAAAATTTGTAATTGCTGGTTGTTAAGGCACTGACACTGCTGATGCTCGCGGTAATAGTTGAGGCTACGTTATTATTGATGGCAGAAATTACTTTAGGTGTTGGCACAACAAAAAAATCCCCCCCTAAATTGCTGTTAAGATCTTGCCCCAATTGATGTATGTCATTGAATGTCTGTGCGAGTGTGACCGCGATCCGGCCAAGTGAATTCTGAGCGGTATCAAGCGTTTCTTTACGAAAAGCCAGAATACCGCCTAAACTACCCCCCTGGATCTGATTTTCAGGCAATTGAATAGTATTATTGCCGCTGACAAAACCAATTGTCAGTTCTTCCGGATTATCCGGTGAAATCATGGCACTAAGCGCCATGGATTCTGAGCCTACAACCAGCGCCAGACCATTACCAACGAAAACATTAAATGAACCGTCACTTTGTTTGACGACATTGGCATTGATCAGTTGATTTAATTGTTTTGCCAATTCATCACGTTGATCCATCATGTCATTGGCCGGTTGCCCACCCGCAGCGCCTTCAGCAGCCAGTATATGTTGATTCAGCTCAGCAATTTGTTTTGCCAGTGAATTGATTTCGCTGACGCTGCTTGTAATCTGTGTATTAATGCCATCTCTGATCTGTTCCAAGCGTTGATCCATGCTGTGAAAGCGAGCAGTTAATGCTTCCGCATTACTTAGCAATGCCTGGCGTGATGGTACTGATGCAGGGTTTGTGGCGACGTCTTGCAACGCATTAAAAAAACTCAGCATACTGGGCGACAAACCTGAACTTGAATCAGCCAGCATGTCATCAATCTGCTTAATTTGTGTATAGTGGCTTTCCAGTTGATTACTTTGCGTTTGAACTTGCAGTGACTGGTTAACCAGAAATTGATTGTACACACGTTGCACTGTCGCCACGTGTACACCCCGACCAACAAATCCAGAACCAAATGCCTGCGGCATATTGTTACTTTGCAGTACTTCCTGACGAGAATAACTTGGAGTATCCGCATTGCTGATATTATGACTGGTCGTCAATAACTTGGTTTGCGCCGCGTTAAGCCCGGATATCCCGATATCTAAGATACTATTTCCCATGATCTATAATTTTATGTGGTACAAAAACTCACGAATAGGTGTTTATCGGCATAATCATTCAAGAATTAAAGATTATTTCAGGTATTAAATGGTTTCTTTGTTTAATGCCGTACTGTTAAGAATGCGAATTAACTTGTCGGCATACGCCGGATCGGTTGCATATCCGGCACGCTGCAACCCAGTCGCAAAAGTTTTGGCATCCTGTGTATTCAGCACTTCTGCATAGCGTGGATTATTTAACAGTAATTTAGCGTAATCATGGAATCCTTCCGCATAAGAGTTATAAGCACGGAATTTCTCAATCATTTTTTGCGGTACACCATTGATATATTCGGTTGTTACGACTTCAATCGAGTTTCCTTTCCAATTTTCTCCAGCCTTAATACCAAAAAGATTAAAACTGGGGCTTTTGTCAGCGTATCGTATTTCGTGCTTTCCCCATCCGCTTTCAAGAGCTGCTTGTGCCAGCATAAAATGTGGCGGAATGCCGGTTGACTGCGAAGCCAGCTTGGCATGTGGTAACAGTGTATTGATAAAATCATTTGATTTATGGTTTTGTGACTGTGGCGAAGAACTATTAATTTGTGTGGCACTATCAAGTTCTTTAAATTCGATATTAAATGCCTCAAATAATGTTTTATCAGAATTATTTAAAGCCGAAGCACCAGACCATAGTTGGCTGGATATATCATTTGGATGACCTGCTGGAACAGCTAGTAAGTTGTTGTTTAAATTGAGCGATGAAAGAATTCCCTCTGTTTGACTGATATTGCTTTCAAGCTGTTCAGGGCTGCTATTTATCCGGGTAAGTTGCTTTACCATCATATCGGCAATCCCTATTCCATTCCCTTTCGAAGACATGCTTTGTGCCAATTGCTGATCCATCAGTTGGGTATAAAATTGTGTTTGCTGACTATCAAACAGACCATTCTTCGGTAATGCTTCACGCATACTCTTAAGAAGCATATTAAGAAATAATGCTTCGAATTGCTGCGCTGTATCCCGTAATGCCTGGTCAGCGTTATGTTTGGCTTTAAAGCGAATATCACTGATACTTTTCGTATCAATCGCAAGCTTGTTGGATGTGTCATATGAATTAATCATGATTCTTATTGACCGATATTAGATAATCTCAAGTTCAGCACGTAATGAACCCGCCGCTTTCAAGGCTTGCAAAATAGAAAGCAGGTCTTGTGTTGTGGCGCCAATTGATCTCAATGCTTTGACAACTTCACTGAGATCAGCACCGGTCGGCAAATGTATTAAATTTCCTTCGTCTGTCCGTATCTCGACTTGTGAACGCTGCGCAACCACGGTATCTCCTCGCTCTGCAAATGGCCCCGGTTGACTGATGACAGGTTCGGTATTGATGATTATTGATAGATTGCCGTGTGCAACTGCACTGGATTCAAGTGTTACAGTTTGGTTCATTACAATTGAGCCGGTGCGGGAATTTAGGATAACTTTTGCCACACCTTTTGCCGGTATTACATCAAGTGTTTCAATCTGTGAAATAAACATCATGCGTTGATTATTATCTGTAGGTGCTTTTACCTGTACTGATCGGCCATCCACAGCGGTAGCAGCACTTGGGTACACTGAATTAATTGCCTCGACGACTCGTTGAACCGTTGAAAAATCTGTTGAATTCAGCTCAAGATTAACAAAATCACCTTGACTAATTGATGTGGGTATTTCACGTTCAACAATAGCACCTGAGCTGATCCGGCCAACACTTAAGTGGTTTACCTGTACGCTGCTGCCGGCAGAAGCAGCGCCAATGCCCCCGACCAACAGGTTGCCTTGTGCTATCGCATAAACCTGATTATCAATGCCTTTTAATGGTGTCATCAATAAAGTTCCACCGCGCAGGCTTTTCGCATTACCGATTGATGAAACCGTGACATCAATTTGTTGCCCGGGTTTTGTAAAAGCAGGTAATGTGGCAGTTACCATCACAGCAGCCACATTACGCAGTTGTAAATTTGTACCCGGTGGCAAGTTGACACCCAGTTGTCCCAACATGCTGATGACACTTTGTATTGTAAATGGTGCCTGCATGGTCATATCGCCACTATTATCAAGACCTACTACAAGCCCATAACCAATCAATTGATTATTACGAACACCCTGAATGGAAGCCAATTCTTTAATGCGCTCGGCAACACTGAGTCCAGAGGTTAATAAACTGATAACACACACTAAAGCAGTAATGAATTTTTTTGGAGTCATGTTCAGGTTTTAAATAACTAAAATGGTGAGACTGTTAAGAAGAAGCGAGATAACCACCCCATGGTCTGCGCCTCATCGATATAGCCATTTGCGCGGTATTCAATGCGTGCATCAGCAACCTGAACTGAAGATACGGTGTTATACATAATATTGATTGGGTTGATCACGCCAGACATGCGAATAAATTCCTGTCCTTGGTTGATACCAATCTGTTTTTCCCCACTGACAAGGAGATTTCCGTTTGGCAAAACTTCTATTACCGTTACAGTGATAGTGCCTTTAAAGTCATTCTTGCTTGAACTGGCACCACCCCCATCAAATTTATTGTTTGAGTTCGCTTCAAGCGTTGTCCCGCGCAAGAAACCCAAGGGTATTCCAATAACTGTCGGTACTGAAAAATCAATACCACCGGAACGATCTATATTGCTATCCGAACTTTTGCTGGCATTTGTTCTTTCGTTCAAGGTAACAATGATCGTGTCACCAACGCCGCGTGCACGACGATCTTCAAATAAAGGTATATACCGATTACCGGCAGCTGAACTGACTGCCTGAAAAATACTGCCATTTGACTGGATCGTGGCAACCGGCTTATGGGGACGTAGTGTATTGGGCTGATGAATACTGGTTGGCGGCGTTATGGCGCAGCCAGTTGCCCATAATATAATCACTGTCAGGCATAGTTTCTGTGTAATTTGATTGATAGTCATTACATGACTCCAGTAGCGAATCAATTTATAACTGCTATAACTGTGTCAGCCTTTGCAACATTTGATCTGAAGTTTCAATGGATTTGGAATTTATTTCATAGGCGCGTTGTGTTTGAATCATATTGACCAGCTCTTCTACTACATTTACGTTAGAAGTTTCAACAAAGCCCTGATTCAATGAACCCAATCCATTGGTACGCGGCGAATTCTGATTTGCGGTTCCGCTTGATGCCGTTTCCTGATACAGATTTTCACCAATCTTTTGCAAACCGGCTGGATTAATAAAGCTGGCCAATTGGATATTCCCAACTGTTATGGGTGATGTTGATCCAGGCACTAATGCCGATACGGTACCATCTGTCCCGACTGTAACACTTAAAGTATTAAGCGGGATGGTGATGGCAGGTTGTACAAGATAACCGCTGGATGTAACAACCTGCCCATTCACATCGGTTTGAAAAGCGCCATCACGCGTATAGGCTGTTGTCCCATCCGGCATCAGTACTTGAAAGAAACCGGCGCCGTTAATCGCAATATCTTTTGAATTGCCGGTTTGTTCTAAATTTCCCTGTGTAAATATATTCTCGGTTGCAACAGGTCTGACGCCGGTACCTAATTGCAATCCGGAAGGTAACTGGGTTTGCTGAGAAGATTGAGCGCCCGGTTGACGCATTGTCTGGTACAGTAAGTCCTCAAATACAGCACGCGCCCGCTTGAAACCATTGGTGCTGACGTTTGCCAGGTTATTGGAAATGACATCCATTTTGGTTTGTTGCGCATCAAGCCCTGTTTTTGAAATCCATAATGAACGTATCATGATAATTAACCTTTTAAAATATAACTGTTTAAACTCTGACAACCAGTATTTCACTGGCTTGCTGTGCATTCTTTTCAGCAGTTTCGAGCATTTTGATTTGCATATCGAACTGACGGGCCAATGAAATCATGCTGACCATCTCGTGAACAACATTGACGTTACTGCTTTCCAGATATCCATCGGCTAACTTTACTTTGGCGTCGACCGGTGCTTCCTTGCCGTTTTTAAGGCGAAATAATCCATCTGTACCTTTAATAAGTTGATCTTCCGGTGGATTAACCAGTTTAATACGTCCAATAATGACGACCGAATTGGGTAAAGGATTAATCGGTACGGCTGATACTGTTCCATCACTGGCGATCGTAATGCGGTTATCCGGTGGTACTGCGATATTACCTGCGGCACCTTTAACTCTCAGTCCATTATGGGTTTGTAACATGCCATTCGGATTGACCTGCAGGCTGCCATGCCGTGTATAAGCTTCTTCACCATTTGCAAGTTGAACAGTGATCCAACCAGAACCCTGAACGGCAACATCAAGATCGCGACCCGTTTGTTGCAAGGGTCCCGGAGTGAAATTCTGTCTGATGGTTGAATCAACTACAAAAGCGCGTGTAGGTAATCCATCCCCAAAAATTGGCACAGCACGAAATGCATCCATTTCAGCACGATATCCAGTTGTCGTTGCATTTGCCAGATTATGCGACACCGTTGCCTGTTGGCTTAACGTATGTGTTGCACCTGTCATGGCGGTATAGATTAATCGATCCATGGTTTGCTCTTATATGGAAATAATAAAGTTTTTAATAAAAATCAAAGATTAACCAATGTTTGCAATATGGCATCCTGGGTTTCAATTGTCTTGGCATTAGCCTGATATGTTCGTTGTGCCGTAATCATTTTTACCAATTCGGTTGTCAAATCGACATTTGAATCTTCAACAGCGGCTGATTTAAGTCCTCCCAACGATCCTGTTTTTGGGGCACCGACCAACGGTTGTCCAGAGCTTGCAGTTTCAACAAACTGATTGTTGCCAATGGAAGCAAGTCCCTGTGGGTTAATAAAGTTTCCTAATACAATTTGCCCTAATGTTTTTGATGCACCATTCGTGTAATTTCCCTTAACGAGACCATCTTCAGTAATCGCAAATGTACCCAGTCTTCCTGGAGCAAATCCATCCTGCGTGAGCGAATTCACGCCGAAGCTCTTGCCAAATTGGGTTGATTCGCTAAAATCGAGTGTAAAATTTAGTGGTGATGTTGCGCCGAGGGTTGGATCGATCGTTGCCAGATTAACTGATACATTAATGGGTGTCGCTGGTGTAAGTAATAACCCATTGGTGCTGAACGTAATTGGTTGCGATGCTCCACCACCCAACGTTACTCCGATTGGTACACCTGCTGCAGTTGTTGTTCCATCAACCGTAGCAAATGCATCCCATGAATTTGCCGCATTTTTCTGGAAGAATAATGAGAAAACATGACTGTTACCCAGGCTGTCATAGATAGTTCCTGAGGTTGTATTTGCAAAAGTCGTGGGATCATTTGCATTAAAAGTAGGAATGACAGCGGGTACGGTCGTACGTGAATCAAGATTTGCACCGATGCCAAAACTCGAAGTTACTTTTGGTGGAATATCAGCGGCTGATATTTTTAATTTTTCAGGCGCAGTACCGGTAATATTACCATTTACATCAGCTGAGTACCCTGTCAGATTTAAATCATCTCCATTTACAATATAGCCACTTTTATCAATGTGAAATTGGCCATTACGGCTATAACTGATTGAACCGCCATTATCCATCCGAAAAAACCCATCACCATTAATTGCGACATCGAGTGGATTGCTGGTTGACGAAATATTACCTTGCGTGAATTGCTGCGCAATATCAGCCACTTTTGCACCGATACCAATTTGATTGCTGCCGGAGCCATTCAATGCACTGGCATAAACATCGCTGAATTCTGCTCGGGATTGCTTAAAACCAACGGTAGTAGAGTTGGCAATATTATTGCCAATGACATCAAGACTTGCTGATGCAACATTCAATCCGCTTAATCCTTGTTGAAAACTCATGATTCTCTCCTAATATTAAAATATCTTTTTAACATCAGCGTAATTGATCAAACCCGATTTACCCATATCGAGTATTGCATCATGTTCGCCGTGGGAAACACTTTTTACCGATTCCAGTGCAAGTGGGTTTACCTTAATATCTTTATCACCTTGTTTGGCGCTGACTGAGAAACTATAGTTTCCATTCGCCGCTTTAGCTCCGTTATCAGTCATTCCATCCCATGTGAATGTACTCACACCGGCTGGTTGTGCTGTTCGATCAATCGTATGGACTACCGTACCTGTGCTATCGGAGATAGTAATGCTGAGTTTGTCGACAGCTTGTGGTAAGTCGACACCACCCAGGGCAATATTATTTTCGAGCATTAATGACTTGCCAGGCACCAGAACATCCCGTCCTATCAAACTGGC
>ERZ1292630.5360-Hain-H41-02um-R3-5360-length-10532-cov-14_pt1 | contig 10532 bp, 13 predicted proteins | sample MGYA00564408_ERZ1292630 | MGnify/ENA primary metagenome ERZ1292630 (study PRJEB36523, sample SAMEA6512641) | groundwater metagenome | collected 2019-01-08 | study: AquaDiva: Metagenomics assemblies of 32 groundwater samples
TCTTTATTGCGTTGTTATTGTTTTCATCCTACTACAATTGACGCAAGAAAAGACAAAATCCCTGCCTGCCGGCAGGCAGGTAACAAAAAATTTATTACTTTATTTTTCCCGCAAGGCGGGATCCCGCTAGATTTTAACTTTTGTGCGGGAAAAAGAGTGCCGCCTCAATTTTTCGACGGAAGCTTGCTTCCGTCCCTTGTTTGAAGCAGCGCCCTATCAACTTCACGTTTTTCCTCAAAGAGTAAAAAACGATAATAATCCGGTAAAGGCTTTCCTGATTCCAGGTATTTAGTAATATCCCTGATTTCATTATCTGTCAATCTCATATCATTCCCTCATTTATTCCAGTACGTCCCGATGACCACAACGCCCTATTGATAGCTCGCCTGAAACCATCATCTCGATAATGTCTCATCGTCTCAAAACTCAAGATAACCTCTTCGCTTCATCAAATAACTTTTTTATCTTATCATCGGATTTAAAATTCAATACTTCATTAGCGACATCCATGGTTCTAATCAAAAAAGATGCTGCCGCAGACAAAATTACCTTACCTGTTTCTTCTCTATCCTTAAGCTTATACTCAAGCTTTCCATCTATCTTCATTACATTTGTTTCAAAATCTAGAGCATGAATGGATTTACTGCAATCCCTAAGAATATTCTTATATCTTTTCCAAAAATCTTTAGTGCTTGTTTCCTCATTAAATATTTTGTTTACTCCCTTAAGAAATGACTTGTTTATAATACCTTCTTTTTTAAGAATCTTATCCGCAGACAAATCACCATAGTTAGTGGATCGTTTGCGAAGCCTCTCCACAATAAAACTGTAATTATTTTCTATGATTTGCCTTTTCTGTGGTACCCTAATCTTAAGAAAACTCTTATCCTTTTCATTAATGGCCATTTTATCGATATCTACGCCGCCATATCTGTCTATGCCCTCTTGTGTATTTTTTTCTTCAAAAGCAGCTAAAGCCATAATATTTTCTGCTGCTTTAATATCTTTAGGATCAATTAAAATATATTCGCAGTAATAGGCTACTTCAAACAATGAACGAAGTAAAATTTTAGCATCAGACATGAACCCAGCATTACAAAGCACCAAAAGTCCCCGTGCTAATTTAATTGCCTTAACATGAAAATGCAGTAGGATATAGTTTATAGGACTATACTCGACATCATTGTTCTTTAATAAAGTTTCTGCAGTCCTGATGACTTTTTTAAGAAATTTTCTTCTATCTCCCTCCGGCCAAGTCTTTATGCCAGTCGCTTTATTTTTCTCTGTATTATTGTTCATCATTCTCAGCTTCGTCTTCGCACGGCGGATACTGTTCTGGCGCTTTACCGATGCTTTCCAGTATTTTCGGCTTTAAATCCCATTTTTCGGCGTTCTTTATCTCTTTGAGTTCCACTGCAAAATGCCAGCAATCACCGTAGTCAAAAAGAAAATGCATCTTATCGCCCGAATTTTTAAAAACCTGATAAATCTTTGTATTTTTAACGCCTTTTCCCCAAGGCCTTGACCGCTCCTCGCCAATATCCACAAACAGCTCATAGATCTTCTTTGAGTCGTGGTACCTTTGAAAATTATCGTAAAAGCCAAAGCAATGGTCAAATTGAAAGCCAAAGGTGTTCACAATAACCTTGGCGAAATTATACAGGCTTTTTGTTCCGGCAATCTGAATCTTGCGTAAGACTTTATCTTTAAAATCGCCTACGCCGCCGGTCCCCCAAATCCAAATATCAAAAATATAGTATTTTAAGCCGCATTGCTGTTTTGGGAATATAATTGTATGTTTTGCTGACCTGCTCATATTTTCAGAAAGCTTTAGCAGTCTTTCAATTCTATCGCTTAATTTATCCCATTTATCCTGCTTGCGTTTGGATTCTTCATCGTTAGCACAATGAGCAATATAGCCGGCAAGATCATCGAGCTCATCAAACAGAAACTCAAGCCGAAACTTATCGCCTTCTTTAACAGCTTTCTCAAGATTCTTATCGGCATCGGCACCGTAAAGGCAGGCTTCATTCAAAAAATCCAGCTCATTCTTATCTACCATAAATGCTATTTTACGGACAGGTTCTTTCATATCTTATTACGTTTATAAAAATAACTTCCCTTTACGCGCATTGCTTCTCTTCTTTCAAAAACGTAGCGACGGAAGAGCTGATCTCTTCAAATGAAACCGGATAATAATTCCAGACCTCAACGCTGAGATTCACAACTAATGAATTCTCGTTCAATCGTTTTACCTTGTACTTTTCATGAACATGACCGCAAAAATTCCACGACACGTTTGGATCCGCATCCTCGGCCCGGTGCGTCATGCAAATATCCTTGGAGCCATAATGAATATATATCTTCGAGATGATCGTATTAAGGCTATTGTGCCGATCATGGTTGCCTTTGATGAAAATGAACTTGCCATTCAGCCTCTTTTCGAACTGCCGGTATTTCTCTACTCCGCCTTCTTTCCCACCTTTAAAGATAAAATCACCGAGAAAGAAAACAGTGTCCTCGGGCTTAACTCGTTCATTATGCCTTTTGATGATCGTTTCATTCATTTCCTCAGCCGTCTCAAACGGCCTCTTGCAATATCGAATGATATTGAAATGCGAAAAGTGATAATCTGATGTCCACCAGTAATTCATTTTCTAAACTTCTTTCTTATTCTCTCTTCTACTTATTTAAAAACTCATCGCCCAATAAAAATAAGCTTCCGGCACAAGGGTTTTAAGTCGCTCGAGAATCTTGTACTGTTCAGGAAAAGCGCGATCTTTTACCATATCCATATTAACCTTTTGAACCAAACTCCCCTCATCGGTGCGACGTAGCAGACTGATAATATAGACGATCCGGGCAAGGGCAATTTTGATATCTTCCGGACTTAATTTTTCCTTTAAATGATTGGCGACTTTTGCGTTGCCTTCGTTCAGAAGATTAATTTCTGCAAACGTATTATTACTACCCCGAAGAAGCACTTGTGAATACTTAAACGCGATCTCAGTAATATCATTAAAAACATCTTCATCGCTGTAATTGCTCCCCCTAAATCCGTTCTCGGTTAAAAGAGTATTTGAAAATGCCAATTTTAACTCTTCCACATCCTTTATAACCTTAAAGAGATCGCCAAGATCGATGATTTGTTTAATAAATTCCATCGCGCGATTCTGTGACAAGGGAATGCCTACTGTTTTTGGAGATATCGCCGTCAGCTTGTCACCGAAAATCCCCTCAACAGATGGAACGCTCACGTTACCCTTCCCTCCGGCAAACGCCATGGGATTTGCGGCAATGTCCTTGCGGAGCAATTTCCCGTAAGGTGATTCCGTAAAAACGACGTCTAACAATACATATTGCGGAACCTTGGAAAATTGGGAAGTAAAAGGAAACTTGAAATGGGCCTTGGGAATCTTTTTGCCGACACGATGATTTTCTTCAACGCCTTCAAACCACTCTGAATCTTTGATCACATGTTCCAATCCTTGCAAAAGCCCGTCCCGTTCTTTTAGGGGAAGCAAGATATCAATATCTATCGATAGTCGTACAGGCGGAAACACGTGCAAAAGAATAGATGTCCCGCCCTTAAATACCAAGTTCGGGTAAGCCCTCAAAACGTCACTTAACAAGTTGAGTGCGTAAACACATTTTTCAAATATACCCGGATCTTTAAATCCAAACTTTTTCCGTAACGATTCCAGTTTGTCAAAATCAAGAATTTGTTTTGCCATTGCTACCTTCTTTGCGGGTAACTTTGTCTGCAGTTTTCAAATATGCAGAGAAGGTTACCTCTTTAAGTCCAACATTATCAATGAGTTGCGAATATAGCTCTCCGAAGTACCTGCGCGCCTTAGCATACCAGATGATATCTGTCACATTAACCCGGTAAAAACTATCAAGACTTCTCCAAAGCTCCCAATAATCCGCGTTCGGCATTGTGAAATATTTATCTTTGACAATAAATAAGTCCACAAGCATTTTTTCTAATGTTGCGGCATGCCCTTGTCGAGGAGAATTTTTAAGCATCAGTCTTATAACGATGGGATCTTTTGTAATATCGAAATCCTTCGGAGGTACGCGGCTGGCCTTTTCAATCAGAACGTAGCGATAATCCCGGGATATTCTATCGAAAATTGGATGGATGGCGTCATATTCTAACTCAATAAACGTGATGTTATGAGTCTGCTGATGATGATAATAGGGCTGAAAAGAAAGTGTGTTCCAAATAATGAAGTCAAGATTGGGATATTCCCGTGAAATCATCTGACGGATTTTCACCACACGGCTTTTTTCTTCCAGAGGAAATGTTTTTGAAATGGAGCTGTATACCCCTCTCCCCGCTGGAAAAATGATACCTGTCTCCTTTAACTCGTAAAGATACTTTTTAGTAAGAGGCCGACTCATTCCTGACTCGCTCACGACATCTGAAAAACTGAAATAGCGATGTTCCTTTGCGTATTTCTCAATAAACTCTTTTTTGTTCAAAGCGCACCTCTTTTATTCGGTTCCTCGCGCCAATGGTGCGAGACTTACCTATTATTCTCCCTGTAATTTCCTAACCACTTTTTCAATCCACGCCGGGGCATAACGAAGATCGCTCACAAGCTGTTTTTTATCCTCGTCTGATAATTTTCCTTTAAGCTTTTTAATAATTCTGTCATCGATATTCTCCTGCTTCATATAACGCAAGGCTTGAATAACCAAGCCGCTCACGCGCCCGGCAGTCGCCATATTCTTGGGTGTTGTTTTTTTAAATTTAATACGCCAATTACCGACGTGAACCATCCGGGAAGATCCGTCTGTTAAAAAAACAATCTTTGCCGGTACTTGATCAGACAAACCCAGCAAGTTGGCCGCGTATGCTCCTGAAGGTTGAATCTTAAGATTATCTTTTTCAGCAAGTGCGGCGGCAATACGATCAACGCTAGCAGGCACATCTCCTAAAGTCGGATGCTTCCGGGGATAATCATAAAGGCCACGCGTTAATCGACGAATATCCCCTGATCTAACCAACCGGCTTAAGGCTTGATCTATAGCGGCACGATTTCCAAGATCAAGAAAATGAGTTGGGGCAAACACCCAGCCTTTTTTCTTCCCGGCAATCCGGTGAAGCATTTTATTCTCAATAGATTCTGACATATTTATCACCTTTACCTGTCAGAAAAACTATATACTTTCTCTGACAAGATGTCAAGAAAAATTCCACCCTTTCTCCACAGTCTTACATAATCTTACGTTTTGTAAGTATCAAGAATATCTATCCCGTACAAATAGCAATACTCCCTCAACTTTTTCCTCCTATTCATTTTTTTCCATAATGGATTATCCCGATAAGACCCGACAAGAACCAAATCGCAATTCTTATGTTGCATATAATCCGCTTCATCTCTAATATAACGAAAAATGTTTTTAGGGGTATGTTTCTCTAAAAACTCATCAAATTCGTCTTTGTTTCCTGCGAGAATGAGAATCATTTATCCTTTCGTATATATTTGGCTCTAATCGAGCCTTGCTTCTTTAAATACTCCGCGCCTTTTTTAGTCAGACGGTATTTTTGTTGACTGCTGCGCGGTTTGTCGGGCACGGTCATTTCTATGAGCTTATCCTCAATAAGCGGATTGAGGACTTGATCCCTGAACTTGGTCCTATTTGTTCGAGATATAATCTTCATCAGCTCACCTATTTTGCTTTCCTGTTTGCATTTAGACAATATTTCGACTTGGTCCCGACTTGGTCCCGACTTGGTCCCGACTTGGTCCTCTTGGATTCCCGACTGGGCTGATGATTCTATCTCCCGTTTCCCACCCACAGCTTCAAAAGCTCGGCCAGGCTTACGGTGCACCGTGGTAACAAACCCGTCCGTAAGACTAAAGTCGGGCTCCGGAAGGCCTGCGTTTCTGCAATCCTGAATCATATCTCCGGTACTTGTACCCATACGCTCAATATATTTAGCCAAATAAAGCGATTCTGCGAGCAGCGGATTTGCCGGAACAGAGCTGTGTGGCTTACGCAGCTTGTCTAAAGTGAGTGACGGGGGCAATGACCCAGGGTTCCATACTTCCAACCTATCGGAAAAGAGCATCACTTGAACGCTGCCATTACTCGTATAGTCACGATGTGCTACTGCGTTAACAATGGCTTCCCTGACTACATCGGGAGGTATTTCATATTCAACGGGGGCTTGCACACTTTTTTCTCTTGTACCGACAGCAAGATCGATTTTAGACAAGACGAAGTTGAGAGCCTGATCTGTTATTTCAAAAACGGTTCCCTTATAAACCTGATAAAAAGGAATCGGTTTATGGACTTCCGTACCATGAAAATGCGCGCATTTTATATCGGATGAAATTAAAAAGCGTTGGGGCTCTTTTCCAAAAAGAAGGATAGCGGCATTAGTGGGCTTACCCTTATTAAGAAGATTTAAGTGTTCCAAAACCTCTTTATAAGAAGCGCTTTCTCTTAGCGGAAACCCTCTCGCCTCTCGCGCTACCCCGACAAACCTCCGTATTTTTTCTGAGGAAAGATCCTTAAGCGTTGCGTCTTGGCAGACGGTGGCATCAAATGGCCCAAATCGAAGTAGACCTTTGGTTACCAAATAATCCACCAAACTGGCATAGACCGAAGTTATAAGCTCAGAGGTACTTTGAAACCGACGGCGAATTACTTGCTTCCCGGCTGCTCTCATCAAGCCTTGCATCTTTGGATCCCGGCTATTATCATTATTACCTTTGACAAAAATAAGTCTCGATTTTCCTAATTCTTTAAGGCAAAGCCATAAACCAAATTGTCTTTACTTCTAAAACAATTTTACCTCAATTAACGCATAAATCAACAGCTTAATATATCTCCGAAGCTTATAGTTTTCAAAATGCGCCTAAAATTATCGTTCTATCTTCACAAGGGTATCCCTCTTTACCAAGTCAAACAATCCAATAACATCCCCATTCTTCATCCTTATGCAACCATGAGAAGCAGGTCTACCGATTAGCCATTCTTCCGGGGTGCCGTGGATATAAATACACCGTTTAAATGAGTCAATGCCTTTCCCTTTATTTATACCAGGCTCAAGACCTTCTAAACGCAAAATACGAGTAGTAATAAGGTCAACTGCCTTCTTCTTATTTTTATACACCTTAAATATTTTACCTATATTCCGGCGCTTCTTAAAAATAGCTCCACCGGAAGCATTTCTTCCAATTTTGCTTATAATACGATGTAAACCCAGGGGAGTTTTATAGCTACCGGACTTGTTACCAATCCCGAACCTTGAAGTAGAAATGGAATAAACTTTGAGAATTTGAGAATTATCAAAAAGGTAGAGTTTTTGCTTACTAATCTTGATCGTTATGTATGTGGAAGGGATAAAACTAATTGTCAAATAATCCTCCCCCCTTGTTTTGCTTATTTTTAACCTTGATAATGCTCAATCAAATAATCGTTCGTTTATTTAGCAAGTAGACAAAAGGGCTGCAAGACTAGAACTAATCTTGAAATCAGATCTTCTCTATTGAACAAGATCTGTCATCGGATATATTATATATAGAAAATAATAACTGTATCAGGATAGAATCTACCTTAATATAATTTATCAGAGCTAGAGGAGCGGCATTTATCACAAACCCTATTAGAACTTCCTAATAAAGTTAACCCACCTATTGGAACAGAATATGTTCTACCACATAATGAGCATATAGCTAGCTGATTATTACCTAAAATAGAAAGGGAAGGATCTCCCGATTGTATATAGGAGCCCAAAGTCAATCCCGCAACTCCTGTTCCGCTAAACGGGACTGAATCTGTAGAGACGCGTAATTTATCAACTTCATTTAAGAGCTCAAAAATTCTCTGCTCTTTCTCCTTAACTTCCTTCGTTAAAGCTTCTTTTTCGGCTCCAGTTAATTCCTTAGTTTCTAATAATTTCGTATTCAATCTCGCCTTCTCTTTGCTTACTATCTCTAGCTCCTTCTCCCTTTCAGATAATATATTGTAAACTTCTTCAATTTTTGCGACCCCAGGAAGAATATCGTTCCATTCTTGAGTAGCATTCGCTATATCTTTTTCTAATAACAAAAGTAGATTTTGTATTTCTTCAGCCGACGCTTTTTCTTTAGTTCTATCATAGATATTTTTTGTCTTCAATCTTGCTAACGATAAATTACGAACAGCAGATTGTCCTTTTTTAATAAGTAGATCATCACCTAATACAGTCCTAAATATATCATAGAAGAAAGCACCTGCAATTGCTATTGCGATAGTAGCTATAATTTGTAAAATAAAAGAAGTTGTTTTATCTATAACGGATAAATTGGCTGTATATAAAACAACAACCGCCAACGCTATCGGCAGAGAAACAAGCGGACGGAGTAATCCTCTAAGCATAAGACCCCACTCAGATAAAAATTTTAAAAAAGTAGGGGTAATCTTTATCTGACACAGAATGGCTAATAAAGAAACTAACCAAATTATGCCAACTAATACAAATAAAAATGTATTCTTAATTGAATCCAGTCCAATAAATTTTAATAAAAAATTTGGTAAAAAAAGCAACGCGCTGCTTAACAGAAAGAAAAATACTTTTGTTTTAAGCTGTTTTAAAAAATCTATAGAAATTTTCATAATACCCTCCTCTTCTATCACACTTTCTCTCTTATTGTGATTATTATACTTTGCTCTAAAATAGTAGTCAATTAGTAAATAGGCTCTACCTATCATATCCCGATAGAGAAAGGTATAAAATCAACCCTGCCTACTAATAACTTCATTAACATTCACTTGTTGGCTTCCATTTGTAGCTATATTAACTTGAAAAGCTATACCCTTACTCAGCTTTCTTATTCTCGCAAGCGCCTCTAATGATTTTAGGTATCGATTCTGATACCTTGTCAAAGTGTTTTGCCAAAAATCTCTTCCGCAGCTGTTTTCTTGTATCATCAAGTCCATAACCTTTCTTTCGATGTGTGTTACGCCCATCCAACACAATAGAATTTGATCTATGATAAGCTTTTCGATCTGATTACCAGAAAAGTAACCTAAACTTTCTTTTATATGCCTTGCCTCCGCTTTAATGAACATTATCGAACTTTTTGATTTTTCAATCGTTTCTATGTAGTCCTGTAAAACCCATCCTGATTGGCTATGGCCGTTTTCCCAGATCTGCGGGCTAAACTTTAGCACCTTTTCAACCTGTTCTACATCTGTGTTATTAGGAAATCCATTATCGATTCGCTCAAAAGCTTTTACCCAATCCTCAACTTCTTCTTCAGTAAGCTCCTTATGTTGTCCTTCTATCAGCATCTTCGCCTCCTCCATTGGCCTCTGTGTTTATGAAATCCAGATACTGTAAGAAAACTATCTACTGCCTGATTAACTGACAAGCTCATCTGATCTATTTGATTGTCAAATAAACTTAGTTCTTCTTTGTGCCGTTTTAACCACATGCTTCCCTCATCCCGGGTGCGTCTTGCTACCAAATCCATCAATGCAATTTTCTCGGCTAATTCGCCTTTTCCGATATAGTGAGAATAAACCTGACTTGCCAGCCTTTTCTTTTGATAATAATAAAGATTGTTTCCTCTCTTCTCCCATGCCATTTGTGCTACCTTTTTGTTTTACCCCGTTTTAAGACCCCAGGATGAATTAAGTTGAGTAAGCGAAGATTTCCTTATCTACCGATTATTAACAATGTTTTCTATAACTTAAGTTATGCATTCTGAAAAATAAAGGGCTTTCTACCGCCTATTCCCTTCCGATTAGGATTAGTTCCAAAACGATACGGAAAAGAAAAGCAATTACGATCTTCGCACTTCCTTACTAAAGACGGACTTCCGCCCTGGCAATCAAGACATCGCGCTCTATGAGCTTTTACTGGACTTAGTATCTCCATTTCTTACCTTTCTTTTTATTGGAACAAAATTACCTTTTTGGTTAATCCTTCCACCTATTCTCCTAAAAAACCTTGCATATTCCATTCTGAGCTGCAAAGACATAGTTCATTCCTTTCAGCAGATATATAACTCCTGTTTTTATAATTATATTCTTCATACACTAAGTTAGTAGTTGACCGGGATCTTCTGCTGTTTAGGCCGATCAAAAACCTTTCTTAGTTATATATCTTCCCTCGCACCGTTCAGGATTATTGATTAGATTCTTGTCTATCTCACCCGAAAACCTGGCTTTCAAAAACGCCTTCTTTCGGTGGTTCGGAAAGACACTGCACGAGCCGCATCGTTCCAAGTTTGATTTATATCCCGCCAAAACCCAGAGGTCAAAAAATGCGGTAAAACACCACCAATTCACCACCAAAACGACAAAAAAGCCACTCCAGAGATATTGTCATATCTTGAAATGGCTTTACTAAGCTTGTTATGTAACTACCTGATTTTAATAGGAGTTGCAGTAATTCCGGTGGTATTGTATTGCAATTACTACTGGTAGGGTAAAAAGTTAATCGGTGGTTCTTTGATACTGTTCGAATGATCTTTGTTTAATCCACCGCGCCTGTCGGCGCTCCCACATCTCCCGTGCACCGT
>ERZ1292630.5363-Hain-H41-02um-R3-5363-length-10528-cov-8_pt1 | contig 10528 bp, 7 predicted proteins | sample MGYA00564408_ERZ1292630 | MGnify/ENA primary metagenome ERZ1292630 (study PRJEB36523, sample SAMEA6512641) | groundwater metagenome | collected 2019-01-08 | study: AquaDiva: Metagenomics assemblies of 32 groundwater samples
GGCGGCGGCGGGTCACCGGGCGAATCATCATTACGACGTGCTCGCGAGCATTTTTGAAATGCTGAGGCTCCACGTCCTCGCGGCATTTAAGTTGGAATTTTCGACTTCCAATGCCACGGCAACGGCCGCTCGCATCGCGGAGCTTCAACACTCCTCCGTCGTCTCCTCCTCGAGCACCACCACGATCGTGCGTTTGCGCTTTCAGGCGCAGCGCCAAGCCATCCTGGGGCGCCTCGCGCGCGACTTAAAGCGCCAGCGGCGGGATTGGCTGGCACGCGGGGCGGCGAAGGACGTGAGAGAACAACCTCCCGTCCGCGACGCAGCAGAGGGCGAAAGAGGAAGCGGAGCTGCCTCCTCGGCCGGGTCTTCCGGGCACGACGACCTCTGACGCGATCTCTCACATTGACCTCCCTTCTGCAATGCCCCCCTTGATTGGCACAAACCCTCCGTTTTTCTGGTTCACATGTGCACGTAGACCATTTGCTCTGACAATTTACCTTGCGTTTAGGACCTCCCAATGGCCCCGAAGCGGTCAAAGGCGCATCAGGATCCTGTCCCCGCAGCTGCCCCGGAGGCCGGCGACGTCGAACGTACCGCCGATGAGGCCGTGGAACCGACGGCGGTGCCTGTTCCGTCCGCACCGCCGAAGCACCTCCCGAAGCGAGCATTGGGCAAAGCTCCGCCGGCGGCGAAAAAGGGCGGCAAGGCCGTGCCGCAGCCTTCGTCTTCATCGTCCTCTTCCGGGGATGATGACAGCGACAGCGACAGCGACTCGTCGGATGAAGACGCAGCGGCCGCCGCCGCCGCTGCTCCCACGACGCGAAGGGCCAAACCGGTTCCGAAGAAGGCCGGAGGCGGCGGCAAAGCGGCCGAGGAGACGGGAGGCGCTGCCGCGACACGGTCCACGGGAGGCGCTGCAGCCCCGCCCGGGGCCGATGCCACCGCTTCCTCGGGGGAGAGCGGTCCCGTCGAGGTGACCCGTTTTGCGCCCATCAAAGTGCCCTACTGTCCCATTTGCACCTTCCCAGCCGAAATGTGTGAATTCAGCGGCGTTCTCGACAAATGCCGACCCTGGTTGACCGAGCAACTCGCCGCCGAGGAGGCGGCCGCGTTGGAGGAGCGCGGCCGTAAGCAGAAGGGCATCGGCGAGGATCCATTAGATCCTGCAGCGCAAAAGGGTCGCAAAAAGCCGTTTGAGGTTCAGGTGACACTGCAGCTGCGATCACGCACGAAAAGAAAGTTCACCACGTTTGTGACAGGCATGAATTTATACGGGCATGATATCAAGGCGACGGTGCAAAAGTTCAAGAAGCAGTTCAGCTGTGGCGTCTCCGTGGAGTCCCTGCCTGGTCAGCTGGACGCGATCGAGGTGCAGGGCGACTTCATTGGCCAGTTGCAGGAAGTACTCGTCGCGCAGTATAAGATCCCCGAAGACCAAATCGTCGTCCTTGACCCGATCATGAAGAAGTCTTCGTGAGGGGTGTCACTGACCAAGGAACGCGCCGTGCTAAACTCGAATACCCGGACCGTGTAGGGGGTGCGATTGAATGACGACTTGTCCGTCGCCCCTTTTGTCTCTTTTTTTCGTCTCTTTTGGCTCCTGTGATGCGACGACTGGGACGACGCCGTTGTGCTGCCCTCATTCGAGCGATGAACAGATTTGATCGACAAAGAGAGACGCCTCGCTTTCTATACTATTCTTTTCATCATTCATCACAGCGGTCAGCATCTGCGGCTCAATCGCATCAGCCCACTGCATCTTGTAGTATCCGCGGCTGCCATATTATCCATGTCTGAGCGGCTTGTCTCAGCGTTTTTGCGCAGAGCTATCAATCGGGCTGCCAAGTCCAACGACGTCATCGACAAGTTGGGTGAAGCAACGGCCAGACTCGAACAGCATGGGATTTCGAATGTGGCCGCGAAGATGGGTCGGGTAGCGTCCGCGGTGGCCGCCGAAGTTGCAGCAGACGTCGACAAAGTGTTGCGAGCTGCCGCGCCAACGACAGGTACCGCCTCACCTCCGGTGCCTTCACCCACGCCAGCCACAGCGGAGCAAGCGCCCCCGCGGGCGGCACCAGGAGGAAGCAACTGACGACTCGGGAGGGTCGCGGATGAAGACACAAATGTTATTTGCCAGTTTTTCTTCGACAGTCTGACTCGTCACTTTTTTGCAACGGTCGCCCTACATATTGCTCTTTTTCAATTTCAGTGTTTCGAGTGGCAGCCTCCTTTTGTTGTGTAGTTCGTTTTCTTCACCGGAAGGGCAACAATTATTTCTCCGTTGTCGTCGTATTTGTGGCATGATAGAGCATCACAGCCCTTCGACCTCCAGGGGCGGGGGCTTCGTGCTCCTTCGCCTCGCGACGCTGCTTCTGGCCATTTCCGGGATGGGCATGTTGATGGCCAGTGCCGCGAAGATCCCGCCGCTCAGCGGCAAGCCCCGGTGCCCCGTTGGCTGGTCCCATCGGACTCTCGACGATCGCTGCTACAAGCTCTTTTCCACCAATTTTACCGCTCGTAATTACGAGGAGGCGGACCACTACTGCAGCGACGCCCACCAAGCGGAGTTGCCAATGGCCTACAACCGCACCACCATGGACTACTTGCTCGATCTTATCGTGCGAGGAAGTGGCCGGGCCGTGTGGCTGGCCATCCGCAACGACCCCAAGAACCGCAAATCGCCGCAAGAGTTCATTTATCCGCGCACGCACCGTCCTTACAGCAGCTTCTTTGACTGGGACAAGAAGCGCAGCATGCCAGACGGGGAGGACTGCGTCGCCCTTCACGCCAAGGGCCGCCCCTCCGTTCGAGTCCTGGGGGGCAACGAGAAGATGATCACCACGTCGTGCTACAACCACCTCGACGTGGTGTGCGTCAAGGATCGCGTGCCGCCTCGCATCAATGGGGTGAATGTCACCGGCACTGGCATCGTCTCGCTCGTGTGGCGCCAACCCGCCTGGCTCAACATCATGGGTCTCCACCTTCCCGCCGGCACGCGCGTGACGTTGCAAACCACGTCGGAGGCGTACTTCGCCACCGGCCCCAATCAGCCCACCAACTGCACTCGCGTGCCGCGAACGACCGGCGGTTCGTTTCCCCTCACGGTGCAGAACGTCACGCTGACTCGCCAATTCAACAAGCTGTGCAACGGCACGTGCGACTCGTCCATTGTCTTCATTCCGCCGACCATGCCGTTTGTGCGCGGCGCGAAGTACTCTCTGTGCTTTTTCGTGCCTACATTCAACCACCGGTCGCCGCTCGTCGACGACGAGTACGCCGCCATCAACCACTTGCCCGGGTTGTTTGTTCAGTGGGTGCAGAGGAGGCAAGAGTACTTAACGGATATCTGTACGCGGCACCAACACAGCGTCGACCTGTTCTTCGGCGATCACCGCCTTGACTCCAACCGCGACACGCTCAACCCTTTCTACTTTGACAGCCCGGTCGGTGGATAACCGTGTAGGCACACCGCGCGCTCCACGTCGTGGGTTTGCTTCGCTATCGTCTTTCGGTCTCTCTCTCTCTCTCGCTGGCCATCCGTTTGGCCGTTAGACCTGTTGTGAATGATGTGCCGTTCCACCTTGTGTGAATATGCGGTGTGGCAAAGTGTCGAACAGATTCCGTTCCATGTCCCATGGCGACATGAGACAATTGAAACGGGGCAATCAAACCTTTCTTTGTGTATTATTGTGGCGCTCGCCTTGCGCGCTCAGACCAGGCCAGGAAGGACCCTTCTCTCTCTCTCTCTTACCCTCCGTCCGTACCGTCGTACCCTCGATGGACGCCGCGCCATTTTGCGACGTCATTGCCGGGAAGTCGGGAGCGGTGCTGTCGGCTCACTTGAAGAATGCGCTGACGGCTCCCACCACGTACTTCTACGGTCAGTTATTTCATGCCGCGGAGGTCCAGCAACTCCCTGCCGATGAGCCCCACCGCGCGCTCCTCGAGCTCATGTCGTACGGCACCTACGGCCAGCTTTCGTCTTTGCAGCCTTCAGCCCAGGCGCTGGTCACACCCGTGATTCGCAAAAAGCTACGACACTTGACGATCGTCTCCCTCGCCGCCGCCACACGGCAGATTCCGTACGCGCTGCTGCAAACGGAGTTGCAGATGCCCGACCTGCGTGACATGGAGGACACGGTGATCGACGTCATCACGGAGGGTCTCATTGGAGGCAAGTTGGACCCTCTGGCTCGCGTCGTGGACGTTCACGAGGCGACCTCGCGCGACGTACGCGTGCCAGGCGACGTGAAGGCCTTGCTGGCGTCACTACGATCGTGGGCGGCGAGGGTCGATGCCACGTCGGCGCAGCTCACCGACTTGCTGCGCGACGCAGACCGCAGCGAGCACGCGTACCGGAAGGAGTCCACCGACGTCGCCGCGGAAACGCTCATGGTGGAGGGTCGCTGCAAGATGGAGCTCGCCGCGCAGTTCGCCGTCACCGGAACGTCGATGACCACGTTCGAGGCGTAGTGAATCACTCGCATCTCAGGAGTTCACTTCGGGCCTCACTCCAACAGCTTCACGCGAGTTTGCCGTTGGCGTTGCCAGTGTCGCAGGTGGGGAGGTGGGGGGTTTCTGTCGTTGGCCAATGCGGTGCTTTGTCAGTCGACGGTACACAGGGGAATCGAACAAATCCGTTCACCACTTTTAACCAAGGCATTTTTGGCTTGCCTCCCTTTTCAATCTGCCAAGAGAAAACGCGGACGTCCCTCTCGTCGTCTTTACGTTCCTTTCGTTGCTTGTTGTTTATTTCCTTGACGTGGGCGAACGGGATGATTGCGATGGCGGAGGACGACGAGCCAGCGGCGTCACGTTCGTTGGATTTCCTGCTGCTGCCGCCTCACGCGGTTCAACGGCTCATTTCAACCACCGCCGCGTTAGCGGAAAGCAACGCGTCGCTCCGCCATCGGTTGACACGCTTGGCGAAGCATTTGGCGGATGTGCACCACCACCACGCCTCCGTCGCGATGGCCCCCCGAGGTGCGCCGCATCCGTCGGGTGGGCGGCCGCTGGGGCGGATGCGAGGTGCATTCGGCGATGCCGCTCCGGTCGACGTGGACGAGTCGCCCCCTTCCGACGTCTCCTCCTTCGCCTTGCTCGCGAAGCAGCGGCTGTTGCGCTTCGTCTCGGGCGATGAGGAATCCGATCTCCCGCATCGGCAACATGATGCAGCGGATAGCGGTCCCCCCGTCGCCTTGTCGAGCGGTGGGCCGTCATCGTCGCAGACGATCGCGGAGCTTGCGGATGCGATGACCTTGCTCTCCGACGCCTGCGACGCGGAGATCGCCGCGGCTCATCGCGACGCGGTGCCGCCGCCGCTCATCCCCTCCTCCTCCTTGTCCTCCTCGTGTGCCAACGCCGGCGCGATGTCACGATGGGAGGCGCTGCGCGGCTGCATGATGGCGCGGCTGACGCTGCCGGTGACGGAAACAACAGCGGAGTCCGCCGGAGTGAATCAGATGGGTCCAATGCACCGCGCATCCGAGGTTGACGACGACGACTTTGAAGCCCTCATGTTCGGCTCGGCGCCTACAACGTCTCATCACCGTCGCGCACTCTCTGAAGACGATGCCAAAGACGCCTCCGCCCGTGTTGGCGTGCACGAAACGTCCACGACTATGTTGCTGCAGCCGCTGACCCAGCGTGCCTACGACGCTTTAGCGACAGTCACCTCCCATCGAGAAGCAGGAGCGGCGTCCACGGCGGGGAGGGACGCGCCTCCTGCAATCTCCTCCGCGTGGGACAGCTGTCTTTCGGCGGCATCGCCCTCGGCGGCTGAAGTGGCGCTCTTGGTCGAGTTGTGTGCTTTGCGAGGACACGTCGCCGCTTTGCAATCGGCCAGCGACAAGCTTCATGCCTCCGCCGATACGTCCATCGACGTGCCACAACGGAAGGCGCACCACAACAGGGTTCCGTGCGAGGGGGTGGCAGCAATTGCGAACGTCGTGAACGGTCCCTTGTCGGTGACCCACGACGACGTGACCAGTCAACTGCAGGAAGCGTATGACGCGTCGCAGGAGCACCTGCGGGTCACCCTCGAGCGCCTGGCGGTCGAATCGGAACTGCGGCGCGAAACGACCGATCGAACAAATCTCCTGCAGCGCCTGGTGGACGATAGCCGCGCCGCGATGGCGCAGTACGGGACAAGCGTCCGCGTTCTGGAGATGGAGAACGACTCATTGCGAGAGGCTGCCTGCGAAGGGCGAGCCCTGGAGGCCAAGCTCGCTGTCGCCAACGGGGAGCTTCAGGCGGCCTACCGCACGATGCAGTCCATGCGATGCGTCGCCGCGCGGCTTTCTCGGCAAACTGAGGTCGCGACCAACTCCGCGTACGCGTGGTCCGTCAACGGGGCTCGGCTTGCCAAGTCGGTGTGCTTTCTAGAGGCATGTCTCGCATCGCATCACCGAAACCGTCTGCCCTGTGACAAGAAGGTTACCGCCGGTTTTGAGCCGATGGTCGCTGACGTCCAGACTGCCGTCATCGCACTGAGCGCCGCCGCGGCCGATGACGCTCCCTCCCCCCCGGCGAGCTCGACGATGATCGACCGCCACAGCTACGTACGGCTGGTGGCGGAGCGGGACGAGTTGATCGCCGCACGGGCGGCGGACAGGCGCAAGGCCGACGCGTCGCTCCGGGACATGCAGTCGATGATCACGGCGCTGACGCAGCAGAGAAATGCCCTGCAGGCCGCGTTGGATGCCGCGACGGCCGCAGACTCCGCTGTACCGTGGCACAGAGGCGGTGCACGAACCGACGACTTGGTGCAGGAGGAGCCGCCCGCCGTCGGCGACAGTGACCATGCGGGGGGGGAGGAGGGCGGTGTCCCCAAGCGACCACTTGTTGTGCCGTCGTTGGCTGGCGGCGGCAAATGTGCGGCCGCGGCATTGATTCCTTCGCCGACATCGGCAGAGACAGACAACCGCTCGGTAAACCACTCGCCCTCGAAGGCACACCCTGGTGGTCTCGAGCCGGCTGGAACCCCCCACGTGGACGACAGGCAGCGAGTGGCCGAGCGGCCAAAATCCAATGGCAGCTTGTTATTGGGATGGGGACCCCTGCGACTCTTTCGCCGGGGCGACGCGGACAGGAAGAAGCAACAGATGCGCAGCGTGACGGCGAATGGGGCCGACACGGGGCCGCCGCCTTCTTCCGTATCCCCGCCGCAACGCCTGGTCGAAGCCATCCTCCGGGAAAACATGGAACTGCGTGAGGAGAACCACCGTCTGCGACATTCCTCTTCTTTGCTCCGTGACGCGTGACGAGGCTCACATTACGACCACCAACGCGCTGCCCATGCTTGGCGGGAGGCGCTGCGGTAGGTTAGCGAGTCTCATACAGTGTTTCTGCCGTTCCTGAACCAGCAGAGTGCCCCCAACGGCACACTTTTGATGTCATCCATTGGTCTTCACTTTTTTTAGCCGCTTCTTGATATTCTCTCCCTATTTCTTCCTCTCACTCGCTGTCGCCTCCCCCGTTGGTGGAATCAACGCCGATCGCGCCACTGTATGTCTCACGCAGCCTCCGTGTCCCTCTCGACCGTCGTCGCCATCGTCCGCCACGGCGAGCGGCGCGACACCATTGCCGGCAAACCAGCGGAGGCCGACCCGCCCCTCACATCCTCGGGCGTCAGCAAAGTGCAGTCCGTGCTCGGAGAGCTGTTTGCGGCGTGCACGCCTCCTCGGCCCACGCTGAGCGGGGCAGCTCAACGAGACCAGCCTGCGTCCGCGGCGCACGACGGTGGGGGCGGGTCGCTGCTAGTCGTCCGACTCGTCACTTCCCCATTCCTCCGGACGGCGCAAACGGCGGAGGCAGCGTTTAGCGCGACGGAGCCTACCGGCCCCCAGCCTACCGGCCCCCAGCCTCCCGTTCCGGGCGACGTCTGCGTGCTGCCCACCGTTTGGGTCGACCCGTCGCTCGCGGAGGTCTTTGGGCCCGTTCGCGTCAAAGCGTCAACCGCCGCTCCGCCACTCAACGACGGTGAGTCGTTTCTCCGCGCAAAGGGCCGTGCGACCGCTGCATTCGCCCCAGGGGCCCGGCTGCCGCCGTGGGGCGAGGACCTCCCGACCGCGCACCGTCGGCTTGCACGCGCCGTTTCGAAGCACTTGGACGCTGCGGCGGATCCGATGAGTACTATTCGACAGCTGCCCGACGCGGACCGGTCAGCGCTCTGGAAAGCAATTGAGTCGCGCGGTCTATCGGCCATCGGCGGTGGGGACGGTGCCGATCCCGCCGTGGTGGTGCACGTGCGGCTACTCACGCTGCTGGTCACCCACGGGGACGCGCTGCAGGCCGCGGTTGCGGAGTTGGCCCCGGGTATCACCGTGTACGACTGCGACTTCGTCGGAAGCGTGGTGTTTGCACCGGTTGCCATGACGCGCCCGCCTGCCAAGATGCCCCGCTTCCAGAAATCCAGCGGCGACGCGTTTGTCTGGTGCCCGGTGCGCAAACACCTCGTGGAGTGGATGGAGGAAGGGGCCTTCTCGCCCGAGGTGCATCCGACGCTTCGCCCGCTGGAACGCAGCATGCACGTGTTTGCGTCACTCGCGTGGAAGGATCTTGGATACACGACGCCTGTGGTCACTGAATCGCCCCCACCCGCGACCGCGACGAGTCCGCACACCGCGACGTCCCTGGCCGAACTTGAAAGAACGGTCGAACAGCTACGCGCACAGCTCGAGGCGATGCAACAGGAGAATATCGCTTCGTTGCAAACTGCCAAACTCCGGGAGGCGGATCGTGTCGCCGCCGCGACGCAGCAACTCGACGACATGGCGTCCTGGCGGCAGCGATGCGGCGCGTTGAGAATAGAGTTGGATGAGAGTTTGGCCGCCGCGAAGCAGGCGGCGATGTCCAAGGACGCCGCCATCGCATCGTTAGAGGCCGCGCTAGCCTCCGCGAACCGGAAGGCGGACGACTGGAAGGCCAGCCATGACAAGCTAGTGGCTGAGAACGAGACGCTGCGGCAAGTCATCGCAAAGCGACAGAAGGCCACGGCGCAGCTAAACGGAAAGGTCGCCGCGACATCCATCGCCGTCGTGACGAAGGACTACACCGATGCGCTCGCGCGCAATGACGCGTTGCAGCGTGAGCTCAATGCACGACGGGTCGAAATCGTTTCACTTCGCTGCAAATTGTCTGCCGCACCTTCTCATCGCCTAGCGCCGATGACCACCGTCGATGCGCACCGTCCCCGCACAGCCCCGGTCGAGGCTAACGGACTCTCCAGCGGTCGCCCTTCCTCACAACAAGTTCACCAAGAACCGGTAACCACCGTGTCTGCTTTCAGCGATCGTGACCGGCCAGCCGGCGACACGTCCCCAGCCACCTGCCCTGCCGCGCAAGGCGTCAGTTCAGGCGGCCGCCGCCCGTGGCGAGGGTCACCCGGGGAACCCGTGGCCGCCATCACGTCGTCCGTCTCTCTGCAAGCGATCATCAAGAGCTGTCGTCCACCGCCCGCGCCTGTCCGGGTCGCAACAAGTGGCGAGCGCATTGGATTCGGCTGCGGTCAGAAGCGAGACGTCGTCCATTCGCTCGATGGCGTTAAGACGCGCGTGGCCTTCATGAAGCCGATCGGCCGCATCGCACTTCGACCACCGTCGTTTGGAAGTTGAGAGCCTTTTCACTACGACTCGGAAACAATGTTCGGTCGGGGTGTGATGCCTCCCCTTTCTTTCTTTGGTGCCACTGTCCGGCAATTTTGCGATCGAACTGATTGCGATAACAACCACAGCTGCGACCACCAATTCGCACATGCCTGACTGTGACTGATGTGGGAAAGTGCATGAATGGGAGGAGACAGAAGGATGAGGGCAAAATGAAAATCCGAGACACAACGTTTGACTTTTACCCCTCAACTCGGTCACGCAATGCTGCGTCCCACTGCTTACGCTCAGAAGCTTTCAAAAAATCAAAATGCCCGTGGTTCGTACCGACGACGAGTGTGTGGATCACGAGACGCACGCCAACTATCAAGCGACAATCACGCCAACAACCACGTCGTCGGGCGGCACGAATCGGAAGTTGCTGCTTCCCGCGGCTGCTGTCGAGTCCGGCCACTCAACCCCAGCGCCGCAGTCTGTCGACAGCTGGACGACCACGACGTCAAACGATGCACCCACATCCCTGATCTCGACGACTACCAAAGGAGTGACGACTTTGACCACCGAGGCGTTGACCACGCTGGCCACAGATTTGTTGTTGGCCAAGTATCATCGGCCCACGACTGATGCAAGCACCGACACGGACGACACCTCTTCCAGAGAGACCTACACGGATGACTCGGCTTCCAGCGAGCTCGAAACAAGCGACTCGTCCAGCGGCGAGCCCCACACAGGCGACTCGTCTTCCAGCGGCGACTCAGATGACGACTCGTCTTCCAGCGAGCCGGTCCCACCTCCCGATGACTCCTCCTTCGACTCATCGTCCAGCGATGGAGAGCTCGACTCCCCTCCTTTTTCGTCGTCCGGCCACTTCACCTGCCCCCGAAGCACGACGATCACGATTGCACTTCGCCTCCCCTCGTCCG
>ERZ1292630.5367-Hain-H41-02um-R3-5367-length-10525-cov-5_pt1 | contig 10525 bp, 9 predicted proteins | sample MGYA00564408_ERZ1292630 | MGnify/ENA primary metagenome ERZ1292630 (study PRJEB36523, sample SAMEA6512641) | groundwater metagenome | collected 2019-01-08 | study: AquaDiva: Metagenomics assemblies of 32 groundwater samples
GCCAGACGTCGAACGTCACCGTCCCGCTCACGGGGACGACGTCCGCGTCGGTGTGCAGCCCGTCGCCGTTGGCGTCGAGGTACATGTACTGGGCGGCGGTTGGTGTCGGGTGTACCGCCGTGCTGCCTGCAAGGACCGCTACGAAGACGAGAGCACGAACGACCTGGAAGTATCCATGTCCCATAGGCTCCTACCTTGCGCCCCCGGTGCCGGCTGAATGATGGTGTTCACGGATTGAAACGTCCTTACGCGCAGCGTGCTTCGACGTTTGCGCTTCACTTCGCGCCCCCCTCGCCGCGCCGCCCTTCCGCCCGGCGGATGATGGCGAAGGCGATCAGCGCCACCACGAAGAAGACGAGGAGCGCCCAGGCGACGCCCTGCAACACCTGGATGATCGTCCGGTAGATCTCGAGGCCTATCGAGGGACCGTCGAGCGCGAGGATGGTCGACTTCCCGTCCGGGCCCATTTGCTGCGGATGGACATACTGCTCCAGTTTCCAGATCTGAACGCCGGAGGAGACGCCGACGACGTAGACGGCGAAGAGAAGGAAGCGCTGCCACCCTTCCGCGATCTCCTCGCCAATGATGCGATCGAGGATCTGTCGGATCGGCTTCTTGAAGAAGAAGACGACGAGGAACGACGTGAAGAGCGCGACGCCGAGGGTCGTGACGAGGAGTAGCAGGAACATCGAGATTTGCCTCCGTTGTGCGGGAAGCTGCTCGCTCCCAAGAGTCTACTCCCCGGGCGGGAGTCGCGGGCTTCGATTCGTCCAGTACGCCATGAACTGTCATTTTCAGAATAATAGTCTTGAAATCACTTAGATTAATGAATAACATTCTGTTGAAAGGAGTTAAAACCGATGCTTGACGCGTCCGACCGCACGATCCTCGCCATCCTCCAGGAGAACGCGCGCACGCCGAATTCCGAGATCGCGCGCCGCGTCGGGCTGGCCCCTTCCGCCGTCCTCGAACGGATCCGGAAGCTTGAGCGCACCGGCGTCATCCAGGGCTACGAACCGCGCATCGATCCCCGCGCCCTCGACGCCGGGCTGGCAGCCTTCATTTTTGTCCACGCCGAGGAGCGAATCGGAGGGCTAGAAGCGGGGCGCGAGATCGCCCGCCTCCCCGAAGTGCAGGAGGTCCACCAGGTCGCCGGCGAGGACTGCTATCTCGTCAAGGTCCGCGTCGCCGGCACCGAGGCGCTCGGCGCGCTCCTGCGCGACGGTATCGGCACCATCAAGAGCATCCGCTCGACGCGCACGACGATCGTCCTCTCCACCGTGAAAGAGCACGCTCCCCTCCCGACGGGCGCCGAGTTCGAGAGCAAGGAGCGGAGCGCGCGGCGCAAGCGCGCGCGCTAAGTTCAACCCATGAAGATCGCCGCCACGACGCACTCCTCCGACCCCACGACCCTGGTCGTGCTGGCGTTCGCCTGCATCTACCTGATCTGGGGCTCCACCTACCTCGCGATCCGATTCGCGATCGAGACGATACCCCCGTTCCTCATGGTGGGGGTCCGCTACATCGCCGCGGGGGGCCTCCTCTATGCGTGGGTTGCCTGGCGCGGGGAGGCGACACGACCGACCGCGGCGCAATGGCGCGCGGCGACGCTATTCGGCGGCTGCTTCTTCCTGATGGGAAACGGCGGGGTCTCCTGGGCGGAAACGCGCATTCCCTCGGGGATCACGGCGCTGATGATCGCCATGGTGCCGCTCTGGATGACGCTGATGGAGACCTACCTCCGCCGGTGGTCGCGGCCGACACCCCTGGCCACCGCGGGGCTCGTCCTCGGCTTTCTTGGGGTGGCGTTCCTCATCGGCCCGGGCGAGTCGCTATCCAAGGCCGCCGTCGACCCGGCGGGCGCGATTGCCCTTGTCGTCGCCACACTCGGCTGGGGGTACGGCTCGGTCCACATGAAGGATGCGCCGCGTCCGCCGTCGCTCCTCCAGGCCTCGGCCATGCAGATGATCTGCGGGGGTCTGCTCGCCCTTCTCGTGGGGCTGCTCGTGGGCGAGGGGCGCGCGATCCACCTCGATCGGATCTCCGCGCGCTCGGTTTTCGCATTTGTCTATCTCGTGACGTTCGGCTCGATCGTCGCCTTCTCCGCGTACGCCTACCTTCTACGGGTGACCCGGCCGACGCGCGTCGCCACCTACGCGTTCGTAAATCCGATCGTCGCCGTCTTCCTCGGCTGGGCGCTCGGCGGCGAGGAGGTCACGGGAAGAACCCTCGCCGCCGGCGCCGTCGTCATCGCCGGGGTCATTCTGATCTTGAAGTCGCGCGCCCGCGCCGCGGCGTGACCGCCCGCGCCGCGGCCCCCCGGATCGCGCTCCGTGCTACTTGGCCACGACCACTCTTCCCGTCCGCGTGCCGTCCCGGCTCGTCACCTGCAGGAAGTAGACTCCCGACGCGAGCGATTCGCCCCCATCGTCACGCGCCTCGAAGACCAGATCGTGGCGCCCCGCGCGCATCGCCTCGCCACGGAGAATCGTCTTCACCCTTCGCCCACGAATGTCGAAGAGGCGCGCGCTCATCGGTCCGTCGACGCGCGTGTGCAGGATGAGGTGCGCCGTCGGATTGAACGGATTGGGCGTGACGACGAGGTCGAACGAATTCGAGCGAACGAATGTCGCCTCGAAAGTCCCGGCGTAACTTCCGCCGCGGTGGAGTCCGCCGGTCAGCGTCAACGACGTCCGGCCAAGCAACTCCTCGGCAGCCCGGAGTTCGCGGAATCGCTCGCGGGGGAAAAGCCCCACGAACTCGGCCGTGCCGTCGGAGTCGCTGTCATCCTGCTGGATGGCCGAGCCATGCGTCGGAATCTCAACCATCGTGCCGTCGCTCTTCACGAAGCGAAGCAGGACCAGGTCGGGATCGATCTCCTCGGGAAAGAACGCGGCCCCTTCGGGTTCGAATCGAACGGCGATGAACTCGTTGGGACTGGCCACGTTCACGACGCTGTTGGGTTCGTCCAGGAATGCCTCCGCAGACAGCGCCTCCGCGATGGAAACAGCCGCCTGGGCTGTGGCCGCGGCATGTCCATCTTTTGCGGTGACCGTGGCGGTGTAGTTACCGGCGGCGAGATAAGAGTGCGCGGAGACAATTCCGGCCCCCCACATGCCGTCTCCGAACTCCCAGTAGATGGTGAGAAAGCCGCCGTCGGGATCGCTCGACTTGGTGGCGTCGAACTGAATCCACCGTCCCACGAATCCCGCGTAAGGACCCCCGGCATCGGCGACCGGCGGGCGATTCTCGGGAACCGCGATCGCCGTGATCATCGCGGTCGTCTCGTCGCTTACGCGATACGTGTCGTCGCTGACCGTGAGTCTTACCGCGAACTCTCCTACCGTGGAATAGATGTGCTGCGGCATGGCGCCGGAAGCTCGGCCACCGTCCCCGAACTCCCACTCGTAAGCGAGCGGATGCGCATCGGGATCGTACGAGCGGCTTCCATTGAACGCGACGGGTGCTCCGGGTTGCCCCTCGTAGGGCCCGCCCGCGTTCGCGATCGGTCTGTACGGCTCCACGACGAGAATCTCGGCGGTATCGTCGTCGGTTCCCGAAGCACTGGAAACCGTGAGCGTCGCGGTGTGCGTCCCCAATGTGGCGAACGCGTGAAATACGACCGCCCCCACCGCGCTCCATCCATCATCGAACGACCACTCGTATAGAAGCGTGGCGCCATCGGGATCGACGGAACCCCTGCCGTCGAGTCGGATCGGGGTGTTCACGACGCCCTGGTAGGGACCGCCCGCATTCGCCTCGGCGGAGGGACGTCCGATTCCCGAAGCGTCATAGAATTCCTCCCCGAGCACGTACGTGTTGTCCCAGTCGACCCCGGAGCATCCTGTTCCGAACGAGGTCAGGTCGACCGCCTGTGTGGGACTGCGGCCCAGGAAGCTGAGTGAGGGCGAGCCCTCCACGATTGTGACCGTGAGGGTCGCCACCAGGTAGCGCCCCGGGGGGAGGATGTCCCGGTATCCCCAGCCGTTGTGGTAGATCGCCGTGCTCGTCGTGTCCTCGTAGCCCGCGAAGGAAACCGGTCTTCCCGTGAACGGAAGTCGATTCCGCATGGGGCCGAAAGCGACTCGCCCGTTCAGGGCGCGAAGGACGATTTCATAGGAGTTGATCGTCATCTCTTCCAATGGATCGGTACCGCAGGTCGCCGCGCTCCCGTCACGGTTCTCGTTGGTCACGAACCAGATATCGATGTCCGCCGATCCGGTTGCCGGGAGCTGATCGGCACCATCGTTGACGCCGTCGCCGTTCGCATCCAGGAAGACATACTGCCCTTGGACCACGGGCGCGAGGCACACGAGGAAGAGAACCGGAAGGAACAGCCGGAGTGACCGCATGAAGCCACCTGCCTCTCATGGCGCGAAGGGTGCGCGACTTCGCGCCGGCTTGTCACGAGGGGTGGGGACCGAGGGCAACTGCACTACCGGAGCGGGGAATGAAAACCGAGTCCAGTCTCCGGGTTCCGGCCGGGCGACCTGACCCCCTGAACGGTAGCCATCGACTCCGCTCCTGTCAAGGGCGCCGCGGCCGGCCGCCAAGGATCCCCACCGCGAACCCGCAGACCAGAGTGGAGCCGTAGCGTACACTCCCGGCCCATGAGCGAGCGTTCGATTGGCCGATACCAGATCCTGGCCGCGGCCCTGATCTTCTCGGCCGGCGGCGCGGGCATCAAAGCATGCGAGCTGACGCCCTGGCAAATCGCCTCGTTCCGCTCCGGCATCGCGGCCGTGGTGGTGCTGTTCCTGATGCCCGAGGCGCGCCGCGGGTGGTCCTGGCGTGTCGTCGTCGCGGGCCTTCCCTACGCGGCAACGGTCCTTCTCTTCGTGCTCGCGAACCGGCTCACGACTTCCGCCAACACGATATTTCTCCAGTCGACAGCGCCTCTCTACATTCTCCTCACCGCCCCGTGGCTCCTCCGGGAGCGGAACCGCCCCGTCGATCTCGCCGTGATGGGATTGATCGTGGCGGGCCTGGCACTCTTCTTCGTGAGCGTCGATACCCCCACGCGTACCGCGCCAAACCCCGTCGCGGGGAATGTCTTGGCCGTGCTGAGCGGGGTGGCGTGGGCCCTCACGATCATGTCGCTTCGCTGGATGGGGCGCTCGACCGGCAAGTACCGCGGGAACGCTGCCGGCGCCGTCGTGAGCGGGAACATCACGGCGTTTCTCATCGGACTTCCGCTCGCGTTGCCGGTCGCGCGTATCACGCCGATGGATGGTGCCGTGCTGGCGGGACTGGGAGTCGTTCAGCTGGGGCTGGGGTACGTCTTCTTGACGAAGGCCGCGCGCCACGTCCCGGCGTTCGAAACCTCCGTGCTCTTGCTGCTGGAGCCGGCGCTCAATCCACTCCTGGCGCTCCTCGTGAACGGGGAGGTCCCGGGGCCGTGGTCGCTAGCGGGAGGCGGCGTCATTCTCGCCGCCACGATCCTCAAGACGTGGTCGGACTCGGCCGCATCGGGCCGTGGTAGCGCACGGCCATCACCGTAACGTCGTCGAACGGCGGATGATCGGCCACGAAGGTCCGCACGGCGCCCAGGAGCCAGTCGCGAATCTCCTCGGCCGATTCACCGTCGAATCCTCCAAGCGCGGCGAGCAGGCGCTCCTCTCCGAACTGTTCCCCATCCGGTGATTCCGCGTCGGTCACGCCGTCGGAGTAGACGACAAGAAAGTCTCCCGGCTCCAGGCGCGACGACCCCTCTTCGAAGGTCGCGTCCTTGAAGGGACCAATCATGAGGCCGCCGGCCTCCAGCCGGCCGACCACCGCGCGCCGGCGCAGCACCAGCGGAGGATTGTGCCCGGCGTTGCTAAAGACCAACGCGCCGTCGGGTCCCAGAACGGCGTAGAAGAACGTCGCGAAGCGAGCCTCGATCTCCCGGGCGGAAATGGCTTCGTTGACGCGAGTCAGCGTCTCCGCGGGTCCCCTGCCAAGCCGCGCGTGCGAATCGAAGATCCCCTGCACCATCGCCGCCAGAAGCGCCGCGGGCGGTCCTTTTCCCGCCACATCGGCCAGCGCGAATCCGACGCGACCGTCGGGAAGATCGAAGTAGGCGAAGAAGTCGCCTCCGATGGTGCGGCAAGGAATGGAGGCTCCGGCCACGGCGTACCATGCGGCAGAGAGGGAGCGGGGAGGCAGGAGCGCTTGCTGGATTTCGGCGGCGATCCGCATCTCCTGCCCTTCATGAGCCCGGCGCTCCGCCTCCTTGCGAACTCGGTCGACGTACTGTTGTTGAAAACGCACGGAGTAGATCACGCCCAAGAAGAGCACGGTGAACATTCCCGCGTACATGACCAGGCGCGCGACGGCGACTGGAGAACCAAGCATGTCGGGCACCAGCGTGAAGTGGAGCACGATCGCTGCCGCGGCGCTTCCAAGCAGGCTGGCGATGGCGAAAGACGCGATTTGGAGGAGGCGCGGGCGCTGTGCACCGTCGTCGGAATCAACGGTGGGCAGGCGTGGCGCGATCCACTGCGCGTTCGCTTCGACGGCCGTGTTGATGAACATGGAGAAGACCAGGGAGACTAGGTAATAGCCCGCGAACGCCTCCGCGAGGGAGGCGGAACCGGAGCTCTGGCTGAGCAGGAAGAAGAAGGCGAAGGGAACGCTGAGAACGACGGGCCGTCCTACCAGCCGCCACAGCGGATGGCTCCACCAGGATGGAATTCGCATGGAGCGGACTATACACGAACCGCGGGGGCGCCCCGGACTCCGCGCTTTCTGGTTACGATGGCGAGGTGGTGGAGAGACTTTTCTTGGCCCGGTGCGCGCGGATCGCCCGGACGACTTCCCTCAACTCCGCACGGTCCCAAGGCGGAACCGCCACGAAGAGCGGGCGATACTCCCGGAACATCCGCTCCATCTCCAGCGTGGCGTCACGCGCCACGATGATGAGCGGCGTGACGGGAATGAGGCGGCGGAGCATGCGGAGAAGTGCCGGTTCCAGCGAACAAGGAGGCGCGAAGCCAAAGACGACGGCGTCCACGGGACTTCGAACGACCTCTTCCAGAAGCGATTCGTGCGAGGAGCAGTGGACGGTGACGCAACCCTCGTTCTCGAGGAACTGGGTAAGCGCGTCGGCGCCGGGCGCCGCGCAGGCGCAGGCGACGATGCGAAGGATGGTGTGATCGGGGTGTCGTGGAGCGTGCATGGGAACCTCGGTCCAGTAACCCAGGGGGCGGGACGCCACGGCCCAGCATGCCCTCGGTTGGGGTGGACCGTGCGGCCCATATCCCCGACATGCTGGCGGAGGACTCCCGCCCCAGGTGCCCGCGCGCCGGACCCTCGACGATGCGACAGCCGCAAGACGGCGTTTGGGCTCAACTGGTTCCACCGTCGCGATGTGCGACGGGGGCGGCTGCCGGATGCTCCCAGTGCATCGGCCATGCCTCGCGTCGATTCAGGGCGCCTGCACCGCTAAGTCCTTGTCTTCATTGGGGGCGGTGGTTTCGTGGTGGGGAGAAATCTCGCCGCGGGGTAAGCCCGGACCTGACGATTCCGTCAGGAGTCCTGCGCGTGATGTCAGGGCTGGAGCGGTGAAGCCGCGCCGGTCAGGAGTGAACGACCTCGCGCTGGCCACTCATGCCGAACTGCTTCAGCTTCCGGTAGAGGTTCCGCTCGCTGATTCCAAGAACCGTCGCGGCCTTTTGGCGGTGCCCGCCGCACTCGTCCAGGATCTGGAGAATGTAGCGGCGTTCCGCCTCTTCCAACGTCGGCCGCCGCCCTCCATTCACGGTGGTGGTCTCTGGAGTCGAGCGCCGGATCCCGATTGGAAGGCTGTCGGGAAGGAGCCGGTCCCCCTCGCAGAGAATGAGCGCCCGCTCGACGACGTTCGCCAGCTCGCGCGCATTCCCGGGCCAGGGGTAGCGGATGAGCACGTCCATCGCTTCCGCGGCGATCTCGACGTTTCGCTTTGGCACGATGGCCGAGTTGCGGATGAAGTGGGCCACCAGGAGCGGGATGTCCTCACGCCGTTCCCGGAGTGGAGGGATCGGGATCGTGAAGACGTTCAGCCGGTAGTAGAGATCCTCCCGGAATGCCCCCGCCTGCATCATGTTCTCGAGCGCCCGGTTCGTGGCGGCGATGACGCGCACGTCGACCCGGACGTCGGCGGTGCCGCCAACGCGCCGGAAAATACCGGTCTCGAGCACCCGCAGAAGTTTCACCTGGAGAGGCGGCGTCACCTCGCCAATCTCGTCGAGGAAGATCGTGCCGCGATCCGCCACCTCGAAGAGACCGTGCTTCAGGCGGACCGCTCCCGTATAGGCGCCCTTCTCGTGGCCGAACAGTTCGCTCTGGAGCAGGTTTTCGTGGAGCGAGGCACAGTCTACGACGACGAACGGCTGCTTCGTCCGCTTGCTCTGCCGGTGCACGGCGCGAGCCACGAGTTCCTTCCCCACACCGCTCTCTCCGCGAATGAGAACGGTGGAGTCAGTCTGGGCGACGCGTTCGATGAGCCGGTGGACTTCCCGGATCCCGGACGTCTCGCCCACGATCCGCTCGCTCGGCTGCAGTCGTTCCAGGTCGCGCTGCAACACGGCGTGCCCACGCTCCAGCGACTGGACCTCGAGCGCCTTCTCGATCACCGCCTCGATCTCTCCGAGCTTGCACGGCTTCTAGAGAAAGTCGAAGGCACCGTGTTTCATGGCGAGAATCGCCTCCTGAACGGTGCCGAAGGCGGTGAGGATGATGACCTGGCTTGCCGGGAGCGACTGCTTGATGTCCTGCAAGAGGTCGAGACCGCTTCCATCCGGGAGCCGCACGTCCAGCAGGACCACGTGGTAACTCTGTTGCGCCAGCGAGCGGCGCGCCTCCTCCACCATGCCCGCCTCGTCGACGTGATAGCCGGCGCGGCGCAGTTCCCGTCCGACGATCTGCCGGAACGACTCCTCGTCGTCCACCAGGAGGATGCGCGACTCAGACACCTTCGCCTCCCGGTCCCATCACGGGGAGTTGAACGGTGAACCGCGCGCCGCCCTCGGGCCGGTTCTCCGCCGTGATGTGCCCCGCGTGGCGCGTCACGACCCGCTGCGTGATCGAGAGCCCGAGCCCGGTGCCGGATCCCGGCGGCTTGGTCGTGAAGAAAGGATCCCAGATACGATCGATGAGCTTGGGTGCGATCCCCGGCCCCGTGTCGGCGATTTCCATGATGACGTGTACCCCTGCCGCGGTGGTTCGCACCTGGAGCGTCCCCCCACTCGCCATCGCCTGCACGGCATTCAGCATCAAGTTCATGCAGACGCTTCGCATGCCGCTTTCACGGGCCCAGATGGCGGGAAGTTCGGGGTCGAGCGACTCCTCCACGGCGACGCCTTGCCGTTTCATGGCGTAGCGAAGGAGCGTGAGCGTGTCGCGCACCGAGTGGTTCAAGTCGACCCACGCGCTGGGTCCCGTGGGCGGTTGCGCGAGAAGGGTGAGTTTGTCGGAAATTTCGCGGCATCGCCGCGTTTCCCGCTCCATGACCTCCAGGAGTTCGAGAATTTCGGGATCGGGCGTGCAGGCGCCCTCCACTTCGCTGCCCGCCGCCAGGCGGCGCTGGACCGACTCGACCGCGACGAGCACCGACGCGAGCGGATTGTTGATCTCGTGCGCCACGCCCGCCGCCAGGATTCCGAGCGACGCGAGCCGCTCGCTGTGGCTCAACTGGCTCTCGAGCCGCGACCGTTCCGAAACGTCGCGCCAGACTTCCACGACGTGCGTGACGTCGCCCTTCGCATCGAGCACGGGGCTCATCGTTCCTTCCCAACGGCGCGAAATTCCCACCGGGTCCGGCACGAGACGAAGTCGGCGAGTCGGCTTACGCGTTTCGATGACGTCGCAGGCGCCGCAGTGCGTCGCTACATCGCGGTCAGGATCGCCGCCAAGGACTCGATCGGGACAACGCTGTGCGTCGCAAATCGGCCCTCCCAATCCGAAGATGTCGACGTAGCGGCGATTGGCGGCCACGACGCGCTGCTCGTGGTCGACGACGAGGACGGCCTCGTCGAGCGAATCGATGAGCTGCGGAAGGATCGGCTGGACTCGCTGGAGGTCGAGACGCTCGGACGATGGGGTGGTCACGGAGCCAGAAGGCGCGGCGGAGTGCAACCCCGTGGCACGATCGGCCTTCGGCGCCGGTCTGCGCCGCGGCTTGGCACCCTTCTTCGTGGGGGCCCGCTCCGCTCTGGATGGTCTGACGCGCCCTGACATGGACTCTCCTCCTACCTGACAGCTTGGCAGCGACGACTCACCACGGCAATGATGCCGAGGTAGCAGTGCCGGGGGTGCGAGAGGGTAACCCCTTGGACCAGGAACGGTTGTCGCGGCCCCTCCACACTCTTCCAGCAGGCGGCTCCATGGCACGGGGTGTGCACCAACGGGTGAATCGCCTCTCGGTCAGCAGCAGGGGGACCGGGCTTCGCGGCAGAACGACGGCGGCCCCGCGCCGCGGGGGAGGGTTACCTTTGGGCCGCGCAAGGAGAGCACCATGAGAGCGCTCGTTCCGTCGAACGGCGTGACCGCCCTGAAGAAGGAAATG
>ERZ1292630.5368-Hain-H41-02um-R3-5368-length-10525-cov-4_pt1 | contig 10525 bp, 4 predicted proteins | sample MGYA00564408_ERZ1292630 | MGnify/ENA primary metagenome ERZ1292630 (study PRJEB36523, sample SAMEA6512641) | groundwater metagenome | collected 2019-01-08 | study: AquaDiva: Metagenomics assemblies of 32 groundwater samples
TGTAATTGGTGATGCGATTCACGACGCTCTGGCGCAGGGGCAGAAACGGAGCGCCCGCAATCGTCGGCGTGGTGCCCGCCGGATAACCAAACGCCATCGTTCGGCGCGTCGTGTCTTCCGGAATGACGTCTTTGGAGTTGATGCGGAAATTGGTCCGATCCCCAGCCAATTGGTTGGCCTTCCTGGGGGGTTGGGCCATCAAGCCTGGGCACGTGAAGATTTTGTTCGCATCTCCCGATTTTGGCCCGCCCGCAAAGATGGATACCGACGGGTCTTTCAGACCGAAATAGTTCCAGAGCCGGGAGGCCAGGTAGAAGGGCATGGTGCTGTCGTAGCCGGATTGCTGGTTGAAGATCAGCGGCCCGGGTAGATAATCATTGTTGTCATCAATGTACATCTGAATCCCGAGTCCGATCTGCTTGAGATTATTTTTGCAGGCGGCTTGATGGGCCTTCTGTTTCGCCTTCGCCAGTGCGGGCAACAGCATCGCGGCGAGGATCGCGATGATGGCGATGACCACCAACAACTCGATCAAGGTGAAGGCCAACAGTTTTCGGTCACGGGAATTCTTGCTCATAATTTCAACATGCTATTCTCCCTTGGGAGAGGGTTTGCCGGCCAGTTTTTTGTCACGTTGCGCGACCCAGGCCACGGCGTTCGGCACCATGTCATACAGACCTTCGGTCTGTTCGGGGTGCGGACTGACACAAACCACGCGGCCAGACTTATATTGGCCGCTGAAAATCGCCGGTGAATTGATCATCACGCCCACCGGAGCCCCGTTGGAGGAAACCTCCGACCGGTAATAGGCAAGCGTTTCAAACGGCGGCAGATTGGTCTTGTTGTCCGGCGCCACGATGGGGCCATTGGCGTAACGACAATCGAATTCACCAGCCCGTGCGCCGAGGATGTCATGCCCGGGGGCGGTCAATTCCAGTTTCACCAGAGTGCGCCCGCGCTGCCATTTCGGCGAAACCGTGCGGGCATTCACCAATCCGAGACTCCACGGATAACCGCTGGTGGCCAGGTACGCGCCCGCGCAGATGCCGATGTAGCCGCCGCCGTTGGCCACGAATTCTTTCACGGCATCGCGCCCGGTTTCTCCAATGCCTTCCGCTTCCTTGCTGCCGCTGCCGCCACCGAAGATGATCACGTCATAATTTGTCAGCGCACCGCCGCGGATTTCCTCGGGCGTGATTTGAGCGATGCTGGTGAGGGGCGCGTTGTTGAGGCGCTTCATCAAGCTCGGCGGGCCTTCGCCGCCGGTGCCCGGGCCTTTGTAGAGCGCGACGCGAACGGCGGCCGGTTCGGATTTCACGACCGGGCTGGGGGTGAAATTGGTTTCCGCCACCGCCCCGGCAGCAGGAAGCGCGTCGCCCATCATGCCGAGGTGTTTCAGCAACGCGTGAACCATGATCTCATGCTGGCGGACGCGCTTTTCCATCGGCTGCTTGGAAGTCGTCTCCACCGTCATGGACGGAATCTTCAGATGTTCACCACCGGCGCTGGCGAGGCTGCCGTCAATCGGCAGGTTGCGGCGCACAAATTTCAATTCCGCATTGGTGATGGTGGCGTTCACGGCAGCCAGCATCAGATCAGCGGCTGCGGGGCCTTTGACATCGGGGAATACGATGATGGAACTGCCGACGCTCTTTTCGTTGACCTGGTTGAAATCAAAACCTTCGTGCAGGTCGAGCAACCAATCAGGCTGTTGTTGTTCGGCGATTTTCCAAAGTGCTTGTGCCAAGTCACCGCGCGGCGATTCGTTTTTATTGGCGCGCGGAAAGTTGCGGTTCAGGTTGCTGAGATTGGTGCTCAGGCCGGGTGTGTTGCGTTTGTTGGCTTGAAGGGCGGGAACATTCGCGCGGGGGATGATCACCAGTTTGCCCTGCGTGATGGGCCAGCGGTGGATGTTTTCGGCGGCAGCAGCCCCGGCGGGTTCGTTGCCATGGGCGCCCCCGACGATCATCACCGTGGCCCCGGGTTGGCCGGAATCAATCACATAGCTTTCAGTCGTAAAGCGGGAACCGGGCAACAGCGTGTTGGTGACGGTGAGCGCCTGACCAGCAACGGCGATGAACGCCAGCGCGGTCGTCAGTCCCGGCAGCAAACTCCGCCGGGCGCGCGGTCGCAAAAAAAATGGGGCTCGGATCAGGGCGTTATGTCGCATTGCGGTCTCTCGGGTTGAATCGGTAGTTGGGCAGAGTTGGTTGGCGGTCATTGTCTGCCTGTTGCCAACATAAACGACCCGGCTCAGGAGGGAATATGACGTTTGTTATATTCCCAACTAATTTTCGCAAGGTATGGTGCAAGCAGTGTTCGCGCCCTGCAATGGACGGGTGAAGCCGCATGAACGTGTAGTTTGTCGTTTTTGCAAAATCTGCTTCGCTCAACGAGGGTCGGACGCCAGACCCAGACCCTGAATCTAAAGATGAAAACAATGATGTACTCCCCCCGTTGTGCCCGCCAGTCCGTTCGCGCTTTTGGCGGTGGCTTCAGCCGGTTGACTTGCCACACCCTGCTCGCCGCCGCTCTGGCGCTGACAAATCTTCCAACCCAGGCGGCGGATGTGGTCTGGGATGGCGGTGGCGCAGGCACAGGCACGGCTTGGCGCACGGCGGCGAACTGGAACGGCGATGTCGTGCCCGGTGCGGCGGACAATGCCATCTTCGGTTCTGTGGGAACGGTGACCATCGGAACCTTTGACATGGGCGCCGCCGGCGGCGTGCAGCAGGTCGGGGCCATCACATTCGGTCTCGGGCGAACCAGCAATCTCCGGTTGAGCACACTGACTTCCAGCAGCGCCAATGGGGTTCTGGTTCTGAATGGCGTAGGCGGGATTCTGCTCTCCAACGAAACCTCGCTGCTGTTGAACATCACCAACGGCACGAGTGGGGCGACGTCTTTGTTGGGATTGCAACTGGCCACCTCGGGCGACATCTACGTGGCCAACAATGGCACGATTTCCATCGGCAGCATCATCACTGAAAGTGGCGGTGCCCAAGGTTTCACCAAACGCGGTCCAGGCGAGCTTTATCTTCGCGCTAGTTCGGCGAATTTGTTTTCTGGTGACGTGCATCTGGCCGAAGGCGATCTGCGCATCAATGGCACGACGACGCTGGGCACAGGCACTGTTTATCTGGATGGTGGGCGGATTGTTTCAGCCAACACCCGTGCGGGAGCACCGCTGGAAAACTCGATGGTGGTCACTGCCGACACGATTATCTATGGCGACTCAACCCAAGCCAACGAACGCATCCTCCCGTTCAGCGGGACCTGGAGCGGCAGCGCGGGCACGGTTTATATCGGCAACCTTGCCTCTGTCATCAACAGCACCTTCACCCTGCGTCTGGTGGGCGGCGGGACTTTTCCCCGCCCCATCAGCATCGGCTCGGGAGCTGATACAGCCAGCACGTTCAAGATCCTCGAGGTTTACAACTCCATCACCAACGGCCTCCAGGTTTTCAATCAACTGATTTCCGGCGACGGATCGGTGCGGCGCGCGGGCGACAGCGCTTCCGGCGGGGGCATGACTTCTTTCACTGCGGATAACACTTATGGCGGTGGCACGGTGATCATTTACGGAACGCTGCTCGCCAACAACACGACCGGCACGGCGTTCGGTTCCGGTTCGGTCAGTGTCACCAATCAAGGCATCGTCGGCGGCGCAGGAACGATCACTACGCCGGTCAACATCAGTTCCGGCGGCGCGGTGTCGCCCGGTTCACTCTCCACCAACGTCGGCACGCTCAACGTCAGCGACATCACCTTCGGCGAAAGTGGCGCTTACAATCTGAATGTGAGCAGCGCGACCGGAACGCCCGGCACGGCCTGGGACTTGATCAACGTCGGCAGCGGCAGCGGCAACTGGAACGACACGGCCACAAGCGTGAATCCCTTTCTCATCAAACTGCAATCCACCGGCGTGCCGACCGGGTGGAACAGTTCCGTGGCGCGCGATTGGGTCATCGTGGATGGCGGGGCGGCGACCGGTTTCGATGCGAGTCACTTCTCGGTGGATACGACCGGCTTCGGCGGCACGGTCGCCGGGGTTTTCAGTTTGAGCGTCGTGAGCGGTGACCTGCATCTCACCTACACGCCTGCACCGGATGTGGTGCTGAATGTCGTGACCGGTTCACAAACGCAAGGTGCGCTTGGCTTCCCGGCGATCTCCGGCACGGTGGGCGTCATCAAGGTCGGCAACGGTGAAGCGGTGCTGAACAACGCAGCGAACGATTACGCCGGCCTCACGCGAATCTACGCGGGCACGTTGAGCATCAGCGCCGACGCTTTGAACGGCTCAGGTACGCTCGGCGCGGCGAATTCTTCCGTGCTGCTGGGTAACACCACTGGCACGAGCAACGCCACCTTCAACATCAGTGCCGCCGATGTCACGATGGCGCGCACCCTCGTGGTGCAGTCCGGCAGCACCGGTGCGAAAGCCATCAGCACGACCATCACCAGCGGCACGGCGACCAATGCCGGTGACGTGACGCTGAATGATCCGGTGATCTTGTCCGCCGCGGCGGGCGGAACATTGCGCGTGGTCGGGACTTTGAGCGGCACGGGCGGAATCACCAAGACCGGCGCGGGCACGGTCGCGCTGAATGCGGCCAACAACTTCACCGGCAAGACCGTCATCTCCAATGGCGTGTTGAGCATTGATGCGGTCGGCCGCTTGGGCGCGTTGCCCGGATCAATCGTCGCCGATCAAATCACGCTCAACGGCGGCACGCTGGAATTCACGGCGGGAACGACGGCGAGCGGCGGGAATCGTGGTTTTCAACTTGGGGCGAGCGGCGGCACATTCAGCGTCATCGGCGGCACGCTCACCTTGAGCGGCCAGGTCTCTGGTCCGGGCAGCTTGACCAAGATCGGAACCAACCGCCTCGATCTCAATAGCGTCAGCAATTCCTACGCAGGCGACACCTTTCTGAACGAAGGCGAAATCGGCGTGGACGAAGACGGCATGATCGGGACTGGCACCTTGCGCTTGCAAGGTGGGGTTTTGACTTCCACCGGAAGCCGCAGCACCACGGCGAACTTCATCCCGAACCCCATCGTGATGACCAGCGACACCGTCATGCGCAATTCCGGCGGCACGTCGGGCACGAGCCGCGTGTTGAGTTTCAACGGCAGTTCCATCACGACGTCCGGCGGCACGCTCTCGCTGACCAATGGTGCGGACGCGGTGACGAACAACACGTTTGATGTCCGCTTCATTGGCGGCGGTTTCAATTTCACCCGGCCCATCGTGCTGGATGGTGGCGTCGGGGCCGACAACTCGGTGCAATTATTCCTCGGCAACTCCAACGCCGCGCCCACGCAGACCTTCAGCGGTGTCATCTCTGGTAACGGCAAGGTGCGGCGCAGCGGTGTCGTCTCGAGCGACGCGGGCACGACGATCTTCACGGCGGCGAACACTTACACGGGTGGCACGGTGGTTTTCGCCGGCACATTGCTGGCCAACAATTCTTCCGGCAGCGCTACGGGTCCGGGCACCGTGTTGGTGACAAACCTCGGCACGCTCGGCGGCACGGGAACCATCGCTGGTTCTGTCATCGTCGCCACGAATGGCAACATCGCTCCCGGCACGAGCGCCGGAACGCTGACGTTGCAGAATGGTTTCGATGCGAGCGCGAGCGGCACGTATGTCTGGGAGTTGGCGGCAAATTCCACCAGCGGCCCGGGCAGCAACTTCGATGTGCTTTCCGTCACTGGTGGTGATGTCGTGCTGGGCGGATCGTCGAAGCTGGCGTTGACCTTCAGTGGTTCGGCCACTACGCCGAACGCGTCTGATGTATTCTGGCAGTCACCGCGTTCCTGGACCATCCTCACCGTCAGCGGTGGTGCGAGCAATCCCGGCGCAACCGCGTTCGCAACCATCACGAACACTTTCGCCGCCGGCACCTTCACCAACTATGCTGACGTGAGCGGCAACATCATCCTGGCCTTCACGCCAAGTGCGGCCGCTCCACCGCAACCGACGCTCTCTCCGAACATCGTTGGCGCGGGCACGGCGAGCGCCACTGTTTCGTGGAGTTCGGTCGCGGGCTACACCTACACGGTTCAATACAAGACGAACCTGAATCAAGTCGGCTGGCTCACGCTGGGCACGGCGGCGGCGACCGGAACGACCACGAGCCTCGTGGATAACTCCGGCCCGCATCCCGAGCGCTATTATCGCGTCGTTTGGCCGTGATCGTTTGGGTGGGTTCACCTGCGGCGCGGATGTATGTCGCGCCGCAGGTTTGTTTTCGGGTAACATGGAAAAACTTTACGGCATCGTGACATCAAACATTCAGGCCAGAACCAAGAGCGGATTGCTTGGAGCGATCTTGAGTTTCGCCTTCGTGCCGCTGTTGTTCGCCCAGCCTTACTCGCCCGGCCAGACGTATTTCGGCCGGAGCAATTATATCGAATACATCACGGGCAATCTCCCGGTCATCATCACCGCGCCCCACGGCGGGGCGTTGCAACCGGCGGAAATTCCCGACCGCACCTACGGCACGTTCCCCACGGACTCGAACACTGAAGACCTCGTGCGCAAGATGCGGACGGAATTCCAGAATCTCCTCGGTCTCGTGCCGCACGTCATCATCTGCCGGCTGGATCGGGACAAGATTGACGCCAACCGCGACATCATCGAAGGCGCGCAGGGCGATCCCGAAGCCGAGCAGGCGTGGAACGAATTTCACGATTTCATCGGGTACGCACAAACGAACATCAACAACACGCAGCCGCGTGGGTTCTACCTCGACATTCACGGTCACGGTCACGACCTCCAGCGCCTCGAACTGGGTTATCGCTTAAGCAGCACACAACTCGGGTTCAGCGATGCCACGTTGAACGGTTCCGTCACCTACGAAAACCAATCCAGTATTCGCGCTCTCTCGCAACATTCTCCCTTACCGTTCGCGACCGTCCTGCGCGGCAGCAACAGTTTCGGCGCGCTGATCGCCGCCGAGGGTTATGCGGCAGTGCCCAGCCCCACTGATCCTGATCCGGGCGACGATCCTTACTTCAACGGCGGTTACAACACCGACCGTTACAGCTCGGTCAATGGCGGCACGATTGACGGTCTGCAGATTGAGAGCAACATGGACGGTGTCCGCGACACGGCCGCGAATCGAACCGCCTACGCCAAGGCATTGGCGCGCGTGTTGGAACAGATCTTCGCCACGCACTACGGCATCAACTTGCGCGAGACGCATCCCAAGGTCTGGGCCAACGGCAGCGGGAGTTTTGGCACGGCGGGGAACTGGGCCGATGGCGCCTTGCCCGTCAGCACCAATCACGTTTTGTTCATCGGCGCAGGTGGCGCGGTGACGCACAATCTGGCCGCGTTCAATACCGGCGTGGTCGCTTCGGTCACGTTCAGCAATGGCGCGACCGGTGCCTACACCTTGTCCGGCAACGCCCTGACCGTCCTGCGCGGCGTGACGAACAATTCTTCTGTCACGCAAATCTTGAACAACAACCTCACCTTCATCGGCACGCCGACGATCGTGGCAAACAATGCGGCGCTCACGCTGGCTGGGGGATTGACCAATAACAGCAGTCTCTTGCGCGTCATCGGAAACGTCACCGCCAGCGGCGTCATCAGTGGTGTGGGCGGCTTGACCAAATCCGGCGCCGGCACGCTCGCGCTCACCGCCATCAACGCTTACACCGGTCCGACCACTAACGTGTCCGGCAGCATCAGTCTCAACGCCACCTCCACGTTTGGCGACGGCTCTGGGTTGTTGATCCTTGCGGGCGGAGACATCATCAGTCGAAACACGCGCTCGGTCGCGCCGATCACCAATCCCATCCTGCTCGCGGGCAGTTCCACGATTGCGGGTGACGGGAATCTGACCAACAGTCTTAGGATACTGCCGTTCAGCGCGAACAGCATCACCACGGCGAGCGGAACGCTCATCATTCGCAACGCCGGCACCAATGCCTTCGCCTCGAACAATGTCTTTCGCGTGCGGTTGACTGGTGGAGGCTTCACCTTCACCCGTTCGCTGACCGTTGGATTCATCAGCGATCTTGAGGCTGCCTCGACCCAACTTGAATCCTACAACGACAATCTGGTCGGCGATCAAACTTTTACCGGTTCGATTCCTGGCATCGGTCAACTCCGTCGTGATGCGGCGAATCCTGCTGCCGCGGGTCGCACCATCTTGACCAGTGCGAACAGTTACAGCGGTGGCACGATTGTGAATGCCGGCACGTTGCTCGTGAATAATCTGGTCGGCAGCGGCACGGGCTCAGGTTTTGTCGCTGTCAGTAACAACGGCACGCTGGGTGGTTCAGGCAGCATCGCTGGTCCGGTCTGGGGCGCGGGCACAATTTCTTCAGGCCAAAGTGTGGGCACGCTGACCTTGGGTGGCGGTCTGGATTTGAGCGCCGGCGGCACGAACGTCTGGGAGTTGTCCGATCTGACCACCGCAGGCGGGGGCGTGAACTTCGATCAAATCATTCTGACCGATGGCAATCTGGCCTTGGGCGCAAACGCTCGGCTGCGGTTGTCCTTCATCAACTCTGCCAGCGCGCCGAACGTGAACGATCCATTTTGGATGACGAGCCACACGTGGAAAATCATTTCGCTCACGGGTGCGGCGACTAACGCCGGCGGCACGAGCTTTGGCAGTATTGTAAATGCCAGCTACGCCAGCGGCACGTTCACCAATTACGCCGACGGCAACGGCAACATTCTCCTCGCCTACCTTGCTGCGCCCGCGCCGCAGCCGGTCGTGCAATCCTTCGCGCTGGACAACGGCGGCGAGTTCAGTCTCTCTTTCACCGCGCAGGCCAACCGCACCTGCGTGTTACAATACACCACGGACCTGAACGCGCCGAACTGGATCAATGTGAGCACCAACGTCGTCCCGAACGGTTCACTGACTTTGACCAATGTCACGGATGGCGATGCGATGCGATTTTATCGGGTGTTCGTGGTGCCGTGAACCGGTGCTGCTTCGGGTGGGGGCGCGAGCGTTTTCAAACTATGACCATTTCAGCCTGGTTCACCATCGCGTTGGCGATTCCGGTCTTGTTGCTCGGCGAATTTCTCGTCCGCCGGATCAAGGTGCTGTCGCGTTTCAACATCCCTGCGCCCGTGGTCGGCGGTTTGTTGCTGTCACTGCTGGTGCTGGGAGGAAATCTGTCGAATGTCTGGCCTGCGAAATTCGACACCAAGATTGATTCACAATGGTGGACCTGGCTCGTGACCATTGAACCAGAGTGGGTAAACGCACCGGCCAAGAACGCCAATCTTCCATTCCTCGTCATGTTCTTCACGTGCATCGGACTCAACGCGAGTTGGTCGTTGGTCAAGAAGGGCAGCGTGCAGGTGCTGATCTTCCTCGCGCTCGCTGGAGTGCTGGCGGTCATCCAAAACGGACTCGGCGTTGCGTTGGCCAAGGCGATGGGCCAATCGCCCTTGCTCGGGCTGGTTTGCGGCAGCGTCACCATGACCGGCGGGCACGGCACGGCGCTGGGTTTTGCGGCGGATTTGGAACAGGCCGGATTGAAGGCCGCCGGAGTGCTTGGCGTCGCGGCGGCGACATTTGGGCTGGTCGCTGGCGGACTCATTGGCGGTCCGGTGGGCGGTGGATTGATTCGCCGGTTCAAACTCAAGTCCACTGCCGCGCCTGCCACACATCTTGAATCTGGGGAATCCTCCGCTTCCGGCATCCTCCCCGACCTGCGCGCGCTGGTCGGGTTCGGTAAACTGTTTCTCCTGAATCTAGTGTTGCTGCTCGTCTGCGTGAAACTCGGCGCATGGGTGAGTTGGGCCATCCAGAAAACCGGCATCACGTTTCCCGTTTACATGGGGGCGATGCTGCTGGGGGTCGGCTTGCGCAACGCCCTCGAACTGGCTGGCGCCCGCTGGATGAAGACCGAGATCATTGACACGATGGCTTCCGTGACGCTCGGCATTTTTCTAGCCATCGCGATGATGAGTTTGAACCTCATCGAACTCGCCAGCGCCGCTGTCCCCATGCTGGTGATCCTCGCGGTGCAAGTTACCGTGATGGCGCTGTTCGCCTGGTTCGTGACGTTCCGGTTGATGGGGCGTGACTTTGACGCCGCCGTCATGGCGGGTGGGCATTGTGGTTTCGGTCTGGGCGCGACGCCCAACGCCGTCGCTAACATGAAGGTGCTCGTGGAGAAGTTCGGCCCGGCGCCGCGCGCCTTTCTCGTCCTGCCCATCGTCGGCGCCTTCCTGATTGATTTCGTCAACGCCACCAACATCACGATTTTTCTGAACCTGTTTAAGCAATGAAGCCCTATTTTCTGTGTAGCCGCCGACATGAGGAGGCGGAGTCCGGCTTGAATATAATCCGTCCGCCTCGGTACCTCGGCGGCTACATTCTGCTGCTGGCGCTTTGCGTTAGCGGAGGATTGGTTCATGCGGAGTCATTCACGAACGGCATCGTTTCCTCCGCGCATCCGCTCGCGACCGAAGCCGGGCTCAACGTCCTCAAATCCGGTGGCAACGCCATTGATGCCGCCGTCGCGGTTGGGTTCACGT
>ERZ1292630.5369-Hain-H41-02um-R3-5369-length-10524-cov-4_pt1 | contig 10524 bp, 12 predicted proteins | sample MGYA00564408_ERZ1292630 | MGnify/ENA primary metagenome ERZ1292630 (study PRJEB36523, sample SAMEA6512641) | groundwater metagenome | collected 2019-01-08 | study: AquaDiva: Metagenomics assemblies of 32 groundwater samples
ATAATGAGTTCTGCTATCCAGATAATGAGTTCTGCGAGGCAGATAATGAGTTCTGTTGCCCAGAGAATGAGTTCTGCTGCTCAGAGAATGGGTTCTGCTGCTCAGAGAATGAGTTCTGCTATCCAAGAGGGGTCATTCCACCATCACTCTGTCTTTCCCGTCAAACATGGGTGCTTGAACCGAAATTGCTTTTATAGGATTGGATGAAGTTACTTTCAGGGAGTGAACAGTTCCTTTAGGAATAAAAACCATGTCGCCTTTTTTCACTTTCATGGTTTTGTCGCCCACCCTCATTTCTCCTTCGCCATCTAAAATATAAACATGTTCCGAGTGTGTAATATGCCTGTGCGCCTTCACTTCCTTTTTGATGAAGATGACAAAACTACTCACGAGCGAATCGGAATAAAGTTTGCACAGATAAATATTTTCGTAATCACTATATGCTTTAACTGTGTCGGGCGATTGAAAGTTTTGTGCTTTGCAAAACAAACTTGCTGTGCAAAATAGAATAAAGAGGATTTTTTTCATGTGAAGAATTTTTAGCAAATATAAAACTGTTGTTTGACTCCATCGGAGATGAACCTCCAATGCAATTTTTTATTTGTTCGTCCGTTGAAACCAGCATTCGTAATCGGGAATAATAGTTACATTTGTCAATTAATGCTTAAACTAAAACCATAAAACCATAAAACCATGAAAAAAAATTTGCTCATCATCGCAATGTGCTTTGGGTTATCTGCCTTTTCGCAGGACATAAACAAAGATTTTAAGGAAAATTATTCCAAAGGAATCGAACATTACAACAAAGGAGTTGATATTATCAATACCCTTCAGCCAAATGAAAATGTAATGCGTTTGGATGAATACATGGGTGATGCGCAAAAACAATTTAAGGAAGCGCTTCCTTATATAGAGAAAGCACATTCTATTAACCCAAGCGATAAAAATACACTGACAGCGCTCATAGGCATTTATTTTTCTTTGTATGATTATGAAAAATCTGACAAATACAAAAAAGAACTTGAATCTCTGAAAAAATAAAATGCCCTACCAAGCAGGTCCGCTTCTCGAAAAAATCAATTCCCCTTCAGACCTTCGCAAGTTGAAAGAAGAAGACCTTCCGCAGGTGTGCAAAGAACTGCGCCAGTTCATCATTGATGTGGTTTCAGAAAAAGGCGGGCACTTTGGCGCATCGCTCGGAGTGGTGGAACTTACCGTTGCCGTTCATTATGTTTTCAATACTCCCGATGACTTACTCGTGTGGGATGTCGGTCATCAGGCATACGGACACAAAATTCTTACCGGAAGAAGAAAAACTTTTCACACTAACCGGATGTACAAAGGAATCAGCGGGTTTCCGAAGATAAGTGAAAGTGAATACGATACATTTGGCGTAGGACATTCATCCACTTCCGTTTCCGCTGGATTGGGAATGGCAGTAGCAAACCGTCATAAAAAAGAAAACAAAAAAGTTATTGCCGTGATTGGCGATGGAGCAATTACCGCGGGACTCGCTTATGAAGGATTGAACAACGCTGGCTCTGAGAATGCCGACCTGCTCGTTATTCTCAACGATAACTGCATGAGCATTGACCCGAATGTGGGCGCGATGAAAGAATATCTTACCGACATCACCACTTCGCACACCTAAAATAAATTCAAGGGTGAAATCTGGCAACTGCTCGGAAAACTCAGCGCCTTTGGTCACAGCGTTCAGGAAATAGTTTCCAAGATTGATTCTTCCACAAAAAGTTTTCTTCTCAAACAAAGTAATTTATTTGAAGCGCTCAAGTTCCGCTACTTCGGTCCAATTGACGGACACGATGTAATTCGTCTCGTAAAAATTCTTCGTGACTTATCAGATATTCCCGGTCCAAAAATTCTTCACACGCTCACACAAAAAGGAAAAGGATATAAATTTTCTGAAGAAGGCGACCCCACTGTTTGGCATTCACCCGGATTATTTAATAAGGAAACAGGAGAAATAATAAAATCAAAACCAACTTCGCCTCAGCCGCCAAAATATCAGGATGTGTTCGGGCATACGATGGTGGAACTCGCGGAAAAAAATCCAAAGATTGTTGGAATCACTCCTGCGATGCCTTCGGGTTCTTCATTAAATATTATGATGAAGGCAATGCCCGCTCGCGCTTTTGATGTGGGCATTGCAGAACAGCACGCAGTAACTTTTTCCGCAGGGCTTGCATCTCAGGGATTAGTTCCATTCTGTAATATTTATTCTTCCTTTATGCAGCGTGCATACGATCAGGTGATTCACGATGTAGCGATTCAGAAACTGAAAGTTATTTTTTGTTTGGACAGAGGAGGATTTGCCGGCTCTGACGGATCCACGCATCATGGAGCGTATGACCTTGCATACTTCCGCTGTGTTCCGAATATGATTGTGAGCGCACCGATGAACGAAGAAGAACTTCGCAACCTTATGTACACCGCTCAATTAGATGAAGTGAAGATGCCTTTCTCCATCCGTTATCCTCGCGGAAATGGAGTGATGCCTGAATGGAAAACTCCTTTTTCGCAAATCGAAGTCGGCACCGGAAGAAAAATAAAAGACGGAGATGATGTGGCGATTCTTACCATAGGAACAGTAGGAAATTTTGCTGTTACCGCTTGCTCTGAATTGGAAAGACAAGGAATTGGCGCTGCGCATTACGATTTGCGTTTTGTAAAACCTTTAGACGAAGAAATGCTTCATGAAGTGTTTTGTAAATTTGAAAAAGTAATTACTGTTGAAGACGGATGCATCATAGGAGGAATGGGAAGTGCTGTTCTTGAATTTATGTCAGAACATAATTACAATGCTCAGGTAAAACGGCTCGGCATTCCTGACAGCGTGATCGAACACGGAGAACAAAAAGAACTTTATGCAGAATGCGAGTATGATGCAAATGCCATTATCAAAACATCTATTGAATTGGTAGGAATAAAGAAATCTATGGCGGGATAAATGAGAATGGTTAATGGTATTCCCATCTGCCTTATGCCATTTTACATCTTACATGAATTCTCATCTCACATCTCACATCTCAATACTCATATCTACATTGGGCTTACAATTACACCAGCGCAAAATTCAATTGCTTCTTTATCATGTCAGCGCTTACTATTTCCACTCTCACTTTATCTCCCAGTGAAAGTTTACGTTTTGTTTTTCTTCCCACAAGGCAATAATTTTTTTCGTCAATAAAATAGTGGTCATCGCGCAAGTCCTTTATGCGCACCAATCCTTCGCAACGGTTATCGGTGAGTTCAACAAAAATCCCCCACTCCGTAACGCCCGAAATCATTCCTTCAAACTCCTCTCCCACTCTGCTGTTCATGTACTGCACCTGCTTGTATTTTGTTGACGCGTGCTCGGCATCTGTAGCCAACTTTTCCCGCTGGGAAGAATGTTTGCAATGGTCTTCCAGCGCGTTTGCATTTACTTGTGACTTGTGACTTGTGACTTGTAATTTCTGCGCCAGCAGACGGTGCACCATCACATCGGGATACCTGCGGATGGGCGAAGTGAAATGCGTATAATGTTTGAAGCCGAGACCATAATGCCCGATGTTTTCCGTAGTGTAAATTGCTTTTGCCATAGTGCGGATGGCAAGCATTTCAATCATATTTGATTCGGGTTTTCCTGTGCAATCTTTCAAAGTTTTGTTCATCGTTTCCGCTATGGTAATTTCATTCTTCAGATTTATTTTGTATCCGAACCGCGAAGCAATTTCCGCAAACGCTTTTAATTTTTCTCCATCGGGTTTATCGTGAATGCGGTAAACAAAAGGAGCGTTAGACGTTGGACGTTGGACGTTAGATGTTTGTTTATTATGTGAATGTGGTGAACAGAACTCTGCCACTGCACGATTTGCCAGAAGCATAAAATCTTCAATGAGCAAGTTTGCTTCTTTCATCTTTTTGAAAAATACTCCTGTCGGATTTCCATTTTCGTCCAGATGAAATTTCATTTCTAATTTGTCAAACGCAATGCTTCCTCTCTTAAATCTTTCTGCACGAAGTTTTTTTGCAAGTCCGTTCAATAAAAGAATTTCATCCGAAAAATCTCCTTTGCTTGTTTCGATTACGTTCTGCGCTTCTTCATAAGTAAATCTTCTGTCAGAATTAATTACTGTTCTTCCGAACCAACGAGTATGCACCTGTGCGTTATCATCCATTTCAAATACGGCAGAGAAGCAAAGTTTTTCTTCATTCGGTCGGAGCGAGCAAAGCATATTTGAAAGATTTTCAGGAAGCATTGGCACCACTCTGTCAACTAAATAAACTGAAGTGGCGCGGTGATATGCTTCTTTATCAAGTGCAGTATTTTCTTTCACATAATGTGATACATCAGCAATATGAATTCCGATTTCCCATTTCCCATTCGGAAGTTTTCGCACGGAGATAGCATCGTCAAAGTCCTTCGCATCAACGGGGTCAATCGTAAATGTGGTGATGTTTCTAAAGTCCCTGCGGGTAGAAATTTCTTCGATAGAAATTTCAACGGGAATATGCTCTGCGACTTTCTCCACTTCTTGCGGAAATGTATAGGGCAATCCAAACTCTTCGAGGATGGCGTGAATTTCTGTATCGTTTTTTCCCGCTTCTCCCAGTACGCGCAGAATTTCTCCCTGCGGATTTTTTTTACCCGGATTCCAACTGGTGATTTTCCCCACAGCTTTTATTCCATTGGTCGCGCCATTTAATTTGTCAAGAGGAATATGCAAATCAAATGAAATCTTTGAACTGTCAGGAATAAGAAAAGCAAAGTCCTTAGATAATTGCACGGTGCCGACAAATTCAGATTTCGCACGCTGAATTATTTCTTCGATAACGCCTTCTGGCTTTTTCCCTCTCCTGTCTTGTATCAAACGCACTTTCACTTTGTCCTTATCCATCGCGTTGAGCGTGTTTCGTTGCGCCACATAAATATCCTGCTCTCTTCCTTCCACAACCACATACGCTGCGCCTGATGAAATCATATCAACCGTTCCTGTAATGGATTGGGGCGACTTGGAAAAACTTTTTTGATGTCGCTCGGAACTTTTTCGGAAAGAATTTTCTCCGAACATATATTTTCCGTGCCCGATTTCTTTTACTGCTTTTTTCTTTGCTAAATCTCGAAGCAAAAAACTCACAAGCGTTTTTTGGGATTGGTCTTCAATCCCTAACCGGGCGGAAACTTCTTTGTAATTGAGCGGATTCTTTACATCCCGCAATAACTGGAGGACTGCTTCAAAAAGGCCTGGATTGTTTTTCTCTTTGTTTTTTTTATTTCCTGAACGGGACATAGATTTCATCAATAGTTATTTGTTATTCGTTATTCGCTTGTTGCGAATAGTATTTGTTTTTTCCGTTTAAGAAATAACGATTAACTTTTTTAAGTTGCGGTGAAGGTAGGAATTTGATGGTATCAGTGTTTTATAGTATATATCTTGCCTACAATAATCATATCTCCTGCATACGTTTTGCTCCACATTTTTCCTTTTGAATCAACTCCGTAAGTTAAACTCTGTACGGAAAAAATCCAGTCGAAACTTTGGTCTTGTGATTCTACTTTATACCCGACAGTGTATGGTTCGCCATAATTATCAATCGAGACAACCTGATTTTTACCATCTATAAAATAATAATTTTTATCCCCATAGATTACGCATTTATATATATATGGAGATTTTTTCTGCTTAACCGAATCAGAGAAAAGAACAGGGAGGATATTTTTAGCAGAAGTATCCGAAGAAAAAAATCTTTCCTCCAGTTTATTCGCGTCAAGCCAGCCGAGCGTAATAGCAATGAGCCGTTCTGTTTTCGGAGGATGTGTTTCAGGGTTGCTGTTCAGTTTCATGTTTTGAGCGCATGATTTTGCTTCCTCAAGCGCTGCTCCCATTTTATACATGATAAATCCTGAAAATCGGTCAGCGTCTAATTCTTCCTGTAGGTTGCGCTTTCGTTTAATGAGCGTGTGTCCCGCCAGATGATGCCCGATTTCATGCGCCAGCACACTGATAGCCCCCCAGTCGGATTTTGTTCTGTCCTTCACACGGAGCATGAACTCCGGATTATATTCAACGTATCTTTTTTTATTTTTGATATACGCCTTAGCGTTGCGGATGTTTGAATTCTCAACTATCTCAAAATTTTGTGTAAGCCCCGTATAACGGACAATATTTTCCACCGCGTCCTTTGCTTCTTTTTTAGAATCAACCGCATATTTCTGGTGTATTAAACTATCGCCATGCTCTTTGGAATATTTTGACTGGGAGAAGGCAAGAGAAGAAAGAAGACAGAATATAGAATTCAGAATTGTTTTTCTTTTGAAGTTCATCAATGGCAAATGTAAGATTAAACCTAACAAAATCACAAATCCGAAAATACAAATTTCTAAAACAAATTCCTGAGGTAACCGCATTTGTTTTGAAATTTATCGGGAGTTTGTTTTTTGTTGTTTGGAATTTTGAAATACTTTCAGTATAAACATTACCTTTGGCAAAACAAAACCACATCACTATGTTATCAAAAAAAATCGAAACTGCACTTACAATAATGATATTGAAATGTTCCCCAGCAGTTTTGTGGCGGGATTAATGGGCGTGCAGCGAAAACCTGTACTTGAAATTCCTACTGAAGAAAGAAAAAATGTAAATGTGAAAGAGTTATTCAGTCCGCAGCAGTAATGCGAATACAATTCCTATTTTTCGCTCATAAATTTTTTCATGAAAAAACATCCTAAAGCATTGCCTTTTCTTTTTCTTTCCGAAATGTGGGAGCGTTTCGGTTTTTACCTCATGCTCGGCATCTTTTTCCTTTACATGACCGACAGCGAAAAAGGTGGAATGGCATTGGACAGAAAAAACGCTTCCGATATTTTCGGAACATTTATCGCACTGGTATATCTCACCCCTTTCATAGGAGGTTTGCTTGCCGACAGAACACTTGGATACAAATGGTCTATTACGCTGGGAGGAATTATGATGGGATTCGGTTATTGCGGACTCGCGTTACCGGGAATGACTGCTTTTTATGTTTCACTTCTTCTCATCATCATTGGCAACGGGTTTTTCAAACCGAACATTTCCACCATTCTCGGAAATGTGTACAACGCTCCTGAATACAAAGGGCTGAAAGATGCGGGCTACAATATTTTTTATATGGGAATTAACATTGGCGCGTTCATCTGTAATTTTTTTGGAGCGTATTTACGAAATACCTTCAGTTGGGGACACGCTTTTATGGCGGCAGGAATAGGAATGTTTGTGGGTGTAATTATTTTCTGGATTGGACAGAAACATTACGCCCATGCCGATGTGCGCAAGCCAACAAACCCCGAAGACATGTCGCTGGCAAAAATCTTCGGAATAGTTTTGCTTCCTGCTTTAATTGCCGGATACATTGGATGGATTCTGCCGGGAAATATTTTCGGAAGCGACTCAACCGATGCATTTATTTTTGGCGCGCTGCCTGTTGCAGGATTTTATGTTTCACTTTTAGTTCGTTCAAACCAGAAAGACCGCAAACCGATTGCTGCGCTGCTGGCAGTGTTTGCCGTAGCCATCATCTTCTGGGCAATCTTCAAACAAAACGGAACTGCGCTCACCACCTGGGCGGAAAGTTACACCGACAGGGAAATACCTTCGACATTGGTTGCGCCTGCAAAAGTTTTAGGAATGGTAAAGGAAGTGAAAATGGAAAAAGATTCTGTCCCTCTCGCTGATAACCAGTTCCGCATTGCCCGCGATGCCAGCGACAAACCCATAAAAGTATATGACTACCCGCTGTACTACAAAAATCTTTCTCCCGAAAATCTTCCTGCTGAAGGCGAAAGCCAGAAACTTATTTCCACCGAATTGTTTCAATCGGTAAACCCTGCCTGGGTTATATTATTAACTCTGCCTGTTGTAGTTTTCTTTGCTTTTCTTAAACGCAGAAAGCGCGAACCCTCCACGCCATGGAAAATTTTTTACGGTTTATTCATCACTGCGCTCTCCACCTTGGTGATGGTGGGCGCAACGTACGCCTGCCACAACGGAATGGAAAAAAGTTCCATGTGGTGGCTCATTGGAAGTTATGGAGTAATCACCGTAGGAGAATTATGTTTAAGCCCCATGGCGTTATCGCTAATTTCAAAACTCAGCCCCGCACGCCTTACTGCGCTCATGATGGGCGGATGGTTTTTATCCGTATCCATAGGAAACAAACTGAGCGGTGTGCTTGCAGCATTATGGGACGGATACGAACACAAAGCGAATTTCTTCTGGGTGAATTTTGTTCTTGCTCTTGTAACAGCGCTTATCATCCTGCTGATGATAAAATGGTTGAACAAAATTGTGAAAGAGCACAATGCTTAAAAGGAATAATATAGTTTAGAATTTAGAGTTAAAACTCCACGAGCGTCCCCACTTGTTCTCCAAGCGCTACTTTCATAAGATTGCCCAGCTTATTCATGTCAAATACAATGATTGGGATTTTGTTTTCCTTGCAGAGCGTGAAGGCGGTGAGATCCATCACTTGCAATTTACGCTTGTAAACTTCATCAAAAGAAATTTTATCAAAGCGAATTGCGTTTTTGTCTTTCTCAGGGTCGGCAGAATAAATGCCATCCACGCGCGTGCCTTTTAATATTACATCCGCTTCAATTTCTATCGCGCGTAAAGAGGCAGCAGTATCGGTAGTGAAATAAGGATTTCCTGTTCCTGCGCCAAAAATCACTACTCTGTTTTTTTCCAAGTGGCGAATGGCTCTTCTGCGGATAAACGGCTCGCATATCTGTTCCATCTTAATAGCGGAAAGAAGACGTGTTCGCATTCCCGCTTTTTCCAAAGACATCTGGAGCGCCATGCTGTTGATGACTGTGGCGAGCATGCCCATGTAATCACCCTGCACGCGGTCAAAATCATCTTCTTTGCTGGCTTGTATCCCCCGGAAAATATTTCCTCCTCCAATTACAATGGCAACCTGCACTTCTTTTTCCGCTACTTGTTTAATTTCTTCAGCATACTGGTGGAGGCGAGAATGGTCAATTCCGAATTCCTTATCGCCCATGAGGGCTTCACCACTAAGTTTGAGGAGGATTCGCTTGTACTTCACAGGGGAGGAGTTCTGAAGACAAAGGTATAAGAAAAGTTAATTAAAAATTAAAAATGCAAAAGAAACAATCATTTGAAAATGATTACACCGATTAAAAGTGGTTTGTTATGCACCTACAAACTACACTACAAACAGCGTTCGTTGTTCGTTGTCTGTTGTTAGTTACAACTGACCATGGACTACTAACTACTGACCACTTTTCATTAAAAATTATTTTTCGCCATGGAGAATATATTTTCCTAAATTTGTCGGTAACAACTTTATCATTGTTCCTGTTCAACCCGAAAACAGCACGCGAAAACTCTTTATGTCAAAAGAAATATCCGAAGCGTTAGAGATTCACCAGTTCATGAACGAACGGAATGTGATTATGTCGTTCATGGGCGAACTTACCCATCAGGTAACTACTTCTCTTTTGAAAAACCTGAAAGACGATATGAGTGTTACGAATGTTGATTTTGTTACGCAAAAACGTCTCTATGGAATCATTGTGGAGTGCCTCGATAATATTGTTAAGCATTGGATAGCCATAGACATAAAAAGAATCCTTGGCAGATCTTCGCCTCCTATTTTTATACTGAGCAGACACGACAATTTTTACTACATCATCACAGGAAATCACATCCCCAACGACCAAATAGATTCGCTCATAAAAAAAATTGATACGGTAAATGCCCTTGATAAAAAAGGGTTGCAGGAATATTACCGCCAAACACTGGCAAAGGAATCGCCTCTTGACAGGGATAATGCGGGACTTGGAATAATAGACATTGGTCTTAAATCAGGAAACAAACTGGAGTATGAATTCAGGACTGTTACACCCACAGTTTCATTTTATGTAATACAGGCAAAGATTTCAATGTAACTTAAAGATACAAGCGGAACATGAATGTGCTTATAATTGAGCCAAGCGACTTTTCACCTAAGGTGATTTTTGACCCTGCGAAAAATCTCTTTGAGATTTCAGGTGAATCGCGCCCGGAAAACACCAGTAAGTTTTATGTACCTATTCTTGAATGGCTTGTGCAGTATCAAAGCGTGCTGTACTGGGAAAAAGATAAGTTCGGAGAGGGAACATCACACGTGTTTGAATTTAAGTTTGATTATTTTAATTCCACTTCCGCAAAATTCATCATGGATGTTTTAATGCAATTGGATAAAATGGCTCAGGACGGATTCAGTATAAAAGTAAAATGGTATTATGACAAGCGCGATGAAGACATGAAAGAATCGGGGGAGGAATTTTCTAAATTGTTGAAAAAACTTCCTGTTGAATTTATTGAAACTTAAACATCCATAGTTGATATTTACTATCTTTCCTCTATAAATTCCTACGAAGCACGAATGATATTTGAAAAATAATTTTCCTCTTCTACCCATTGCTTCACTTAATTTTTAATTTTGCACACCCCAAAAATCAGTTAACAATTTGCAGTT
>ERZ1292630.5370-Hain-H41-02um-R3-5370-length-10524-cov-3_pt1 | contig 10524 bp, 6 predicted proteins | sample MGYA00564408_ERZ1292630 | MGnify/ENA primary metagenome ERZ1292630 (study PRJEB36523, sample SAMEA6512641) | groundwater metagenome | collected 2019-01-08 | study: AquaDiva: Metagenomics assemblies of 32 groundwater samples
GAACATTTTTATGTTGGGGTTCCTCCCGCCGCCGCCTATATTTTTGGGCTTTTGACATTTGCTATCGGCCTTGCATTTCGGCCTTTGGGCGCACTTTATTTCGGCTCTATCGGCGATATGAAAGGCCGAAAAGGCGCGTTTTTAGTGACAATATCACTGATGGGGCTTTCAACTTTTGCAGTTGGCCTTCTTCCAGATTATTCAAAAATCGGCATTTGGGCGCCAATTGCGTTGATTTGTTTGCGAATTATCCAAGGCTTTGCTTTGGGCGGCGAATATGGCGGCGCAGTTATTTATGTTGCCGAACACTCAAAAGCGAATAAGCGCGGTGCGAATACTGGTGTGGTGCAAACTGCTGCTACTCTTGGATTCTTTTTTGCACTATTGGTTGTCTTTTTTACGCGTTCAATTTTCAGCGAAATTGATTTCAAAGCATGGGCATGGCGTTTACCTTTTCTGCTTTCATTGGGTCTGTTAGCGATAGCAATTTGGATAAGAATGCAGCTTGAAGAAAGCCCGTCCTATAAAATCATGAAAGAAGCGGGAGCGCATTCCAAAGCGCCGTTACGCGAAGTATTTGGCAAGCCAGAAAACCGAAAATTGGTATTATTGGCGCTTTTTGGCTTGATGATTGCCCAAGGCGTTATTTGGTATACTGCGCATTTTTACATGCAAGTGTTTTGGGAAAAGCAATTGCGGGTGGATGCCCAACAAATCAATAAATGGCTGTTGATTGTTTCGAGCCTTGCTGGTGTTCTATATGTGTTTTTTGGCTGGCTATCGGACAAAGTTGGCCGCAAACCCGTTATGTTATTTGGCATGGTTTTGGCTCTGATCGCCTTTATGCCAGGTTTCAAAATGATGGTTGGTGCAGTAAATCCGCAATTGGCGCTTGCAAGTGCAACTTCGCCCGTTGTGGTATTGGCGGATCCGCAAGATTGCTCATTTCAATTTAGTTTGGTGTCAAAAAACCCCGATGGCCGCGATGTTTTTTCTAGTTCCTGCGACGTTGCCAAAAGTTATTTAACCAATAATGGCATTGCCTATTCAAACCAAATCGCTGCTGCTGGTTCCAAAGCGCAAATCAAAATTGGCGAAACAATTATTGAAAGCATTGACGTTAGCCAAATGGATGCCGCAGCGCAAAAGGCCAATAAAAAGACTTTTGGTGACGCGACCAAAGCGGCTCTAACGACTGCTGGTTATCCTGACAAAGCCGATCCAGCGAAGATAAATCACTGGTTGGTAATGGCGATTATGATGACATTTATTACCGCCGCAACAGCATTATATGGCCCGTTGGCGGCGGCTCTGGTGGAATTATTTCCAACCAGAATTCGCTATACCGCGCTTAGCGTTCCTTACCATATTGGCACGGGTATTTTTGGCGGTTTTGCCCCAACCATTGCCTTTGCAACAGTTACGGCAACTGGCGATATGTTTTCAGGGCTTTGGTATCCGCTTGGTATTACCGCGTTTTGTATTGTAATTTTCGTGATTTTCTTCCCTGAAACTAGAGATCGCGACATTCATGTGTAATCAAAGGCTTTAGCCTCAGATGTTCAAGTCGAATTGCATAAAATGGTATGGGTTTGGTTTCGAGGCTTTGGTTTTTGTGCTTTGAATAAATTACTCTGCTAATACGTCGCATTAGTAGGTGAATTTTGATTGCCTTGAAGTAGTTGCTTGGGAATGGTCTCAAGGGCAGGTTTGCCTTGAGCCCATTCGTTAATCGTCGCTTCGCGCTATGAATTTTGTCAAGTCCTCGCGCATAAGCGCGACCGCGAAGCGGCTGCGGGACTTGACTAAATGCATAGCGCACACAAAATCGACGAATGGTTTTGGAAAAGCAAGGTTTTCCATAAACCATTCCCAAGCCACTTAATCTCTCTTTCCTTTAGCAATTTTTCAGGCCTATAACTGACCGTAGAGCTTAAAACTCCACACCTGGGTCATCGGGGCTGGGCGGACTAACGCTTTCGTTGCTGGCTTTGGGTGCGGCAATAAGCGGTGCGCCAGCGTCAGTTTTTTCGTCTTGCATAATTAATCGCGAAGATTGCAAACGCTCCAACCTTGGGTGAATAAGGCGGCCATTATCGCCGAATGCTTCGACCATTCGCGCCCAATCTTCGTCTTCATAGGCAAAGGCACTACCTTCAGGATCAAGGTCAGACCAATCAGGTTCCCTTGGCGCAACTGCTGCTTTGCGCATCCAATCATCAAACCCCTTTTTATCAGCTTGGATTAATGCCGCCCCAGCGCGCAATGCCAAAAGCCGTGCGGTCGCGCGCACTTGGATTAATGGTTCAACAACCGCAATTGCGCCAATTGCATTATTATTGGCAATGTGATCTTCAACAATAAGGATTTTGCTTTCGCGGTGATCGGGGTTTAATTTAACCAAGCCAAGGGTCCATTTAGCAATCGCAGCTTTGTCTTGCCCAGTTTTGAGGTCTTTATAGGCAAGTGCCAAAGCGGGATGTGGATCGGTGGCCCATGCGTTTTCAATCGTGCTTGCCGCCGCCCAATCTTTCGAAGCTTTGGCATTTAAGCGCGCTGCCATCACTACGGCTGGCGCAAAATTCGGGGCTTGCTTTACTGCCCGAGCAGAATATTCAAGGGCCTTATCAAGATTGCCATTTTTTTCAGCGCGGTGTGCAGCAGCAGTTAAAACCACCGAGCGCCTTCTGGCCGCGGTTTTCTTACTAACAAAACCACGTTTATCGGCTTCATCAATCGCGACCAATGCACCTTCCCAATCACCGCTATTGATGCGTTCTTTGAAAATAACTTCGGTTGGCCATGTCGAAGTCTTGGTAATTTGCAAAGCAGCGTCGGCGTGCGAAATTACTGCGGCGAAATTGCCTTTTTGGCGGGCAATATCGGCAAGACCCTTGCGGGCTACAATTTGGTAATTGGGGGTTTCCACCAATTCAGAATATAGTTTTTCGGCGGCAGTAATATCGTCCGCTGCGAATGCCGCCCTTGCTGCAAGAAATTTGGTCGCAGGCGCTGCGGGTAATGCGTTTATCGCTTTTTGCGCTTGGCGGCGCGATTCAGAATAATCCCCGCTATCATGGGCCGCAACTGAAAGCCCATAGGCTTCTAGCGCTTTCTTGCGGCCAGCTTCGGTTTGTGATTGCTTCAATTTTGAAGGCAACGCCCAAAGCCACCCCAAAATGCCCCAAAGCAAAGCCATAAGCAAGGTAACGAATAACAATGCGCCCGCCGCAACTGCTGGATTTGTGGTAATGTTGGTTGACGAGTTTTTGAAACTAATTTCGCCTTCCATCATCGCCAAATAACCAAACCCGCCAATTATCAGCAAAGCCAAAACAATCAGGAAAAACAAGCGCAAAATCTTCATTTTGCTTCTCCTGCTTTGGCGGCTGGCAAGGTAATTGGCGTGTTCGCCGCAGGCAATGCTTGCTGATTATTTGCGTTTTGATTGGCGGGCTGCACGGTCATGCCACGCTCAATCGCACCACGAAGCGAGGCAATTTTTACTTCCAAATCTAATCGCCTTTGGGCATCATTTAACCACACCCCGACTTCATTTGGTGGCGACGGAATTGTGCGAACATCGTCAATTGCGCCTTGTAAATCACCGCTATCGATTTTAGTTTTGGCGCGCGCCAATATTGCGTTGGGGCCATTGGCATCATTCTTGTTTTCAACTTTAATCAAGCCCGAAAACAGCCCTTTAAACCAGCCAAGGACACCGCTTTCTTTTTTGGCTTGGGCATCACGGTTTGAAAAAGCGATCGCCAATTGATTGAATCTTTCAGATATCAAAGCCCGTGTTGGCGCACCTGTGCGCGAAAAAGGCTCCAAAGCAGTAACTTCTGGCAAAAATGGCAATGCGGCACGCACCGATGCGAATTCCGGCACAAAAGCACCGTTGCGGTTAGCGGCTTCGGCGAGGCTAATTACTGCGAAAGTTACGGCGGGTGATGGAGTTTGCGCGATTTTAGTTTGTAAATCGGCTGTAGTGACTTTTAAGGTCGCGATTTCTGCTTGCAAAGACGCAATTATCGCACCGCCAGTGCCAGTTGGGTCCAAAGCCGCCAGACGGGTTTCAATCGCAGTCAAACGCCCAGAAAGACCAGCTATTTCAGATTTTAATGGGTCGAGATTGGCTGTTTGTTGGGCTTGGGGTTGCGGAGTTGGTGTTGCAACATTTTGACTTGTTTGTGGTGCAATCTTTGAATTAAGTGAAACAATATCTGCTCGAAGCGCCGATAATTCGTCACCGACTACTTTGGTCATCGAATTAGATTGTATTGGTAAAAATCTATCAAGCCCAACATTATGGATAATTCGTGGATTAGCAGACGCAAATAAAGCCAAATACGCGCCGCCCAAGGCTCCAAAAATCGACAAAAGCAAAGCGGTGATAAACCCTATGCCGCCGCGCTTGACAATTTGCACCGATTGTTTTGTCGGCTTAACAGGTTCAATTGGCGGGTTCGTGGTTGTTTGGGTGGTGTCTTTTGTCATGCTGCATGATAATCCCTAAATGAGCGACTTGCCAAGTCTTATTTTATGTCAATTTGCCGCGCCAGATTAACAATTCAGCCCGCATTGCTCCAAAAATTCGGCGCAATCTTTTTCTAATGCCTCAGACCAATTTGCAGATTCGGCGAGCATAAGATTTGCTTGTGACGCCAAAATTAGCCCGTCATCGAGTATTTTCAGATTATTGGCAAATAATGTGGACCCAGAAGTTGTAATATCGACAATTATTTCGGCAACGCCATTGGCCGGAGCGCCTTCAGTTGCGCCATCGCTTTGCACAAGGCGATAGTCAATTACACCATGTTTTTGAAAAAACTCGGCGCTTAGTCGCGTGAATTTAGTGGCAACCCTTAATCGATGCGAGCGTGATTTTCGTAATTCGCTGGCGACTTCGGACAAATCCGCCATGTTTGCGACGTCTATCCAGCCATTGGGAACGGCAACGACAACATCGGCATTGCCGAAACCGAGCTTGGCAATAAATTGTATCAAATCGTCTGTTCTGTCAGATTGCTCACGGATTATGTCTTCGCCGCTTATTCCCAAATGAATTTCGCCAAGAAGTAAAGATTTCGTGATTTCCGAGGCGGAGAGCAGCCTGATTTCGATATTGGGGAAATTGGCGAATTTGGCTTTATAGCCGCGACTGCCGCCAACTTGCAGCAGCTCAAAGCCGCGCGCGGACAGCCATTCTTCGCATTGCTCCTTCAAGCGGCCTTTGGATGGAATGCCAAATATCAGTTTTTTATTGGTTTTTGGCATTATTGAGTATCCACGATTCGTTCAGGCCGAATAACAACACCCATAGCCTGCGCCTGGCTTCTGCCTTTGGTTAGCGCAGCAATTAGGCCATCATAACGCCCTCCCGATGCGATTGGCGTTTCTCTCTGATTGGGGTAGAAAATATCAAAATTGAAACCCGAATAATACTCAAATCGACCCGATTTACCGACAATTATTTTTGTATTTTCCATAATTCCAGGCGCGGCTTTTTCCATCAATTTTAATCGCTTAGCCCAAGCATCTGCCCAATCGCTTAAATCTTCATTCAACTGCTTTGCGATATTTTTTATTTTCGCAATTGCAGGAACTGGAAAATCATCAATTGCCAAAAGCTCATCAATTGCTCTTGAAAATTTTATGTCTAAGGGCGTTGCAATTGCCCTTTGGGTGCTGGCTTTCATGCGCTGGGCAATTTCACGTGGTCCGCGGGCGAAACCGGTTTGAAAATCGGCATTTTCAATGAATTTTTGCACTTCGGCTGTCGCGGCGTCGTCATCGAGCTTGAGCAAGGACATGCCAAGCTCAGTTGGTGGCGGCTTATTTGGGTTGCAGGCGAATGCCAAAGCACGACGCAATGTTTGCGGGCTCTTGGCGACGTCTAATAAATATTGATTCCACGGCTCGGGGATATGCGCGCCATCTAATAATTTCGGAATTAATCCACCATCGCTGAACTCAATGGCAAGCTCATTCTTTTTACAAGTTCGCGCAGCCCCGAGCGCCGCCAAAAATACTTCGACATCCACCGCAATTTCATTTTGTGGACCGAATTTTTCGATTCCAATTTGGTTAAATTCAACCGCGCGATTTTCATGTGCGGGGCTTGCGCGAAATACTGTCCCTTCGCATAAATAGGTCACCGCTGCATTTTGGGGCTCATTTAGATATTTCAGGGCTGCTGCAATTGTCAAATCGGCGCGCAGGCATAATTCCTCGCCATCAGGTGACATGGCAAAATAAAGGCGCGACCTAAGACTTTCACCTGCCATTTCGAGCACAATCGAAGCTGGCAGAAGGCTGGGCAAATTAACCCATTCGCCGCCCGAGCCCGCGAGAATTTCCCTGATTTTGATGTTTTTTGACTGCCCCATTTTATTTATTTGCGGCCAACATGGCATTGACTTCGGCAACCAAATCCGTGCGCGCGACTTCTTTTTGGGCTGGCCTTTCGGCGCGCCACGCTGAATTATCTTCTATTGATTGCGCCAAGCGCGCACCTAATTTCAAGTCTTTGAGCGTTATTGTGCCTTTTTCACGCTCGTTTGAACCCTCAATAACCACTAATGACGCAGCACGCCTGTCCGCATATTTCATTTGCGCTTTCATGCCCGATGCGCCCAAATAGACTTCCGCAGCAATACCGCCGGCACGTAATTCTTGCGCCATTTTGAAATAATTTGCGATATAATCATTATCAAGACACAAAATTATTACAGGACCTTCGGGCGCAATTGGTTTGTTGCCAGCACATTCAAGCGCTGCCATCAATCGCGATACCCCAATTGAATAGCCAGTCGCTGGAACCCGTTCGCCCCTGAATCGCATAACCAAATCATCATATCGACAGCCAGAGCCAATTGAGCCAAACCTTACACTTCGCCCATTTTCATCTTTGGTTTCGCGTAAATAATCAGTTTCAAAAACGGTTCCCGTATAATATTCTAGCCCGCGAACAATGGCGGGGTCAAATTCGGCATTGCTGGATTTGACGCCTAAACTCGTGAGCGTGGCATCTATTTTCGCCAATTCTTCAAGCGCTTCATTACCCAAAATATTGCCGCCGATAACAACTGAAAGCCCATCAAGAGTAGCGGTTCTGCTATCGCGCCTGGTTCGGGTGAAAGCGAGTATTTTGTCAATTTGTGAAGTGTTTAGGTTCGCACCATGGGTGAAGTCACCCGACGGATCTTTACGGCCAGCGCCCAGCAAGTCAGTTACGCCAGTTTCGCCCAAGCGATCCAATTTGTCGATTGCGCGCATTATCACTAGCCTTGACGAAATATCATCAACATTCACGCCAACTTCTTGCAATAATCCATCAAGCAATTTGCGGTTCGAAACTTTCATGCAATAATCAGCATTGCCAATTCCAGCGGCTTCAAGCGCAGCCCCGCCCATGGCAATAATTTCAGCGTCGGCTTCGGGTCTCGCCGAACCCACTGTATCGGCATCACATTGCCAAAATTCACGATAACGTCCGGGGCCAGGTTTTTCGTTACGCCAAACTGGACCAGCAGCGCTTCGACGAAATGGTTTTGGCAGGCTATCCCAATGTTCCGCCACAAACCTTGCCAGTGGTGCAGTAAGATCATAGCGAAGTGACATCCATTGATCGTCATCGTCTTGCAGCGAAAAAACCCCTGCATTGGGCCGGTCATCATCGGGCAAAAATTTGCCAAGACAATCGGAATATTCCATTGCGCCAGTTTCAAGCGGCTCAAAACCCCATGCTTTATAGGTCGTCATAATTGCGCTTATAATGCTTTGCGAATTTGCAAGGACATCGGCACGAATATCGTTAAAGCCGCGCGGCCTACGGGCAATTGGGGAGAGTGCTTTTTTGTCTTTTTTTTCTTGCATGATTGCCTATTTTGACACTATTGGTGCTTTTAACTGCGTGGTTTCGCATCTGGTCGCCTTATACGGCGTGACGCTATATCAAACAATTGCTAATTGCGCAAAACACGACAAAAACAAGATTGGTTCGGCATAGAACATGAGCGAAAAAGCAAAAATAAAAAAGCGGGCAATTGCGATTGGCATTGTAGGGCTGGTCAGCTTCATGGGAGTAGCAACCACGGGTCTGGTTATCGCGATTGGAGCTAAAGCGCCTAAAACAGATTCTGTCAGTGTAGAAATTGATTGGGCAGCTTTGGCGAATGCCAAATTGCTGCAAACCAAGCATGATTTTGCCGAAGCTCAATTCAATTCTGGCGTGCTTAAAATAAGCGGTGATGCGCCCGATGCTCAAACCAGAACTCGTGCTTTCGAAATTACCAGACGCGCAATTATTGCCGCTATGTCGGTTGATAAATCAGATCAAAAGCGTGCGATAAAGGCGTTTGAAAATAACATCACCATAAATGGCGAAAAAATTGACGACGTTCGCGACGCCTTAACAACTCTGCCTACAAGCCCACAGGCGAATGATTGCCAAACTGCCTATGATATTTTGTTGGCTGGCCATGTTGTGAATTTCTCATCGGGCAGCGCTATTATCGCAAATGATTCCAAGCCATTACTTAGCGCGCTCTCGGCGATTGCTGTGCGGTGCGTGAATTATCGAGTGGAAGTGGGCGGGCATACTGATTCTCAAGGTGACACATTTGCTAATCAACAACTATCTGAACGCCGCGCGCAAGCAGTTGCCGACTTTTTGGTCGGAAATGGAGTTCGGGCCACCCAATTAACAGTGCTTGGCTATGGTGAAAGCAAGCCAATTGACGCGAGTGCAACTGCTGCTGCGGATGCAAAAAACCGTAGGATAGAATTCAAAATTAGTGAAACTGGCATTCAGTAAATATTGTAATTTAGAGCGTTGGATGTTCAAAGTGAATCGAATTTGCTGCAGCAATTTTGTGCTAGTTTTGGGAACAAATATGCGGTGAATACTGGAGTATTCGCCAAATATTTGTTGCCGAAAATCGCGCAAAAGGGCGCAGCAAAACGATGCATCTTGAACATCTAACGCTCTATTGTGATTTTGAAATATTATTACGCTCTATCGACGGCGCAATGCTTGAATAATTGGACAATATAAGTGCGGCTGCGGTTATCACGGCAGCAAAAAAAATTGCAATTGCTTGCGCTAATTTGACTCGTCTCATGGTTCCACACTTTGATAATCAACAAAGCTAGAGTGGTGGACATCCAACGCTCTATTCAACCAATCCCATCAACAATCGCGTCGGGCGTCAAAATTTGCGGCAAAACAATTGGTTCCGATGCGCTTGGTTTGTAAATAAGATACAATGGAACTCCCAAACGTCCATGTGACGAAAGCGCGCGCGTTATTTCGTCATTGCGATTGGTCCAATCGGCGACCAAATAAACAACGTTGCTTTTTGTCATTGCGCGGCGAACTCGCGGATTTTCAAACACCAGTTTTTCATTGGCTTTGCATGTGATGCACCAATCAGCAGTGAAATTCACGAAAACCGTTTTCCCCTGTCCAATGGCGGATTGCACAGCTGCTTCGGACCAAGCATTTGCATTATTTTGCTTCATATCAACAGCTCGGTGGCCTAAATTAAAGCCGAGCAAGCTGAAAATGGTTAGGAAAATGAATCCAGTAGCCGCAGCAATTTTAATTATTTTTGGGCGATTTTGAGTTTGCGCAATTCGCCATAAAAGAAGCAGGCTTATTGCCCCAACGGCTAAATAAATCCCCAACACGCCACTTATTTTGCCCAAAACCCAAATTAACCAAGCAGCAGTCAAGAACATCGGAAACGCCAAAATTTGCTTCAGCTTTTCCATCCAAGGCCCAGGTTTGGGCAAAAATTTGAGCGCATTTGGTGCAAAAGTCAGTGCGGCAAATGGAAAAGCAAACCCAATCCCCAATGAAACAAAAACTGCCATACCAACCATTGCGCTTTGGGTTGCGGCAAACCCTAAGGCTGCGCCCATAAATGGCGCTGTGCAGGGCGATGCCACCGCGACCGCCAATGTTCCTGAAAAAAAGGCACCGAGATTGCCGGGCTTTTGCGTGAAGCGCGAACCAAGATTTTGCAGCCCGCCGCCAAATTCAAATAGCCCAAGAAGATTAAGGCCAAGCGCGCTAATTACAATTGCCATAATGAATAAAAAACTTGGATCTTGTAATTGGAAGCCCCAACCAATTGATGGGCCACTTGCTTTTATCGCGTAAATTACACCACCCAAAATGCAGAACGTGGTAATTACTCCAATAGCATAATAAATGCCAAATTTGCGCGCCACACTTGGGTTTCCATGGGCGATTTTGGTTAAACCAAAGATTTTCATTGCCAAAATCGGGAACACGCATGGCATTAGATTGAGTATCAAACCACCCAAAAACGCTGCTAATGAAGCAGTGATTAGCCCTCGCCAATCAATCGCTGCGCTGGGCTTTTGGCCGCTTACGCCCGCCATGATTTCACCAAATGGCGCCAAAATTTCAAAAGCAGTTTGCGTTCCGTTTTTTTCAATTACTACCACTCCGCCAATTTCTGCGGGCAGTGATTTTGGAATGGAGGGTGA
>ERZ1292630.5371-Hain-H41-02um-R3-5371-length-10523-cov-5_pt1 | contig 10523 bp, 11 predicted proteins | sample MGYA00564408_ERZ1292630 | MGnify/ENA primary metagenome ERZ1292630 (study PRJEB36523, sample SAMEA6512641) | groundwater metagenome | collected 2019-01-08 | study: AquaDiva: Metagenomics assemblies of 32 groundwater samples
TGCGACTTGGTGATTGGCTTTTTTTATTTTTTTGCCAATCTTTTTTATTTTTGCAATTTTTTCTCAAAGTAATTTTATTGAAAACAGGAATACCCTAAAACCAACATTTATAAATATGCGTCGCCAACAATTAAATGCAACATGGCATCAATTGAAAAAGAGATCAAGGAAATGGACGGGCAGAAGTCATTTCTTTTTATTATGGATGCCGGAAAACTGCAGGATAATCTTAATGCCCTGATTAAGTCGCTTATGGGAAAAGGGATGAGCGGCGCTGTAATCTGCCTTAACAAGCCCTACAAGAGCCTGAAATCTTCTCTTGAAAGCAAGAAGGTTAACACAAAAGATATTCTTTTCATTGATACATTGTCAAGCAGCAGGACAGAGCTTAAGCCGAAGGACGGCGCAATAATGATTTCAAACCCGTCAGAGCTTACTTCAATCTCATTGGCGGCAGGCGGCTTTGCAAAAGGCAAAACAGAAAAAAAGTTTGTCATCATTGATGCGCTTTCAACACTGCTTATCTATAACCAGCCCGACTCGGTTGCAAAATTCATCCGCTACATGACTTCGCTTACATCTTCTCAGGGCATAAAGCTCATGGTGCTTACCACAGAAAGCCCCAACGACAGGATTCTTCCGAAGGTTGAGCCGTTCTTTGACAGGATTGCAAGGGTTTAAGGAAATAAAACCAGGTTAATTTCATTTTTCCGTCAAAGCACAACATATTTCCAAAGAATAGCTCATTTTTACTTTGACGACGGAAAAACCGCGCATCCGAAACATAAATTTTATATACTCTCCCCATATGCATATTCCTATGAAAAAAGAGATTGTTGCAAGGCTCGGCAAAGCCCCGGAAACAGAAAGGCTTAAATATGGTATTATAACCATAATTATATGGTGATATTAACATGAGAAACAAGGATGCCGTAATTATAAGATATCTTATAGAAAATAGGAATAAGGAGCTGAATATTCTCAGGATTTCCAAAGAATTAAAAATGGACTACAAAAATGCTTATTCCATTGTAAAAAGGCTTGAAAAAGAATTGCTTGTCAAGCTGGAATCTTTTGGGCAGTCCAGCAGGGTTAAGCTAATCTCCCAGGTGCATCCGCTTATTTTTGAAGCTGAATACAGCAGGAGGAAAGAGCTCTTAAAAGACAAAAATCTGGCTGTAATGCTTAACGACTTTAAAAACGCAATAAAATCAAAATGCTATGTGCTCCTTGTTTTTGGCTCTTATGCAAAAAAAACACAAACAAAGAGCTCGGATATTGACTTGATGCTTATTGTTCCGGATAGAAAGGAAGAGCTGTTTGAAAAAGAGGCTCACAAGGCGGCAAGCTCATTGCCCTTGCCTATACATTATCTGGTATTTTCCGAGAAACAGTTTTTAGAGATGAAATATGCCAAAGAATCTAATGTCGGGCAGGAAGCTTTGAAAAACAACATTATCTTATATGGCATAGAAGCATATTACGAGATGATACAATGATAGATGATAAAAATCTTCGATTTTTAGTATCTCCAAAAAATCAAGGGGTGATTTTTTGATAGACAAGGAAAGAATAAAGGAAGCAAAACAGAGCTTTGCCCTCTATCTGCAGGAAGGGCTTATTAAGAAAGAGAAAAATGAGACTGCAAAAGCAATGTACACAAAAAATGCGGATTTGTCCTTAAATCTTGCAGAAGAATGCATGAACAGCAGCCTAAAGCCCTATATCTGGGTTGTTGTCATATCCTATTACTCCATGTTTTACATTGCAAATGCTGTTCTGCTTGAGCTCGGCTATAAAACAGGCGATAAGGTAGTGCATAAAGTCACAAATGACGCTTTAATTGTCCTTGTGATGGACAAGCTAAAGAAAGGTCTGCTGGAAGAGTATGAAACCGCAAAAGAGGATGCCTTGGAAATCGCTTCAGTCAAGTCAGACGAGATTATCGCGCTTTACGGCTTGGAATTGGACAAGAGGTCAAGATTCCAATATAACATGGCTGAATCCATACAGGAGCAGAAGGCAAATACTTCGCTAAAGAGGGCAAGGCAGTTCATGTTTGAGATGAAGAAATTGCTGTTGTTTGAAAAGTAGGCATATTAGGGGAAGCAGGGCATACTTTCTTATATGCGATGAAAGCCCAAACGACAGGATTCTTCCGAAGGTTGAGCCGTTCTTTGACAGGATTGCAAGGGTTTAAGGGAAATAAGCTTCGGCAACAAGAGCGCCAACCGAAAGGTTTCTAAATGACAACTATTTGTTTACAACTATCAACAAAATGGAGACAATGAACAAAACCACCCGGAAAATTGCAACTGTTTTATTAAAAGATTTTAGCATCCATACCGCCACCTCCCTGTCAAAAGAATTGAAATTGAGCAGACAGGGGACTTGGAAGATTCTCAAAAAGCTTGAAAAAGAGGGAATCATTGTGCTTGAGCAGATTGGAAGCGGAAAAACCAGCGCGCAGACGGTAAGATTAAATTGGGATAATGAATTGGCAGAGAAAACCTTGCCCTTTTCCTGGTCCAGGAGGCATTGCAGCACCAAAGATGGAGGTTTAATTTTGCAGAGCTTAAGCAGGAAGTTGATTTTTTAATATTGTATGGCAGCATATTGCATTCTCCGAAAGAAGCAGGGGACATTGATATTATCGGAGTGGCGCCCAATGAAAAAAAGCTGGCTAAATTTTCCGATAAGATATTAAAAGCGCAGGAAACACAAGCCAAAAAAATTCATTCCATAAATCTGACTCAAAAAGAGTTTAAGCAAGAATTAAAAAGACCGAATAAAGCATATGCAGAAGCGGTAAAGAAAGGAGTTATTTTATTCGGACAGGAAAATTTTATAAAATTCATAAAGGGGCTGCAAAAATGGCAATAGAAAGCGTGAAAGAGTGTTTTGCCGGCGCCTTAATAGACGAAAACAGGGGCAGAAAGCATAAAGGGCTTTTAAAAGCCAAGCCTGATTTAAAGGAAGCAGCCAAAGCCCTGCTTACTTTTGCCCGAATATAGCGCAGAGGCATACGCCGGAATCCCTGTTTATTCCAGCAGCCATTTCCATGCAGGCTTAACAATTATCTTTTTTCCATCCTTTTTAATTTCTTCTTCCTGGCTATTGGTTAAAACCAAAAGATTGCTGCAATTAAACTCTTCCGAAGCCTTTACTAAGGATTTGATTTCCCTGTCTTTTGTCATGAAATTAGAGAAATCGTAACAAACTTGGATTAGTTGTGTTACTTTTTTGCCTTTTTTAATTAAAAAATCCACTTCTTCATTTTGAGGTGTCTGATGATACGAAACATCATTTTCCCTCCTGATTAAATCTAGAAAAATAAGATTTTCCAATAGCCTCCCCTTGTCATCTATTTTATTATTAGTTAATATCCCATTATCTATGAAATAAATCTTAGGCAAAGATTGCCCTGCTTTTTTGTAGGATAGGCTAAACTTGTTTAATTTAAAAACAAAAAAAGCGTCTTCCAAATGGTCTAAATATTTGTAAAGGGCATCTTTGCTTGATTTAATCTGCTGAGACTTTAAATAATTATAAAATTTATTAATTGAGAATTCTTTTGCAGAGAGTAATGCTCTTATAAGTGTCTTTAAAAGCATCGAATTTCTGATTTTATGCCTTTCCAAAACATCCCTGAATATTGCTGTATCAAAAATATCTCTTAAGATTTTTTCCTTTTCAGAAGAAAAAAGAGCCACTTCAGGATATCCCCCGAAATTAAGATAATTTTCAAAATAATTCAAAAGCTGGGCTTTTTCACCGGAAGAATATGCTTTCTGCAGCTCAAAATTCTTAAAAACTAAAAATTCTTTAAATGAAAGGGGGAAAATTGAATAGGATAAGTTTCTTCCGCGCATGCTTGTAGCCACTTCTTTGCTTAATAGCTTTGAAGAAGAGCCTGAAATAAATACTTTTATCCCGTCATCTAAGCAAGCTCTTACAAATGTTTCCCAGCCCTGGACATTTTGGATCTCATCTAAAAAAAGCCATATTTTCTTGCCGGAATTTTCTGGAAATAAAGAATAATAAGCTTTTAGCATTAAAACCAAATCCAAGGAAGTCAATGTTCCAAAATCAGGTCTCTCAAAATTAATGTAAAGAGCCTTATCCTTGCCATATTTTTCAGATATTTGCTTGGCCAGGTTTAACAGCTCAAATGTTTTTCCGGCTCTTCTTGGGCCTATTAAAGAAAAAACCCTGTTAATCTTCAAATCAAAATCAATCTTAATATCCCTGTTTATTATTTGCGGGAATTCCTTTTTATTCCAGTCTTTTATTGCTTCCGCCCAATATTCTTTGTTTATCATATGAATATATAGAAGGAAACTATTTATAAATGTTTCCTTTTATGAAATATAGGATTACAGCTCGTTATCTATTGCCAATAGGAATAGATTATTGAACAAGATTGGCTGCTTTAGGGTAAAACAAACTGAACTAGCGTAAAAAAAGCTCAAAACTATGATTTCCCCTAAAGCCCTGCCTGTCTTTGGCAAGATAATCAAGGTTTGAGCAGGAGGGTTTATTGCCTGTTCAATGAACAAAAGAATAGTGCCCTTCATCAGCAGTATGTGCAATTTTTGCACTGACTGAAGCCGCATCAAGCTTATCGGCAGTATGTTCCAAAATGGAACTAACTGCATATTCACCCAATTTGACAAGAAATAAGCTAGGCTAATTTCATTTTTTCCATCATTTGCAGTTGTTAGGAATTTCCTAATAGCTGAATTTTCACCCAATTCTCCCGAGCTAAAAATATTTTTTAAATGTTCATTAATTGTAGGTATTTCAACGTCAAACAGCTCAGCCATTTTCTTTTGCGTAAGCCAAATGTTCTCGTTATGGAAAAAGACATCTACTTTAATCTCGCCATTTGGAGAAGTGTACATTAAAATTCAGTTTTTTCCGTTAAAGCGGCAGTTTTATCCATTGGCTTTATACATAAGCCTTTTTTTATAACTTTATAAACCTTGCACCCGCGTGGCAAGTGGCTTGAAAAAGAACGGAATTAAGGCGGGATTAAGCTTTTATATCCCAAAAGCCACTAAAAACAGATATGAAAAAAGGGGATAATGATAAGTTAAGCAAAGTGGACATATCTGTGAAATATATTTGCAATCAGCTTACTGACCCTTTCTTTGTCAGTGACGCTAATTTTAACATAATATATGCCAACGACAGCTTCAAAAAAATGATAGGCAAAAATCCGATAGGCAAGAAATGCTACAAGCTTATACATGAACTGGACAAGTTCGTCAAAGGGGGCGCTTATGAAACAGCGGTTAAAACAAAAAAAGCCGCAATTATAGAATTATTTGAGCCAAGGCTGAAAAAATGGCTTATGATTGTGGCAACACCTGTGCCAAAAAAGGGAAAATTAGTTGTTTGCACCCAGTACATAAAGGACATCACTGAAAGAAAGGAATCAGAAAAAGAATTTGAAATGCTTTCGTCTATAGTTAAGCAGACAACAGAAGGCATGGCAGTTGCTGACTTAAAAGGCAATATTCTTTTTTGCAACGAGGCATGGAGTGAAATGCACGGCTATAAACGCCCTGAAGAGCTTTTTGGCAAGAACCTTGCTATTTTCCACAATAAAGAGCAGATAGAGAAAGAGGTAATGCCGTTTAACAAAAAAGTCATGGAGCTGGGCAATTTCAGCGGTGAAGTAGGGCATATGAGAAAGGATGGAAAGCCGTTTCCCACTTTAATTGCAACGTCTGTGTTGAAAGATGAGCAAGGCAGGCCGTATGCCATAGCAGGAATTGCCATGAACATTGCCGAGCGCAAAAAGGTGCAGGAAGAATTAAAGCAAAGCCAAGAGAAGTACAAGTCTCTTTACGAAACCTCGGCTGACGCCATAATGACTCTTGAGCCGCCTTCATGGAAATTCACATCAGGAAATCCTGCAACTATCAGGATGTTTAAAACCAAAGATGAAAAAGAGTTCACGTCTCTGGGTCCGTGGGAAGTCTCGCCTGAAAAGCAGCCTGATGGGCAGCTTTCAAGTGTCAAAGCGAAAGCAATGATTATGAAGGCAATGAAAGAGGGAAGCAATTTCTTTGAATGGACCCACAAGAGATACAAGGGAGAGGATTTCCCTGCAACTGTCCTCTTGACAAGGCTGGAGATTAGAGGAAAGCAGTTCCTGCAGGCGACTGTGAGGGATATCACAAAACTCAAGGAAGAAGAGGAAGAGATGAGATTGCACAATGAAATCTTAAGAAATATGTCCGAGGGAATATACATTGTTGGGCTAAATGACATGAAAATAAAATATGCCAACCCCTTATTTGAAAAAATGTTTGGCTATGGCACCGGGGAATTGATAGGCAGGGAGGTTTCCATAATAAATGCCCCCGCTCCAAAAAAAACACCCCGGCAGGTCAGGGACGAGATTGTTGCATTAATGATAAAACAAAAAGAATGGCACGGCGAAATTCAAAATATAAAAAAGGATGGAACAAAATTCTGGTGCTATGCAAATGCCTCCCTGTTCAGCCACCCAAAATACGGGAAAACGATACTAACAGTCCATTCTGACATCACAAAGCGCAAGGAAGCGGAAGAATTGTCAAAGGAAAACGGGGAAAAATACAGGCTGCTTTTCGAAGAGTCTCCGCTGATAAAGGCATTGCTTGACGAGGCATGGAACCTCCTTGAAATCAATAAAAAGGCAGAGGAGATTACAGGCTACAGGAAAGAGGAGCTTATAGGGAAGAATGTAGCGCAAATGCCCTTATTCTCAAAAGAAGCCATCAGCCTCATGCATGCTAATTTTGTGAGGAGAATGAGGGGAGAGAATGTAAAACCTTATGAGATTGATTTCACTGACAAGAAAGGCAAAAAGCACTTTGGGGTACTGCACGGCTCTGCCATAAGCAGCGGCGGCAGGGATTACGCTTTGATTGCAATCATGGACGAAACAGAAAGGATAAGCGCGCAAAGGGAGCTTGATGCTGAAAGAAAAAAGGCAAAAGTTTACCTTGATGTTGCGGGCATGATGGTTGGGCTTGACAGCAAAGGCAGGATAATCATAGCAAACAGGGAATGCTGCAGGGCTCTCGGATACAGCGAAAATGAGCTTTGGGGAAAGGACTGGTTCGGGCTGTGCATACCTGCGAATGAAAGGAATAAAGTGAGGAAAGTATTTAGCGGGATTATGGCCGGGGCAGAAGAAATGAAAGAATACCACGAGAACAGGGTGCTTGCAAAGAACGGAACGCAGAGGAATATTTTTTGGCATAATGCCCCCCTGGCAGACGATTCCGGAAAAATAACAGGCACGCTAAGCTCAGGAATGGATGTCACTGAAATGAAAAAGTCAGAGAAAGAGATTAAAGAGCACGTCATGGAGCTTGAGACATTCAAGAAATTTGCAGTCAACAGGGAGCTTAAGATGATTGAGCTGAAGAAAAAGATTAATGAGCTGGAAGGAAAGAAAGGGAGGCTATAATATGAAATCTAAATATTTCGCAATTGCATTGGTAGTGGCATTGCTTGTCCTGTCAGGGTGCAAGCCTGCTGTTGAGCAAAAGCCATTGGAAAATGCCGTATTAAAGCTGAAATGGCTGCACCAGGCGCAGTTTGCAGGCAACTATGTTGCAAAGGAGAAAGGGTTTTACGCAGAGGAAGGGATTAATGTAAGCATTGAGGAATTCAGCTTTGGCAATCCCACAATAGGCGCTGTCGCAAGAGGCGATGCTGATTTCGGCATTACAGGCGCCGACGAGTTGCTGCTGGCAAGGGCAAAGGGGATTCCCATAAAGGCGATTGCAGTCATCTACAGGATTAACCCGGTATGCGCTTATTCGCTGAAAAAAAGTGGCATTGCAAAGCCAGCGGATTTCATTGGGAAAAAAGTGGGGCTGGAAATGGGCACGAATGTTGACCTGCTATATTATGCAATGATGGCAAAGCTGGGCATTGACAGAAGCAAAATAAGGGAAATTGCAATAGGATACGATGCATCAGAGCTTTTGAACGGCTCGACGGACGTGTCGACAGGATATATAATCAACGAGCCGCACCAGGCAATAGAGGCAGGCTATGAAGTGAACACAATCCTCATGGCTGATTACGGGGCAGGCATATATGCTGATGTGATTTTTGCAACAGAAGATATGCTGGAAAGCAAGCCAATGCTTGTTGAAGGCTTTCTTAGGGCAACGCTTAAGGGCTGGCAGTATGCAATAGAAAACGAAGAAGAGGCTGTTGGCATTGTCATGGGATATGCAAAAGACAGGGCAAGAAGCCATGAGGCATACATGCTCGGGCAGTCAGTGCCGCTTATTCATACAGGCGAATTGCGCATTGGCGAGATGGAAAAATCCGGCTGGGAGCAGACGAAAAGAGTGATGGTGGAGCAGGGCATGCTCAAGGAAAGCATAGATTTGGAAAGCGCCTATACAGTAGATTTTACACGCAGGGCATATGGGCTGGATTAAAATAGGGGCTGGAATATGAGGCTGCTCTTTAAGATTATGGGCGTTTTTGGCATTCTGCTTTTGTCGAGCATAGCCTCTGTCGGGATTTACTCCTTTCTCCATTCACAGGAAGCAATAAGCATAATGTTTGAAAACCGCATACATTCCCAAATGGACTCAAAGGAGTGGCTGATTGGGATGTATTTAAGCGGAAAAAAGGAAAGCATTTCATGCATAGCAGATGACAAAGAATTGCCTGAAATGTTTGAGCAGCACGCATCAGGAATTGGTTTAGGCGCGCACCATAATGAAAACAGGGATTATTTGGCTGAGAAGCTGCACGAGTATCCTGACTTTGACGAGATAATGATTCTTTCCATGGAAGGAATTGTCCACATATCCACAAGGGAGGAAAACGAGGGAAAAATATTTTCAGGCGAAGATTTTTTTATTGAAGGCAAAAAAAGGGCATATGTGCAAAAGTCCAGGTATGACCAGCAGATGCAGCAGCCTGTAATTTTCATCTCATCCCCCATAAAAAACAGGCAGGGGCAAGCTGTAGGCGTTGCCGCAGGAAAGCTGAAGCTGCAGGCGCTCAGCAATATTCTCAGAGGCAATCTCGATTCAAGCCTGGGAGAAAGGTCATACCTGATAAATAAGTTTAACTATATTATAGCGGAAACAGAAAATAACAGCGCAAAGCCAAAAGCTATTTACACGGCAGAAGCGAAAAAATGCCTGTCAGGGAAAGAAGCAACAGGCGAAGAGCATATCAGCGCTGAAGGCAGGGCTGTAATAACAGCATACAAATGGGTTCCGGAAATAGAATCCTGTCTGCTGACAGAATTTGACAAGGAGAAGGTTTTTACCCACTTGTCCGGTGTAAGGGACGGCACCATAATTGCAGGCATAATCAGCGGAGCTGTCTTTGCATTAATAGGGTTTATGCTCTCAAGAAGGTTCACACGGCAAATATTAAAGCTGCATAAGGCGGCAAGGGATATCAGCAGGGGAAAATTCTCAGGAGTTTCCATAAAATCCAAAGACGAGCTGGGCGAGCTTGCGGATTCGTTCAACAAGATGAGCCGCGAACTTGAGGAAACAGAAAAAGAGCTTAAAGAATACAGCGGAAGTCTTGCAAAGATGGTGGAAGAAAAGACAAAGAAGCTTAACAGAAAAGCAGCCGCGCTTGAAAAAAGCGAAAAAGCGGCATACAACATGATGGAAGACCTGAATGTCTCAAACAAGAGCCTTGAAGAAGAGAAAAAGTCAGTTGAAATAAAGGTAAGGGAAAGGACAATGGAACTGCAGGAAGCATACGAGAAGCTCAAGGACCTGGACAGGGCAAAGGAGGAATTCATATCCATGCTTTCGCACGAGCTCAAGACGCCGATATTCCCAATAATGGGCTATGTTGACATGCTGCTTAAGGGCGACATGGGAAAGATTACAAAAGTGCAGGATGAAAAGCTGAAAATAGTTGCAAAGAATGCCGCAAACCTCAACAGGCTTGTTGGGGACATGCTTGACATGTCAAAGCTTGAACTGAAAAAACTGAAGATTGAGCCGGCACAGGAAGATATAGGGAGCATTGCAAAGGAAGCCATTGACACCATTTCGCTTACCGGAAAAAGCAAAAATCTGGGAATAATGCTTAACGCGCCTAAAAAAATAAACGTTACCTGCGACAGGAAAAGAGTCCTGCAGGTCATGGACAACTTGCTGACAAATGCGATAAAATTCTCAAAGGAAGGCGGAAAAATTGAGGTAACAGTTTCAAAAGAAGGGGAAAATGCAAAAGTAAAGGTAAAGGATAACGGCTTGGGAATTTTAAAAGATGACCAGAAGCAGCTTTTCAGCAGGTTTTTCCAGGTAAGGAAAGGCATTTCAAGGGAATACGGCGGAGGGACAGGGCTTGGGCTCGCCATATCCAAGGGGATTATAGAAATGCATAACGGAAAAATATGGGTTGAGAGCGAATTGGGCAAAGGCAGCACATTCACGTTTACGCTTCCGCTTAAGCGCCCACCGTGACTGTCAACTTTGGTATTGATATTGCCGATTTTCCCAACCCTTATTTCC
>ERZ1292630.5372-Hain-H41-02um-R3-5372-length-10519-cov-7_pt1 | contig 10519 bp, 8 predicted proteins | sample MGYA00564408_ERZ1292630 | MGnify/ENA primary metagenome ERZ1292630 (study PRJEB36523, sample SAMEA6512641) | groundwater metagenome | collected 2019-01-08 | study: AquaDiva: Metagenomics assemblies of 32 groundwater samples
GCGAGTTGGCATGTCAGGCGCGAGGGACCGTCGATGCGGTCGTCGTTGCTTGCTCGCTTGAATCCGGCAAGCGAGAGGTTCTGTACGGCTGGTACGACGGAAAACATATAGTCTGCGTCATGCGTGGGCGGGCGGGGGCAAAAGCCTGTGCTTAACGAGGTAGGTCAAGTTTCGAGTGTATTAAAGAGCTAGGAGACTTTACCCAGGGTGATGAAATCGACCGGTTCATGATTTGACGAGCTACGCGCGTGTTGCTCCCTTTTCACTCTTTGCATCACGATGAAAGATCGTTTCTTCCGCAGAGGTTGAATTACGTACTGGGCATCGTAGGGCGTCGTCCAGACTCTTGTTTTGAGTCCCACACTCTATCTCCTGTTCCTCAATGCACTCTCTCCTCGCATTCGGAGCTCCGCCTCTCAGGAGGCACAAACCGCTCCGAGCAAGGCGATTTTTTGGCTTTGTGGGAAGCTGGTTGGGTTCTTCCTCACTCGGTCGGATCGGTGATGATTTTTTATTTCAGGTTAAGCCGATTTTTTCGATTTGCCGTGAACTTGTTGAATGGGCCGTGCGAGCGAGTAAAAACATGTCCTTCACAGTTCAACGCTCGTAAACATCGTCATCGATTTTTGTTTTTGTCTCCCTAGCCAGCCACTATGTCCCTCGCGAACGCGGAACATCCGCTCGACGCCAGTTCCCCGGTTTCCGACCACCCGCAGACCCAGACAGCGGCGAGCGAACTGTCCGAACTGGCTCTCAGCATCCTCCAACCAATGGGTCGAGGTCAACACGTTTCAACGCTGTTGAAGCAAAGTCATCCTCAGGATGCTAGGTTCTACCCAGCCAGGGAATGGATGGGCGTCTTTCATGCGTTCGTATTGGACGCGGTGCAAGTCCCGGCCTTCCCCGGTCGCCCCGATCGGTGCCAACGGTGCGGCACGCGTGGCAGCGGCAAAACGACTCGGCTCCTCTATTTGGGTTCGAAGGCCGAGCACTACCAAATCACCGTCCCTGAATTCGCCATCTGGCTGGTCGGGTATGAATACGCTCTTCGTCACGTTTTACGGAAACAACTGCCAGTTCCAACACAGCGACGTCACCGTACGGCGAGTGGCGCGCTTCGGTACTGTCACCGGCCTTCCGGACTCATGCCTCGGGTGGATCTTCGCCTAGCGTGGCGAATTCTGCATGCCACGACAAGTCTTCCGTATGACGAGTTCCTTCTGAAGTTCGAACGTGCGATTGGAGATCACCGTCTGTTGGGCGTCCGCGTCGCGTCGAGCAATCCAGACTTTCTATGTCAAATCCTAAGCCGTCGTTTTCCCCTGGGGGGAAAACCACTACGGTTGCTTGTCGCCGAGTTGCGAATGTTTGGTGTGCAAAGTGGTGGCGTGTCAATCGTCGCTAAGTCAGGCGCCGCTTGCGACGCTTTTCACATCTTGGCGTCGTTAAGCCAGCGTTCATTCGAGACTTTTCGGGCCGTCGCGGCCGATCCCGCCCGTCGGCGGAGTGCCATGCCCCCCATCGTTGTCATCGGCTCCGCGCTAGCTGTCCACGATCCCATCGCCGTGGCGACCTTGTCAGGCCGGCCGGTGACTCTCTTCCCGCTGCCTCCTTTGCCGCTGCGGGATTCGGAAGCGTACGTCATGGCGGGGCGGGATATCAATCATGGAAGTCGCACGGCCGTTCGACGCGTGTGACGCACCTTGGGCTTGTTTTGCGCCTCTTCACCGCGGCAACCACGTACTGGGCTCCGCCATCGTTCTGCGAGTCAGGAGGCAACACCTTAATCACACCTGTGAAAAGGGGGCAATTTGTCTCGTATTTCAGAGCAGCAATGAAATCTTCAGTCCAGCCGATGCGGTCGTTGCCAAGTTCCGATCCCTCAGAAGTGAATCGATGGTCGAGGGGGGCGATCCCTTCGCCCGGTTTCTCGCCTCGCATCATTTCGTGCTCGTTCTCGTTGCCTACGGTGAAGGAGGAGGCTTGGCGTTTTCTCCCACCGAGGAGGAGTCATGGTGCCTCGAAGTGTGCGTCAGCCACGATGACATTCGGACGTTTTGTCCAACCGTCGCCTACTCGGGGTGTGACACATGGATGTGCAGGGTCGCTCAAACTGTGTCGTGACACGTATCGGTGGAGGCCCTTAATTAAAATCAAAACTAAGGAATCTGTGTCTGTTCGCCTCTGGCTTGTTCGTGGCTCACGGCATGTAGTGTGTTGGGCAGACGTTTTAGTCGCGTAATTGGTTGGTCAACGTGATATGGTTACATGGAAAGTTGAAATAGAACGGATGGGTTCAATTCGTTGATTGTCAACTCTGGGTTGTCACAACTTGCTCCTTTCGCCGCAGCCTTCGACACCATGTCCGTCCTCACTCTCGCAGGCTTCCTGCTCCTCATCACCATCATCTTATGCGCTGCTTCGCGCTGGCCGCTCGCGACGGCCGTGACGTGGAGCGCCGCGCTGCTCTGGGCAGTGTCCTCCTTCATCGCCTCCTCTCATCCACTTCTGTCGTCCCGCCGAGTAGCGCCGCCGCCCTCGTGGCATCCAGCAGATGAACCCTCCACCTCCTCGCGGCAAGGCAGCAACGACGACGAGGCGGCCCCTTCATCATCAACGCCACTGTTCGTTGTCGATGGAGGTGGGGTCGATATCTCCTGGGTCACGACACATTCGCTGGCGATGCAATGGAACGGCGGGTTTCGCCGCCGTCGATCCGCAGCGAATGGCGACCAGTCAGGTGATGCACTGTTCGTACTTTGTGTATTAGCCGACGCGCTCGTCCCCCCTGGAGTCTTGCCTCGTCATAGCGACGCCGTCGAACGACCAACGGACCAGGAACCTGCGCGGCCATGCCAGCTTGAGATGGACGTCGACGTCGCCATCGCGACGCTGATCCGGTGCGGAGTCTGTCCGCTGAAGTCAGTGGCTGGCGCCATCCCGCCGCTCTTCTTCCGTGATGCAGAAGGGTCTTCGGATTCGCCTCTGCATGCGGCGCGATGCAGCCGTAGTGTCACAGTGGTGTCCACTGACCTGCGACGATCTTGCCACGTCGCCGTGCAAGATTATTGGCAACGAGGACCGGCCCAAGGTGGTCACTGGGGCCTCTCCCCGCCTCAGCCAGCGCTGTTTCGCGGACCCCTCGTCGAGCAAAGCTTAGATCACTACGTCGTGGCGTCCTATTTAGGTTGTCATCGGGATTCCCTCGTCGACCAGCGCGGCTCTCGCACAGCGGCTGCGACGGCTGCCCTCCCTTCGTGGGGTTGCGAAGCACAACGTCGCACTCTACGTGATCCGCCGCGGCTGCACACGTCCGTCCCACCATTCGCCAACGACGACGATTGGCTGTCACCTTCCCCTTCAAGCACGTCCGGATCAAACGGTGATCGTTCCGGGGGAGGTGATTCTCTCCACGACGGCGCTCATGATGACGGAGGTTACGTCGTCGCGTTGCCCATGCGTGCCTTCGTGAGGTCGTCGCTGTTTTCGGAAACGACAGTAGGTCGCAACGAACACGACGATGGAGGAAGCGGCATGGGGTTCGACGCACCGACGCCACCGCGCGGCTCCTGGATCGGTACAAGACGTCTCTGTCGTTTCCCCGCCGCAACGTCCCGCCTTGCACGGTTGACGACTCTTGTGAGACGCATCGTGGACCACTGGTTGCGGTGGCCAGAAAGGTGGAGTCGTGGTGTGGGCCGCTATTTCACGCTCCTCCGCCTCGGCATGTCGTGGCGCCTTCCCGAGGACTATCAGTGCCCGGATGTTCGTCGCGTCAGCTACAACGTTCGCTTTTCCGAGTGAAAAGAGAGGCGGCCTCACAAATACCATTCTCTGTCGCTGCGTCTTCGCTCACTTCGTTTTCACTTCTTCATCATCATCATCATTATCTTCATCTTCTTCCTCTTCTTCGTCTTCTTCTTCTTCTTCTTCTTCTGCTTCTGTGTCGTCCTCCTGACCCCGCCCTGGGGTCTCCGTCCAAACTATGAAGGGCGGCTACACCGTCACAACGTGAAGAGAGCGCGGGAGTGACGCAGGCCCTCGCGTATATGTGAGTTCATGGCGTTGCCATGAAGGAAAATGCATAGAATCACAAGGCTGTATACTTAGTCGATTTTCTTCCCTCTCTCTCTCTCTCTCTCCGTCTTTCTAGCCATGGGGATGCTCCCACCCCGGTGGTCGCTGCGGCCTACGCGACGGATGATCCGCATCGCCGGTGGCACGCTAGGTACGGCCTTCTCAGCCACGATGGTCTACGACCATTTCAATGGCAGTGTCATTCGGCGAGGCCTGAGGGCGCTCTGGGGTGGCGTGCAAGTAGCGTATATGTACAAGACCACCACCCCGGCGAATATGGAGGAGTTCGACGCGATGAATCAGCGAGCGGCCGACATTCTGTTGCGCGTTTGCCAGCGAAATGAGGGGTTGTTTGTGAAAATGGGGCAAGGACTGTCATCGCTGAACCAAGTGCTGCCGCCACAGTACACGGAAACGCTAAAGGCGCTTCTCGACAACGCGCCACCCGTGCCCCTGGACGAAATTCGTCGGACCATTCGGGAAGAACTCGGAGCGGATCCCGAGGACATTTTTGATTTCTTTGACCCTGTTGCCATCGCGTCCGCGTCCATCGCGCAGGTGCACAGAGGGCGGATACGCGCGGCGGATGGCACCTGTCGCGATGTGGCCGTCAAAGTGCAAAAACCTCTCATCCGGAAGCAAGTTTGGTGGGACTTGTGGTGCTATCGCATTATCTGTCAGGCTCTCGAGACCCTGTTCGGCTTGCCGCTGACGTTCTCGGCCGAATATATCGCGGATGGGTTCATTCGCGAGCAAGACTTTCGGCTCGAAGCGCAGGTCATGTCCGCCGTGCGTTCGTATCTTCTGGAGGAGCAGAAGCGCCAGGACGTTTACATCCCTGAGGTCGTGATGGATCTACTGCGACCGCGCGTGATGGTCACCGAGTGGATCGAAGCCGATAAGTTGGTCAACGTGGAAAGGATCGCCGCGCGGTACGACGTCAAATCGGCCATGACAACGATCATGGAGGTGTTTTCCGACATGATATTTGACCTGGGCATTGTACACTGTGATCCTCATCCCGCCAATGTATTGCTGCGCCGCCGGCCGGCGACGTACGGCGCAGCAATGACGACCGCAGCGGTTGATGCGTCGGTGTCAGAGTGTCGGTGTTTAGCAGACGAGCAGCAAGTCGTATTACTTGACTTTGGTCTGAGCATTACGGAACCGAACACGTTTCGCCGCAACTACGCCCGCTTGTTCCGGGCTCTTTTCACGCAAGACTTCGCCACTCTTGAGAGTATCGTGTCGTCGTGGGGAATCGCCGATGCGGATCTCTTCGCCTCTATGCAGCTGATGAAGCCGTTTTCGTCGTCCCCAACTGCGGGAGCGAAAGGGACGGCGGCGTCCTCAGGTGGGGGGTCAACGCCGCCTTCGCCGGGAAACGCCTTCTCCGTCCCAGTCAACTTGTCGACGTCGCAGCGCATCTCTCGCGACGAAATGATCGCCTTCCAAACGCGTCTGAAGCATCGGATCACGACGCTGCTCCGGGACGAGGAAAAAGTGCCGCGTGAGTTGGTCCTCGTGGGACGCAGCATGAACATCTTACGGTCACTCAACCGTAGCCTGGGCGTGCCGGTGAACCGCGCTGCGATTTTCGCGAGACGGGCGGTCGCCGCCATCGCCAAAGAGGCCGCTTCCGGGGAAGTCCCCGACTGCGGCTTCGGCTTGGCGCAAGAGGGTCTCCCATCGTCAGCGAAAGACGCTTCCTTGCTTGGGGTGCCTGTGCGCTGGGTCAGAGCGAAACGCTACGAGCTGACATTCGAGCTCACAATTGCGCTCATCAACGTCGTGCACTACTACCACGTATGGTTGACGTGGTTCATGCGGTGGTGGGCGTCCTGGTGGTCCGCCACCGCACCTGTGGTGAGAACCATCGAGGATCTCGCGGAGGACGCGGAGCGAAGGGCGATGAAGGCGCACTTTGGCTTTCCTGTGGGCACAACATCAGCAGCGATGCGTTGAGTGGTACCCCGTTAAGTACCGCTGGGGGGGGAGGGAGGGGGCGATGCTGCACGGGCGCATCAGATGTTTGGCTCGGATATTTTGGCCGCCGCTTGTCGGTTTGTTGATGTCCCCATCGCCTTGCTCTCTTCCTTTATCGCTTGCATCGAAAAACGGGTCGAATGTGTTCCTTCCCCCAGAAGCGAATTCATTTTCCCTCGCCAAAGCGCTCGACGAACAAATCGTGTGCGTGCTCGCGATTATTCTCGAATCGTTTGCTGGTGTGCGGCTAGTTCTCCGTTTGCGCAACCCTCCGGTCGGTCAAATGAGTCTCCACGATGACGCCTCCGCGATCACGGCGATCAAGCGGGCGATCGAGCGACGCTTGCGCGTCCGTGGCGACACAACCGACCTGCTCCCGGAAGTTCAGTTCGCGCGCCGCGACGAGTCGGCAACCCTCGCGACGGAGGCGAGCGGCGGTGTTCGTCGCGGCGCTGGCGGTGGTACCAATGGCGCGCGTGATGCGCCGGTGAGCGGCGATGACGGTGCCCAGGGCGATCCCGGTGACTGCTATGGCATGGACGGGGCCGTGTACGCCACAACGACCATAGCGGCGGCAACGGCACCGAAGCCGTCTTCGGTGGCCGCGGCGGCAAGCGTTCCAGGTGGACGTCGGGGAGGGCACAGTTTATCGCTCGTGCAATGTCAACCAGAGCTCCTCCCGCGGCCTCAGGCCAGGGTCGATGCATTATCATCTCGCCCTTGCGACGACCTTGGAGCCTTGTCAGCCGATGCGGCTGGGGTGGATCGGCTGGGGTCCTCCTTGCAGCGCTGGATGGCCGGCATGAGACTCTCGAGGAGCGTGGGGAAGACCGTCCTCGTGGCGACCTACTGCCGCAGCGACAGCGGTGGTGCGGGGGGCGCCGAAGGGTTGTCGTCGTCGCCGGCCGTTGGCGAAAAGCGGACTCGACGAACGGAAGAGGAGGCCATTTGTGCCAGCGGCTGCAGTGGCCTGGGGATGAAGGGCGACCCGCCGCCGGTCGTCGATGGCATCGAGCTGTACGAGTGCGCCTGGGTGGAGTCGCTCGCCGCGCCCGATAGGAGACTACACTGGGAGACGATCAACGGAACAGCCGTGCCTGTGGATGGTGCCGCGACGTGTTAGGCGAGGAAACGTTGTCCAGTCACCAACGCGTGTTGCGGTTGCCCACGATTGGCAACCGTCCTTCCTTGGCCAGGCAGGGTCCTTCCCTGCTGCTCTTAGCCGCAAGGGCGTGTGCATCCGGGCGTTGGTCTCGTTGCGCCCTCAGTTTTCCCCTTGCGGTCTTTAGCCTTCCCACATCATATCGGACCGCGATCGCAAAAAAAAGAAATGACGCTGAGCGAAGGGAGGGTTCACGTTGCCCGCATCGGCGCAGCGGACTCGCCCCCCATTGTCCGACCCAGCCCTGCAGAATCCTTCATGCAGGCTGCGTGGCATTCCTCCTGGTGTGTCAGGCACGTGGACAAGCCAGTATGCGGTGTATCGTCCGTGGATGTGCACGGGGGAGATACGGACGCCCGGCACGTGCCCGCTGCTGACCACACGGCGACGGCGGCGGCGGGCGGGGGGGTGGTGCATCACCCACAGCCGCCGACGTCGTCTCGTTTTGTCGTGTGCGATCGGTACATTTTGCGGTTTGATGCTTGTGGGGGTTCCCACCTCGATGGAGTTGAGCAGCAACACTGGCGACGTCTGGACGAGTTGCTGCCGGGCGCATCATCATCTGCGTCGGTTTCTACGGGCGATGTGGCCGAGCCGTCGGTCCAAGCAGCGCACAACAAAGGTTTGGCGAACGACCGAGCCGATGAACAGCAAAGGGGGAGTGCGGTGGGGCTGCTTCCCGCATTGTTGCGCACTTCGCCGTCGTGGCAACCGACGTTGTTGGATTTTTGTCACTACGCCTTCGCATGGCGTCAGGTTCTCACGATCATTCATCATTTCCACAGTGACGGGAGCGTTAGCGCCGCCTTCCCCATTGTAGCCACGGATCTTCGCCATCCGCTTTCGCTGGCCACGGCCCGCCGCGTGTTGCATCCCAGCTTTGAGGTACACCACCATGCCGGGCGGCCCCTTGACGTCGACCCGGTGACGACATCAGTGGAGTCGTCCGCTTCCGGCGGTGAGGCTGCCACGTCATCCATTCCACCTCCACTGCCTCCTTGCTTCATTGGGAGTCGCCCCGCGCTGCGTGGTGGTGCAGCAGCGTCTTCCTGTTGCCTGGACGAAGGTGCCGCCTCCTCGCGGCGCTACGAAGCGTGCCTTGGCGCGTGGCGTCGGCCGCCGGGACGCTTCGAGGACCGCGTCAAGGGCGACGCGTGGTACGAACGCCAGGCGGCTTCGGTGACCGCCGCCGCCGCTGCGGCTGATGCGATGGGCGTCCCCCATCCGATGTGGCCGTTCGCGAGCCAACACGCCCGGGATCCGCCATGTCTCGTGCGGTTGTGCGACGGGGGTGTGCGCGGCTTGGGCCCTCTTGACTTTGGCACCGACAGCGTTGGCGGTCTGCCTTCAAACTGCGACGCGGTGCGAACGCTCACCATCATTCGGCTCGATGATGCCGCCCTGGCAGAGGAACACGCGGCGCTGAAGGCCTTGGCGGAGCGAATCACGTGGGCACTGTGGTCCGTGGGCGTGGACGAAGCGAACGACGGGTCCACCAGCTTCAGCAGTGGCTCCACCGCTGCAGTCCACGAGCGGCCCCCTATTCCCAGTGTCGTCGCCCGCTTCGTCATCGTACATCCCTGTGCCATGTCGCAACCGTCGCATTTCGCCATGGTGATCTCGATGCGTGCTGGAGGCTACGATGACGTCACGACGAATTCGCGGCTTGAGGCCGAAGCCGAAGCAAAGGCTGGGGCCCACAATTTGCGTAATAGCCGGAAGTATCAGCCGCTCTACCTGATGGACGCGGCAGTGCATTGGCTCAAGGCTATTGGGGCTCGGCAGGTCCACATCTACGACTGGGAGCGCGCGCGTCTGAATCACGCCGCGGGGGCGGCCGGACGCCCCGTCGGTCAACGGCAAACATGGACGTGGTGGATCAAGGCATCAAAGTGGAAGGGCATTGTCTATGCGCCGTCCACGCGAACCCTGCCTGATGGAGCGACCACAAGGAAAATTTGGCGGACGTTCGGGGGCTCGCGTCGATGGCTGACCATGAGCGTGTGTCACACCTTGGCGATCATCGACTCGGACACCTTTTCGTCGGCGGCGCTGCGTCGCCGTTCCTTTTCTGCGGATGGTGAACTAGGTGTCGCCATGGCGCCGGAGGTGGGTTCCAAGGGCGAGAGGGCAACGCGCAGCCGCCCGATCATCAGTGCCGACTTTGGCGCCGTCGTCGCACAACTGCGCTGCACTCGCCGCGCGACCTCATCATCGGCTTGCTTCGCCCAGGTGGCATCTCTGCCGCTCGATATCTGGCTCACCTACATCTTTCCGTGTTTCAGCGTCACGGCGTGCATGCGCGCTCTTTCAGGACTCAACCGCGTCTGTCGACATGCCTTCCGCGATGTCATCTCCGCGAGCCGCTGTCATTTGTATTCCGCCGCCCTGCAATGCGTCGTACTCGCCGCTCCATGGGAGAAGAACACGACGTCGCTTGGAGCCGCCGCCTCGACACACTTGGACTTAACCGTGGCAACAGGTCGCCACCCATCTTCGTCATCGTCGTCCGCAACCACCACCACAAGGTTGTATGATGATGACGATCCTCCCATCGAGGACGCCGACCTGCCTCCCGATGCAGCAACGGCGGCCGGGGTTGACGGCAATATTGAGGATCGACTCGGCGTGGTACGACTTCCAGCCATGCTTGCGCTCGCGGCACTCGAACGGAAGGCAGAATGGCTGACGGCCGGTGGTGCACCGCGATACACGTGCGTTGGGCACGGAGCTCCCGGCGTTGTGTGGGAAATGTCGCAGGCCGAATGGCTATCGTTTTCCCTCACATTCGAGAACTGCATGGGCGATACTTACGTGCTCTACACAGTCAGCAGCGTGTTGGCTGGCTCGTGGACGACATCGCAGTTCGAGGCGAATTCATGCTGGCAGGAGGTGACGAGGGATTGGTCCGGTCGGCACGAAGTCACGTGCGTCAAAGAATATCTTTCGCTGAAACGGAACGACGAATTGTTAGTCTTCGTGACGACGGCAGATCACAGGTGAGTGCGTTTGTGTCTCGCGCGCGCAGACTGCGGCGTACGGTACGGTCCACCAGGGGTACTGTATGTTGTTGGTGTGGGGGGCGGTGAAGGCGATGATTCACGATGGGACGAGTTTGAGAGAAAGGGGTCCACCCTGCGACCACACCCTTCACTACTGTGCCTTATGGGATACACTGTACAGTTGAAACCCGTGTAGTTTTGTGTGGCTGAAACCCCTATCAACATGCGGCAGCAGCAGGAGGTCACCACCCCACAACCCACACACACATCAATACTACTCGGTACGGGTGTG
>ERZ1292630.5376-Hain-H41-02um-R3-5376-length-10516-cov-7_pt1 | contig 10516 bp, 9 predicted proteins | sample MGYA00564408_ERZ1292630 | MGnify/ENA primary metagenome ERZ1292630 (study PRJEB36523, sample SAMEA6512641) | groundwater metagenome | collected 2019-01-08 | study: AquaDiva: Metagenomics assemblies of 32 groundwater samples
ACCTGAGCAAATTAAGAAAGCCGCCTGATCGTTTCAGACGGCTAAAGTGACACGAATATTTCATTTTACAAATGTTTTCGGCGCGCTTACCTTGTGACTTGCGCGGGAGTTGAAGGGCCCTGATGTTCGGGCCGGCCCGGGTTGACTGGGAATGAATCCACGAGGAAAAAAATGCCGAATTCCGTTGAGCAGCTAAGAAAGCAGGTGAAGGTATGCATGTTCGACCAGTACGGAACGGTGGTCGATATGCAAACCGGTCTGACTGAAGTGGCGGCCCCGTATCTCAAGAGCAAGGGGTGGAACGGGCGCCCCGATGCGTTTGTCACATGGTGGCGGCGCACGCATTTCGAAAACTCCATGATCGACTCACTGTTGTGCAAGGAGCATACGCCGTATCGCGAAATCGGCGAGCGCGCGGTCGAATACACGTTGGAGCGCGCCGAGATTTCCCACACTCGGGAGGAAGTGAAATACCTGGTCGCGCAGATCGTAAAGCTGCGCCCGTTTCCGGATGTGCCGGAAGCGCTGGCCAAGCTCCAGAGGAAATACAAGACCGTCGTGCTGTCCAACGGCGACCCCGATATGCTCGAAGCGGCGAAGCCGTACCACGGTGTTCCTTTCGACGCGATCATTTCCGTCGCTACCGCGAAAGCCTTCAAGCCGCACGTGGCGACGTACACCAAAGCGGCCGAGATCCTGGGCGTGCGAATGGACGAGGTGTTGTTCGTGGCGAACCATGCATTCGATTGCATAGGCGCCAAGGCCGCAGGCATGCAGACCGCCTTCATTGACCGCAGGCAACGTCCCTTTGGCAGAACGCCCCACCAGCCCGACATCATGGTGAAGAACATGGCGAGTCTGGCCGAACTGATGGTGTGAGGTGAGATGAGGCCGCTGGACGGCGTTCGCGTTCTCGATCTGAAATTCTGACTGCGATTGCCGGGCTGAGCGAAGAGGAGGTCGCTGATCTGGAACGAAAGGGGGTTATTCGGAAGCGTGCGCAAGACAACGAAACTTGACCGGCGTGCTTGACAAGCCCGCCGGGGCTCAATAGCCTGAGCCTCAATATAACTAGAAAATCTCCGCAGAGGATGGACCACCCCGTCGCTACCGCCGTTGCGCCGTCAACCGCAATCCCGAGCCCGTGGCTGCTTGAAATTGAGGATCTGCACGTTCATTTCGTAACCTCGCGCGGCGTGGTGCGCGCGGTGGAAGGCATTTCCTACAGGGTCAAGGCCGGCGAAGTCGTCGCCTTGGTCGGAGAGTCGGGCTGCGGCAAGTCAGTCTCTTCCCTCGCCATCATGCGCCTGCTGGCAAAACCCGCCGGGCGTACAGTGGGCGGCCGCATCCTGTTTCAAGGTCGGGACCTGCTCAAGCTCTCCGAAGAGGAAATGCGCGAGATTCGCGGTCGCGATATCGCGATGATCTTCCAGGAGCCGATGACTTCACTCAATCCAGTGCTCACTATCGGCTTCCAGATCATGGAGCCGTTGCTGATCCATCTCGGTATGAATGAGGGGACCGCGCGCGACCGCGCGATGGAACTTCTGAACATGGTGGGGATTCCCGATCCCGAACGCCGCCTCGACCAGTATCCGCACCAGTTCTCGGGCGGCATGCGCCAGCGGGTGATGATCGCCATCGCTTTGGCGTGCAACCCCAAGCTCATCATTGCCGACGAGCCGACTACCGCGCTCGACGTGACGACCCAGGCGCAGATCCTGAAGCTCATGAAAGAGCTGTCGCGCGATCTCGGCATCGCGCTGGTGATAATCACGCACAACCTCGGCGTCGTCGCGCGCTATGCCGATCGCGTGAATGTGATGTATGCCGCGCGCATGGCGGAGCAGGGCAGCGCCGCCGACGTGTTCGCGAAACCGCTGCATCCCTATACCGCAGGCTTGCTGCGCTCGGTACCGCGGCTGGATGAACCGCGCGGGCGCAAGCTCGAAACCATCGACGGCTTGCCGCCCAACCTGCTCGACCCGCCGCCGGGCTGCCGTTTCGCGCCGCGCTGCCCAGCGAAGCAGGACGCATGCGTGAGCGTAATGCCCGAGCTGGAAAGCATCGCGTCACACCGTTATTCGGCCTGCATCCGCGCCAGGGAAATGGCGCAGGTCGGGGCGGCCGGTCTGGGACTGCAGAGCGCCTCGCTGACGCCGCCTCGCGCCAGGACGCTGGATCTCGCCGACCCGATCCTGAAAGTGCGTGGTCTCAAAACCTATTTCGAAGTCGCGCGGCACGCCACGGTGCGCGCCGTGGACAATCTGTCGTTCGAAATATTCCGCGGTGAAACCGTGGGGCTGGTCGGCGAGTCGGGCTGCGGCAAGACCACCGTTGGACGCACGCTGCTGAGGCTCGAGGACGCGACCGGCGGCGAGATCGTATTCAACGGAAAAAACGTCACCGCCGTCTCCGGCGACCTGCTCAGGAGCTATCGGCGCCAGATCCAGGTGATATTCCAGGATCCGTACAGTTCGCTGAACCCGCGCATGACGATAGGCCAGATCATCGCCGAGCCGATGCGGGTCTACAAACTCGTGCCGGACAAAGCCGCGGCCAAGGCAAAAGTTTTTGAACTGCTGACACAGGTGGGTTTGTTCGAGTACATGGCAGAACGTTATCCGCACGAACTTTCCGGGGGTCAGCGCCAGCGGGTCGGCATTGCGCGAGCGCTGGCAATGCAACCCTCGTTCATCGTGTGCGACGAGCCGGTGTCGGCACTCGACGTCTCGATCCAGGCGCAGATCATCAACCTGCTCGAGGAGCTGCAGCAGAAACTCGGGCTCACCTATCTTTTCATTGCGCACGACCTCGCGGTGGTGCGCCACATCTCGGACCGCGTGATCGTCATGTACCTCGGCAAAGTGATGGAAATTGCCGACCGTGACGCGCTGTACGAAGATCCGCTGCATCCCTATACCAGGGCGCTGCTCGATGCCGTGCCGATTCCCGATCCCGCGCTCGAGGCGGGCCGGGATTATCAGATACTCAGCGGCGAAGTGCCGAGCCCGCTCAACCCACCCCCGGGCTGCGTGTTTCATACACGCTGTCCGCTGGCGGATGATGCGTGTAAGATAAATATCCCCGGGTTGCGTGAAGTGCGGCCCAGGCACTTCGCGGCTTGTATCAAGCTGTAGAGGCATTCGATCTCGGACTGATAAAACCAAAGGAGGAACCCAAGATGAAACTGAGAACCCTGTTGTTTGCGGCAATGGCGGTGACCTTTTCGGTCCCCGGCATGGGGGCCGAAACCCCCAAGCGCGGAGGCACGCTCAATTTCGCGGTGAGCGCGGAGCCGCCCAATTACGATTGCCATGCCAATACATCGTTTGCATTTATCCACCCGGTGCGTCCGCATTACTCGACGCTGCTCACGTTCGATCCCGAGGCTTACCCGAAGATCGTCGGAGATCTCGCCGAATCGTGGACAATAGCGGGCGATGGACTGACCTACACCTTCAAGCTCAAAAAAGGCGTCAAGTTCCATGATGGCTCAACGCTGACTTCGGAGGACGTGAAAGCCTCGTACGACCGGATCCGCAATCCGCAGGGCGGCGCGAAGTCGCTGCGGCAGGCGGCTTACGTCGATATCGCCTCGATCGAAACGCCGGATCCGCTGACAGTGGTGTTCAAGCTCGGCAAGCGCAATGCATCGATTTTCGCGAGTTTGGCGTCACCCTGGGACTGCATCTACAGCGCGGCGAAACTGAAGCAGGACCCGCGCTGGCCGGAGCGCAACATCATGGGCACCGGCCCGTTCACCTTTGTTGAGCATGTCGCCGGCTCGCACTGGACCGGCAAGCGCTTCGACCAGTATTTCGACAAGGGCAAGCCGTATCTTGACGGTTTTCGCGCCGTGTTTATCAAGGGTGCGCCCATGGTGAACGCGCTCGCTTCCGGACAGGTGCTGGCTGAGTTCCGCGGTCATTCACCGGCCGACCGCGACCGCATTGTGCAGGCCCTGGGTGACAAGGCGGTGGTACAGGAAAGCCCCTGGGTATGCAGCCTGGTGGTGAGCTTCAACACCAAGAAGAAACCGTTTGACGACGCGCGAGTGCGCCGCGCGCTGTCCCTGGCAATCGACCGCTGGGCGGGTTCGCAGGCGCTGTCCAAAATCGCATTGGTGCGCGATGTGGGCGGTTTGCTGCGGCCCGGCTATGAGCTTGCAGCGAGCGAGAATGAACTGAGCAGTTACCCCGGTTTCTCGAAAGACATCAACGCCTCGCGCGCCCAGGCGAAAAAACTGCTGCAGGAGGCCGGGCAGTCGAATCTGAGCTTCACGCTTACCAACCGTAATATAAAAATGCCTTACGAGCCGGTCGGCGTGTTCCTGATCGACCAGTGGCGGCAAATTGGGCTGAACGTCAAGCACGAGCAGCTCGAAACCCGCCTGTACCTGGCGGCACAGCAGAAGGGCAATCCGACCTATGATGCGGCGCTCGATTTCAACTGCGACTTCATGGACGAGCCCAATCTGCAGCTGATCAAGTACATTTCGGACGACAAGTCGTCGATCAACTACGCCGGCTACATCGACCGCAAGCTCGACGAGCTGTATGAAAAACAATCGGGCGAACTCGACAACAAGAAGCGCTACGCCGTCCTGCGCGAAGTCGAGAAGTACGAGCTTGAGCAGGCATACATCGTCCCGACGATCTGGTGGCACCGCATCATCGTGCACGACAGGCGCCTGAAAGGCTGGAAGATCACCCCCAGCCACTATCTCAATCAGGATCTGGCAACGGTCTGGCTCGATCAGTGACCATCAATCCGTCTTTGGCGGGCACCGGGGTTTCCCCCGGTGCTCCACGTCTTTTTCCGCCGTCTTATCGTGCTGCGCCATATCGCTAACCGCGTTCTGCTGGTAATCCCGACGCTGCTGGGCGTCGCGTTGCTGGTTTTTTTCATGCTGCGCATGATGCCGGGCGATGTCGTCGAGGTGATGTTCAGGGGGGAAGGCGGCAATGTGCCGCAGGAGGTCGTCGAAGCGGAAAAAGCGCGGTTGGGGCTCGATAAGCCGATACCCGTGCAATTTGCAAAGTGGATAACCGGCGTAGTGCAAGGCGACTTCGGCTACTCGCTGTGGACCGGTAAACCGATAGCGCACGAAATCGGCATCCGCCTCGAGCTCTCGGTGCAGGTGGCGATCATGGCGACCATCCTTGCGGTGCTGATCGCGTTGCCTCTCGGCACCCTGTCCGCCCTTTACAAGGATACCTGGATCGACCAGGTGATCCGCGTGATTTCGATCGCCGGGCTGGCGGTGCCGTCGTTCTGGCTCGGCATGATCATCATCCTGCTGTTACTTGCCGTCTTCCATTGGAATCCACCGCTCATCTTCACGTCGTTCTTCGAAGATCCGATGGCCAATCTGTCGCAACTGATCTGGCCCGCGCTCGCGGTTGGTTACCGCTATTCCTCGGTGGTGACGCGCATGATGCGTTCGACTTTGCTCGAAGTGCTGCAGGAGGACTATATTCGCACCGCCCGGGCCAAGGGCGTGTTCGAGCGGCTGGTCGTGGTCCGGCACGCGATGCGCAATGCCATGTTGCCCGTCGTGACCGTGACCGGTCTCGAGTTTGCGTTCCTGATCGGCGGGCTGGTGGTGACCGAACAGGTGTTCAATCTCAACGGCATCGGCAAGCTGTTTGTCGAGTCGGTTTCACGTGCCGACAACACGATGCTGCAGGCGCTGGTGCTGCTGGTTTCGGTTTGCTACATCCTTGTCAATCTGGCAGTCGATCTGCTTTATGCAATACTCGACCCCCGCATCCGGTATCGCTGACATGAGCGCGACCCCTGCTCTCGCCATCACCTACAAAGTACCGAAGAAGCGCCGTCCGGTCGCGGCATTTATTACGCGCCAGCCGCTGGGCGCTATGGGACTGGCGATTATTCTGGTGATGATATTTGCGGCGATCTCCGCCAACTGGATTGCGCCGTATGATCCACTGGCGGTGGACTATGGCAACCTGCTTGCCAAACCGTCGTCCGGGCACTGGCTCGGCACCGACTCGTATGGGCGTGACGTACTGACCCGCGTTATCTATGGGGCACGTACCGCCCTTGCGGTGGGATTTTTGTCGTCGCTGCTCGGCTCGATGCTCGGCGCCGTGATCGGTGTCGCGTCCGCCTATTTTGGGGGCAAGATCGATCTTGTGATTCAGCGTCTGATGGACGTGATCCTGTCATTTCCGATCATCGTGCTGGCGCTGGCGATGGCGGCGATTCTCGGCAAAAACATCGTGTTCGGCATAGACGTCAACCTCATTATTGCCATCGCTACGCCGATGGTGCCGGCGGTGGCGCGCGTGGTGCGCTCTTCCGCCCTGGCCATCCGCGAATTGCCCTATATCGATGCCGCGCGCACCGCGGGCTTTTCTCATCTGCGAATCATTTTTCGCCACATTATTCCCAATGTCATGGCGCCGTTCCTGATCATGCTGACGGCGTTCGTCGGACAGGCGATCCTGCTCGAGGCCTCGCTGTCATTCCTCGGCTTGGGCGTGACCGAACCGACCCCGGCCTGGGGGCTGATGCTGACCGGCGCGGCGGCGGATTTCTATCAGCAGGCGCCGTGGATGATCGTGTTTCCGGGGCTGGCGATCAGCCTCGCGGTATTCGCGTTCAACCTGTTCGGCGATTCGCTGAGAGACTGGCTGGATCCGAAGATCAAAATCTGAAAGGCGTGACTGGTGGTTTGTGACCAGTGACCAGTGACCGGTTTCAGATTTCGCGCGCGTAACGGCGCACTTTCGTTTCGTCAACTTCAATTCCCAGACCGCCCAGACCGGAACCGCCGGGTACGTCAACGCGACCTTCGGCAAAGCGCAGCGGCTCCTTCAGCACATCGTCGGCCAGATACTGGCTGGTAAGACTGACGCCCCAGTCCACCGAAGGAACCGCCGCGGCAAGATGAAGCATGGCGGCGGGGGCGATCCCGGACTCGGCAATCTTGCAGGCGAGATCGACTTTCATGCCGAGGGATTCGCACAGCAGCGCCGCATCATATACCGGCCTCATGCCGCCGAGCTTGATGGTTTTCAGGCTGCCGCCGTGGGCGGCGCCTGCCGCGTGGTGGCGACGGAGATCGGTGTTGCGCTGCAGTATTGTTATGCAGTCTTGTGCGTGTCATTTGCCTCTGAACTGGGGCTTCTGCTTCGCCAGAAACGCCTTGAAGCCGATGCGGTAGTCCTCGGTGTCGAAGCAGGCGTAGCCTTCGTCGCGCTCGGCGTCGGTGAGCGGGCGCGGATCGGCCAGGCGGCGCGCGAACTTCTTGTGCCAGCGCGCCACCAGCGGCGCGCCCGCGGCGATGCGCGCAGCCGCGGCGAGCGCTTCGGTCCCCACCTGGTCGTCGGCCACGACGCGATTGACCAGGCCTTTTTCCTTCGCTTCCTCGGCGCCGAAGACCCTGCCCTCGAGCAGGATTTCCAGCGCCGTGGCGCGGCCGACCAGGTCGATCAGTGCCTGCATTTCGCCGTAACCGACCACCAGGCCGAGCTTGTTGATGGGAATGCCGAAGCGGCTCGAGGCGCCGCAGATGCGCAGGTCGCATTGCGAGGCGATTTCCAGCCCGCCGCCGACGCACACGCCGTGGATCATGGCCACCGTCGGATGGCGGCATTCCTTTACCGCGCGCATGGTGCCTTCGATTTTGTCGCCGTAATCCTTCGCCACCTTGGCGTTGGCGCGCACTTGCTCGAATTCGGAAATGTCGGCGCCGGCGGCGAAGGCCTTCTCGCCGGCGCCGCGCAGCACGATGCAGCGCACGCCGTCGTCGGCTTCGAGCTCGCGCACGATCTCGCCCAGGCGCATCCACATGGCGAAGCTGAGGGCGTTCAGTTTTTCCGGGTTGTTCAGCACCACGGTCGCGATGGATCCGTCGCGTTCGAAATAGACAGGATCAGACATGAACACCACCTTTGCTCCAAGCACCAAGGACACGAAGGAAACGCCTGTCGGGCTTCCTTGGTGAACCTTTGTGTCCTGCTTGGCAAAAATCAGCGATAGAAGTACTCCACCAGCCCCAGCCCGGTGATGGGGATGTAAGTCACCATCATCAGCACCGCGAACAACACGCCGATGAAGTAGATATTGACCTTGCTGACCTCCCACACACTGGCCTTGGCGATCGAGCACGCGACCATCAGCACGCTCGCCACCGGTGGGGTCTGCTGGCCGATGCCGAGGTTGATGGTGACGATCAGGCCGAAATGCACCGGGTCGATGCCGGCCAGTTTCACCAGCGGCATCACCACCGGCACCACCAGGATGATCGCCGCCGCCGAGTGCAGAAAGCAGCCAAGCACCAGGAACAGCACATTCAGCATCGCCAGCACGAACCACTTGTTGGTGGTGATCTCGGCAACCGCGCGGGCGAGCTGCTGCGGCGCCTGGATCTCGGTGAGATAGGCGCCGAGCAGCGACGAAGTCGCCACCAGCAGCATCACCACCGCGGTCTGCGAGCCGCCCTCGATCATCGCATCCTTGAGATGGGCGAGGTCGAGCTCGCGATAGACCGCCAGGCCGATGAACAACGCGGCGATTACCGCCAGCGCCGCCCCCTCGGTGGCGGTGACCACGCCGCCGAAAATGCCGCCCAGGATAATCACCGGCAGGAAAAACGCCCAGAACGCCTCCTTGAACGTCTTCGCGACGCGCGACCAGCGGAACGCCTCTTCCCGCGGCAGGTCGTAGCGGCGCGCGAAGTAATAGGCCATGCCCATCAGGCCGAAGCCGCCGATGATGCCCGGCACGATGCCGGCGACGAACATCTGCACTACCGAAACGTCCGCCATCACCGCGTAAAGTATCATCGGGATCGACGGCGGGATGATCACCGCGAGCGTGGCGGCGGAGGACATCACCGCGGCGGCGACCGCCTTGGGATAGCCCTTCTTTTTCATCGCCGGGATCAGGATCGAGCCGAGCGCCGCCACGTCGGCGACCGCCGAGCCCGAAATCTCGGCGAAAAACATCGAGGCGCCGATCGATACCATCGCCAGCCCGCCGCGGACAAAGCCGAGCACCGCGGAAGCGAATGCGATCAGCCTCGTCGAAATGCCGGAGGCGTTCATGATCGCGCCGGCAAGGATGAACAGAGGAATCGCGAGCAGCGGGAAATTGGTGGCGCCGTTGTACATGACGATCGGAATGTTGGGCAGCGAAGCCAGCCCCTGCACCGTCGCGATCGCGATCACCGCCACGATGCCGAGGGCCACCGCGATCGGCACGTTGATGACCACCAGCGCCAGCACGCAGGCGAAAAGAAACAGTATTTCCATCAGTGACTCGACTCCTTCGCCTTGTCTTCCGCGCCGCCGCCGTGGCCGTGACGCGCCTCGGCAAAAACAGCGGGAACGTTGAGCGCTTCGGCGACCAGGATCAGCACCGCGCTGACCGGGATCACCGACTGCACGTATTTGACCGAAATTTCCGGCAGCGACACCAGATGGTCGGTGGCGAGCACGTCGAGTATCGACCAGCCGGTGTACGCGAGCAGAATGAAAAACCCGAATACCAGCGCTTCCGCAAGCAGCGCGAGGGGCAGACGCACCGCCGGCGGGAATATCGCCACCAGTTCAGGGCACGAGATATGCCCGCGTTTTGCCGCCGCGAGCGCCGAGCCGTAGTAGGTCAGCCACGCCAGCAGGATGGAGGCGACTTCGTCGTACCAGGCGAGCGACATCCCGATCGTGCGGAACACCACTCCCATCGTCACCTCGATCGCCAGCGTGGCCATCAGGACAATAACCACCCATTCGAGGGCGCGCGCGTAGCCCTCGCGAAATCCCGCCAGCGTCAAATTAACCTCCGCTCTTCATCTAGGATCAACGCCGGATGCCGCGACGCGCTACTTGCCGAGCGCGATGGCGCGCTCGATGACTTCCCTGGCGCTCGGCACTTCCTTGGCGTATTCGTCGTACACGGGCTTGGAGGCCGCGATGAAGGCGTCCTTGTTGGCCGTGTTCACCTTGATGCCGGCGGCCTTCATCCTGGCGAGCAGCTCCTCGTCGTCCTTCGCGGCCTTGTCATATACGAACGCCTGCGTCTCCTTTGCGGTGTCCTCGAGAATCTTGCGCACGTCGGCCGGCAGCGAGGGCCATTTTTTCGTGCCCACGACCAGGTAGGCAGGCGTGTAGACGTGGCCGGTGATCGAGAGGTACTTCTGCACCTCGTAGAACTTGGCGCTGGCGATTTGCGCATACGGGTTTTCCTGGCCGTCCATGACGCCGGTCTGCAGCGCGGTGAATACCTCGGAGTACTTCATCGGGCTGGGATTGGCGCCGTACGCCTGGAACATCTTTACGCGCCACTTGCCCTCCGGCACGCGCAGCTTGATGCCTTTCAGGTCGCCCGGAACGTTGATCGGGTGCTTGTTGTTGGTGATGTGCCTGTAGCCGTTCTCCCACACGGCAAGCACCGTGATGCCCTTCTTTTCGGCCTCGGGCGCGAACTTCGACCAGAACAGCTCTTTCTCGATGCGCTGCATGTGCTTGCGGTCCTTGACCAG
>ERZ1292630.5377-Hain-H41-02um-R3-5377-length-10516-cov-4_pt1 | contig 10516 bp, 6 predicted proteins | sample MGYA00564408_ERZ1292630 | MGnify/ENA primary metagenome ERZ1292630 (study PRJEB36523, sample SAMEA6512641) | groundwater metagenome | collected 2019-01-08 | study: AquaDiva: Metagenomics assemblies of 32 groundwater samples
TGTGCTAAGGTGTACGAGAGAACCTTCGTTAAGGAACTAGGCAAAAAAGCGTTTGTAACTTCGGAATAAAAACTGCCTGATTTTTGAGATTATATCAAAAAAAATTAGGCCGCAGCTAAAGTCTTTCAACCGACTGTTTACCAAAAACACAGGTCCCTGCTCAAAGCGTAAGCTGATGTATAGGGGCTGATGCCTGGCCAGTGTCAGAACGTTAAGAGGAGAGGTGATCCCCGACGCTATGTCGGGGCGTAGCTTTGAATCCAAGCGCTGATGAACGCCGGCGATAACTATAATCGTCCTAAGGTAGCGTAATCCCTTGTCGGGTAAGTTCCGACCTGCACGAATGGCATAACGAGTTGAAAACTGTCTCAACGAAGGACTCGGCGAAATTGCAGTGGGAGTGAAGATGCTCTCTATCCATGGCTAGACGAAAAGACCCCATGAAGCTTTACTACAACTTGATATTGGATTAGGAATAAATCTGTTCAGTGTAGGTGGGAGATCCGACGCAAGTCGGATCGCCAATGAGACACCACCCTGATTTATTTTTAATTCTTATCCCGACATAGTCGGGAAACAGTGTCTGGCGGGTAGTTTAACTGGGGCGGTTGCCTCCTAAAATGTAACGGAGGCGTTTATAAGGTCGGCTTGGCGCGGATGGAAACCGCGCTGGACGTGTAAAGGCATAAGCCGGCTTAACTGCAAGACCTACAAGTCGCGCAGAAAGGAAACTTTAACTTAGTGAACCGACATTTGCTCATAGGAGCAATGAAGATCAACGGATAAAAGCTACTCTGGGGATAACAGGCTGATCTCGCCCGAGCGTCCATAGCGACGGCGAGGTTTGGCACCTCGATGTCGGCTCATCGCATCCTGGGGGTGAAGAAGCTCCCAAGGGTTCGGCTGTTCGCCGATTAATAGCGATACGTGAGCTGGGTTCAGAACGTCGTGAGACAGTTCGGTCTCCTATCTACCATGGACGTGCGAAACTTGAGGAGACTCTTCCCTAGTACGAGAGGACCGGGAAGAACGAACCTCCGGTGTACCAACTGTTCCGTCAGGAGCATCGCTGGGTAGCCGCGTTCGGCACGGATAAACGCTGAAAGCATATAAGCGTGAAACCGTCTCCAAGATTAAGTTTCGTTGAGACCACCCGTAGACGACGGGATTGTTAAGCTCTAGGTGTAAGGCCAGTAATGGCTTCAGCCGAGGAGTATTAATTGGTCGAATTTTTAATTTGCCCCGCTAAGTAGATCTGGTATAGTTAATTACTAATTACTAATTATTAATTCGTAATTGTTAATTTATAATTTATTTTTTGATTATTTTCCCGGTGCTTTGAGCGGAAGGGCCACACCTGATCCCATTTCGAACTCAGAAGTTAAGCCTTCCAGCGTCGATGGTAGTCCTATATGAGTAGGCATGAGAGTAGACCAGCGCCGGGATTTTTTATTACAAGAATTTTTGATATATATATATATATTGATTTGACAAAATCCCAATTTTCTGCTAGTATTTTAATACGAAAATAAGTTCTTTTAAAAACAAAAATCTTAAAAAATAAAAGGAGAAATCCGATGAAGATTGTTCTTTTTGATTGGAATGGCACCATACTCGATGATATTCCCATTTGGTATAAATCTGTAAGCGAGATTTTTCGCGTTTTCGGGAAAACGCCACCGACTATCGCAGAGTATTTTAAAGAACTAGAAGGTGACTATATCCAAATATACCGATCGCGCGGCATCGAGGCCTCAAGAGATGAACTAAATTTGATATACGAACCGTTTTATCAAGCTCATATCGTAGGGGCAACTTTATTTCCGAACATTAAAGATGTTTTAAGGTTTCTTAATGATCAAGGAATCATTACGGGTATTATTACCGCACAAAAAGATATTCTTGTTTCTCCTCTGCTGGATAAATTCGAAATTAAAGATTTTTTTCATTATCGTGTGTTTCATGCACTTGATAAGAAAATAGTCATCCAGCAAATTTTAGAGCAAGAAAAGACGAATCCGACAGAATGTTATTTTATCGGTGATGCACCATCGGATATACGCCACGGGAAAAAAGCGGGAGTTGTCACAATCGGATTTCTTGCCGGGTATATTCCAGAAGAGTTGGTGGTCGGCGCCGAGCCAGAGTATGTTATCCATAATCTCGAAGAAATAAAATCATTATTTTAAGAGACGCAATAAATCATCTTTAAAAAAATGATGATTTGAAAAAATGGGGGCTAAAATTTTAGCCCCTTTTTATTTTTTTAAATACTATCATAGTCCCATATTAGATTTTTTTGATTATCTTTGTTATTATGAATATAATTTATAATTATTAATTCATAATTTATTTTCATGAACTACGTCGCTGATTTTCACATCCATTCCAAATATTCGCGCGCTACCTCTAAGAATATGAATTTAGAGAAATTAAACGAATGGGCGAAAATAAAAGGAATTCAAGTTTTAGGCACCGGAGATTTTACGCATCCCCAATGGTTCAAAGAGCTTCAGAAAAAACTTGAACCAGCAGAAGAAGGATTATATAAGTTAAAATTTGAAATCCAACCCCGAACCCGACATGGTTCGGGGTTGCCCAGCACCCTACGTGGTGCAGGGCAAAATTCCAAACAAGAAACACATTTCGTTATAACCAGCGAAATTTCTTGTGTTTATAAAAAGAATGATAAAGCGCGCCGGCTTCATCTTTTAATAATCGCACCAGGCTTGGAAACCGCAAAAAAAATTAACAAAAGATTGGAGGGTAAATATAATTTAGAATCAGACGGTCGCCCGATTTTGGGCATAGACGCCAAAGAATTAGCAAAAATTATTTTGGATATTTCCCCGGAAGCGATGGTTATACCGGCTCATGCCTGGACGCCTTGGTACGCGATTTTTGGTTCAATGTCCGGCTTTAATTCATTAGAAGAATGTTTTGAAGAATTAACACCGAAAATTTTTGCCATTGAAACAGGGCTTTCCTCCGATCCTTTAATGAATTGGCAATTATCTAAATTAGACAATATAACCTTAATTTCCAATTCCGACGCGCATAGTCCGGAGAATTTGGGGCGAGAAGCCAACGTTTTTAATTTAACGAAACTGAATTATAAAAATATTTATCAGGCGATTAGAACTAGAAAAGGTTTTGAATATACTATTGAATTTTTTCCGGAAGAAGGGAAGTATCATTTTGACGGCCACCGGTCTTGCGGTATTGTCTTTACGCCCGAAGAAAGCTTAAAGCATAAAAACATCTGTCCGGTTTGTAAAAAAGAATTGGTCTTGGGCGTTTTGCATCGCGTTAACGACTTGGCGGATCGCGCGTATGGTTTTAAACCGGTCAAAGCCGTTCCTTATAAATACATCGTCCCCTTAAAAGAAATTGTTGCCGAGGCTTTAAACAAAACAAAAATCAGTAAAATAGTTGATCTGGAATATTTTTCTTTAATAAAAAACGGCGGCAGCGAATTTCATATTTTATTGGACTTAGAAGAAGATAAATTAAAAAAAATAACCTCTCCCGAAATCGCCAGAGGCATTTTAAACGCGCGCCGCGAGAAAGTTACGAGGTCGTCCGGATATGACGGGGTTTATGGCAGAATAAGCGTTTTGAATGGTTCTGACAAAGCCAAAAAAATCAGCCAAGAAAAATTATTTTAATCGAATTTTTACTACCTGGTTCATAAACAGAAAAAGTCCGCCCTAGTGCGGACTTTTTCTTAGTCTTAAGAGACTATTTTCGCTTAGAAACTTTTTTTGCTTTCTTCACGATCTTTTTTGCTTTTTTCATTTTGAGACTCTTTTAGAATTTCCAGATAAAACTATCGAGAAATTCATTAAGCATTAATAATTTAATGACCTGATTATATTATAATCCTATTTTTAAAATATTCTACTAAAAAATGTGGATAACTTTGGATGGCCGAAATAAAAATTACGAATTACGAATTAAGAAATTATCAACAAATTTACAAATCTTTACAAATTTACGAATCAGAAAATTAAAAATTGAGAATTGAGTCATTGAAAATTGATTGTCCGCCCAAGGCGGATCAGCCTAGGGCTGAAAAATTGAAAATTGGAAATTAAATTTATGTTTCAGGTTCCGCGGATTAGACAAAAATCCAAATTTGATTAAGATGAATCTATTCGTACGGTGATAAATTTGGTGTACTTTGGGGGTAAAGGGGGTAAACCCCATTAGAGATTCAGTCCAATTTATGTTTTTTTGGGAAGTATGAGGGCGAAGCCGCCCGTCCGCCTTGACTTTGTCGTATATTATAAACTGTCGTTGATAATTTTTTGGAAGATTTAGTTAAATTGATAAAAGTTTGTTAAATTAAATCAGTCAAGGCAAAGTCGGGCAGACCTTACGGCTCTTATCAATCTCTTAAGTATGCTCAACTCTAAATCTCTAACGGGGCAAGTATGAAATTTTTTTGGGCAAAAATGAAACATCCGATTATCGCTTCGGCGCCAATGGCCGACATCAGCGATTCAATTTACGGCGAACTTAATCGTTGTTTTGGCGCGGATGTTATTTTTCGGGAAATGGTTTCTTCCGAGGCAATTATCAGAGGAAATCCAAAATCTTTGCGAATGTGCGAAATCAGCGCTAAAGAAAGGCCTGTTATTCTGCAAATCTTTGGCTGTCGCCCCGAAGTTATCGCCAAAGCGGCGTTAATTATCAAAGAAAAATTTTCACCGGACGGCATTGATATTAATATGGGATGCCCGATGAAAAAAATTGTGGTTAACGGCGCTGGCGCGGCTTTAATGAAGAATAAAAAATTAGCAACTAAGATCGTTGAAGAAACCAAAGCGCTAATCAAAGAAACGCCTTTATCCGTAAAAATCCGTTTAGGCTGGAAAACCAGCGATGATTTAATTGATTTCGTTAAAGTTATTGAAAGAAGCGGCGCCGACTTATTGACTATCCACGGCCGAACAAGGATTCAGGCTTATGGCGGTACGGTTGATTTTTCGGCGATTGCCCAAGCGGTGAAAAGCGTAAAAATTCCGGTCTTGGCCAACGGCGATATTTTTACCGCCGAAAAAGCCAAAGAAGTTTTAGAAATCACCAAAGCCGCTGGCGCGATGATTGGCCGGGGCGCTTTAGGCAACCCCTGGATTTTTAAACAGACTAAAGAATTGTTGCAAAAAGGGAAAGTCAAAACAGAAATTAACGAACGAACTAAAATAAAAATGTTGATTAAGCACGCCGAGGATTTTGAAAAAAAATACGGAACGCAAAGCATTGTTCAATTTAGAAAATATGTTGGTTTCTATCTCAAGGGTTTTGAGGGCGCCAGAGAATTACGGTCAAGGTGTTTATTAGCCAAAAACTTTATTGAATTAAACGAGCGCCTATCTTAGCGCCTGGGATTTTAATAAAAATAAATTAAGATTGGATTTTCCATCCTTTTTGTTATAATATGGTCTAGAAAGTAGAAAATAGTAAGTAGAAAATAGTAAGTAGTAAGTAGAATTATCTCCGCCAGCTGGCGGATACTAATCCTTCACGAATTTACGAATTAAGGATTGAGAAGCAAGAATTAAAAATTGAAAATTGAGTCATTGAAAATTGGAAATTGAATGTCCGCCCAAGGCGGATCCGCCTCTGGCGGAAAAATTGAAAATTGGTAATTGAAAATTAACTTTGGTTTTTACATTTTGATTTTTTATTCGTATGTCTTTAAGCCAGCGCATCGCCCGCCAAACCTTAATTCAATTCATCGGCCGTCTTGCGAGCCTGTTTTTGGGTATGTGGGCGATTTTTCTGATGACGCGTTATTTGGGTCCGGCGCAATTTGGCTATTATGTGATCGCTACCGCTTTTATGCAGATCGCCGGCATTTTAGTTGATTTTGGTTTTTATAATTTGGTTTTACAAATTCCTTCCGGCGATTCGGAGAAAGAAACCAAAATATTTAATAATATCTTTACTATTAGATTTTTCTCCGCCATTTTATTCTATGGATTGGCGATTTTTATCGGGTTTTTATTTCCTTATCCCTTGATTGTAAAATTAGCCATTGCTATTTCGGCTATCGCCTTTTGGGCTAATACTATGATTCAGATTTTTACCGCTTATTTTCAAAGATTGGCGCAAACGCGCTGGGTGGCGGTCGCGGAAATTGTTAACAGGTTTTTATTGGTGGCGGGCTTATTTTATATTATCAAAAATAATCTCGGTTTTTACGCCCTGATGTGGTTATTGTCTTTAGTCGCCTTAATCAATTTATTAATTTTATTGTCCGTTGTCGCGCTTAGAAGAAAAGAAAAAATAAAATTATTTTTTGACGCGCCAATTTGGAAAGACATTTTAAGTCAAGCCTGGCCGATTGGCTTGGCGATTGCTTTAAATTTAATTTATTTTAAAGCCGATACCCTAATCTTAGCCATTTATCGTCCTCCCGAAGAAGTGGGTTTTTACGGCGCGAGTTACCGCGTTTTAGAAATTTTAATGACCTTCCCTTTGATGTTTATCGGCTTGGTTATCCCGTTTTTGTCTAAGTCCTGGCTTGAAGGCAACCGAGAAAATTTTAAACGTTATTTGCAAAAAGCTTTTGATTTTTTAGTCTTGGCGGCCGTGCCCTTGGCTTTGGGCGCGTATGTTTTGTCAGACCGTTTAATGATTTTTGTGGCCGGACCGGAATTCTCGGTCAGCGGGCGCATTTTAAAAATCATTATTTTTGCTACAAGTATTATTTTTGTCAGCCAGATTTTTACGCATACGCTTTTTGCAATTCGCAGGCAAAAGACGATGCTTTGGTTTTATTTTCTGATAGCCGTTGTTTCTCTCGCCGCTTATTTCATATTTATACCCCGTTATTCTTATTGGGCCGCGGCAGTTATTACTCTAATTTCAGAGTTAAGCATTTTTATCGCTTCCTATTTAATAGTGGTCCGCGTCGTTAAAATAAAATTAAACTGGAGAGTTTTTTATTTGAGCTTAATAGCCAGCTTATTTATGATTTTAATAATTTATTTGTTGAGCGGGCTGAATTTATTCTTTTTAATTATTTTGGGCATATTGGTTTATGTCTCGGGAATTTATTTTTTGGGCGCGATAAATAAAAAAGTAATTTACGATTTACTTAAACCATGATGATCTGGATTATTATTTTATTGTTAACAATTTATTTCGCGCTGGCCATTAAAAAGCCAGTTGTTAGTTTGGCCTTGATTTTATTTTTGCTCCCAACTTATCAAATCAGGTTCAATGTTTTTTTTATCCCGATTACTTTTTTAGAGGCCATGATTCTTTTACTCCTTTTGGCGACTCTAATCCGCGAGCGGGTTAACTTTAAAAATATTTATTTTAGCGCGCCGCGTCGTTGGCGATATCTGGCGTTAGCCTGGATTTTAAGCGCCAGTTTAGCGGTTTTTGTCGCGCCGGACAAAATGGCGGCTCTGGGTATTTGGAAGGCTTATTTTATTGAACCGGTCATATTCTTTTTCCTGTTTTTATTTTATTCCCAAAGCGAAAAACAAAGGAAATTATTTATTTATAGTTTGCTGGGATCGGCTTTTTATCTTTCTTTATATGCTATTTACCAAAAATTTATTGGTCAGGGCGTTTATAGTTTAGAAGCCTGGCCAGATGTTAGGGTGTTGAGAGTAACCAGCTTGTTTTCGTATCCCAGCGCTCTGGGTTTGTATTTGGCGCCGCTCGCGCTTTTGGCCATTGGTTGTTGGCAAATGGCAAAAAATAAAATAGAAAGAATATTTTTAATTTTAACGATCGTTTTTTCTGTTTTAGCGATTATTTTTGCTCGTTCCGAGGGGGCATTGGTTGGTTTAGTTGTCGGCGCTTTTTGTTTGGGAATTTTTTATTCGCCTTGGCGGAGAAGAACCATCATTATCGCCCTATTGGCCGCGATTGTTTTCATCGGCTTATATTTAAGCGTTCTTCAAATAAAAAATTATTTATATCCAAAAATAACTTTTAATGATTTTTCCTCGCAGGTGCGCTTGGGGGTGTGGCGCGAGTCTATAAATATGCTTAAAGATAATTTTGTTTTTGGCGCCGGATTGGCCGGTTATCAAAAAATAATGCCGCCTTATCATAAAATAAATTATGTGGAAATTTATCTTTATCCGCACAATATTTTTTTGAATTTTTGGTCGGAACTGGGGCTATTGGGTTTAATAATTTTCCTCTGGCTTATTTATAATTTTTTTGCTTTGGCAAGATCAAAAATCAGCGAGGCGAAAAACAAAAACCTTCCTTATTTGTGGCGCGTAGCGATTATCGGCGCGATGATAGTGATTTTGACGCACGGCTTAGTTGACGCGCCTTATTTTAAAAACGATTTGGCGATCATATTTTGGCTGATTACCGCCTTGAATTTGACCGTTTGATCACAGGAATATTAGACAAAACCTCGTTAGCCGAGTATAATATAAGAATTAATAAATATTATTTTTTATGGTTAATAAAAAATCAATTTGGGCAAAATTAGCCGCTATTCCGGAAGACATTTTGTCTCAGGAAGGAGAGAATATAGAAATCGCAAAACGAGTGATCGCTTCTAATAAGGCAGTTAATTTGAAAAAAGAAACCGTAATCGCCAAACCAGCCGAAGCTGTTGAACCAAAAAAAGTTGAGAAAAAAGCGGAATCGCCTAAAAATAAAAAATTTTCATCTTTTTTTGAAAAATTAAAGAAAAATAATCAGAAGCCGTTGAAAAAGAAAGAGGAAGATAAAAAAGAAAAATCCGAAGACGACTGGCTTGAGCAAGATTTTCCGGGGCAATTATCGGTTGACGTATGTCAGGAGGGAGATAGTCTGATTATCCAGTCAACTATTGCCGGGGTTGAACCGGATAATTTAGATATATCAGTTGAGCCGGATCTTATTACGATCAGGGGCGCCCGACAAAAAGAGACAACAATTAAAGATAAAAATTATTTTTATCAAGAATGTTTTTGGGGCAAGTTTTCTCGAACCTTGGTTTTGCCTTATCCGGTTCAGCCGGACAAGGTTAAGGCTAAATTAAAAAATGGAATTTTAACCATTATTTTGCCTATAGCTAAAGAAGAAGGTTCGGCCAGCGTAAAAATTGATTAATTCGGCGATGAATTTTTTTTCTATATTTAAAAAAAACGACAATCGGACAGGCAGTTCCGGAATTTATCATTGCTGGCGACGGATAATTTTTATCGCCATTTTTCTGTTGATTTTGGTTTTTTTCAGTTTAATTGTTACCGGTTTTTGGTATGAACAAACGAATACTAATAAAATATATCCCGGCATAAAAATCGGCAAAATTGACTTAGGCGGTTTGACCAACGAAGAGGCTGTTGATTTATTGAAGCCGCTAATGGGCGGATTTGAGAAAAAAGGAATGCCGTTCTATACCCTTAAAGGCGAGGAAAGGAAAGATTTTTATGTGCGTTCGGTTTTTATCGCGGTTAGCGATCCGGATCTCTCGCGGCGCATTTTAATTTTGGATTTGGAAGAAACCGTTGAACAGGCTATGTCCGTGGGCCGTGAAGGCAATTTTTTGAAAAGATTTTATGAAATAAATATGGCCGCCTTGCGCCACAAAAAACTAAAACCATCTTATTATTTATCCAAAGAAGACCTAAAAAATATTTTAATAGAATCAACCGAGGGCTTGGAGCAAAAACCGCAAAACGCCTCTTTCCGTTTATTAAAAAACGGACAAATAGAATTAGTGGCGGAAAAAGGAGGGATTGTTTTTGATTGCGACCGGGCTGTTAACGATGAAATAATTAGTTTGGAAAATTTAGACCATCAGCCAGTTTATATTCCATCAATTGAACAGCAACCAACCGTGACCATAGAAGATGTCCGGGGTCTTTTGCCTAAAATTCAAGATCTTTTAGATCAAGCGCCAATAGTTTTAACATATCAAAGCAAAGAATGGCCCGTCAGCCAAAAGGAATTAGCTTTCTGGCTGGAAATAGAAAAGAATAAATTTAGCGGCGACCGAATCATTCTTAATAAAGACGTCGTTGACAATTATTTAAATATTTTAGCTAAACAAATTGATGTGAGGGCTCAAAACGGAAAGCTTAAAATAGAAGAAAATAAAGTAACAGAATTTCAGATTAACCAGCCAGGTTTTAAATTAGACATTGATGCCAGCCAGGAAAAAATTATTAATAATTTACAAAATAAAGAAAGCAGGGTTGAATTGGTCGTTAACAAAATAGAGCCGGAAATTTTAACCGAAGACATTAATGATTTGAGCATTAAAGAATTAGTGGGCCAAGGAGTGTCTAATTTCGCCGGTAGCCCTAAAAATAGGCGCCACAATATCGGGGTAGGCGTTAAGAAATTGAACGGCATTTTGATTAAACCGGGCGAAGAATTTTCTTTAGTAAAAGCGCTGGGTAAGGTTGATGAGGTCGCGGGATTTCTGCCGGAATTAGTTATTAAAGGCAACCGAACTATACCGGAATTAGGTGGCGGTCTCTGTCAAATCGGCACTACCATGTTCAGGGTCGCTTTAAATGGCGGATTTCCTATTACC